>Ga0187819_10001651_pt1 | contig 11554 bp, 11 predicted proteins | sample NC_wetland_sal_i_15_FD_132411 | JGI IMG/M metagenome (GOLD analysis project Ga0187819, IMG submission 132411) | Wetland sediment microbial communities from Neuse River Estuary, North Carolina, USA - SO4_4 | ecosystem: Environmental > Aquatic > Freshwater > Wetlands > Sediment | place: USA... | reverse complement strand
CGAATGGCGAGTTCTTGGCGAACATGAGTTCGCTGTAGGGCGACTCAATGCCCAAACTGCCGCGCATAACTTCCAGGAGGCTCCTACGAGTTCCTGTTGCGGGAAGGTTTCTACATTCATCACCAGACCGGTAGCCTTGTCAACTTGCGACACAGCCGCAAAACACATCTGCACGTGGTCGTGCCTAGCCACAGTGGGGATCTGACGCCTAAGACGATCAAGTCCATCGTTGCTCAGTGTGAGATGACGGTTGAACAGTTTGCGGCCCTGCTGGGAAAATAGGCTAGCGAGGTTTGTAACCATGAGGAACGGCAAACGCAAAATATACGAATACATGACATTTTTCCAGGCCAACGAACACGGCGGTTACACAGTGACCGTGCCTGCCCTGCCGGGACTTGTAACCGAAGGAAAGAATTTAGAAGATGCTCGACGGATGGCGCGGGACGCGATCCGCTGCTACATCGAGGGACTGAAGAAGGCCAAAGAGGATATTCCTTTCGAAAGTGAGACCGCCCAACTTCGGTTAGGAGTCCGGGCATAGCCCGCGTCAATCTCCCTTACACGCACGCCGTGGTTCCCGACAAACATACGCAAGCGAGTCACCGTGAACGCCGTATAATTTCCTTATTCCAGTGTTGACGAGGTGATTGTGCGACTCAAACCCTTCGCGCTGGCTGTGTTGCTTCTGCTGATTATGTCCGAGTTATCCATGACCTCGCTCGGTCAGAACTCCGGCCAAGGTCCCGCCCAGATTCCGGGTCTCGGTTCCAGCCCCGGGTTCCCTCCCGACGAACGCGAGAATCCGGAGCACGCCAAGATCGAGAGGGAGATGGCCAAGAAGGCGAACCGGGAGCGTCAGGCTCAGTTGCAGCGCGATACTGACAACCTGCTCAAACTGGCCAATCAATTGAAGCAGTATGTGGACAAGTCCAATGAAAATACTCTGTCGCTCGACGTGGTCAAGAAGGCGGAAGAGATCGAGAAGCTTGCCCACAGCGTCAAAGAAAAGATGAAGGCGAACTAACTTCGCCGGTCGAATTCGCCGGTCTTCTTGCGATTGCCGACTTGAAGGCGATACCGGCTAGGTCAGGTACAGGCGGCCGTGAGTCATCTTGTGCTGCAGGCTGGCGGCGAGTTGGTCGACGTCAGCTGCTGCAATATCGTCCCCCATCCGGTCTTGAAGGAAGGGCGTTCGGTTGCTGCCGACGGTATCGCGGCGGACTTGAAGAAGCAAAGCGTGCACCGCATTGGGATCAAATTTTTGCGGGGTCAGGCGCACGATTTCGTTCAAAGTGCTGCCCAGCGAAAGCCGCTCGCGATAAGGGCGCTCGCTGGTCATGGCGTCGAAGGTATCGGCCAAGCCCACGATGCGCACTTGCATGGGTACATCTTCAAGCAGCAATCCGTCAGGATAGCCCGAACCGTCGCCGCGTTCGTGATGCCAGCGCACGATCTCCGGGACGCGGGGCCAGGGAAACTGGACACCACTCACGATCTGATGGCCCACAATTGTGTGGTCAGCCATTTCGCGGAATTCTTCCGCATCGAGTGAACTAGGTTTGCCGAAGAGACGCTTATCCACGGCAACTTTTCCAATATCGTGCAGATAGCCGGCCGAGCGCAGGGCCTCAACCTCGCCGGGATCAAAGTTCATGGCTTCGCCGATGGCAGAGGCGTAACGTCCAACACGAAGTGAGTGTCCATGAATGTTGATATGTTTTACGTCAATAGCATTTGCAAACGCTTCCAACGCATTGTCGTAAAAGCCGTGCAGAGATGCCATGAGTCGCAGGTTTTCGGAGACGCGCTGGGCCAGAGTCTGGGTCAGCGCGTGGTTGTGAATGGCCAGCGCGACATAGTGCGAGAGCAAGTCCAGGGCTTCAAGTTCGCCAAGATCATAGAGGCCCTCTCCATCGCGACGGCCCAAGGCGATGATGCCCACCAGTTTGCTGCCAACCTTCAAAGCAACGATGCACTTGAACAGTTCCGGAGCAACATTCCCATTGGCACTTATATAAACATCGTAGGAGCCGGGGTCCAGGATCACAGGTTCACGGGACGAGATGAGAGCATGAACATGTCTGGGCAGTAGAGGGATGACCGCCGGCTCGGGCATTAAGACGAACCCGTCTGCCGTAATCGAGGTGAGTAGGGAGGGCTTATCGCTGTAAGTGAAGAGCACGCCTTCATGCGCGCCGGCTGCCTCGAGGGAGGCAGACAACATGGCGCGCGCGGTCTGAGGAAACTCCCGCTCGGCCGTCATCTCGGGACCGAGATCGGAGAGAGCTTCAACCGTTCGCAGAAGGCGTCGAAAGTTGTCTTTTTGCAAGGCCAAGCGCTAGGGAGCAAAACCAGACCCAAAAAAGAGTAACACGCACACAGTTATCAAACTTGTTAGTTAGTTTGGTGCGCAATTGTGCAGGCCGAGCGGTACCAAGGAGACTTGCGGTCACATCACCGGTTGCGGCGCTTGCTCTGGATGGCCTTGAATGTCATTTCGTTCGCCGGGCTGCCCGTTTGCTTCTTCCATTGAAAGAACAGTTCCGAATAGGTTGCGGTGATGTAGTGGCTGCGCGGGATTTGCAGGATTTGCGCGGTCCGATCGATCCAGCGTGATGGGCCTTCGATCTCGCCGAAGTTGCCGATCGGAGTTTTGTCTACCACTACGTGGCCTTTGCCGTCACTCCATTCGGCGCGGAACTTTTCATAGCGAAAGGTGGGGGAAAATCCCAGAGCGCGCAAGATGGCATCCATTTTTGCGCCATCCGCTACTTTGGTCTCGTTTTCCACTCGCGTCTTGTGACGTCCCGGCTTGCCCTTGGCTTTGTGGGTCAGAACCCACTCGGTTCCGTACTTGCGCAGGCGAAGCAGTTCGCCGCGTTTCCGTAGAGGTTGGCCAGGCAAATCGTAGAGCGTATTTATTTCGTGGGTGCGACGTGTCATCAGGTGAAAGCCAGATTTTCGCAGCCGTCGATTGAGCGCTCGTACATCGTCGATGCGAAACTTGATTTCGATCTCGTTACGTGAAGCCATGGGAAGCAGTATAGAAGGTTCGGGGAATCAGGGATGCGCCGCTACGCGAACGTCGGCAGCTTGACCAGGTCACTTGGGGGCACGGGTTCCAGCGGGTGACCTGCCTTCTTCCACGCCGCTACGCCGCCCACTAAAACGAACGCGTTGAATCCCTGTTCTCGCAGTTGCAGCGCCACCCGGGCGCTGGTCGCTTCGCGCGCTCAAGTACAGTAGAGGTAGATGTCTTTGTCTTTGGGGAGAGACTTAAGTTCTTCGGAAAGATTGTTGGGTTCAATGCGAATCGATCCTTTGATGCGTTCAGCGTTGGCATCGTAATAGCCATGGCTGCGAACGTCGAGTATTAGAATCTTGTCTTTCTCATCCGACTGCAATTTGCGCGCCAGTTCTTCAACCTGTACGCGTGGTACCACGCGGTAGACTTTGTTTTTGTGGTAGAGCCAGAAACGATACGCGGTGTAGACGATTGCTGCTGCGAAAAGAACTTCTCCAAAGATGTGGCTTGCGGTCTGGAATCCGCGCGTAAGAGCGGCCAGAAAATCACGGAACAGAAATCCCAATCCACCGTACGTGAGGATATAAAGCGATGCGCCCGTGACATCGAGCCGGAGAAACTGCCGGACAGGCATTCGCATGCTGCCGGCCAGGGGCGGCGCCATGGTATTCACGCCAGGAATAAACTTAGCGATCAGCAGCGTGGTCCTACCGCGTTTATAAAATGACTCGGCTGAGCGCAGCACACAAGACTCTGGATTTACGGATAGCCGGCAGAGCAGGCCCAGCAAGCTCCAACCCATGTAGCGGCCGAGAACGAAGAGCAGCGTGTCGCCGATCAGCATTGCTGCGATGGCGGTAAGCAGGGCCCTGGGCAGGCTCAGGGTGTGGGCCGCCGCAGCGGCGCCTGCAGCCACGAGCGCGAGTGCGGCGGGAACCGGCAGTCCGATAGCTTCGGCCAGCACCACGGCGAAGATGAGAACGTATTCGTGATGTGCGATCAGCGAAAACAGATGGTTCATGGACGCGTTAAACTGAAACTATTAGATCGACCGCCTGTTCCATGGGATTCAAACTCGCGCAGAAAGGAACGATAATCGAAATGCCAGCGAAAGCCAAAACTACTCGCCGCCATATTAATCTGTCGGGTCGTAACCCGCCCCTCCCATTCAGTGACGCCGTGCTGGTAGGGAACACTCTTTACCTTTCTGGGCGCATCGGTATTGACCCTGCGACGGGTGTGGTTCCAGAAGATGTAGAGGCCGAACTGCGTTTGCTGTTCGACGGATTTGAGGCTGTGCTTCGCGAGGCAGATATGACCATGGATGACTTGGTCTGGGTGCAGGTGCACTCTCCGGATCTTTCGCTCTGGGAGCGCTTCAACGCAGCTTATGTGAAGCGCTTTTCGAAGGAGCTGCCGGCGCGGGCTTTCATCGGATCCGGACAGTTGTTGAAAGGTGGAAGGTTCGAGATGCTGGGAGTGGCGATCAAAGGCTCTTGACCTATTTCTCTCTTGCGACCACGAAGTCTGGGGCCCACAACAAGGCTCGCTTGATTTCGCTATCGGGGAAGCTGCAGATTGCGTTTCGCGCCAGACCGGCGTACTGCATAGCCCGGGCGTTAGCAGCCTCGACGGAACCATAGCGATTGAGGATGGCAAGGATTTCCCCATGGGTCACGCCGTCGAATGCTCGTTCCCGCACCACCTTATCGATGCGCTCTCGCTCGCGCCGCGTGCAGCGTTCGAGCGCATGGATCACGGCCATGGTTACTTTACCTTCACGCAGATCACTGGCTACGGGCTTGCCCAGAACGTTCTCGGAAGCGGTCAGATCGAGCACATCATCCACAATCTGAAACGCCATGCCGAGGTCGCGGCCGTACTGCGCCAGGTTTTCTTCCTGTTCCGGAGTTGCCCCACCCAGAATTGCCCCAATCTGCATACACACGGAAAACAAGCATGCGGTTTTGCGGAAGATCAGGTCGAAGTGCTCATCCGCGGAAATCAGTTTGCCCAGTTTCTCCATCTGCAGGAGCTCGCCTTCGACCATCTGCTGGGTTAGATCGATCAGCGTATCCAGGATGCGGAAGTTGCGCTCCTGCACGGCGATCTTGAAGGCCTGCATGTAGAGCCAATCGCCGGCCAGCACGCACTTGGAGTTTCCCCATTGCGTGTTGGCTGCGGGGCGGCCACGCCGGGTTTGGGCTTCGTCGATGATGTCGTCGTGGACCAGCGTCGCAGTGTGAATAATTTCCACCACTGCGCCCAGTTTGATGGCGCCGCGGCCTTTGTAGTTGAGAAGTCTGGCGGAGAGCAGCAGCAGCATGGGACGAATGCGCTTGCCTCCGCCGCTGCGCAGATACTCGCCGATCTCCGTGATCGCTTCCACGCCCGAAACCGTATCTCGCCCGAACTCGCGCTCAATGGCGGAGAGGTCGCCGCGCAGCAACTCGAAGATTTCTTTTCCGTTGATGGCGGCCTGCGTGCTCAATTCGTTTGTCCCCAAGCCCAAGGTTCAACTCTAAACTTCTAGTTTGTTCTGTAATTTGTGAACTGCGTATCAATGCCGAAATCCTGCGCACGGAGAAGTGCAATAATTTCCTGCAGCGCATCCCGATCTTTCCCACTTACTCTCACCAAGTCCCCCTGAATTGACGCGTTTACTTTCTTCTTAGAATCCTTAATCACTTTCACGATCTGACGGGCCTTCTCGATGGGGATCCCCTGCTGCATGGTAATCTTCTGTTTTACCGTGCCCCCGGCTGCAGGTTCCACTGGGCCGTACGTCAGCCCCTTCAGAGAAACGCCGCGCTTCACCAGCTTCTGCTGGAAAATCTCGGTGACAGCCTTCAATTTGTATTCGTCGATGGAGTGCAGATGGATGGCTTCCTTGCCCTCGAGTTCGATGTTCGACTTCGAGTCTTTCAGATCGAAGCGAGTGTGAATCTCCTTCAGCGCTTGCTGCATGGCATTCGAAACTTCCTGCAAATCGAGCTTGCTTACAATATCAAAAGTGTTCTCGGGCATGGCGTTAGCTTCTATTCAATAGATTACGTAGTTTACCGGAAAGATGCTCCTAACAAGGCTAAATGGAGTTGAGCTTTTCGTGAAGCGAAAAGAAGCGATAAAAGTTTTTTGCGGTTTGCAAGCCGATGTCTTCGGTCGAAAGCTCGCGCAATTTGCCCACCTGCCGCGCTACTTCTTTTACGAACGAAGGCTCGTTGCGCTTGCCGCGATGCGGTATAGGTGCGAGAAACGGCGAGTCGGTTTCAATCAGCATACGGTCGAGGGGCGTTTGTTTTGCCGCATCGCGAATCTGCTGCGCTTTGGGGAAAGTGACGTTTCCGGCAAAGGAGATCATGAATCCCATATCGAGCGCCCGCTGGGCATGCGCCCAGCTTCCCGTGAAACAGTGCAGAATGCCTGCCATGCCGCTTGGCGCCCAGTTTTCGCTTAACAGGTTGAGGCAGTCCTGCCAGGCGTCTTCGCTTTGGTCGGAGGGGCGGCAGTGGATCACGATCGGCAGTTTAGCGGTTTGCGCCAAGCGCAGTTGCTTCAAGAATACTTGCTGTTGCACATCGCGCGGGGAATGATCATAGAAATAGTCCAGCCCAATCTCGCCCCAGGCAATGACCTTGGGGTGCTTTGCCAATCTCGCTAGCTCTTCGAAGTCAGCATCGCTGGCGAGCTTGGCTTCGTGAGGATGAATCCCGATTGAGGCATAAATGAACTCGTGCTGGTCGGCGAGTTGGATGGCGCAGTCGAGAGAGCCCGGGCCGGTTCCGCTGCCGATGGCGAGAATGGTCTCAATCCCGGCATCCTTGGCGCGCTGCAGCATAGCGGGGCGGTCGGCGTTGAACTGCTCCATTTCGAGATGGGCGTGGGAATCCACGAAGATCGGCTTGTGGTCGTTCGTCATTGCTCGTGTGGTAACGGGCGACTCGCCCATCCGACTCGGCTTCCAGGTTGAAAAGCTCTCTATTTCAATCTCGTCCCTACCGGCACATCTTCGAGAAAGCCCGCCAGCACGGCCTTCCCGCCCTCCGGCGACGCGGCCACGATCATTCCGTTCGATTCCAATCCGCGCAGTTTCCTGGGCGCGAGGTTGGCCACGATTACTACTTTTCTTCCGATCAACAACTCGGGCGCATACGATTCAGCGATTCCGGCCACCACCTGTCGAACTTCGGTCCCTAGATCGACTTCCAAGCGGAGCAACTTATCCGCGCCTTTTACTTTCTCGGCGGCTTTGACTTGGCCCACCCGCAAGTCAACTTTCGCAAAATCATCGATGCTGATTTTGCCGTCGGGCACGGTTACGGCAAGCTTCGCTGCAGGCGCCGCGGCTGCCTGAGTCGCGACAGGAGGTACGGTTGTTGACGCGTCCGGTTGCGCCTGGGTCGTGCTCGATCCGCCTCGTTGCTGCTCTTCCATCTTCTGCATCCTTTCGATTGCGCTCTTATCGGCACGCGGGAATACGGGTTCGACGTTGCCCAACTTTGTGCTCAGCGGCAGCTGTCCCCATTTCAACTCCGGTAGCACCAACTTGCGAATATCGCCCAGACCTAGTTGCGACCAGATCTTCGAGGTCGCATCGGGAATTACCGGATGTGCCAATGCGGTGACGATACGCAACGCTTCGGCGCTGGTGTACAGAATGGTGGCCAAGCGTGAGCGGCTTTCTTCATCCTGCTTTTCGCCCAGCGCCCAAGGTTCGTTTTCGACGATATACTTGTCGACAGCGGCTACCAGGCCCCAAGCAGCTTCCAGAGCTCGCGAGAACTGGTACTGATCAAACAGGGCGTTGCACTCGACGATCACTTTGCGCGCATTTTCAGCGATGGCATTGTCTCCTGCGCTTTGCGAGAACGCGGCCGAGGGATATGGTACTTGGCCGCGAAAATATCGCGTGATCATGGTCAGAGTCCGGCTGGCGAGGTTGCCGAGTCCGTTGGCCAAGTCTGAGTTATAACGCTGCACCAGCGCGTCGAAGGAAAACGATCCATCCTGGCCGAACACGACTTCACGCAGCAGGAAGTATCGCAGCGCATCCGCGCCCAGCACATCGAGAATGGTTTCCGCGCGCACGATATTGCCGCGCGATTTTGACATTTTGTTTTCTTCGAACAGCAGCCACCCGTGCGCCATGATGCCCTTGGGCAAGGGAAGCCGTGCGGCCATGAGAAATGCCGGCCAATATACGCAATGGAAGCGAACAATTTCTTTGCCGATCATGTGCAGGTCGGCTGGCCAGTACTTCTGAAATGCTTCCTGGGCGCCTTTGTGGGAGGATCCGTAGCCAATGGCCGTGATGTAGTTGGCCAGCGCGTCCAGCCAGACGTAGATCACGTGCTTGGGGTCGTCTGGGACCGGAATGCCCCAGGAGAATGTCGAGCGGCTGATGGATAGATCACGAAGACCACCACGCACGAACGACATTACCTCGTTGCGCCTAGTTTCGGGACGGATGAAGTCGGGTTGCTCGGTGTACAACTGCAGCAGCTTGTCTGCGAACACTGAAAGTTTAAAAAAATAATTCTCTTCCTTCACCGTTTCTGTCGGACGCCCGCACTCGGGGCAAGGTGCGCCCGGTCCAACGGCATCTACGTAGAGTTCGTCGAAGACGCAATACTGGCCGGTGTAAGTGCCTTTGTAGATGTGACCGTTGTCGCGAATGCGCCGGAAAAGTTCCTGCACTCGCTTCTTGTGGCGCTCTTCAGTGGTGCGGATAAAGTCGTCGTTGGTGATTCCCATCCGCTGCCACAGAGCGCGGAATTGTGCTGAAACTTCATCGGTAAATTCTTGTGGGGTTTTGCCTGCAGCCTGGGCGGCACGTTCAATCTTTTGACCGTGCTCGTCAGTGCCGGTGAGGAAAAATGTGTCCGCACCAAACATGCGCTGCCGCCGCGCGATTGTGTCGCAGGCAATCGTGGTGTAAGCGTGGCCGATGTGCGGCCGCGCGTTCACGTAGTAAATCGGGGTCGTGATGTAGAATTTCCTGCTCATTTTGCGTACTTCAGGTCGCCAACCAACACAATCTGGTTCTAAGATTTTCCTCTGTGGACGTTCGTGCCCTGTGTGAATGATGACCTTTCAGTGTTGGCCGCTTATGTAATGCTGCAGCGCCTCCTGCATTACGGTCTTCAGCGGCACGTGATGCTCGGTTGCGATGCGGCGGCAATCTTCATATTCCGGGGCGCAGTTGGTCACCACGCCATTCATGCGGGCGATCTTGAGACGTACATCGCCCCACCGAGTGGTCACGCTCACCCATTCCCGGGCGAGAGCCTGACGCTTTTCCTCGCGCTGCCGCACACCCAGCGTCGTCGTTTCCCTGAAAATCAGATCGGTTAATTTTCGGCCGTCACTGGTGCGGCATAGAACGGTCAACAGCATCCCCGGACGATTCTTCTTCATCTGCACGGGCACGGCAAAAGCATCCAGGGCGCCTTCCTCGAGCAAACGATCCATGACATAGCCGAAGACTTGCGGATTGAGATCGTCGATATTCGCTTCGAGCACAGTAATCGTTTCCTGGCGGCTATCCGTCGAAAGTTCCGGCTGAGATTCGCCGATGGTGAGCCGCACAACATTCGAATGTCCATCGAAGTCCCGGGTGCCCGCCCCGTATCCTATCTTTTCAACTTTCACCGGCGGAAATGGCGCGAATCGTTTTGCTAGGACTTTGATTATGGCGGCCCCAGTTGGAGTGACCAGCTCGGCTTGAATTCCCGAAGAGTACACCGGCGCATCGTTCAACAATTCAAGAGTCGCGGGGGCTGGCACGGGCAAGGTTCCGTGGGCGCACTTCACGGTACCTCCGCCTACATTCAGCGGAGAACAGACGATTTCGTCGACGCCGAGAGCCTCGGCGCCCACCGCGGCGCAGACAATGTCCACGATCGCATCGATTGCGCCGACTTCGTGGAAATGGATTTTTTCGATGCTAGTGTCGTGGATTTTAGCTTCCGCCATTCCTAGCGCCTCGAAAATAGCCATCGCATTTTGTTTTGCAAGCTGGCTGATCGCTGCCTTCTCGATAATGTCGCGGATTTCATTCAGCCCGCGGCCTTCGTGTGAAGGCTGATCATGCTTGTGCTCACGCGGGCGAGGCGCGGTTTCCGCCTTTTCCGTGCGACCAGACCGTGCCTGCCGCAGTGAAGTGCCCCCCAGGCTCGAAGCCGGACTCTGCAACGCGTAATTGTGTTCCAACAGCGCAACCGGATGACTTACATTTGCAGCGGCGTGTCCACGTTCAGGTGCCTGGTCGTCCTCGTGCTTGTGCTTCGAGTTTCCTGATTGCGCTGCCTGCTGTTCCCAGTAAATTTCTCGCGGCAAATCCTTCTCGCCCTTTGAATAGACGTCAACCTTGATTGCGCTTATGCCGTTGCGCTGGACGCGAGAAATTTCGAGTCTTGACGCGATGTTCAGCGCCGCGACCGTTTGTTCCAAGAGTTGCTCCGGAACCCCGGCATCGACCAGCGCGCCCAGAAACATATCGCCGCTGATGCCGGAAAAGCAGTCGAGGTAGGCTATGCGCATAAGGCTTGTCGTTGGTCCTTGGCCGTTGGTCGTTCGGCGATTGGTCTAGTGTCCGATCTGTTTTTTGCTACTTAATGCCGCCAAGTTCGCAGCTGTCGCCAGCCGGCGACCAACGACCGCTGGCCAATGCCTGATTTTCATCATAGGGAAGCGTGCACATGGCGTCAAACCGCTGGGGCGCGCGCCCTCTGCTACAATCACTGTTTTCCTGAACCGCCTCGAGGGACTCTTGTATCGTTATCTGGAACGCCGGCTTGCCCAGCAAATACGCGAGTTTTTGCGCCGCACTTACAACCTGGACTTGCCGAAGATTGTCATCGAGCAGCCGCCTCGGGTGGAGCTTGGCGAATATGCGTTGCCGCTTGCTTTCGAGTTGGCCAAGAAGCTGCGCAAGCCGCCGCGGAAGATTGCCGAAGAGATCGTTGCCGGCATTGGACAGATCGACGGGTTCGAGAAACTTGAGCTTGCTGGAGCGGGATACATCAATGCGCGAGTGAACCGTGCTGCCCTGGCCGCTGCTCTCGCCGCCGATGAAAAGCCGAAGGCTGACGTTCCAGCAGGCAAGGTTCTAGTCGAGCACTCCAGCATTAATCCGAACAAAGCTGCGCACATCGGACACTTGCGCAATGCGATTCTCGGCGACACCTTCGTTCGCCTGCTGCATTTTGCGGGCAGGGAAGTGGATGTCCAGAACTACATCGACAACACCGGTGTGCAGGTTGCTGACGTGGTCGTTGGGCTCGTGCATTTGGAGAAAAAATCGCGCGGAGAAATCGAAGAACTTGCCAGGAAACCACGGTTCGATTACTTCTGCTGGGACCTGTATGCCAAGGTTTCCAAGTGGTATGAGCAGGATGAGCGCAACCGCGATGCACGTCAGCAAGTGTTGCATGCGCTCGAGGCGGGTGGAAACCAGACGGCTGTAATCGCTGACTTGATCTCAATTGCCGTGCTGCGGCGCCATCTTGAAACCATGGACCGGCT
>Ga0187819_10001650_pt1 | contig 11556 bp, 7 predicted proteins | sample NC_wetland_sal_i_15_FD_132411 | JGI IMG/M metagenome (GOLD analysis project Ga0187819, IMG submission 132411) | Wetland sediment microbial communities from Neuse River Estuary, North Carolina, USA - SO4_4 | ecosystem: Environmental > Aquatic > Freshwater > Wetlands > Sediment | place: USA: North... | reverse complement strand
TGGTCCCTGACCAGTATAGGTATCGCCAGCATATCCGGAGCCAACACCTTTGATGATTCCCGTCTTCGGGTCGTACCAAGTCGCCCCTCGTGCAGCAGCGGTGTTGCCGGTGAAGACGTTGTTGTTGACGCCGCCGCGTCCGGCTCCGCCCACGGTACCGCGTTGTGCGTTCTGGAAACTGGTTCGCTCCACGCCAAAGTTCCCGGTGTGGGGGCTAGCCCAGGCGGCCTGGGTATTCGCGTAAGCACTATTGCCCCAGCGTCCGTACACGTTCGTGCTGGCATAGCCGCCGTAGCCGCGTCCCCAAGCCGGTCCCCAGCAGCAGGGACCATAGTAGCCCCATGGCCCCCACCATGGATAATAGTAGGCATGGCCGTAGGTATAGCCGACACCTATGGTGATACTCCATCCTGTCCCCGAACTCCAAGTAGACGCCGCACCTACTCCGTAGGTATAGGGTGCTCCATACCAGTAATTGCCGACGTAGGGAGGATAATACCAACCTGTCCCGTAAACGACCGTAGCGCTACTCGAAGAGACGACCGTGCCGTAATATCCGGGAGTGTAGCCAACGTAAACAACATCCGGTGTGGAGTGATACACCTTCACGTAAGTGACATAGTGCAGAGAGGAACTGGGTGGAATCGAATAGATCGCTTTCGGAACGGAGTCGGCCACTACCCACGGACCGGTAGGCGTGGGTGCAGTGAACCACACTGCGCTTTCAACCGCGTAATAGGTTTTGGCATCTACCTGAACAACTGGGGTAGCGGTATTTACTGCGTATTTCAGGCTGGTGCCTTCTATGTTACTGAACTGTGGATCTCCATCGTACTTCACCGACAACTGAGCGTCCCTGCGAGTTATCGTGGCGGTCTGCGGTATAGAGTTCGCTATCAGCGCCTCCTTGGCCGGAGCGGTTTGAGGAACTGACACCAATACTCCGGCCTTGGGGCTGTCTTCCGGAATGAGAGCAAACTTCTTAGGCAAACTCTTAGCCCCCACAAATTCCCAAGCTTCGCCTTCCAATGATTTTGATCGGAACCATCGTCCCGCCAGAAGAATGTAGTAATCGAGTGTTTCGCTGTCCCGAAAAATGTTGGCGGTTGTGTTCTTGACGTACTCCAATTCCGTGCCGGAAATGGGCTCAAACTGTGGTGCGCCTTCAGTGACCAGCAACTCTGCGGGCCTCACACTGACAAAAATCTTCGGAATCGTCCCTTCTTTTTTCGCCTGTTCCAACGACGATGGTTTGCTGCCTTCCGGTGCCTTTGCCTGCTGCCGTTCCAGGACGCCCGCCGTGATCTCTTTCATTTCATCCGGAATTTTCAAAACGTAGGACCAAGGACCCGCGCTAAGGTCTGGAGCCTGCAACCATCCATCCATCACATTCAGGTAGTACTGCTTTTGCTTGGTATTCAGCAGAATCGTGGCTTTTGTATTAAGCATCAGCTGCAGATTGGTTCCTCCGACATCCCTATACCGCGGTGGGCCGTCGACAAGGACCAGCAGTGAGGGCTCAGTGGCAAAGATGACCTTCGGCGGATCGTCGTTTACCTCGAAAGTCTCGACCCCGGCAACCTCCAACTCGCACGCCTCCAATGCAGCTTCCAATCTGTCCAAAGCGATCACCTTGGACTTTCCGGGCAACTTCGCCTGGAGAAATGATTGATATTCTGCAGCTTTTGCCTCCATAGCGGGAAACTTGACTTTGGTTATTCGAAACTCTTGCAGTGTGACTTGGCGGTTGACTTTGTCCACCTCCGTTCGTGCGGTGAACCAGACCACGCCGTATTTGGTGGCCTTATCAGACTTGCTGACAACAGCGAGAGCCGCATAAGCTCGCAACTCGTCGCCTTCCCACGCTTCCAGTTGTGGTTGGTACATGGAGATTGTCTCTTCTCCATGGCCGGCCTTGCGGGGCCATGCCTCATCAACGTGCTGCGCGGTGCCGCCCCCTGCGGGAGAGACTTGTGATTTGGGATGTTCTAACTGAAGAACGGACGAGGGCGCATCCGGCAGATTGGACTCGGGATTCTGATGGTCGGGCAACGACGTCTGAGCCGGGCAGGGGAGAAGAGGAACTACGAACAACAGTGGAAGAGTACAACGAATGAAAACGATCATTCTCTTACGCATGGAGCCCCATTCATCTTCACGAGGTAGACACCCTTCCTTACTTGCTTTCGAGCACAACCCGGCCGTACGACGGTTGCGTCGGACGGGCGTCATGCCGGTAGAGTTTCGAGAACTGCTGGATCTCTGCGGCCGAAACCGTCATTGGATGTTTCAGCACGAACCACGTCACATCTTCACTGCAAGGCGGCGTGGTGAGAGACCCTTGATAGGTGTAATAGCCGCGATCGGCGGGCAGCAGTCCGGCTACATCGATCTGGACACCTTCTAGGTCCTCTTCCCTCTCTTTCTCCTTGGGCAGGTCCGTCCATAATTCGTGCACCAGAGGATTATCTTCGCCCTTCTGAAGCAGAACTGCGACTACTGCCACATTGCCTTCATGATCGGCGTGTACGAGGTGCACCACCATCTCATACGCCTTGCCGTTGATCGTCTCCTCGCTGGGTCGATGAAAGTGAAATTGTTTGAGTGCGTACTTCTTCCCGCCCACCGTGATGAAGCTCCCTGGGCCGTAATTGATCATGACAGTGTGGCCGTTATCAATGATGTGGAGCGGGGAAGGCTTGTAATCGAACTGGATCGGCGGCAGGTCAGCCTTTTGAGGATTGCGGATGTCTATGGGCGACTGGCGATGCCCACTTTTGCACGGAGCAAACTCCGGTTTGAGATCACCCCAATGGTTGGGCCCTTTTAGCTCTCCGTAGTCCCACGGGTGCTCGGGGTGGCGCTCCTGCGCCGCGCCAGTCGCCATTAGAACAAGCGCGCAGCGCATGATTGCTGAGAGAGAAGGGCTTTGCATCTAGATTCCAACCATTCAAATTTGTGGTGCACTATCCTCGGGTCGGATTAAGCACCAATGTCCGATACGACCGCGGCCCTGCCCTTGCTGGTTATTGGTGTCCGTACGGTAGTAATCCCTGACTCGAAAACCGCAGCGTACAATGCTCCTCCCACCGCGCCACCGATGATCGGTGCCACCCAGAACAACCAGAGTTGTGCGAGTGCCCATCCTCCGACAAAGACGGCTGGCCCTGTACTCCGTGCCGGGTTCACAGACAGATTCGTAACCGGGATTCCGATCAGATGAATCAGCGTCAATCCCAGTCCGATCGCGATCGGTGCAAATCCCGCTGGCGCTCGCCGGTCCGTTGCCCCCATAACGATCATCAGGAAAAAGAAAGTCAGTACCACTTCCGCAACAAGGCATGCCACCAGCGAATAGCCACCCGGAGAGTGTGCCGCGTAACCGTTCGACGCGAAACCACCGCTCAGGTCGAATCCCGCTTTCCCGCTGGCGATCACGTACAGCACGCCAGCTCCCGCGATTCCCCCGATCACCTGTGCGACGACGTACGGTAGCAATTCCGTAATGGGGAAGCGCTTGCCGGCGACTAGCCCGATGGAAACTGCAGGATTCAAGTGGCAACCCGAAATGTGCCCGATCGCATAGGCCATGGTTAGCACTGTGAGTCCGAACGCCAAGGCCACCCCGTAAAATCCAACCCCTAATTGGGGAAAGGCTGCGGCCAGTACCGCACTGCCGCATCCGCCGAACACTAACCAAAAGGTCCCAAGAAATTCTGCGATCGCGCGCTTGGATAGGTTCATGGATCTTTTCCAGTGGTTTTCTGGAAAACCAGTTCCGCCCGAAACAGCCGTTCGACAGGGCTACTTTTTGTTCAGGTCGTCATCCTTGTAGTACTTCGTACCTTGCAGGGTTAACTGAAGGGCGAGGCCTTTCTTGGTGATCTGATATACCCACACACCCGGCTCCACCATGGCTGCCCCCGAGTATGCGCCTCCCGACTGCCTGGTCTTGGCTGCGGCGTCAGCCTGCGCCGAACCCGACCAACCGGACTCCAGAAATCTTGCCAAGGCATCGTCAGTTTCGAATGCAAACACCACTCGATAGTCTTTAATCCCCACTCCAAAGCCGGCGCCGGCGGAGATCATCTTCATGAACGTATCCTGATTGGTTTTCGAGTCGACGGCTACACCCGCACCGCGCGCCGTGCTTAGCAGGAAGAGGTTCGTGCCCATATTATTGAAGACTGCATATCCGGCAGCCTTCTGGATCAGTTCTTTTGAAGCGGGTTGAAGCTTATAAAGATCGTTCAGCGTTGTGGCTGCCATCTTGCGAGTCTTTTCGCGCTTCTTGTCGGGTGAATCCCCGGCGGTCGCCAAACTTCCAAACAGCAAGATCGCCGCGAGAAATGAAACAACTTTTCGGAATCTCATCAGTGCTCTCCTTTCATTGCAGAGTTGATGCGGAAACCGCAGATATGAGAGACAGTGTTTGTGCCGACCATTCAGTTGCTCGACTCGCCCCGCCACTTATCGTTTGGTTGCCATTCTCGGTTCAGGAATAATGTCTTCCCGTCTTGAAATCGACCCGTTCTCGCGCCTGGACTCGTTGTCGTCTTCCCTCTTCCCGGGTTGTATCTGTTCCATACAAACGCTCTCTGCGCGCCATTGTTTCAACCATTTGACAAACTCTTTTCCTCCGTCGTATCTCGACGTCATACTCGCCTTTCAGGGGCCGTACCAAGTGGAACAGGCCGAAAGATTTTTTCGAACCGTAAAAACTGTCAGTTTTCACGCAAGATATCTCGCAGCGAGGGGTTACCGTTGCCTCGTATAGTTGGCTGAATGGGAAAGTTGTTGGCGTCTACGATCAAGTAGGCTAGTAGGTGCAATCTACTCGTCTTTCGCTGGGACAGGCGTCCAGGATTGGTCCGGATTGAATCGCTCCATGTTTTTGAACTCATCGAGAGTCCTCGGCCCAAGATCTTTCTCGTAGACGACGCCGTCGTGGCTGACGATGAAGCTCCTCACTCCAGTCATGCCGTACTCAGAGGGTGCGGCTACGAGGGCAAAGCCCCCGATCATGACCCCTTTTACAACGAAATCCAGTTCGCCGAGAGGAGCCGCCGGCCCCTGCCCTTTCAGAACCTTGAAGAAATAGCCGTGGTACGGCTGACCGCCGCCATAGCCTTGTTCGATGGCGTGGGCAATCTTGTCACCCACGGGACCTCCCCAAGTGCCATCGGAATTCTGCCAAGCCAATCCATCCTGCTTGCCGGGGGTACTGACGATGCGCTGGGCATATTGGTTTACTTCGTAACCATCGTGGGGTTGAAGAGCGTACTCATGCTGGGCTTCCACGTAGCCGCGGCAGATGGCGATAGCGTCTAATTCATTGGCTCCGATCCGGCGGTAGAGGAGTTCCTGTCGCCCTGCTTTCGCGTCAAAGACCCATTTCTCTCCCGTCTTGACGAGAGGCACCGGGAAAGGCCAGTCCTCGTCACCGACAAGGAGAAATGCTCGGTTCCCGCTCTTCGGATCTACAGCAACACTCTTTTTTTCGCGTGCCTCGGCGACAAAATTGGCAGCGTGTTGCCGGTCTTGCGCGTATTCTCCAGTAAATACAATGTCCTCGCCGCCCGTCCCAAAGATTTGAGCGAGTTCCACTACATCAAACTTCTCAGCGGCATCGATCAAAACATCAGCCGCTTGCTGCGGGGTGTCAAACCTTCTGGCATCTGTTGGGACACTATGAACAGGCGATCCCTGCTTCGCCGCAGTCTCCTGCGCCCGAGAAGGACGCGACCCGATCAGACAACACCATGCCACAGCAGCGAGGACCCAAAGAGACGGGGAATGCCTTCCTTTCGCAGACGTTGGCTTCATCGTTGCGCTCCTGGATTTCTTTCCTTGTTCAGTTCCCTACCTGCGCCGCCCCCCACCACCGCCACGACTAAATCCTCCGCCTCGAGATCTCATACTGGAGGCTCCGCGGCTACTGCCAGACCGAGCACTCGATCCGTTGTATCCTTTCGAACCCCTGGAACCACCTCCAAAGGCATCCCGGTTTCCGCCGCCACCGCGCGAAACATCCCGGCTTCCGATTCGATCCCCTCCCCCGCCGCCGGATCTGTTGCTCATCCCTCCGCCAGCGCGATTGTTCACACCAGGCCCTCCGCTGCGGGCACTCGACAGATTGCCGCCCTGCCGGCCCACCTGTTGCCGGGCGCCGGCTTGGCGGTTGGCGAGGGAATCGCCGCGCGCCGTTCCCCCAAATCTGTCCGCAGTCGCTCGGTCCCGATATGGAGCCCCGCCTCGATGTTGCGGGTTGTGCTGCCATCGGTCACCTCCACCAAGGTCGCCGCCACGCCCCGGTTTGGTCGAGGGCCGGTTCCCGCCGATGTCGTTGCGGTTCCCTCCGCCGATGTTGTTACGGTTGCCGCCACCAATGTTGTTGCGATTGCCTCCATTAATGTTCGTGTTGCGATTGAAATTATTGTTGTGATTGATGTACACGTTGTTGCCGCCCCAGCCGCAGCCCCAGCCCCAACCGCCGCCCCAGAACGCCCCCATGGCGATGCCAATGCCAAAAGAAATCGCCATCCCCGCGGCGTAGTACCCTGCTGGCGGATAGTAAATGGGAGGGTAAGGATAGAGTGGGGCGCCGTACACATACATCGGATCGTACGAAGGCACATAAATCACTTGCGGACTTGCCTGTTCAATCAGGATCACACTGTTGCCTTCGATAACTTTGGTTTCCACCTTCTGTTGCTCGCTCGATTGCAAGTTCCCCTTATCCTGAGCCTTCTTCCGCATCCGTTGGACGGCTTCCATGACCTCGCTTTGCTGCGCCAGGAACGCGTTACCCAGATCAGTGGTCCACTGAATGTCATCTGCCAGCCGCTTTACCACATCCGGCAAAGCCGCCAGGGCTTGGATGCTTGGATCCCAAGGCTGTTTCTCCACGGCATCCGCGAGCGCTTTGTCCTTCAGATTCTTGTTTTTCTCCAGCCACTGCTGGAGTTGGATCAGTTCAAGGGGGTACGTGGATGCGGCCAAGGTCTGGGCCAACAACGGGTCCGGATAGAGCGCTATTGGTGCCACAAGGGAATCGAGTTGATCAGAGGGAATCTTGGCAACCTGAGTCTGTGGTGACGACGCGGGTACTTGAGGGTGCGACGATATATAAGCCAAGGTGTCGCCCGGCAAGAGAACAACGGCGCAAAGAAGCGCCACCAGTGATTGGATGGTAGTACCTCCTTGTGGTGAACTCATGTGACCTCTTTCGTTTCTGCGGGATCGCCAAACAATTACGACAAGTGGATCACCGTAATTCCGATCACTAAATCACTGTACTGAGGGCCGCCACGCGAATTCGTACCGTAATCCGGGCAATACCAGTTGCTCACGTTGCACTTTAGGTCGTCACTGCGAGCCCGTCAGCTGGCAAAAAGTGCAGGTGGGCACTTTCTCGGTTGCACCTCGGCACAAGGCGGTGTATAAGATTCTGCAACAACATTCCTAGACACCACATTAGTCTGGGAGATCATCTGTTCGTCGACTTTGAATGCGAACTAGGTCTCAGGTGCTGGGTATGAAGCTTTTGGATGGGGGTTTCTATGACTTCTGGCTGGCCCCCTCAGGATAAAAACTGCTTGATAGTCCTGGGACCAAGCCTGATCCAAGAGTAGCTCCCAAAAATCGGTGCGTACCTGCTAAAAGCTTCTGCTCCGACGTACACACGAAAACGCTTTGACCTCTCGGAGTTGTGATGTCCTCGCATCCCCTGCCAGCCAAGGCCGAACCGCTTTTCCGCTACCTCTTTGAGCAAGCGTCACTCGGGATTGCAGTGGAGGATCTCGAAGGGAAAATCCTGCTGGCCAACCCCGCGCTTTGCTCGATGCTGGGGTATCGGAACGATGAACTGGCCGGAATGACTTGCTCCCAATTCGCCAACCCCGAAGATTCTCAGGACGATTGGGCTCTCTTTCAGCAACTCCGCGCGGGCGTCATTGACCACTACTCGATCGAAAAACGCTACCTGAAAAAAGATGGCGCACCCTTATGGGGACGCCTGAACGTCTCCCTTTTGAAGGAGGGCAATCGAGAATCTCCTCTGGTTTTTGCGTTTGTGGAGAACATAACGGAACACAAACTTGCTGAGGAAGCGCTGCACCAGAAAGAGAAGGAACTTACCGAGAGCCAACGTCAGGCGGGAATAGGAAGCTGGTCGTGGGACGCGCGCTCGGATCGAGTGCTCTGGTCCGAGGAGGTTAGCCTCCGGGCTGGATATGATCCCAGCTTGCCAGCGCCTAACTTCAAGGAGCAAGAGAGCCTCTTCACTGCTGAAAGTTGGAACCGGTTGCAGCGAACTATGCAAGAAGCCCTGCAAACTGGAAAGCCATACGAACTAGAGCTGGAAATAGTCAGGCCGACGTCCACGGCAAGATGGGCGACCACCCGCGGCGAACCGCTCCGCGACCCAGACGGACACATCATTGGGCTTCGGGGCACCATTCAAGACACCACAGAGCATAAACTCGCAGAGCAAGAACTCGCCCGAATCAACGACCGCTTTCGCTTGGCAATGGAGGCCAGCAAGTCGATGGGATGGGAATCGGATCTCCGGACAGGACGAGATTCGTGGTTCGGAGACCTGCAGACCATTTTCGGAATTCCGACGGACTCGATCGAGGGAAGGGTGGAGGACTTTTATCGCCGCGTACATCCAGAAGATCAGAAAATGGTGGGGCAAGCCGTTGCGGATGCCAGACAAAACCAGAAACCCTACGCGGCCGAGTACCGGGTGGTTAGGCTTGACGGAACGGTGCGTTGGGTCGCCGCCAGAGGAACCTTTCATTATGCAGCCACAGGCGATCCCGTGCGGATGATGGGTATAGCGGTCGACATCACCGACCGCAGGCTGGCAGAGGAAGCGCTGCGGGAAAGTGAGCAGCGGTTTCGTTTGGCGGTGCAGGCTGGAAGAATGTATGCGTTTGACTGGGATGTGCTGACCGATGAAATTGTACGGACAAAAGAGAGTGTAGATATTCTCAACTGGACCGATCCAGAGCTCGATACCGGTCGGGCTTTTCATGAAAGGATTCACCCAGATGACCGGGCATTGTACACCGCTATCGAATCCAGGCTCACTCCGGAGAACCCCACCTATCAAATCAGCTTTCGAACGGTGAGTCCCGGCGGGGATATCACTTGGCTCGAGGACACAGGACGGGCCTCCTTTGACTCGCACGGCAAGATGGTGAGGGTGATCGGCATGGTGGCCGATATCACCCAGCGAAAGCTGGCGGAAGTAAAACTACGCGTGAGCGAAGAACGATTTCGTCTAGCGGCCCAGGCCGGAAAAATGTACGCATACGAGTGGGATTCCGCAAGCGACTTGGTGACGCGATCCGAGGCGTACGGAAACATCTTCGATCTCCCCGACCCGGCAGAGCAGATTACTCGTCAGCAGCTAGCAGCCAGAATCCATCCAGACGACCGCGTTCAGTTCATCAGTTCGGTTGACCGGCTTACTCCGGAGAACCCAACCACCCAGATCAGCTATCGCGTGTTGCGTCCCGATGGTGCGGTAACTTGGTTGGAAGAGAGTGGGCGTGCATTCTTTGACGCGCAGGGCAGGGTCTTGCGCGTTATGGGAATGGTGGCGGACATCACTGATCGTAAACAGTCGGAGGAAAGACTGCGAGAGTACGAGAAGGCCGTGGAAGGTTCCGAGGAAATGATCGCTGTTGTGGATCGAGAGTACCGATATCTGATCGCGAATCGTAAGTTTCTCAAACTCCGGAATCTCACAAAGGAGCAGGTCGTCGGCCACCTCGTGCCGGAAGTTCTGAACAAGGGAATCTTTGAGGACGTCGTTAGGGCGAAATTGGATGAGTGTTTCGCAGGCAAAATCGTCAAGTTCGAGATGAGATACACGTATCCTGAGCTTGGCGAAAGAGATTTATTCGTATCGTACTTCCCCATCGAAGGCGGCGCGGGAGTTGACAGCGCCGTTTGTATTTTGCAGGACATCACGGAGCGGAAGCACGTGCAGGAGGCGCTGAAGAAGTCAGAAGAGAAGTTTGCGAAGGCCTTTCAGCATGGCCCGATGGCACTAACGTTAACGAGCGCAAAGGATCATCGTTATATCGATGTTAATGAAACTTTTGAAAAAATAACGGGCTGGCGCCGTGACGAGGTGATCGGGCGTACGCCGCTGGATATTGAGCTCTGGGCGAATCCGGCCGAAAGGGTCGAACTCGCAACGCGACTTCTGACAGAACGGAGTCTGCACAACTTGGAATACCGTTTCCGCATGAGGGATGGCAGCATTCGCATCGGCCTCGCATCAACGGAACTGATCAACCTGGACGGCCAGCCATGCATGCTTGCAGTCATCGCTGATATCACCGAACGCAAATTAGCGGAAGCTGCGCTCGCAAACGTAAGCCGCAAGTTGATTGAGGCCCAGGAAGAGGAACGGACCCGGATCGGCAGAGAGCTTCACGACGACATCGGCCAGCGTCTGGCCCTCTTGGCGGTCGAATTACAACAAATGCAGGAAGACCCGTTCGTCTTCTCCAGAGTCAGGAAGCGTCTGGACGGACTGCGGAAGAAGGCTTCCGAGATAGCGGCCGATACTCAATCTTTATCACACGAGTTGCATTCGGCAAGGCTCCAATACCTCGGCGTCACCGCGGCGCTGAAAGGCTTCTGCCGAGAGTTCAGCGAACAGCAACAAGCCAAAGTCGACTTCAAAGCCAACGATCTGCCCACCGCGTTGTCGGCGGACATTTCGCTTTGCCTCTTTCGGGTTCTCCAGGAAGCGTTGCACAATTCGGCAAAACATAGCGGAGCACGTTGCTTCGAAGTACGACTGTGGGGAACTGCCGATGAGATTCATCTCACGGTCAAGGATTCCGGTAAAGGCTTTGATCGCGAAGCAGCAAAGACGAGCCAAGGGCTCGGCCTTATCAGCATGGAAGAACGACTGAAGCTGGTGAATGGAACGCTATCAGTCGACTCGCAACCCGGGCGTGGTACCACAATCGAAGCCCGCGTCCCTGTGAGTTCCGCAAGAGACGCCTTGCGTGCCGTCGGTTAACGAGCAAATAAATCGCGCAATCGACGACGGTGGAAGAATGAAACTCGTCGCCACCGAATGAATGGGTGGATGTGACGTGAATCACTGCTATGGGTCATCGCTGCGACCAATCGCAAGAAGAAATTGAAGCCGCCAGTAGAGAAGCATCTATGTCATGTAGATCTTGTACCTCGGAGAACCTGAAAGAGTTTGGCTCCGAGATCAACATCCATTTTCCCGGCCGGCAAGGTCTGGACAAGGCCGCGGTCTTGATTTTTCCAAGGATAATCGTCTGCGTGGATTGCCGCTTTACAGAATTCACATTTTCAGAAGCAGAGTTGCATCTCCTTCGGGAACGTGATGCGGCTGTAGCAGCGCTCAGGTGCGCTTACGCCGTTCTCAGTCGGACCCCTCAGCGAAAACCGGCCAACGAAGATAGCGTCCGGGACGTTGACGCCCGTGGAGGCTTGTAGCCTCCGAGGGCATGGCCAATGTCTTGAACGAAGAGAAGAAACAGCAAGTAT
>Ga0187819_10001648_pt1 | contig 11560 bp, 13 predicted proteins | sample NC_wetland_sal_i_15_FD_132411 | JGI IMG/M metagenome (GOLD analysis project Ga0187819, IMG submission 132411) | Wetland sediment microbial communities from Neuse River Estuary, North Carolina, USA - SO4_4 | ecosystem: Environmental > Aquatic > Freshwater > Wetlands > Sediment | place: USA... | reverse complement strand
GTGCGGGTCGTGCAGCAGGTGCTGCCCGCCATGCGGGCGCAAGGCGGCGGGCGCATCGTGCTGATGAGCTCTATCGGCGGCGCAATCGGCATCCCGTTCGAGGCTTTCTACAGCGCGAGCAAGTTCGCTCTGGAGGGTCTGGGTGAAGCCCTTGCGTACGAGGTGGCGCCCCTTGGCGTGTATGTGACGCTGGTCGAGCCGGGCAACGTCAAGACGGACTTCACGGCCAGCCGCCGGATGGCGCAGGCGGCTGGTGGCGATCAGGTCTACAGCGCCGCCGTTACCAGGGCCGTCGGTCTCATGGAACGCGATGAGGCGAACGGCGTGCCCGCCGCCGCCGTGGCCGCCGTGGTGCGGCGAGTGTTGGAATCCCGCCGCCCGCCCCGGAGGGTATCGGTCGGCAAGGCGGCCGAGCGAGCGGGCCTGCTGGCCAAGCGGCTGCTGCCGTTCCGCGCCTTCGAGGCCGCGGCGAAGAGCAGCCTGGGAGTGTGACGATCGTACCGGCACGAGGTCGGGGCGGCCTGCTGGCCGTCGCCCCCCGCGCTGTCCTTGGTACGCCACCGGGCGGCGATATAGGCAGGCAGCGCTGGGTGGAGGCGGTACGCGCCGCCGAGCCGGGTCAGCAGCCCGGCTTTGGCGGCCACGCCAGACCCGACGCACGCTAAGCGCTACGCCCGGTGGGCCAAGGCCTGGCTCGGACGCGTCCGCGTGAACTCCGCCGCCGACCTGCTCGTCACGTCGATCGCCGGGGCACCAGTCCTCACCGCCGACGCAGCCGCCACGCTGATCGGCCGCAGCTATCCGCAAGCCAATGCGGCGCTGCTGCCAGCCGTGGGCGGGTTCCAGGGCCGGGCGGGCTCCCTTCGACTACGAGAAGCCGCGGCAGGCCCAGGCGATGATCGCCCGGGCGATCACCGCCGGGGTGCCATTCGCGTGTTTCACCGCCCATGAGACCTACGGGCAGGCCAAGTGGCTGCATGCCTGGCTGGAAGGCCAGGACATCTGGTACGTGATGGCCATCCGGTGCAGCGACACGCTGACCACGCCTGAGGGTGAGCGGCGGGCCGATGACCTGATCGCGGCCGTCCCGCCGCGGTCCTGGCAGACGATCTCAGCCGGGGCAGGGGCGCACGGCCCGCGGGAGTACGACTGGGCGCGGGTCCGGGTCGTCACGCGCTCAAGTTCTCCGCGGGCGATGAGCTGCTCGACCTCTGCTTCGCCTCGCGCCCACTTAGGCATCGCCAGTATGCGCGTATATACCCAACCGGGCACCTCAGGTCCAGATGTTCTGCAAGCACGAAGGACGGCCACCACAGCGGCCGGGCTGGTCTCCAATGAAGCGTACAGCGCCTTCGGCGAGCCAGCAGCCAGTGCCCCCGGCCGCGCTTCCACCCGGTCCGAGAATGCCTGACTGTTTACGGTTGCGTCATGGCGCTGGCGGCTGTCACGGTTGCCCTCGCTGCCGAAGATACCGCTGCGGCGTATATCCCCGGCGGGGCGTCGCGCGGCGCTGGCTCGCAACGCCCGGCCGCCGTACGATGCAGTGCCGCGGACAGCGCGTGACGGGTAGCATCCGGCTGCCTCATGGAAGCCTGCATCGAGGGCGGCCAGGGCGGAATTACCGAGCGTGACGACTTCGCCTAGTTCGCCGCCGCATCCATAGGGCGCCCAGGAGAAAGGCGAGGAGGAAGACTCCAATGCCGGTGAACAGCAGATACAACAGGCCTTTCACGACAACGCCGACGATGCCTAGCGCTATCGCCACGATCACCAGCAGTAGAAAGATAATCATCCGGTCCTCCGCTCAGCTGAGCTGCTCAGCGGCGGGCCAGCCGCCGCTCACCGCCAGCGCCCGGCTCGTATGTCAGGCCGTAGTGCTTAAAGATCGCCTCCTCGTCGCCCGCCGGCAGCTCGCCGTCGGTGTCGATCGACGGGGCATCCTTCACTTGCTTCTTGTCGTAGGAAACCTTGAGGTAGCCCGGACCCACAGTTGCCCGGTCAAGAGGCACGAAAACGAGCCTGTGCCGGGTTGGCATTCCGACCTTGACCGTGCCGAATGACGGCAGGTCAGTACCGGTGTCAACGTAGACGGCCTCCAGCTCACCGATCTTGTGACCCTGGGCGTCAACTACGTCGTGACCGCGCCATTCCCGGATGTTGGCAGCCTCGAACACGCCAGCCTTCTTCCCGCAGCGCCATGCCGCCGTTTGCCAACGATACTACCCGGATGGGAGCACCTACGTGGCGTAGCGCCCGGCTCGGAGAAGCGATGTTCCCCGGCTCGTCAGCCGAAGATCTGATCCATGACCTCGGCGCCCTTGACCAGGACCGGGCGGAATTCCTTGATTCCTTGCGGTCGATGTCTTCCGTGGTCCGGGAGCTTGTGCCGACCCGTACAGTCGCGGGCGGCCGGGATGGACGACCAGGAACGGGGCTGGTCATCTACAGTGTCTACAACGGCTACTGGTTCTGGGCAGGCTGTCCTTCGGGGACTTCGGCCGCGATCTGCGCGAGGTGATCCGCGAGATCCGCCCGGACTGGGATTTGACCGTGCCCGGCCTGCGCGAGAACTGGAAAGCCGACGACCATTCCATGCACCACTCGTACCAGGCTATCGACCGACGGCAGCACCGGTTGCTGAGTGATCTTGCCGCGGCCTGGGCCAGGCCCGTGCCCCGGATCCGCCTTTCAGATAGACGGAATGCTGCCACCGTCTGCCACGTACTCGCTGGCGGTGAGGTAGGAGGCGCGGTCGGAGGCGAGGAAGGCGATCAGCTCAGCGACTTCCTCCGGACGTCCCGGCCGTCCTAGCGGTATGCCGCCTATCCCCGTTATGAGCTGCTGCCGGGCCGCGGCGACGTCGGTGCCGTTCTCGGCGGCCATCTGCTCGATCCGGGCCTGCGCCGCGCTGGTCTCGATGAATCCCGGGGTCACGGTGAGTACCCGGATGCCGTGCGGGGCCATCTCGCGGGCCAGGCCCTTGCTGTAGTTGGTCAGTGCCGCCTTGGCCGCGGCGTAGCCGGGCGCGGTGCCGTCTGGCCGGCGCCATTGCGCCGACGACACGTGGATGATCACTGCGCTGCGCTGGGCCAGCATGGGCGGCAGCAGCGCGCGGTCCAGGCGCACCGCGGAGAGCAGGTTGATGTCGAGGTTACGCTGCCAGGTGGCGTCGTCCAGCGCGAGCGCGCCGCCGCTTCGGGACAGCGACGCGCCGGCGGCGTGCACCACGATGTCGACCCCGCCGAGCTGGTCCAGCGTGTAGGCCGCGATGGTCGCGGCTCCCTCCGGCGTGCTCACGTCGGCGGGTACGAACAGCCGGCCGGGTGCATCAGCGGGGTTGCTGCGGGCGGTGGCCACCACGCTGGCGCCGGCGCCGGCGAGCCGGCCGGCGATAGCTCGGCCCATTTCTCTGGTTGCGCCGGTGACGAGCACCCGCCGGCCTGCGAGCTCTTTCTCATCACTGGCGTTCCCGGGCAGGTTCATGATCGGCTCCAGGGTCGTGGCTGGGCAGGACGGCACCGGTCGCGTGGTGGCTACGCCCAGGCGGGGGTCGGGTTGTTGTGCGTAATGACCAGCAGCGTGACGTAGCCGTCGGCGACGTTGAAGTAGTGGGTCAGGACGAGTTCAGCGGGCAGGCTGGTCTTGTCGTACTCGCCATCCATGACAGCGTCCACGACGGTGATGCCATGCTGGTGCCGCACGTGGCGGACGTCCATGGTGACTTTGTCGCCGATGATCTCGCGCTCGATCCAGCGGCGGATCGCCGGCCGGCCGCGGAACTCTCGGCGGGTATCGTTCACCAGGGCGTCCCCGGCGAACACGGCGGACAGGGCGTCGGTCTCGAATGCGTTGCACGCGCGGACGTACTCCGCTACCGGGGCGGGCAGGGCTGCTGTGAGATTCGAATCGGTCATAGCGCCAGCCTGCGGTCTCCCGCAGGGAGAGGGTCAAGACAGGCGGGCCAGCCTGGTTGAGTCTCTCCCCGGGAGAGGGTGCACTCTGAGGTCATGCGAGCAGGCCTGACAATCGGCGAATTCGCGCAGCTGACCCAGCTGAGCGTCCGGACGCTGCGCCGGTACCACGAGGGAGGGCTGCTCGCACCCGCGACCGTCGACCCCGACAGCGGCTACCGGTACTACACCGCCGAGCAGATACCGGCCGCGCAGATCATCCACCGCCTGCGCGAGCTCGGCATGCCATTGCGCGAGGTCGGCGAGATGCTGGCCAGTCCGGACCCGAACTCGGGCGCCGCCCTGGTCGCAGCCCACCTGGGCCGGCTGGAGTCCGAACTACAGCGGACAACGACGGCAGTCACCTCGCTGCGCCGTCTCCTGCAACCGCCGCAGCAGCTGGCCGTGGAACTGCGGGCCGAGCCGGCGAGGACCGTGGCCGCGATCACTGGCACCGTCGACCGGAGCGACCTGGCGCGCTGGTACTACCAGGCAATCGCCGAGCTCGGCGCCGCGCTCGCCGGCCGGCAGATGACCGGCCCGCCCGGCGGCATGTACGACAACGAGCTATTTACCGAGGACCGAGGCGCCATGATCGTCTACCACCCGGTCGCCAACCCCCCCACTGCCGGCCGGGTGCGACCCGTCACCCTGCCCGCGGCCGAGCTGGCCGTCACCGTACACCGCGGCGCCCACAGCGACCTCGACATCTCCTACGGCCAGCTCGGCGCCTACGTCACCGACCACGCGCTAGCCGTCGCCGGGCCGGTCCGCGAGGCCTATCTCGTCGGGCCCCGCGACACCGCGGACCAGGACTCATGGCGGACCGAGATCGGCTGGCCCATCTTCAGGGTCTCCCCGATCTGACCGTGGCTGCGCGGCAAGGGCCTCCGCGACATTCGCCACGATCCTGAGTCCACAGCAGGCACACGAAGATCGAGACTTTGCACAGCTACAGCGAAACAACGCGGATCTGTTCATCATCCGCCCAAATGACCAAGCCTCATGCGCTTCGCGTGGCGGGAGTCCGAGACGCCGAGGCGCAACGCGCGGCCCCTGGCCATCCCATGCCCGTCGTCAACGCGACTCTTAACGACCTTGCCGCAACAGCACCACGCAAGTGATCTCTCGACTAGCTGTCCTTGCAAGCGGGCTCCTAATAACATGTTCGGTCAATCCGCCCAGGTCACGGCAAAGAGACTCAATGCCGTGATCAGTCCGCTCAGATCGAGGCCCGCTCCGTCATCTTGGCGACGATGCCGACAGCGAACGGCTCAGAAAAGCCGGCGGCGAAGGCTAGGACACCGATACCGGCTGGGCTGGGCGTAAACCTAAGCCAGCCTGCGGCGACGACGAGATTTACGAATAGCCCGAACACTGCACCGACCTCGACTTGCACCAGGTAGAATGGGAGGAATTCTCTTGCCTGAGCACCGAGTCTCACTTCATCTCGGAATTTCAGTATGCCACTTAGAGCCGCTCCTGCCGCGCCGGCAGCTGCGGCCAACAGCACGACTCGTACTCCTACGTGGTGTTGGAATCCAATTGCCAAGCCAAAAAGAAGCCCAGCGAGCAGCAGCACAGGGCCGAAGTAACGAAGGTACATGATGCGGAGCCGTCGCCGCGCCCTTAGCGGCCGGTAGAGCGAGAACCTTGCGGCCACGAGGCACTGCAGTCTTACCTTCGTTGACTCTTGGACCTGCTTCGATGGAGATTCAGAACAGTGGTTCAAGTCCAAGAGTTCCGGCCGTTCACTTCCATAGAACCGACGCCAAGTCAGGAGGGTGGCCTCCCCCTCGGCGTACTCCTCGGCCGTCCGCTGCCGCAGCAGCAGCAGGTCGGCGTGATCGATGAGAAGTTCTTCCACGGCGCGCCTGGTATCCAGCAGAGTTTCCAGGCAAAGCGCCTTACGTGGTTCACAGAGAAGTTCAGAGAGGCGGTTCATCACCTCCGGGCACAATGGCCGCCGCCGATTCAGGTCGATGGCATCGCAGAGCCGCGCCGCAAGGATTTCGATGTTCTTGCGGACCTCGGGGTCACACAGGACCCGCCGCTGCCGTTTGGTAAGCGCGACCTCGCGGCTGCTCTCGTCGGTGTTCGATTCCCAACGACGGCGGCGCTGCACGAACAGTCGCTGAAGCCACTCCCTCCCATCCTGCAAATCCTGCAAATCCTTAAGGGACGCACCCGTCGCCCTCGAAGCATCGGGATACCCCCCGTCCGCAATCGTCGGCTTGGGGTCTGGCTGCGTCAGCTCTGACAAAAGGACTCTTCATGGGTCACTACCAGGCGAGACCAGATATCAGAGGATTGCGAGGGATTGCTGTCGTCTATCCGAAACCTAGTAGACATACGCCACCTCCCACACCGGGAGTGGTCCCTCTCTAATCCAGGCATCCGGCTCGGTCAGCTCAAATGCCGCAGTTCTGCAGCCATGCCGTCTCCGTGGTCGGAAGATGCACCACACCATTTCACGGCGACAATACTTGAAACCAATTGCACCGTCTGCCTACTGCGTGGAGGCTGTGTGGAGACTGTGTGGAGACTGTATGAGAGTTCACTTTGACTGCTGGAGCCTGGCTTAGGTTCCTCGCGACGCAGTAGCCGAGCCCAGGCATGTTCGCGCTGGCCGTCGGCAAGGCCCGGACCGGCAAGGCACCGGAGAACCCTGTGCTGCGGACCGAGGGCCGGGTCACGAAGACCGACGGGATCCTGGCTACCGCGGTATTGCTGGGCCTGGTGCTCAACGCCACACTCGGCTGGTGGTGGGCCGACCCCGCCGCCGGGTACGTGCTGGTCCACTACGCGGCCCGCGAGGTGCGGGAGATCTTCACCGGCAGCCACTGACCAGCACTGCTAACCGCGGCGACCCGGCCGGAGCGCCATCGAGGCAATCGATGCTTCCGGGTCGTTCCCGCGGCTGCAATCCATTCTCTGTTCAAGATATCATCGCTTCATGTCGATGCTAGCTGAAGGCGGCCAGGCCAGCCGGATGGGCCTGGCACCGGCGGCGGCGCTGTTCCGTTCGCTGGCCGACCCGGCCCGGCTGGCGATCGTGCAGCGGCTGGCAGGCGGGCCGGCCCGGGTGGTGGACCTGACCGCGCAGCTGGGCCTGGCCCAATCCACGGTGTCCAAGCATCTGGCCTGCCTGCGCGAATGCGGCCTGGTCGGGGCGCGCCCGGCCGGCCGGGCCTCGGTGTACTCGCTGGCTCAGCCCGCGCTGGCCGAGCTGCTGGCGGCCGCCGAGACGGTGCTCGCCGCCACCGGCAACGCGGTCGCCCTGTGCCCCGCCTACGGTCAGGGCCGTTGACCGTCCCGCCGGCCGAGCTGGCCCGGCTGCGCCGGCGCGGCTTCGCGCTTGAGTACGCCAGCATGGCCTGGATGGTGGCCGAGGCCGCCATCGCCATCACCGCCGGGGTGCTCGCCTCGTCGATCGCCCTGACCGGCTTCGGCCTGGACTCGGTGATCGAGTTCTTCGCCGCCGTCATCGTCATCTGGCAGCTGCGCGGCGACGGTGAGGACCGGGAAACTCCCGCCGTCCGGCTCATCGGGGTCACGTTCTTCGCCCTGGCCGCCTACCTCACCGCCGAGAGCATCCGCGACCTGGTCACTCGGGCCCGGCCCGGGGAATCCATCGCCGGCCTGGCCATCACCGCGGCAGCCCTGGCCGTCATGCCACTGCTCGCGATCGCCAAGCGCCGCACCGGCCAGGCCCTGGGCAGCCGCACCCTGATCGCCGACTCCGCCGAGACCGCCTTCTGCGCCACCACCTCCGCCGCCACCCTGGCCGGGGTCGGCCTCAACACCGCGCTCGGCTGGTGGTGGGCCGACCCGGCCGCCGCCCTGGCCATCGCCGCACTCGCCGTCAAAGAAGGCCTCGAAGCATGGCACGACGACGACTGATCATGAACGGCTGGCGGCAAGACAGGCGGGCCGGCGAGTAGGTCCCTCCCTGCCCATTCGGGGTGCTAAGCCACCGACCCCGGCGATAGTGGGCCGCCGCCCATATCGGACCTCGCGCCCGATTGATCGTCCATTGCGGTGCCGGGCACAGCCAAGCCGCGTGATGGGACCTTCGAACTGGTGGTGCCCGGAGGATTAGGCGGCCCGCCGCCGAGATCATCCAGTGCCGCCACCGGCGTCCGGGTCAGGGAGCGACCCATCCGGCCTGGGATGCTCCCTGGCGCTGAAGGCCAGAAGACGTCCAGCACGCCGACCAAAAGGGAGCTGCATCTGGACCGACTGCCATGAGCCGCGGAACCCGGGCGATGGGAGGATCATCCGCCTGCTCGTCGACGAGCCATGGCCGCCCCACGACGACACCGGCGACCTGGAGGGGGCAACAGACAGACCGTTCTGGTGGGTCCTCGACGCCTAGCTAGCCGAGCGGGATTGACGCTCAGGCGGCTATTTGCAACTGTCGGCGCTGCGGCTCGGCGACGCTCGGTGACTGGTTGGCGTGCGACCACCATTCGCGGCCTTGAAGGAGAGTGCTCGTTGCCCGGACAGCGGGCCCGAATCGGTAATTGCCGTCGGGTCAGGGTGATGCAGGCCCGTAGGGCCGGGGATGGCGCCGCAGCCACGGCCAGAAGGTCCGGCGTGGCGGGCGCGCCGTGACGTGGCCGCCGCTGACCTTGCCGGACACCTGGATCCGCAGGATGATGGGCACTTCGGGACCCCCATGCGCCCGGACCTTCAGGTAGCTGCCTTCGGCCGCTACCGCATCGGCGTCGACCACAACGCCAGGCTTTGTCACCAGCGTCAGCCGGCTTGCGCTCACATCAGCGTCGATCAGCAGCGACGGCTGCGAGATCACCGCCTCGGTGAAGTCCAGCGTCACGCTGCCGCCGGTGACCCGCACTTCCATCCGCTGCGGCACGAGCCAGCGGCCATCACGCTTCACGCTGCTGCCATGGCAGTCGATGCGGGCCAGGTCCTTCGGCTCCGGGACCGGTGCGCCCGGGGCGGAATCTGGTATGGCCGGCAGGTCCGTGGTCAGCGCCGCAAGCTCGCCGCAGGTGCGTGCCGTCAAGGCTGCCTCCAGCCGCTCGTCGAGTTCTTCCGCGGTCAGCCGGCCATCACCAGCCGCCACCCGCAGCAGCTCGACGGCCCGGTCCCGATCCACGTGTGAGGCCCGCAGGCCAGCCTGAGAGGCTAGCTCATCACCGCGCTGCGGCGGCGGCGCCTCGTCCGTCATGGACCTACTGTAAGGCTGCGTCAGCTGGCGCGATATCGGTGCGGCGGTGAACGTGAGCAGGTCGTCACGGTCGCGGTCGAGAGTTAATTACGGAAATCGCGCTGCCTGTTCGCGAGCGCGACAGAATGTTCCATCTGGATGCCGGACATCAGACGAATTCCAGCCGTCCGACCCACGCAGATCGGCGGGTCGACGCGCGTCCTCTTTGAATCCACCTATCACTCAGCGTGACAGCATCCTGTGGGTGCGAGCCTTACCACGCATCAAGCCGACGAGCGTGACCAACTTGAAGGCAGGCAAACCAGGCAAGTGGCGGTCACGTTTCCTGGCGGACCGGCTGGAGGGGCTGGGCGACGAGCCGCGGCCGGGCCGGCCCCGCACGGTCACCGACGAGCACGTCGAGAAGGTGATCACCGCGACGCTGGAGCAGGAGCCGCCGAACGGGGACACGCAGTGAGGCCGGTGAGGCCGACCAGTTGCATGCCGGAGAGCCTGAGCCGCGCGCCAATGACCGCTTTGCAGCGGAGGCGTTCCCCTGCGTGATCATGCTGCTCGCCGCGGTCCCCCGCTCCGGGCGGAGGGCGGCACGTTCTCCCGCCGTCGCACGTTGCGGTGTCATGACGACTGTACGCATCGCGCACGTCGAACCCCGGCCGGGCAGGCAGCCAGACGGAGGGTTTCGCATCCATTCGTTCCTGGTCGTTCTAGCCGACGACCCCGGCGGCCGGGCACTGCCGATCTGGCTGATCGGGCCGGAGGGCCATGGCCTGTGGCGGGTCTTCGCCCCCGACGACGGCCCGCCGGTCGAGGCAGACGAGACGCTCACCTCACGCCTACTGCAAGCCGCCGGCGTGGCGGTGACCGGCGTGGACATCGACGAGCTGGACACCGCGATGACCTCGGGGCCGCGGCGCGGCCGCCCGGATGGGCAGGCGCCGGCCGCAGCGCGGATCGAGTTCACCGCGGCCGGGGCAGGCGCGCCGCGGCAGATGCAGGTGCGCGTAGGCTACGCGCTGGCGCTGGCCGCCGCCTTCGGCGCCCCGGTCCGCGTGGCCGGCCAGGTGATGGACAGCCTCGCCGTCGCGACCCGCGGCGAGGACCTGCTCGGTGAGTTCCTCGGCGACGACGCGCCCCGGCCGGGGGAGCCGGCCGAGCCCGGCGTGCCGCGTTTCGCCCCGCGCAACCTGACGTTCGCCGACGGGCTGGCCGGCTGGGAGTTCGGCGGCAGCTTCCGCGACGAGCAGTCGCACACGGCCGACTACGCGTGCGCCGCCGAGGCTGGGACCGCGGTGGTGGCGGCCGCCGTCGAGGAGCCGGAGGGGTTCGCCGCGCTGGCCCAGTCGGTGCTCGTACACGAGTACGTCGGCCGCACGGTCACCTTCCGCGCCGAGGTGCGCACCGAGGGCGTCGCGGACGAGGCAGGGCTGCACCTGCTCGGCGGCATGCCGACCGGGCCAGTCTCGCTGCCGAAGAGCCTGACCGTGTCGCTGTCGGGAAGCAACGACTGGACCGCGCGCGAGCTCTCGGCGCAGGTAGCCGAGCACGGCGGCATGGTGCAGTTCGGCGTCTTCCTGCGCGGCCCGGGCCGCGTCGCACTCCGCGACCCCCGGCTGACCTTCACCCCGTCGAAGGCACCTGAGCCGGGTAACCGCGAGCCTCGACGCTAGGGGGCGGCGGAACTCGGCGTGCCAGCGTGGCCCGGGCGGTCGCGGTCGTCCACGAACCGCTCGGCGACCTCCGCGCGTGAGCGGCCGCCAACCCGGCCTGCCGTCCATCATCCAGCGGGAGCTTGGCCCGGGGGGAAGCGGATCGGCGAGCCGCACGCGGCTCCTCCTGTGCGGCTCAGCTATGTCAGTGATGGGCGGGCTGCTTTCCGGATCGGAGCCGCTGCGGGGGCGGGCGGGCTTCGAACTGATCGTGCACCCCTTCGGCTACCGAGACGCCGCACGGTTCTGGGACATTACCGACCCTAAGCTGGCCGTGCTCGCGCATTCAGTGGTCGGCGGAACTCCCGCTTACCGGAGGGAGCTCCTGCGCGAAGACACCCCCGCGGACCTCGCTGACTTCGACCCGTGGGTGATCCGGACCGTGCTGAATCCGCAGACTCCGCTCTTCCGGGAAGCCCGCTACCTGCTCGCCGAGGAGACCGAGATCCGCGACCCGTCGCTGTATCATTCTGTGCTCGCTGCCGTCGCCGAGGGAAATAACACTTCCGGCGGAATCGCCAGCTACATCGGCCGGAAGTCCAACGAGGTCGCGCATCCCCTCCGCGTCCTGGAGGACTCCCGGCTGCTGATCAAGGAGCCCGATATGTTCAGATCGGGACGGGCGAGGTACCGCATCGCCGAGCCGCTCATCACCTTCTACCAGGCCATCATGAGCCGGGAATGGGCACGTCTCGAACTCGGCGGCG
>Ga0187819_10001647_pt1 | contig 11564 bp, 7 predicted proteins | sample NC_wetland_sal_i_15_FD_132411 | JGI IMG/M metagenome (GOLD analysis project Ga0187819, IMG submission 132411) | Wetland sediment microbial communities from Neuse River Estuary, North Carolina, USA - SO4_4 | ecosystem: Environmental > Aquatic > Freshwater > Wetlands > Sediment | place: USA: North... | reverse complement strand
GTGGCCGGGCTTGCCGGCCGGCTGCTGCCGCCGGGGCCCAATCCGCTCACTGCCCCGGCCGATGCGCTTGTGGGGCGGATCAATCAACTGAGCGCGCTGGCGGGCCTTCCACCGGTGCCGCCCATCTCGTTCGGCAGCTCGACGGTGCCGGCGCTCTTTTTGGGCAGCTACGGCCAGTCCTTGAGTAACCTGGCAGCGGGCACTTTTCCGTCGGCCCAAGTGGGAGTGCAGATCTCGTTCCCACTGCGCAACCGGACGGCACTGGCGCAAGCCGCTGTCTCTGAGGCCGAGGGCCGCCGCCTGCGCGCTTTACGCGATCAGATCGAAATGGCCATCGAAGCTGACGTGCGCAATGCTCTCGAATCGGTGACGTCCGCGCAATCGCGGCTGGATGCGGCTGCGCTGGCGCGGCGATCGGCAGAAGCGCAATATGCGAGCGAACAACGCCAGTTCCAGGCCGGGACGTCCACCGTGTTTCTGGTGCTCGAACGCCAGAGCGATTTCATTAGCGCGCGCAGCCGCGAGGTGCGAGCCCGCGCCGATCTGGGGGAGGCCATCGCCAATCTGGATCGGGCCACCGCCCGCACCATCGAAGCGCAAAAAATTGAGCTGGTGAACCCGTGAGTGTTCTGTACCTTACCGACTCACCCTGCGTGCAGCCGAAACCTCGCGGTCTGCGGAGCATCTAAGGGTCATGGCGGTTTGGTGTGTTTCCCCCTGGGTGTTTCTGGTTCCGGCGCTCGCATTCTGTCAAGAGCCTGCCTCCGTCGACCCCATCCAACCGGGAACGGCTAAGAGTAAGGACTCCGATGCGTCGCCGCAGGCCGAGAGCAAGCACATCTTCTGGATCATTGCCAATTACCGCACGTCTCCAAGCCTGATCAATTACGAGCCCCTAAGGCCCGCTGAAAAATTCAAGCTTGCCAGGCAGGACGCCTTCGATCCAGGAACGGTTGCGCTGGCCGCGTTGTTTGCCGGCGAGTCCCAGCTAACAAACGCCACGCCTTCGTTCGGCCAGGGCGTTGCAGGTTACGCGAGGTATTGGGGAACCGCATACGCCGACTTTGCCATCGGCGATTACATGACCGAAGCCATCTACCCCACCTTGCTGCACCAGGATCCGCGCTACTTCCGGCGGGGCGTGGGCAGCGGACGGTCCAGGCTCGGATATGCCATGGCCCAGATCTTTTGGACGCATAAGGATTCGGGCGGAACGCAGTTCAATTTCTCGGAAGTGATCGGCAACTCGACCGCAGTTGCGATTTCAAACGCCTACTATCCGGACAATCGAACGGTTTCCAACGCGGTCTCGAAACTCGGAATTCAGCTTGGTGTGGACATGGCGTCTAATGTCCTGAAGGAATTCTGGCCGGAATTCGAGCGAAAATTCACGCGAAAACATCGCGACAAGCAGGACTGATCTCGCTCCGGCTCGCCGCCCTCAGCCCTGCGATTGCCGGCGGAATAACTGCTCGCCGCCGGGAGACAGCAGCACCCACAGACCGTAAATCCCCAGGAGCGTCCCGAACGGAACGCTCATCAGCTCGAGTGCCGAAAGAACAATGGTCAACATACGCGCCCAGGGCTGGAGTTCGATGAGTCCGAAACCGGCGATGACCCCAGGCAAGGAAAGCACCAGCAACAGAACAAAGATAAAGGCGCCGATGCCGCCCAGGATGGGAATCGCCACTTTCGCGTCGCCGCTGTGATCGGCTACGCTGACCAGGCCGGCCAGACCGCCGAAAACCAGCATGACAATAATTCCCGCCAGAATGCCCAGCATTCCATAGACAACATGCAAAACGCCGAGAATCTTGACGTGTTCGGCCATGCCATCAACTCAATTGACCAGCGCCCAGTCGATGACAATCACCGCGACTTTGGGGTTCTTGCTTTGCAGCACGAGACGGTTCCACTGATTTTGTGGAGACGGAGATTCCTTGACGGCAACGTCGTTGGCGTATTTGGGACTCCAGGTGTAGACGGTCTTATTCCAGCCATTTTGCGGGCCGGGCGACTCGATCACGTTGTTGGCATATTGAGGGTTCGCGGTGTAGAGAACAATGCCATCGCTCGACAAATCACCGGGGGAGACGGTGAACTTCAGCGGCTTGCCGGGCAACTCTCCAATGAGCGTTCCCGAGGAGCAGGATTTTCCGGTAATGACTACCTCCTGATTCTTTTGCAGCCGTCCGATCCAGATGATTCTGCCGGAGGCCGGAGCCGCAGGCGCACGTGCCGGCACGACGGCTGGCGGTTGCGCCGCGGCAGGCGGGGCGGGCTCCGGCGGCGGGTTCAAGCGCCCGACCGGCGGCAGAACGGCGGGGGATGAGTGCTGGGCAATCATCGGCGGCGGCGCCAGATCCGGGGCCGGACTCGCAGGAGGCGAAGCGGCCGCGACAGGCGCCTTAAACGGGGGAGCGGCCCGCGGCGGTCCGACGGGCACGCGCACGGTGAGCTCGTTCGTTTTTTCGGTGGCGGGAGGCGCTTCGGCGGGATTCGGTCCCACTCGCGAGGCACTGCCAGCGGGCGGCGGATTCGATTCGGCCAGTTCGCCCCCACCGCCGAGGTAACTCGCCGTCTCCGCCAGAGGCTCTGCGCCCGGCCGCAACACCACCAGTCGAACATTCACGTTCCCGCTACGGCGCGCATAGGTGAAGGAGCCGCTGCGAAGCTGTTCCGGTGGCAGGTCGATCGAGAACCGGGAATCGCCGTCCACGATTTCCAGGCGGCCGGACTCGGGCTTCAGCACCGGATCCCAAATAATGCGAAGCTGTCCGGCGGTGTCGAAGACGCGGAGCGCCAGCCGTTCCGGAGGGCGCGTCAGCCAGAACAGCGCCACCAGCAGGCCCGCGATGGCCGCCAGCACAGCCGGCCAGAACAGGCTGATCCTCCGCCGGAGTCTGGGCGGAGGTTCCGCCAAGCGCGTCAAGACTCCCTCGTCCAGGCCCGCGGGGTTCGGCGCTTCCATCGGCGCAAACTCTGCGCCGGAGCGATGAGCGTGGGCCGCCGTTTGCGCATCTTGTGCCGTAGCAGGCTCAGAGACTGGCGGCGCTTCCGGCACCAGCGGCACGGTGAATTCAGAATACGGGCTCTGGGCTTTCAGAGCGCCGCCCGATTGCCGGTAGAAGAACCGCACCAGGCTGGGGAGGCTGTCGCTGGGACGCAGAATCATGACCACCTGATGCGCGCCGGAGAAAAACGTGTTGGCAATTTCGAGATCGCGTTCCGTCAGGCCCAGTTCGCTGTGAGGATGTGACCGAAACCATCCCACCGGCTCGAGCGCCGTGGATTCATTTTGCCGCCTGGTTTGGGCGAGTGCGCCGGCAAAGGCGTCCCGCTCTTCGGTGGTGAGTGGTGTGGCGCCGGCCATAGCGCTTTGATAAGCGATGGCTTGAAAATCCTCGACACGAACCTCATCGGCGTTGTGGGTTCCGAACAAAACGCCGTACACCTCTGCGCCCCCGTGGGGTCCGGAGTTAAAACTTTCGAGCACAGCCGAGTGAAGCGTCTGCAGAAGAGACTGCGGACAGGCCACGACCGGTGAACGGTCCTGGTATTGCGAATCACTCTTTACTGCCCTGGATAGCGCGCCACCCATAGCTGCTTCGTTAAGCCTTATGATAACTTGCTAAACACCCGAGCACGAAGCCCATGCTGTGTATTAGTCTTTATAGTGCCCCTTTTAATGAAAATGAGAAACCCGGTAGCGCAATTTTCTAACCGCGTTTATCGCGGCAGTTGTCAAGTTTTGGTTTTCTGCATCCTGGCCGTGTCATTGGATGCGCAGGCTCCCCCGATCAAAATCGTGATTCAGGAAGGTCAGGGGGCCATCAACAATATCCAGCAGCACCGTGCGAAGGAGCCGGTAGTTCAAGTAACACATGAGGATGGGGAGCCGGTTCGCAACGCCACCGTCACTTTTCAATTGCCGGACACAGGACCAGGCGGTGTTTTCGCCGACGGCAACAGGATTTTGACGGTTCAGACGGACGAAAAAGGAACGGCCGTGGCCCACGGGCTGCGTCCCAATCAAACGGCCGGAAGATTCCAGATTCGTGTGACCGCGTCGTTCCGAGGCGCCACTGTTAGTGCGGTGATTTCTCAAATTAATGCCGAGCCGGCAGCCGCCAAGGGCGGCGGTGGCAAGACACTCCTGATCATTGCGCTGATCGGCGGCGCAGCCGCCGGCGGGCTGGCTGCGGCGCTGGGGCATGGTAAATCGAGCGCGCCGGCGACAGCAGTCGTCACCACGCCGACAGGCACCGTGCTGGTGCCCGGATCGCCATCTATTCAGCCACCGCACTAATTGGGCCGCAGTCATGAACCTGAAGGATAAAGTTCGATTGCAGAGTTTGGCCGGCGCGCTGGCGTTGATGCTGGTGCTGGCAGCAGCGGCCGCGGGGCAACCTGTCATATCGGGATCGCTGCCCGACGCGGACGTGGGGGCGGCATACGGAGGCCAGCAACTAGTGAGTGGTGGCACGCCGCCCTATGTTTGGACGATCACTGGTACAGCTCCGAGCTGGCTCAGCTTTAACTCCGACGGCAGTGTGTCGGCAAGCAGCCTGCCAAATGCCGTTGGTACGTTTAACTTCAACGCGCAAGTGACGGACAGCTCGACGCCAACAGCTCTGACTTCCACCCAGGTGGCTCTTAGCATCACAGTGAACGCGGCATTGACGATTACTCCAGTCGTGTTGTCTCCTGGACAACAGGGCGTTGCATATTCTTCTACCACCTTAACGGCGGCCGGCGGCACGGGTTCCTATACATGGTCGTTGGCTGGTGGTAGTGGTCCGCTGCCGCCGGGCTTATCGCTCGGTGCGAACGGGAGCATTAGTGCGGGGCCGCCCACCACCCCAGGCACGTATCCGTTCACCGTGCAGGTAGCGGATGGAATCACAACGGCTACGCAAGGCTTCTCGATCACGATTAATCCTCCTCCACCTCCGCCGCCTTCAATCACGACCCCTACTGTGCCGCCAGGCGAGGCGACGGCGCCCTATTCCACAACGCTGGCGGAAATGGGCGGAACTGGACCGAATTTCACATGGGCACTGGCTAGCGGCTCACTGCCGACCGGGGTGGGCTTGGCTTCGACCGGAGTGATCAGTGGGACGCCGACGCAAACAGGCAGCTTCCCCTTCACGGTTACGGTGACCGACAGCGCTTCGATGACGTCCGCGCCGCAGGGTTTTACGTTGACCGTGATTGCCGGCCCCGGCATCACGACCACTTCGCCGCTGCCTGCAGGCGAGGCCACGGCACCGTATTCGCAGACGCTGACGGCTTCCGGAGGAACGAACTCCGGTTTTACCTGGACGGTCGCGAGTGGATCGCTGCCCGGTCTCACGCTGAGCGGAGCGGGTTTGATCAGCGGCGCGCCGACAACCGTTGGCCTGTCCAACTTCACGATTCAGGTTACCGATAGCGCCGGAGGCAAGGCCTCAGAAGCATTCACTTTGAACGTCATTGCCGGCCCCAGCATTACGACGCCCTCGCCGCTGCCTGCGGGCGAATTGTCCGTGCCGTATTCCCAGACGCTGGCCGCATCGGGTGGAACCAACACCGGGTTTAGCTGGACGGTCACCGCCGGCTCGTTGCCCGCGGGCCTTACGCTGAGCCCAGGGGGCGTGATCAGCGGCACACCGACCACCGCCGGCCCATCTAACTTTACCGTTCAGGTTACCGACAGCGACAGCGGTAAGGCGTCGCAAGCGTTCACGCTGACTATCAACGCCGGGCTGGGCATTACTACTGCTTCGGCCCTTCCGCAGGGTGAGGTCACGGCACCCTACTCTCAGACGCTGGCTGCTTCGGGTGGAACGAACACCGGGTTTAGCTGGACGGTCACCGCCGGCTCGTTGCCCGCGGGCCTTACGCTGAGCGCAGGGGGCGTGATCAGCGGCACGCCGACCACCGCCGGCCCATCCAACTTCACCGTTCAGGTCACCGATAGCGGCAGCGGTAAAGCGTCGCAGGCGTTCACGCTGAACATCATCACGGGGCCCGGCATTATAACAACGTCGTTGCCATCCGGACCAGCAGAGGTGAGTTATTCGCAGACGTTGACCGCTTCGGGTGGCACTGGGTTGGGATTCACCTGGTCTGTTACGCACGGATTGCTGCCTCCGGGGCTTGGGTTGAGTCCCAACGGCGCTATCAGCGGTCTACCGTCGATCACCGGATCGTTCCCCTTCACGGTCACGGTCACCGATAGCGGCGGCGGTTCCGCATCGAAGGCGCTTACGATTATCGTCACCGCAGCCCTGAGCATAACGACTACCTCGCCACTGCCCGCGGGCGAAGCCACAGCACCTTACTCGCAGACGCTGACTGCGGCAGGGGGCAGTGGAGCGCCATTCAGATGGTCCGTTTCCGGCGGATCATCATTGCCGCCAGGGCTCTCCCTGACAGCAAACGCCCTCACCGGCACGCCAACCACTACGGGAGGATTCACCTTCGGGCTGACGGTGACCGACAGTGGCGGTAATTCTGTGTCGGGGGTGTTCCTTCTGAACATCACGGCTGGTCCCAGCATCACCACCGCCTCGGTGCTGCCGCCGGGTGAAACCACCGTACCGTACTCGCAGACGTTATCCGCGACGGGAGGAACCAACTCCGGGTTTGTCTGGACAGTAACCGGCGGATCGTTGCCCGCAGGCCTCAGCTTGGCCGCAGGAGGGGTGATCTTCGGCACGCCTACGGCCACGGGCGCATTCAACTTCACAATTCAGGTTACCGATAGCGGCGGCGGCAAGGCCTCGCAGCCGTTCTCGCTTACCCTGAGCAGCGGCCCTTCGATCACCACCAACGCGACTCTGCCGCAGGGGGAGGCCGGTGTGCCGTATTCCCAAACGCTGGCGGTCACCGGCGGATCTGGTGGTTTCGTATGGTCGCTTTCCGGCGGGGCGTTGCCCGCGGGTCTCTCGCTGAGCGGAGGGGGTGTGATCAGCGGAACGCCAACCGCTGTGGGAACCGCCAATTTCACGGTTAAGGTCACCGACAGCACCAACGGCACCGCGACCCTGGCGATGTCGATTCAGATTTTAGGCGCGCCTACGATCGTCACCCAGCCGACCTTGCCCAATGGCGTGGTGGGTGTAGTGTACACGTCCGTGACGCTGGCCGTCTCAGGCGGCATCTCACCTTACACCTGGTCGATCATCACAGGATCCCTGCCGGCGGGTCTTACACTCGACGGAAACGCCGGAACCATCAGCGGAATACCGTCAGCCGGCGGCACATCGGGCTTCACCATTCAGGTCATAGACACCAAAGGGGGCAAGGCAACCCAGCAGTTCAGCATCACAATTTCAGCGGGTCTGACCATTACCACGGCGCCGGGATTGGCCACAGCCGCGATTAATGTCGCGTATTCGGTGACGGTTTCTGCAGCGGGCGGCACTGCGCCCTACACCTGGAGCCTAGCAGGCGGCGCGCTTCCCGGCGGTCTGACGCTCAATGCCTCGACGGGCGTAATTGGCGGTGTACCCTCAACTTCCGGGAATTTCGCATTCACCTTGAAGGTCACCGACGGTGCGTCGTCCACAGCCTCGAAACAGTTCACGATCATCGTGTCTCAGCCTGTGGCCATCACCACCGCCGCAACCCTGCCGAGCGGCGCCGCGGGCACACCATACTCGGCAGCCTTGGGAGCGTCGGGCGGCACGCCCCCGTATAGCTGGGCGATTACGGGAGGCGCGCTGCCGAGCGGCTTGAACCTGGACGCTTCGAGCGGCGTGATCAAGGGAACACCGGTATCTAGCGGCACATTTAATTTCACCGTCAAGGTAACGGATCGCAACTCGCTGTTTGCCAGCCAGCAGTTCAGCCTGACCATCGTTTCCGGCCTGACCATTACGACGCCGTCCCTGTTACCGCAGGGAGCCGCAAACAGCCCCTACTCCGTAACACTAAGCGCGACGGGCGGCACGGCTCCATACACTTGGACTCTGGCAGTGGGCAAGCTTCCGGCCGGTCTGACATTGAACGAAACCACTGGAAGTATCAGCGGAACTCCGACGGCCAACGGCACCGCGACCTTTTCGATTCAAGTAACGGATCACGTGAACGCTACGGCAACCCAGCAGTTCGCGTTGACGATTGGCCCGGGACTGGTGATCACGAGCGGATCGACGTTGCCTTCCGGCACGCTCGCCAAAGCCTACCAGCCGCTGACGCTCGCGGCGGTCGGGGGTACGCAGCCGTACACCTGGTCGTTAAGCTCCGGCTCGACCCCGGCAGGCCTGTCGCTGAGCGCGAACGGCGTTCTTTCGGGTACTCCGACTGTGGCCGGCGCTTTCACTTTCACCGTTCAGGTGAAGGATAGCGTCGGCGCCACCGCGACCCTGACATTCAAAATTTCGATCTCGCCGCCCCCGTTGCCAGAAGTGACCCTCGGCGGGCTGCCGCAGACATCGTCAGCCAGCCAGCAGATAAGTTTCGGCGTCACTCTAGCCTCGGCTTATCCGCTGGATATTTCTGGGCAGATCACTCTATCCTTCCAACCTGACGCGACCGTGCCCGCCACAGATCCGGGGCTCCAATTCGCCAGCGGTGCCACGGCCAATTTCGCCATTCCCGCCAACACCACCACTGCGGTGTTTGCGCCGTCATCGTCAGCCCAGATCGGGCTGCAGACCGGGACTATCTCCGGCACCATCACGCTGAACTTTACATTGACAGCCGCGGGAGTCCCACTGCCGGCGACAGGCCTCGACCAAACGATCACCATTCCGCGCTCCGCTCCAGTCATTCAGAGCGTGCAGATGGTGAAGAACTCGACCGGTTTTGAAATCCACATTAAGGGTTACTCCTCGCCGCGCGACCTTGCCGAGGCCGATCTAACCTTCACCGCCGCAGCGGGCGCGAATCTTGTGACTACGAGATTGACCGAGAGTCTCACCAGCGTCGCCACCGCGTGGTATCAAAGCGCGGGCTCTGCGCAGTTCGGCAGTCAGTTCCTGCTGGTGCTACCGTTTACCGCGTCCCAGGGTAGCGTAGATGCCGTAGGATCCGTTGCCGTGGTGCTGAAGAACTCGCAAGGCAGTTCGCCATCGGCCACTGGAACGTTCTAGAAATCGCGAATGGTCCGGCGGCACACGACGGTTTGGAGCGGAAAATGCTCCACGCATCCCGATTTGGAGGACAAATGCGAATTCGAAACTTGATTGTAAGTTTTCTCACAGCCGCCACCGTGCTGCTGGCGGAAACAGCGCAGGAGCGTTTGAAAGATGCGACGGCGGTGTTCAACGAGATTATGGCCACGCCAGACAAGGGTATTCCTGAGGATCTGGTTGGGAAAGCGCACTGTATCATCATCATTCCAGGGATGAAAAGCGGGGCTTTCGTTGTCGGCGGGAAATACGGACGCGGCTACGCGATGTGCCGGAAATCATCGGGCGTCGGCTGGGGCGCGCCCGCGGCGGTACGCGCTGAGGGAGGAAGCTTCGGGTTTCAAATCGGCGGCCAGTCCACCGACGTGGTCATGCTGATGATGAACGATCGTGGCATGCAGCACCTTTTGAAGAGCAAATTTACACTGGGTGCAGATGCTTCCGTGGCTGCGGGGCCGGTGGGCCGGGCGACCTCGGCGGACACCGATGCCACGATGGATGCCGAGATTCTTTCCTGGTCACGAAATCGAGGCGTGTTTGCCGGAGTTGCTTTGCAAGGCGCAACCTTGAGGAACGATGATGAAGGAAACCACGAGCTGTACGGAAGAGATGTGACCACGAAAGAGATCCTTACTTCCAGCATGGCGCCCCCCGCGGAGGCCCAGGACCTGATTGCCGCACTCGACCGGCATTCGCGGGTGGAAGGGCGCGACAGCGCAGACCGCGCGAAGCCCAAGCAATAGCGAACCCTCATCGGGAGCTGGCGTAGAGCGCCCTCTCTGTGGAAGCCGCTTTTTTGGGCAGCGGCAGGCGTTTCAATGCCAGAGCGAGCGCGCTGGATGCCAGGGCCATCAGCGCGCTTCCATAAAACGCGGCCGACCAGCTCCCGAATTTTTCGAATAGCAATGCCGCCAAACCGCCGCCGATGATGGAAGCCACGCCCTTGGCGCTGTAGAGAAAGCTGTAGTTGGAGGTGGCGTGGTCCGCCCCGAAGTAGTCGCCGGCAAGTGATGGGAACAGCGAGAATACCTCGCCGTAGGTAAAGAAAGTCAGGATCAGAGTGACGGTGAACATGGTTCCGGACCATCGCCCGACAAACAGCACGCTTAGCAGGCACGCCGACTGCAGCGCGAACGCGACCGCCATGGTGGTCTCGCGGCCAAGGTGATCGGAGACCCAGCCCCACGCCACGCGGCTCACGCCGTTGGAAATGCGATCCAGTGCCAGCGCGGCGGTGAGCGCCGTCCGGGAGATGCCCCATTCCGTGGCCACCGGCCCCGCCTGCGCGGTGACCAGCAAGCCACCGGTCGCCATCATGACGAACATGAAGTAGAGCAGGTAAAAGTGCTGAGTGCGGAGCATTTCTGGTGTTGTGAACTGGCTGCCGTTGCGCCGGACGCGGTGGTGGGCAGTGTGCCGCGCGGCGTGTGCCGCGGCAAATTCCGGCGAGGGATGGCGCAGCATTTGCGCGACCGCGATGATCATGACGCCCTGCAATATTCCGGTGGCCACAAATGCCGTGCGATACCCTTGACGGTGGATGAGCGAGGCAATGATGGGGATGAACAGTGCCGCGCCCGAGCCGAAGCCTCCCGCAATAACGCCGGCCGCGAGCCCGCGCCGGTCTGGAAACCACTTCAGAGCGCTGGCAATGGAGCCGCTGTAAACGAAGGCGGCACCGACACCGGCAATCGCGTAGGACGTGTAGAGTTGCCATTGTGCGGTGGCGTACGCCAGGCTGGACCATCCGAAGCCGCAGAGCACCCCGGCTATGGTTGTGAAGACGCGTGGGCCCAGGCTGTCGATCAGCCAACCCTCGAACGGCATCACCCAGGTTTCAAAAATAATGAATAACGTGAAGCCCCACTGGATGTCGGAGAGTTTCCATCCGGTGGCTTGCCGGATGGGCTCGACAAAAAGCGTCCAGGCATATTGCAGGTTGGCGATCATGATCATCGCCACCAGCGCCGCAGACAGTTGAACCCAGCGGTTCTTCACGAGTTGCTTCTTCGCCCCTTTTCCAGCAGCCTGGTGCAAGCGTACACGGCGCGGGTGTGGGGCATAGGGACATTCAATCGCTCGCCGAGTTCAAGCACCGCGCCCACGATGGCATCCAGTTCCAGCGGGCGGCCTGCCTCCAGATCCTGAAGCATGGAGGTCTTATGTTCGCCCACTTTTTCCGCGCCGGCGATGCGCTGATCGATGCTGATGGGCAACTCGATCCCCACGCGGCGCGCTACGCATTCGGTTTCCAACATGATGGCCCGAACCAGTTGCTTGACTTCCGGATCTCGCGCCATGGCAGCGAGCGTGGCGCCTGTGAGCGCGCTGATGGGATTGAAAGCGATGTTGCCCATGAGCTTTAGCCAGATCTCCTGACGAAGATGTGTGGTGATGGGCGCGCGCAGGCCGGCGTGCACCAGGGCTTGCGAGAGGGCCTGG
>Ga0187819_10001646_pt1 | contig 11564 bp, 8 predicted proteins | sample NC_wetland_sal_i_15_FD_132411 | JGI IMG/M metagenome (GOLD analysis project Ga0187819, IMG submission 132411) | Wetland sediment microbial communities from Neuse River Estuary, North Carolina, USA - SO4_4 | ecosystem: Environmental > Aquatic > Freshwater > Wetlands > Sediment | place: USA: North... | reverse complement strand
TCCATGGGATCGGCGCCCTCCGGCATCAGCTCCACGCGGAATGCATCCTTATATCCCGCCGCCTCGAACGCCTGGTTCCACCACCGCGCGCCCTCGAGCAGCGCCCCGCGGATCGGTTCCGGCGCCCCGCGGTCCAGGTAATAGACCAGCGGCTCGACCGGCTCGCTCATCGCCGCCGTGGGATCTTTCTTCTGCAACCGGTGCCGCGCGATGTAGCGTTTCACCAACGGATCGCCGGTTGGCGTCGAATAATCCTTGAACTGGATTCCGAAGTAGCCCGCGCGCGGATCGTACCGCCGCATCCGGTAGCCCGGCTCCGGCAGCCGGATAAAGGATTGGTGCTCGCGCACCGTCACCGACTGTGCCGAGGGCACCACCTGCTGGAGCCAGCTCCCCGGGTCGTCGCCGGTAAACGTGAGCGTTACTTCCACTTCCGTGTTCCGCGGGAAATTTTTCGTCCGCTCAAGATAAAACGCAGATCGAGATATATCCAGATGGAAATTCCCCTGGTGCGTTCGGCGCAGCGTGGCCGTCACGTCGTGTGCGTCGCGCAGAAAGAACGCCGTCGCGTCCACCAGCACGTGCCCATCCTCTTCCGCGGCCGCCTCAAATCCCCACAGCACCGATTCCGCGAACGATTCGCGCACCGCCCGCCGTTCGTCCGGGTCCTCGGTCATCGCGCGATACTCGTAATTCGGCTCGACCAGCAGCACCTTCGGCCCGCTCCGCTCCCACCGCACCACCCGCGTCCTGCCCAGTTGCCCGCGGTCCAGCCCAATGTCGTTCGACCCCACGCCGGCAGGGAGTGACTCAATATAGAGAAATTCTTCTCCCCAATTTCCCGCTTCCAGCCACATTTTTCCGGCCTTCACGTCCCAATACAGCGGCACGTACCCCGGCATCCGCTCCATTCCCGCGGTCTTCGCCGCGATCGATACCGGACCAGCAGATGCAGGGGTGGCCTGACCAGAGGTCGCAGCCTCTGGTTTGTTCTGCGCCCCGGCCGCGGGCGCGACCGCCAAGAGAAGTGCGAAGAAAAGAATTCGCCTCTTCATAAGAGTCCTCCGTAAGACGCGCAGAACCATCGAACACGCCGCAAGATTTGTCAAGCAACGCGGCGCAGCCCGCCGCGGCGGGCTGCGCGTCCCGTGGCCCCTGCCATTGCCGCGCGCCCACGCATTCTCCCCCGTCAAAAATAACAGCTCGCGCAGTTTCAACCGCGCCGACACTCTTGAAGGACCGGCTCAATCGGCATCTGCAAACTTTTCAGAACGGGACTTATGGGGAGTCAGAGGAGATTTCTCCGGTGAGCGCGCTTATGGGAGTTAAGTGATCGAATCAGCGTCGAATCCAGGAAAGTAGTCCAAGACTTAACCCCAGCGAAATCAATCCGGTGAGAGTACCAACAATGGAAAGGCCTTTCGGCATTTCGTAGCTCAGCTTGTAGCTTTTGAAAGCGCGAATCAGCAGAAGACAAAGTACGCCAGCAACCATAGACATCGCTAATGCCATTCGGTCGTGTTTAAGAACGAAGGTTACGCACAACTGGACGGCGCAAAATCCAAGGGCGCCACCGACCAGAACGAGTCGCTCGCGTGCGAGCAAAAGCATCATGAGTGACAAGAGGGCGCACTTGAACGCAAGGCGATGATCACTACTTGCGCCAAACAAACTGACCAGGCCGACTATCGTGAAAAGCAAGAAAGGCCAAACCAGCAAGAGGTCCCGGTAATAGTTGAGGTCGCGCGAAGGTAGTCGAAATGCGTCGCCGACGATCATACGTTTCCAGTCAGACACGGCTCCAACCATCATCTGAGCCTGCAAGTTTGCTTTCTTAATCCATCTGCCTGAGGCTTTCCTCAGAAAAAGAATGTCTTCGCGCTGAAAGAAAGCACAGAGTCCAACGCTCCATGCGAGGTCTCAATGTACCTCGCTCAGCTAACTCCATAGTGAGTCAGTCAATGGACAAAAGCCAGTCATGGTCCAGAAGCGCCGTTCCAGCAAGTTACCCACGAAGGTTCCCAGAGGCTTGCCACCCAGCCGGAGGAACCGTCAGATCCGAGACGCCAAAGGCGTCCTTGGCCACATGGCCAGGCTATCAAAAAAACGACCCACTCACCGGGTTTGACCGGACTAGCGGCGCTGAAATTACCGATTCCCCGCGACAGCCCACGACCAATGCGTGCCACCAGGGAGCGTGCCGCTGCGTGTTATATTGGGGTTCGCGATTTCGATCGAGCCATGGCCCGTTTGCGCATCTCCGGAGTGCAGTACCTGAACACCGCGCCGCTCGTCTGGGGTTTCACCCACGGACCGCTCGCCGGTCGCTACGATTTGTCGTTCACTCTGCCCTCGCTCTGCGCCGCCCAGCTCGCGCGGGGCGAAGCGGACATCGCCATCATCCCCGCCATCGAATGCCAGCGCCTTCCCGGTTTGGTCGTGCTGCCCGGAATGGCCATCGCTTCCAAACACGCGGTGCGCAGCCTGCTGGTGATTTCCCGCATGCCCATCGAAGCGGCACAGCGGCTCGCGCTGGACACGAGCTCGCGCACCACCTCCGCGCTCGTGCGGCTGCTCGCGGCCGGCTGGTGGTCCCGCCGGGGAGCGAAAATCGAATTCGCTCCCGCGGCACCCGATCTGGCAGAGATGCTCGAGGCCCACGATGCCGCGCTCCTCATCGGCGACCCCGCATTGCGTTTGGCCGAGCGCCACGACGCCGGCGAAGCCCTGTTGCCCGGCGTTCCGCTCGGCGGGTTGCACGTCTATGACGTCATCACGGAGTGGCGTGCCTGGACCGGCCGTCCCGGCGTGCTGGCGCTGTGGGCCGCGCGGCGCGACGTGGTGACGCCGGAACTCGTCGCCGATTTCGAGGCCTCGAAGCAATACGGCCTGGCGCATCTTCCCGAGATTGCCGCCAACGCTGCCGCCACTCTCGGCCTGCCCCAGGCGCATCTCGAGAGTTACCTGCGCGAAAATATTGACTACAATCTGGATGACGAAAATCGCGCCGGTCTCAACCTGTATTTCGAAAAGGCCGCGCAGGCGGGTCTGATCCCGCTGGTGCGCCCACTCGAATACGCGGCCGCAGGCAGCAAATGTAGCGCCGCGCTTTAGGGCGGCCATGTGGCACAGACTTTAGTCTGTGCGCGCCTGGTAGCACAGGCTTTTAGCCTGTGTGGCGGCCGCCTGCACCGCGAATTTTAGAATCGAATCGGAGTCCCTATGCCGATCATCCAACAACAAGCCCTCGAGTGGCTGCAATCCGACGACCTGCTCGGCCTCGGCATGGCCGCCCAGCAGGTCCGCAGCCGGAAAAACGACCCGCGTATCGCCACCTACCAGATCGACCGCAACATCAACTACACGAATTTCTGCACCGAGTATTGCTCCTTCTGCGCCTTCTACCGCCCCATGGGTTCGCAGGAAGGCTACATCCTGCCTTTCGAGGAGATCTGCCGGAAGATTGACGAAATGCTGGAGCTCGGCGGCACGGGAATCCTTCTCCAGGGCGGGCTGCACGCCGACCTGAAAATCGAATGGTACGAGGATCTGCTGCGTTCGCTGCGTGCGCGCTACCCCCAGGTGCACCTGCATTGTTTCTCCGCGCCGGAGATCATCAACATCGCCGAGCTTTCCGGGCTGAGTTTGCGCGACACCATCGCGCGCCTGCGCGACGCCGGTCTCGCTTCCATCCCCGGCGGCGGCGCCGAAATCCTGGACGACGAGGTGCGCCGCCGCATCTCCCGGCTGAAGTGCACCGCGGACGAGTGGGAGCAAGTGCACCGCACCGCGCATTCCCTCGGCCTGCGCACCACCGCCACCATGATGTTCGGCTGCGGCGAGGAGCTGCGCCATCGCGTCAACCATCTCGAGCGCGTCCGCCGCCTCCAGGAAGAAACCGGCGGCTTCACCTCCTTCATCCCCTGGATGTTCGCGCCGGAAAATACCTCGCTGGGAAAAAGAGTCCCGCAGGCCACCGCTGTGGATTATCTGAAAGTGCTCGCGGTTAGCCGCCTCTATCTGGACAACATTGACCACATTCAGACGAGCTGGCTCACCCCGGGCATCAAGGTCTGCCAGGTGGGCCTCCAGTTCGGCGCCGACGACGTGGGCAGCATCCTGATCGAGGAAAACGTGGTCTACGCCGCCGGCGTGCGCAACCGCACCAACGAGGCCGAGCTCCGCCGCATTATCTCCGACGCGGGCTACATCCCCGCCCAGCGTGACACGCTGTATCGCTCCTATGTCTTGAAGAACTAATGCCGTGAACGCTTCTCGTTGTCATCCCGAGCGAAGCGATCGAAGATTCCGACCCGGTCGGAAGGGACCTGCTTTTTCCAGGGCCACCGCGGTTCTCGTAGCCGTACTGCTCTCCTCCGTACTGGTGGCCGCCCCCCAGCGCCGGACGGAGTTCACCACCCCTACGCCCCTCACTTCCGGCAGCACGCTCATTCTAGGTTTCCTCGGCGGCGGCAAAAGAAGCGGGGAGGAGAACCGGCCGGCCATCCAGCTCGCCGAACGCCTCCGCGCGCTGGAAATCCCCGCCGTGTACGTCGAAACCACCGCGCACGATCGCTCGAGCCAGGCCTTCAAATTCATCGAAGCTGCCACGCGCCGCGACGCCAAAGGCCGTTGCCCGGTCCAGGGCTGCAGCAAAATCCAGCTCCTGCTCTACGGCCGCGGCGAGGGCGGCGCCACGCTATTAAAACTCGCGCGCGAGCTGAATACGCTGGGCATCTCCATTGCGCTCGCCGTTCAGGTGGACACCGTTGGCCGGAGCGACGGCGTGATCCCGTCCAACGTCGCTCGCGCCGCCAACCTCTACGACGCCGGTGCGGCGGCAACATCCGGCGCCACGCGCATCCGCGCCGAGGATCCCGCAAAGACGCAGATCCTCGCCAATCTGATGTTCTCGGACGACGGGAAGTGGGTGGACCTTCCGGAGGGAGTATCTCCCGGCCCGTCGCGCGGCGCGCGCTCCGCGCAATTCGACTCGGACCCGCAGGTCTGGAACCGCGTGGAGGACTACATCCTGGACGAAATGCGCCGCGCCGGCATTTCGGGAGTGCCCGCCCCGCCTCCGCACTGACGCATCGAGGCTGCGCCTGATGTTGCGCAGCAATCGCGGCGTGGGTCAGTGGCTCTTTGCGGGCGCTGGCTTTACAGTGACAATCACCTCGGCGCCTTCGGGGATTTCGAGGGTCTCTACCGGCACCAGCACGCCGCCACGGTAGCGTGCCCGGATGGTTTGCGCGCCCGCCCCTGCCGATCCCGCAGGTCCCGCCCCCGCCGTGGCGCTCCCCTCTTCCCGAGTTTCGAATTTCGAATTTCGAATTTCGCCTTTTCCCTCATCGAGCGCCGCGTTCACCAGCCGGTCGGCTTCGCGGTTTTTTTCGCGCGGGATGTGCGCGACATCGAAGTACTCGAATCCGCGCGAGAGTTTCAGAGCACGCTCGTGCAGCGGCCGCAGGTCGGGGCTTTTCACGCGGTAGCGTCCCTGCATTTGCCGCACCAGCAGCTCGGAATCGCTTTCCACGCGCAGGCGCGTCACGTGGCGTTCCCGTGCCGCGTCCAACGCAGCGATCAAGCCGTAGTATTCCGCCACGTTGTTGGTGGTGCGGCCCACGTATTTTCCCGTCGCAATGAGGGTGGCGCCGCCAGCCTCCCGCAGGACAATTCCATAGGCCGCGGGCCCTGGATTGCCGCGCGCGCCGCCATCAATATTCGCTGTCACCAGCCCGCGCTCCGGCCCGTCCGCCGCCGGCTCGGCAAAAAGCCCTGCGGGACGCGGCGCGGGTCTCTGCGGTCGGGTCATCGCGGGGTGGGAGCGAGGCTCATTCCTGCGCCGGATCCTGTGGGGCTGCACTCTGCGCGACGGGCGCCGCCGACCCCGCTGCCGCGGCCGGGGGCTCCTCGAAATAGAGCATTCGCCCGCAGGACTCGCATTCCACGAGGTCGTCGTATTCCGGCCGGCGCAGCCGCTGCACCACGTAGGGCCGCAAGTGCACGCGGCATCCGGAGCACGCTTCGCCGTCTACCGTCGCCACCGCCACACCATGGTGCCGCGGCGCATACACGCGGTAGCGCTCGTAGAGTTCTTCCGGCACGGCGGCTGCCGCGGCATCGCGCTCGGCGCGCAGCGCCGTCTGCTGGCCGGCGGTGGCCGCGCGCTCGGCTTCGATCTGTTGCTTCGCCGCCTTCGCCGCCGCTTCCGCTTCCGCCAGCGCCTTCTCCCCCGCCTTCACCTGGCGGTCGTGCTCCTCGCTCGCCACCATGTGCTCGAGCACAGTGTCCTCGGCCTTGCGAATCTCCGCTTCCGCCCCTTCGATTTCGTGCACCAGGGCGCGATACGCCTCGTTCGTTTTCACCTGCCCCGTCTGGTCCTTGTACTTCCGGACTTTTTCTTTCCAGACTTCGACGTCCAGCTCCAGTTTTTTGCGGTCCTTCATGCTGGCGGATTGCGCTTCCCGCGTTTTCATCAGGACGCCGCGGGCGGCTTCCACTTGCGCGTCTGCTTCCGCGATGCGCCGTGGATACCGCGCGAGCTGCGCGGCCAGTTCGGCCAGCTTCAGATCGAGCGTTTGCACGTGCAGCAGTTCCTTCAGGCCGGTATGCATCGCGCAGAATCTTAGCACACGGCCCGTCGTGGCCCCGGCGATGCTCGTGCTTCAGGCTCCCGGGCGCTTCTGCGGCGCCCGGTTCAGGGTATGCGGTGGACTTCCATGGTTTGGTCAATCACAAAGCTGGACGGTGGGGGAGTGATCGGCCCGGAGTAGCGCGCCGTCACGGTAAATCCGCCGGCCTGCGTGTCGATCGAATACGTGTAGCCATCCCGGCTGGAGCGCGTCATGGTCATCGTGCCGCTCGAGATGAGTTCGTCGAGCGACGCGTAGGAGCCGTGCTCGGCCAGATAGGCTCGCTCTGCCTGGGCGATGGCAATCAAATCGTTCTTCACTCCCGTCGCGCTGATGGCCTGGACGGGTGAGCTCCCGCCTTCCTCTTTCGGCAGCGTCTGCGTCAGGTACACGCGGTACACCAGAAATCCTATCGCCAGAGCGGCCACCAATCCTACAATTCCGCGCATTTTCTCCTCCTGCCGCCCCAGCCTAGCGCAGTCCGCCCGCGGCAGGCGGCACAACCCATTGCCCCTGTGCCGCACGCAGCACAGCCTGCCATCACCCGCGGCGAGCAGCGCCACCCAGCGCACTTTGCGTCACACGCTGCGCAGCGTCCTCCCCATCGCCCGCGCACTCCTGCTATCATGGCAACGGCATTCAGCATACGAAGGCGTTTTCGCGGAGCCAGAATCTTGCAAGCCCCTGCCGCGCAGCTCGACGTTCCTGCTTTGCTCCACCTCCGCGAGTCGGAGCTGGAAGAGGCGCGCAACCTCCAGCTCTCTCTGCTCCCCAACGCGCCCCTCCGGGCGCCCAACGCGGAGTTCACTTCCCGCTTCAAGCCCGCCGCAGCCGTCGGCGGCGATTTTCTGGACTACTTCCACCTGAGCGACGGCCGCATCGGCATCTATCTGGGCGACGTGGTGGGCAAAGGGCTCTCCGCGGCCATGTATGCCGCGTTGACGGTCGGCACCCTGCGCGGCATCCACAAAACCGGCTGCCCGCCGATGACCGTGCTTTCCACGTTGAATCGCCGCCTGCGTACCCGGGCCGTTCCCGGCCGCTATTCCGCCGTGCAGTACGCCGTATACGATCCGGAATCGCGCGAATTGCTCTATGCCAATGCCGGCCTGCCCCGGCCCATCCATTTTTCCGCTGCCAACTGCTGCGAGGTGGGTCACGGTGGGCTTCCCTCCGGCCTGTTCGATGAGGCCAGCTACGACCAGTACAGCGTCGCTCTCCAGCCCGGCGATGCCTTGCTCTTCCTCACCGACGGCTTGCTCGAAGCGCACAACCCGCAGCGCGAAGAATTCGGCGCGTCCCGCGTGATGGAGATCTGCAAGAGTCACCTGCAATCCTCCGCCGATGCCCTCCTCGCGTGCCTTTTCTCCGCCGTCGAGGAATTCTCCGGCCACGCTCCGCCGCAGGACGACATCACCGCGGCACTGCTGCGCGTTTCCTGACCGGCCCAGCCCCACCCGTCCAGCTCGCATTGACACCATTGCTCCCCGCCCCTACGATACTCTGCGCCACGCGCAGGGGGCCGTACGAGTTCCCCCGGCGCGCTCCCCTTGCGGCACCCATCCGCCAGCGGAAAGGATTTCCGGTGCGATCGGCTCTGAAACCTGTACTGCTGGCTGCCCTCCTTCTGTTCACCTGCGGCGTGGCGCGGGCGGATGCCCGCCAGGCGAGCGAGGCGGCATCGCCCTCCGCGGTCAAGCCGCGCCCGCTTTCCATTCAAAGCCGCACGCTGCCCAACGGCCTCCGCCTGCTGCTCGTGGAAGATCACAGCACGCCCATTCTTAATCTGCAGGTCTGGTACCACGTGGGCTCCAAGGACGAGCAACCCGGCCGCACCGGCTTCGCCCACCTCTTCGAACACCTCATGTTCAAGGGTTCGGCCCACGTCGCCCCGGAGGAGCACTCTCGCATCGTGGAGGCCGCGGGCGGCGTGGACAACGCCTACACGAACGACGACACGACCGTGTTCTGGGAAACCGTGCCGAGCAACTTTCTCGACCGTGTTTTGTGGCTCGAGGCCGACCGCATGGCCTCGCTCAACGTGGATCAGGCGAATTTCCTTTCCGAGCGCGAGGTGGTGAAGGAAGAGCGCAGGCTGCGCGTGGAAAACCCTCCCTACGGCCGCCTCTTCGAGGACCTCTACGCCGTGGCCTTCACCGTGCATCCTTACCATCACACCACCATCGGCAGCATTGAGGACCTGGACCGCGCCACCCTCTCCGACGTCCAGGAGTTCTATCGCCTCTTCTACCGTCCCGACAACGCCACGCTGATCGTCGTCGGCGATGTTGTTCCCGAACAGTTCTTTGCCGGTGCGGAGAAATACTTCGGTGGCATTCCCAAGCCCGCCCAGCCCGTGCCGCGGCAGAAGCTCGTCGAGCCGCCGCAGACCGAGGAGAAGGTCTTCACAAAATCCTACGGCGCAAATTCCCCGCTGCCCGCCGTGATCGAGGGCTATAAAATGCCCGCGGCATTTTCGCCGGACTACTACTCCCTAAACCTCGCTTCCAACATTCTCTCGGCGGGCGAAAGCAGCCGGCTCTACCGCCGCCTGGTTTACGAAACGCAGCTCGCCGCCCAGGCCGCCGGCGTCGGCAACTTTACCGAAGACCCCAACCTCTTCCTCGCCTTCGCCGTCATGAATCAAGGAAAGACGGCCGGAGACGGCCAGGTGGCCATCGAGGCCGTTCTCGACCAGATGAAGGATCAGCCCGTGAGCGACCACGAACTGAACAAAGCCAAGAACCAAGTGCTCGCCGGCTCCATTTTCGCCCGCGAAGCGGACCAGCAGACCGGCGACAACCTCGGTTTTGCCGCCGTCATCGGCAAGGACCCCGAGCTCATGAACCGCGACACCGATCTCTATCTCCGCGTCACTCCGGAAGACATCGAACGCGTGGCCCGGGAATACTTCGTCCGCGCGCACTGCGCCGTCCTGATCATCACTCCGCCCGCGCCCGGGCGATGAGTCGTCTCGAGCGACCCGGAGAGGCCCTGAGAAGAATGAATCGGCCGGCGACAAGCAGATTCACAAGATTGAGGATGAAACGCCTCCTCTCCCGCGCGTGCACCTTCAGTCTTCTCGCCGCCTGCTTCGCCCTGCCCGCGCGCGCGCAGCAGCCTGCTCCGTCTCCCGCCGCTGCCGCACAGGAGCCCGCGCCCCAGCCATCCGGCCCCACGGGAAAAGTTCCGCCCGGCGTGCGCCTGGAATCCCAGATGCCCGCAGCGGCGGCGCCCCGGCCCTTTGACTTTCCGCGGCCCGCCACCAAGCTGCTACCGAATGGTCTGGAAGTTCTCGTCGTTCCGCGGAACCGCCAGCCGGCGGTCTCGATTACCCTGGTGATTCCCTCCGCGGGATCCTTTTTCGACCCGGCCGGCAAAACGGGACTCGCCTCCCTGGCCGCGGCCGTGCTCCCCGAAGGCACCACCCACCGTTCGGCTCAGGAAATCGCCGAGGCCATTGATTTCGTTGGCGGCTCCCTGACCACCGGCGCGGAGGGCGACGCCGCCAACGTCACCGTCACAGTGGTGAAAAAAGACTTTCTCCTGGCCATGGACCTGCTCTCCGATGTCGTCCTGCATCCCAGCTTTCAACCCCAGGAAGTCGAGCGCAAACGCCGCCAGATTCTCTCCAATCTGGAAGTGGAAGCGGTCGATCCCGGCTACCTCACGCAGGTCGTCTCCGCCCGCGTCCTCTACGGCCTGCACCCCTACGGCCTGCCCGAGGACGGCACCGCGGACTCGGTGAAGGCCATCTCCAGGGACGACCTGTACGATTTCCAGAAAACGCGCTACGTGCCCCAGGGTTCTTTCCTTTCCATCGCCGGAGACGTGACGCCCGACGAGGCCTTTGCCGCCGCGCAAAAGTTTCTGGGCGACTGGGCCGGCGTCTCTCCGGTCTTCATCGCTCCCGCGATTCCCCCCGCCCCCGCCGGTCTGCGCTTCGTGCTGGTGGACAAACCCGATTCCGTGCAGACCCAGATCCGCGCCTGCCGCGCCGCCATCCCGCGCAATAATCCCGATTACCTCCCGCTGTTCGTGGCCAATCGCGTCTTCGGCGGCGGAGATAGCAGCCGGCTGAACGTCAGCATCCGGCAGAAGAAAGGTCTCACCTACGGCGCCTATTCCCAGCTCTCGGGCCGCGCCCGCGCCGGCAGCCTTTCCGCCGGCCTCTCCACGCGCACGGAAACCACGCTCGAGGCTCTCCACTTGCTCCTGGACTTGATGAGCCAGATGAGCTCCGGCGACGTCTCGCCCGACGAGCTGCGCTTCGCGAAAGACTATCTCGCCGGCGCTTTCCCCATGCAGTCGGAGACTCCGGAGCAGGTCGCGGGCCGCATCCTCTCGCTCTCGCTTTACGGTTTGCCCGCAGATTATTTCCAGCATTACCGCGAAAATCTTCAGGCCGTGAGTGCGCAGCAGGTGAAGGACATGGCCGCGCAGTATTTCGGCGCCTCCAATCTTTCCATCGTGATGGTGGGCAACGTCGGAGCGTTCCGCGAGGCGCTCAAGAAGGCCTATCCCGGCGCGCACATCGAGGAGGTCGCCGCCGCCGATCTCGATTTGCTCGCCCCGGACCTGCGCCACAAGCCCTCCGGCCCCAGCCCCGACGCCGGCGTGCCCCCGCCCACGCCCGAGACGCTCGACGAGGGCCGCGCCCTGCTCGCCTCCGCCGCGAAGACCGCGGGCGGCGAGGCGCTGGCCGGAATCAAGACCGTGGAGGTGACCGGGCAGGGCAAGCTCTACCAGCAATCCGGCGATTCGGACGTCGAGCTGCACCTCCAGGTCGCCTATCCCGATCGCATGCGGCTGGAGATGAAGCTGCCCGAGGCCGGCGTGACCCAGGGCTTCGATGGAACCGTGGGATGGTTGCAATTCCCGGCCCCCCCGGGCACCCCGGGCGTTTCCGAGGTGGCTCCGGATGCCGTC
>Ga0187819_10001645_pt1 | contig 11573 bp, 8 predicted proteins | sample NC_wetland_sal_i_15_FD_132411 | JGI IMG/M metagenome (GOLD analysis project Ga0187819, IMG submission 132411) | Wetland sediment microbial communities from Neuse River Estuary, North Carolina, USA - SO4_4 | ecosystem: Environmental > Aquatic > Freshwater > Wetlands > Sediment | place: USA: North... | reverse complement strand
CGCCGAACACGCGCGGTTCGAGCAGCAGAACGCCGGGAAGGCTGGTGGCGAGCTTTCTCATCCTGTAGTTTTCATCAACAAATTCTCGTTAGTCAGAACACGCGTTCCCGAAGCAACTGCAGCAGGTAAGCGCCATATCCATTGTTGCGCATCGGCTGCGCCAGCGCTTCCAGTTGTGCGGCAGTAATGTAGCCGGAGCGATAGGCGATCTCCTCCGGGCAAGCAACCATCAGGCCCTGGCGTTTCTCCAGCGTCTGGATGAATAACGAGGCTTCCATCAAGGCTTCGTGCGTGCCCGTGTCAAGCCAGGCCGTGCCGCGGCCCATCACGCAGACGTTGAGCTGATTGCGCTCGAGATAGACGCGGTTGACGTCGGTGATTTCAAGCTCGCCGCGCTTCGAAGGCTTGAGGCTCGCGGCAATTTCGACGACCTGCCGATCGTAAAAATAAAGTCCGGTGACCGCGTAGCGCGATTTCGGATGCTTCGGTTTCTCCTCGATGCTGAGCGCCTTCCCCTGCGCATCGAACTCGACGACGCCGTAGCGCTCGGGATCATGGACGGGGTACGCAAAAACGCGGGCGCCTTTGGGTTGGAGCGTCGCGGCGCGCAATTCCTTGACCAGGTCGTGTCCGTAGAAAATATTGTCGCCAAGCACGAGCGCGCAACCGCCGGAGCCGATAAATTCCTTGCCGATCAAGAATGCCTGGGCTATGCCTTCCGGCTTAGGTTGCGCCGCATACTGGAAGTGCACGCCGTAGCGCGAGCCCTCCCCGAGCAGGTGTTGAAAGCGGGGCAGATCCTCGGGCGTTGAGATGAGCAGAATTTCGCGAATTCCGGCCAGCATCAGCGTGGAGAGGGGGTAGTACACCATCGGCTTGTCGTAGACCGGCAGCAGGCTCTTGGGAAGCACGTGGGTGACGGGATAGAGTCGTGTGCCCGATCCTCCCGCCAGAATGATGCCCCTGTAATTCGATGGCGAATTCGGTGGCGCGGTTTTGGTCATCTCGAGTATCAGCCTCAACGTTCCGTGGCGTAGTGTTTCGCAATCCATTGACGATAGCTGCCGCTGGTCACGTCGCGGACCCAGTCTTCATGTTCAAGATACCAGCGGACAGTTTTTTGCATGCCGCTCTCAAACGTCTCCAGCGGGCGCCAGTTCAGTTCGCGCTCGATTTTGCGCGCGTCCATGGCGTAGCGGCGGTCGTGTCCGGCGCGGTCTTGGACGAACCTGATGAGCTGGCGGTGAGGAACAGCGGGGTCGTTCGGGCGCAGTTCGTCCAGCAGTTCGCAAATGGCGCCGACAATTTCGAGGTTCTTTTTTTCGCTCCGCCCACCGATGTTGTAGGTCTCTCCCGCCCGGCCGTTAGAGAGCACGGTGCGAATCGCGCGGCAGTGATCCTCCACGTAAAGCCAGTCGCGAACGTTCTTGCCGTCCCCATAGACCGGGAGCGGCTTGCCCGCGCACGCATTCAGGATCATGAGCGGAATCAGTTTCTCGGGAAACTGATAAGGTCCGTAATTATTGGAGCAGTTGGTGGTGAGAACCGGAAGGCCGTAAGTATGGCGATAGGCGCGGACCAAATGATCGGAAGCCGCCTTGGACGCGGAGTACGGGCTGTTGGGCGCGTAGGGAGTCGTCTCGCTGAAGGCCGGGTCGTCGGGGCCGAGCGATCCGTAGACCTCGTCGGTCGAGACATGCAGGAAGCGGAACGCTACGCGCTCGGACTCCGAAAGCGCCGACCAGTAGGCGCGCGCTTCTTCGAGCAAGCTGAAGGTGCCGTTCACGTTGGTGCGGACGAAATCGTCGGGGCCGTGGATGGAGCGGTCCACGTGGCTCTCAGCGGCAAAGTGAACGATGGCGCGGGGTTGTTCGCGCCGCAGCAGAGAGCGCACGAAATCGCGATCGACAATGTCGCCCTGCTCGAAGCGATAGCGCGGATCGGCTTCGACGGCGCGCAGGTTGTTAAGATTGCCCGCGTAGGTTAGCTTGTCGAGATTCAGGACGCGCGCGCGTTCCGAGGCCATCCATTGGAGAATGAAGTTCGACCCAATGAAGCCCGCGCCACCGGTAACCAGGATGGAATCTTCCATGCTCGGTTTGGCGGGATCGCGCAAAACCAACCCAAGCAGAGTTTGAGTGGGGCACCCGCCGCCTTCTGATTCTAATCATTATTAGCGCCGGAAGCGAAGCCGCCCAGCTTCGGTGGCGGGTATCCAGATCAGTCAGGCACGGTGTGGCTGGAGGCGACCGCGCTGATTCACTCCGACGATCGGGGCTCGACCGAGAGACGCTGCCGCGGCGGAAGTGCGGCCTTGGGCCGGCTCTCCGCGCCCCAGCCGAGCACATCGTAATAGGCCCTTTCGATGGAGCGGGCGATTTCCGGCCAGAGATACTGGCCCTGGATCCGCTCACGTCCCCGGGCCGCAGCCTGACGGCGAAGGTCGGGATCGTGGACGAGCAAATCGAGCATGTGCTCAAGATCTGTCGGGTCGCCGCGACGGAAGGTGAAGCCGGCGCCCTCGACCACTTCCTTATTCTCCGGAATATCGCTGGTCAGCACCGCGACCCCGGCCCCCATGGCATCGAGCAGGGCCAAAGACAGGCCCTCAATTTCTGACGGAAGCACGAACAAAGCCGCATTGGAGACAAGCTCTTCGAGGTCGGATCCAGCGACCCAGGGCAGGAAACGAATCCGCTCGGATTCGTGGCGGCGCAAGCTCTCGGCGTAGGCATCGGAGTGACTCGATCCTTTGCTCGATCCTCCACTCGATCCTCCGGCGAGTACCAGTTTCATGTCGGTGTGCAGGTGTTCGAAGGCCTCGATCAGGAGGTGGCAGTTCTTTTCCGGCGAAAACCTGCCCAGGAAAAGGACGTAGTGATTCGGGAGCAGATCCCACTCGATCAGTTGCCGGGGAAGCCGCTGGGGAGCCAGCGTGGCTCCGTTCGGCACGTAGATGGTGTCGCGCTCGTAGTGTTCACGGTAGTACTCCTGCAAGGTTCGCGAGACGACCATGGTGGCATCGGGAAAGCAAACCGCGGCCGCTTCTCCCCAGCGCAGCACGAGGGCTGCGATCCGGCCCCACTTGCCGCGCTGCCAGTCCAGACCCTGCACAGTGACGACCGTCTTCTTGCCGGCGAGCCGCGGAAGAAAAGAAAACAACGCCGGCCCCAGACAGTGGTAATGGACAACATCGTAGTCCGAAGTCATAGCGTGCGCGGTGCTCAGCAGAGTATGGACAACAGTTTCCAGATGCTTGGAGCGGATGGTCGGCAAACGCCGCACCCGCATGCCGTTGTGCGTGTTCATCGGAATTGGGGGGGTGAAATACGTTCGGCAATAAACGGTGACTTCGTGCCCCCGGCGGGCGAGCTCGTGTCCAGCCTGCTCGTAATAGGATTCGATGCCGCTGTACTTGGAAACCAGGCCGCGACCGCCAATGAACGCGACTCGAACGCCGCGGCGCGGAATGGGGTGCTCCGGCGCGGCCGGGAAGGACAGAACCTTCTTGGCGGATGTGAGCCCGCAGTAGAGTTCAAGCAGTTTCTCCATGTGCTGGCCGGGGTCGTGATTCGCTTTCACCCGGCTGCGAGCGGCAGCGCCCATCTTCTGGATCAGATCGGGGCGGTCAAACAGAAATTCGATGGAGCGAGCGAACTGTTCACGATCCCCGTCGGCATAAAGGAGCCCGGTGACGCCGTGTTGAACCAGTTCCCTGCGCGAGCCCAGATCGGAGGCGATGACCGGCCGTCCCCAGACATAAGATTCCAGAATCGATTTCCCCAAGGTCTCATAGGCGTGGGACGGAAATATGGAGAAGCTGCAACCGGCGATCAGCTTCTGGAGTTTCTCGCCGTGCACCATGCCCGCGAACAGGACCTGCTTCAAATTCAGTTCCCGCGCCAGCGCTTCCAGCCGGGGACGCTCGGGACCGTCTCCGGCGATGACCAGAGGAATGTGCGGTAGCTGGACCATGGCGCGCAGGAGTTCATAAGCGCCTTTCTCGGGAGAGAGCCGGCCGAAGTAGAGCACGTATCCATCATCACCCGCGAGTTGTTCCTCGCCCGGCAGAGCCTGGAAGTGGGGCAGGACTTCGATGCGAGACGCGGGGAAACCCGCGGCCGTCAGTTTGTTGCGCGCAAATTCGCTGGGAGCCAGGAACACGTCCACACAACGTCCATAAGATTGCAACCATCTGTGCAGGTAGGCTTCGGCGGCAAGAACCACGGCAGCGGAACACGGCCCGGCATAACAACGTTGGGTGACTACGTTATAGAAAGCCCCGTTCTTGCATTGTTCTTTGCAGATGCGGCCATCGGCGACAAAATTGTAGGTCGGGCACAAAATCTTGAAATCGTTCAGGTGGTAGAGCACGGGGATCCCCTGGCGCTTGAGTTCCCAAAGAATCGAGGGCGACAAATGGTGGTAGATTCCGCGAATGTGGGCCAGATCGGGTGAAAAATCGGAAATGCACTTGCGCATGGCACGCCGGGCCGAGGGCGAATAAATGGCGTGCGCCGCCATTTTGACCTTCTTCAAAAAACTGGCATTCGGATCTTTGAAGTCAATGTACGGGATGCGATAACTGCGCCCCGCGAACGCTGGAGCGCGACCGTGGTCCATGCTGAACAGAGCGGTTTCCTGTCCACGCTCGTTCATTTTGTGGATGAGGTCGAAAAGGTAGGCTTCCGTGCCGCTAAACGGATAGTCGTACTTGTTGCAATACAGGATGCGCATGGTCACCGTCCGACTGAGAAATGCGAGCCAGGAATTGTTCCGCAAAAGCGCGCAGATTCCGCTGGCGATTGTAGGAAGCGGCGATGCTGGCCGCGGCCGCGCGCTCGATTCCGGACAACGATGCTCTGTGGTCGTGAATCCAGGTAACGGCGCTGACGAAATCGGGCAACGAAGCAGGTTGGTAAAGAAATCCGGTCCGCTGGTGCTCGACCAGTTCGGGAATCCCGGTGATCGCGGGAGCCAACACGAGCTTGGCATGCGACATGGCCTCCATCAGGACCACCGGAATCCCTTCGCTCTTGCTGGTCATAACCACCAGGTCGGCGTAGCGGTAGTAACTGCGCAGGGCGGTGCGAGACACGTGACCGATCAGCCGAACCTGCCCCTCGAGTCCCCGCGCCACGATTTGGCGTTCGAGATCCGGCCGCTCCGGCCCCTCGCCCACGATCCAGCACAGGAAGTCGAGACCTTGGTCGCGCAACGTGGCGCAGGCTTGAATGAGAAAGTGATAATCCTTGACCCGATGCAGACGTCCGACGGAGAGGAGACAAAACCGGTGGTGGTCCCGCTCCGCTGTGGGGGCGGGCGCTGGCCAGGGGAGTGCACGATCGACGCCCAGGCGTTGCACGACGATCTTCTCGGAGGGCGTGGAAGGATAGTTGCGCAGAATGTACCGGCGGTTGTAGTCGGAGATGGTTACACAGAACTGGCAAGCGCGCAGTTTGGCCGAAAGCAAATCGGCGCGTTGCAGCAGATCGGACCCGTGCAGGGTGAAGCTGAAGCCGATTCCAAGCAGGCGGGCAGCGGTTAAGGCCATCCACGAAGCGAAGTATCCGTGATGGGCGTGGATGTGCTCGACCTCGAGCGGCGCCAGTTGTTCCGCCAGCGCGGCTCCCAGTACCATGTGGCCCAGCGCACGAATGCGGCGGGCCGGAGAGGCGCCGCGTTCCCACACCAAGGGCCGCAACAGCTGCCAGAGGTTGTGACGATTGCAGGCAAGCCGGCCGACTGCCCTCAGGAGTTCATCGTCGGTGAGCGGCTGGAAATAGTGCGTCTCTTTCCAGAAGGCGCGTTCCGCCAAGCTGAGAGCATTCTGCGAGACGCGTTTGCCGCTGCAGCAGACGACTTGCACTCCGCGGTGGCGCAGTTCCGTGATTTCGTCCATCACGTAAGGTTCGAGGGGAGAAGGAAACTCGTTGGCAATGTAGGCGATGGTCATGCGGCGGACTCCTCGGACGCGCACAGCATCCCGGCAACCGTGAACACGAGTCCAATGACGAACTGGTACGCCATGTCGACGAAGAAAGCGTTGAACAGATACACGCCGAGTACGATGGGCCAGACCTTGCGCAGGGTAGCGAGCGGGCCTCGCTCGCCGGGTGGAGCGTGCCTAGATGAAGCAAAAGACAGGCGGAAAAGGTTGAAGAAAAGAATGCCGTACAGAGCCAGCCCCGGCACTCCGAACTCGACCAGCAAGGCGAGGTATGTGTTGTGCACGTAGTAGGTGCGGAGGTGGTATCCCTCCATGCGCCGGGCGAGTTCGGTGTACATACCTCCGGCAGCCCACCCGGTCAATGGCCGCTCCCGAAACATCGCCCAGCCGGCGTCATACACGGAGAGGCGCGCCTCCACCGGGCCGCGTTCTCCGGTGCGGTCCCATAGGGCCGTCTTCAGCGAAGTGTTACTGAAGCCAACTGCCAGTCCAATCGCCACGCTCACAACCGCCAGCAAGGCGCACGCCGCTTGCAGACGGCGTTTGACCAGGCGGAATCCGAGAACGATGGTGGAGACGGCGAACGAGATCCAAACCGCGCGCGTCATGGTGGCAAGTACCGCCAGGGGCAGAACCACCCACAGGCACCTGGCGACGGTTTTGCGCTTTTGCGAGAGTGCAATGACAAGAATCCCCAGGATGTTCAACGAAACGCCGTTGGCGACCGCCTGCAGAAATGGGCCGCGAGCACGATCCGTGTGAAATCCAAGGCTCTCGTCAAGAATGAAACGCGGAAAGATGAATGAGCGGGCGTCCACCAGAAAAGCAACCGCAATGAACACGAGGTAGGCGAGGGCAAAAATGACGAAGATTTCAAAGTGCCTGCGTTGCGATGCGCCTCGGAAGACCAGCACCGCGATGTGAAACAGGGCAAAGGGCACGATGTACTTGCTGGCGATGATGCTCCAGATTTGCGCGTCAAACGGCTCCCGAAGGACGCGCAATACCGCGAGCGCCGTCAGGCCAAGCATGGGCAAGCTGAGCCCGGCAAAGAAGGGGACCTTATCGCGGAGCGCCATCGTACGCAGAGCAACGAAGAAGACCAGAATGCCGAACGCGATTCGGTCGGCGTAAAAAGAAAAGAGGTCCGGCGGCCGGAACAGGAAAACGGTCATCGCGGCCACATAAAGGACGGAGGGAAACGCCAATCCCAGATGAAGGGGGCGAAGCAGCAGCCCGGCAACTTGCCAAAGCGGGTGGACGTTGCTGTCCTGCGTTAACGCCAGGGCGCGGCTGGTCGTAGCTAGTGTGCCCATGGCGCGGTTCACGCTCCGTCCGGCGCGAACAGCACGCGAACTGTGCCCGCCAGGATGCGCAGATCGAGAAGCAAACTCCAGTTCTCGATGTAAGTGAGATCGAGGTGCATGTTGAGTTCGAACGACGGACAGCCACGCGCCGTAATCTGCCACAGACCCGTGATGCCGGGTTTTACGTCCAGGCGCCGGAACTGGTGAAGTTCGTAGTGGTTGACCTCGTCGATCGGATGGGGCCGCGGTCCCACCAGGCTCATCTCCCCGCGCAGCACGTTCCAGAGCTGAGGCAACTCGTCGAGGCTATAGCGGCGGATGATGCGGCCGACGCGGGTGATTCGCGGGTCGTCGTCAATCTTGAAAATCGGACCCTCTCTCTGGTTGCGGGCTCGCAAGTCTTCTTTGAGGTGGTCGGCGTTGCTTACCATCGAGCGGAACTTGTAGCAACGGAAACGGCGGCCTTTGGCGCCCGTGCGTTCCGCGGAATAGACGACCGGACCGGGCGATCCGAGCCGGATCAGCAGGGCCACGATCGCCATGAGAGGGCTGGCCAACACCAGACCAATTGCCGCGCCGCTCACATCCAGCAAACGCTTCATAAACAAGGCGGCGCTCGGCAACGGCTCGCGATGCAGGGTGACCACCGGCACGTCTCCGATGCGGTCGACGCTTGAGTCTGGCCACGGACCCGGGGGCAGATCAGGTACAGCACGAATATCCAGGTGGTTGCGGAACGCCACCTCGGCCGCCTCGCGCGCCTGCGCGGGCTGACCGGGAAGAGCGAGGATGACCTCATCGATGAATTCGGCGCGGGCCAGCCAGTCCAGGTCTGCGATTCGCCCCAATACCACCGGGGAAAGAGGCAGGTCGTCGTCCACGAATCCGCAGACGGTTGCGCGGTGGAGAGGATCATTGCGCAGCGCCTGCGCGATGGAGCGAGCGATCGGACCACCACCAATAATCAGAATATTGCGCAATTCTGTTTCGCGGCGGCGCCGGCTCCGTACGAACCTCCGCACCCTGCGCCACAGCACCAGGCCGGTCAGGCTGCTGGCAAATATCGTGAAGGCAGCGAACGGACGCATTTCGTCCCATGCCGCGATGAAGACCAACGCGATCGCGAACAGGGTTGACCGCGCCAGAACTGGGGCGACCACAGCCGAGGGCGGATCCTCGGCGTAGCTGTAGAGTCCCTCCGAGAACCCGAAGAGCGTTACCAAAACCGCAAACATGGGCAGACAGGCCCATGGCAGGCCCCATGCGGGAGAGAACAGAGACGCCGTGCAGCACACTGCCCCAAGAACGCTTAAATCGGCTGCCACCAACTGAAAGATCATGAATCGATCGCCGGTGGGTTGGGGCAGGAGTTGGTGAAATAGCGTTCGCCCCTGAGTGTGGCTGGTGGCGTCCTGGTTCGCGTTCACGGGAAGTGCGGGAGTGGCGTCGACCCTCGGCGCACATGTCGTCGACACAACCCTGAGATGGGGTATTGCCGAAGTCCCCGGAATCATGCGGGCGTACTGCGAGGGGCAATCTTTGCTTCCGATGTCCCATAGCCGGTTTGTGGTCAATTCGCTCATAGGATTCACAGGCTCCGGTACAGGCCTCGCGGCACGGGGAAACGACGTTCTGCAAGGACGGTTCCGAGCAGAGGCACTTTCGCTTTGCTCAGCTGGTCCTGGATTTGAGCGGCGACCAGGCGTCTTGTTTTGTTGGCGGTCAGCACCAGCACCAGGCCATCGCAGGTTTGGCCGATGCTTACCGTCAGCCAGGAGACCGGAGCACACCACAGAATGGAAAAGTCGAATTCGCTGGTGAGTTCGCGGAGCCGGGACAACTCTTGGTCGGTAATCCGGTGTCCGCAGGCGTCCGGCAACCAGCTCTGGCGGGGAATCATCCACAGCCGTTTTGCGATCGGCCAGTCGGCCTCCGCGCGGTTGGGAGACGCGATCTGCAGCTGGGCGTGCAGAGGCGCCGAGTCCGGATGGGCATTGGCATCGATGAGCCCGACGTCGTACCGGTCTTCCTCAGCCAGAGTTTTGGCAACCTCCAGGCATAACGCCGCAGTCGCAGTCGAGGCTTCGGCCGCGGCAAATCCGACGTGCCGCACCGGCCCCGATTCATGCCGGAAGAAGAGTTGCTGAACCAGCGCATGGATTTGCTCCGAGTGAACCGAAACCACCTTCGGGATCGGCTCGCGAATCGGGCTTAGGCGCGGTTGCTCGGCGGTAGACGGGATCTCGGCAAGAAGCTCGCGGAAGGTGCTCACTGGACCACCACCTTGGGTCGCCGGATGCGAAAAGGAGAAGGCCGCAGAATCGCGGGCTCGGGCGCTGGCAGCCAGGCTAGCACCGGCACTTTCAGCAGGCCGTGAGCTTCGTCGGGAGTGCGAATGGTCGGGTCAAAGTACTCCGTCGTAAATGCAATGCCGACACTGAACGCCATGGCCAGCCCGAACGCGAGCAGAAAATAGAGTGGCACCGAGCGCGCGGGCAGGGCCGGAGCCGCGGGTGGTTCCACAATGGCCACATTGACGATGCGGCGCTCGTCGAGAGCGTCGCCGATGCGCGCTTCCTCGCGCTTGCGTAGGTAGAGAAGGTAGTTGTCTTCCTCGGCCTTGGCGGCGCGCATCAAATCCTGCTGATCCACCGAGTCGGATTGCATCTGCTGAGCCGCTTGGCGCAGGGAAGTAACCTGGGCGGCAGCGTCCGATTGCCGGGCCCGCAAGCCGTCCCCTTGCACCTGGGCCTTCTCCAGTTCCATCCGTGCCCACTCGTAGTTGGGATCTTTGTCGCTGGTCTCGTCGCGCACCGGAGCGAGCGCTTCGGCGGCAATCGACGCGCGGGTTTCGGCGATCTCCTGTTCCACTTCCTGCACCAGCCGGTAGGACGGCTCAAAGCGGCTGAGGAGCTCGGTGCGCTTGAGCAGGAGCTCCAGCAAGTGCGTTTTCATCTTTTCGAGAACCTCCGGATTATCGGCCCAGCGCTTGAGCGTGACCGAGCGGGAGGGAAACGACTTGAGCTGTTCGCCGAGCGAGGCAACCCGGCGCTCGGTCTCGACGCGATCCTGATCGATCTGGCGGTAGGCCGCGTCCGCTTCGCCCAGCTTCTGCAGCGCAATATCGCGTTCCAGCGCCGCCGACACGACGCCCCGCGTGCGGGTAAAGTGCACCAGTTCGGCTTCCGACCGATGCATCCTCTTTTCGTATTCCGCCGTCTGCTGATCGAAAAACTGAATCTCTCCCGGGGGCCGCTGAAGTTTCGTGTGCCGTTGCACGTAGAGGGTGGAAAGCGCTGCCAGAATGCTGGCGGCTCGCTCCGGACTGGTGTCCTTGTAGCTGACCTGGATAAGGTTCGACTTCTTCAGGGCTTCGACGTCCAGGCAGCGTTCCAGCTTGCGAACCGCGTATTCGATCTCTGCTGGGCGATCGCGATCCGCAATACCGGCAGGAACAAGTCCCGCCATTTTCACAACCTCTTTCAGGAGATCTTCGTCGCGCAGCAGCTCGACTTCGGAATTGAGTTCTTCTTCGGTAATGTCGGGACGGGTAAAATCCATGGCGCTGGCGGGTTGCGAAGAAACAACGGGGTCAAACCTGCCCCGGCGCAGCAGAACCTTGAAGTGCGATTCATATCGTGCCGAGAAGACGACGAAAAGCATCGTCGCCAGCACTACAAATCCAAAAGAAGCGGCGACGAGCCGTGGACGCCGGAACAAGGTGGCCGCGAGTTCGCGGGGGGTTGGAGATAGCTCGGTTTTCGAGTTTCCACTCAATTCCGTGAACATGGGTTACACAGCGGACGATCCAGCCAGGGGAGATTTGGGTCGGAACCGGCCAGATTCTGGAGGCGAAAGTGAACGCTGCCACTCCTTCCCGCTAGAACTGCATGGGGTTCATGTACCAACTCATGGAACTGGTGGGAATATACCTGCGAATTTTTGAAACCCGGCTCTGCGGAACAAAGATGAAGTCGCCGGGCTGAAGATGCAGGTCCTCGCGAAGATCGCGAGAATCCAGCATCTTCTTTAGGTCGATCACGTGGGACTCGGCGACGTACGCGGAAATCCGGCGAAACAGAACGACCTGCGAATGGCGGGCCTGCTGCGTGAAACCGCCGGCAATCGCCACCGCTTCGTTTACGGTCAAATCCCCGCGCAGCTCATACTTCCCGGGCCGTGCCACCTCACCGGAAGCGAGGAAGTAAGGTTTGTCAAAATCCTTTAAGGTCACGGTGACCTCGGGTTCGTGCAGAAAGCCGCGGTAGGCATAGGCAACCGCCTGCTGCATTTGGGGGACCGTAAGCCCTTCCGCT
>Ga0187819_10001644_pt1 | contig 11579 bp, 13 predicted proteins | sample NC_wetland_sal_i_15_FD_132411 | JGI IMG/M metagenome (GOLD analysis project Ga0187819, IMG submission 132411) | Wetland sediment microbial communities from Neuse River Estuary, North Carolina, USA - SO4_4 | ecosystem: Environmental > Aquatic > Freshwater > Wetlands > Sediment | place: USA... | reverse complement strand
CGCAGGCACCTCAATCTTTTGCATTCCGGGTCCCAGGGTCAGTGGAACTTCAAAATCCGCGACTGGAGGAGTAGCCGAGTAAATTCGCTCCGAAGATTGCTTGAACCACCCCGCAACCTCGGCCAGATCAAACGCTTTGAGCTGATCAGGATCAAAGCACGCCAGGCGAATATTCCGCCCCTCCGGACACCAGATGCCGAGAAAATGCGGCGGCGCGAGAAACGGACGGCAGTATGTATTCAGCGCGAGGCGGATCTTGTCTGGCTCTTGTTCAAGCCCAAGCGTGACGAGCTGAGCAACCGGACCTTCTGCTCCGTGATGTGTCCAGAGGAAGCGTGGTCCGGCATGCGAGCGAAACGTCGGAAAGGTTTCCCAGTACCAGGGAACGGGACCTATGGCCTGTGAAAGGATTTTCCTGACGCGGGACGCGTCGATCTCAGACATTACCCTGCCGCCGGCACGCCGGGCCCCTTCACGTGCGTGCGGATGAACTGCACGATCTCATCCATGGCTGTGCCCGGCTGAAAAATCGCCGCCACGCCGGCTTTCTTGAGTCCGTCGATATCCTGATCTGGAATGATTCCGCCGAGCAGCACGATGACGTCATCCATTTTGTTTTGCCGCAGCAGATCCATCACGCGCGGCACGATCGCGTTGTGCGCCCCGGAAAGAATCGACAGCCCGATTACCTGCACATCTTCCTGAAGCGCTGCAGTCACGATCATTTCAGGTGTCTGCCGAAGGCCGGTGTAGATGACCTCCATGCCTGCGTCGCGCAACGCCCGGGCAATCACTTTGGCGCCGCGATCATGCCCGTCGAGCCCCGGTTTCGCCACCAGCACGCGAATCTTGATGTCAGCCATCGCACACCATTTAACCACAGAGCCCTCAGACCTTCACAGCGGCAAGAGCGTGCCTTCCCTTGTGCGCCTCTGTGCTCCCTGTGGTTAAAGGGTTTTGATGTCCAGGCTCCGCCACATATACCAGCACGCAACGCTGCGATACGGCGCCCAAGGTCTCGCAATCTTCTCCATGGCTTTGGGCTTCGGCAGTTTTCGTTTCTTATAGTGTTTCTTGATCGCCATCTGCACGCCGTAGTCGCCTGTCGGCAGCACGTCTGGACGCCGCAGCGAGAACATCAGAAACATATGCGCAGTCCACACCCCGATGCCCTTTACTTGCGTCAGATGCTTGATAACTTCTTCGTCCGAGAGTTCAGGCAGCCGCGCGAAATCGAGCACTCCTGCCGCCGTCTTCGCGGCCAGATCCTTCAAGTACGCCGATTTCTGTTTCGACAGCCCCACGCTTCGCAGTTGCTCGTCGCTCAGCTTGAGAGTCCCCCCGGGCGTAAGTGGCTCTCCGGCCAATGCCGCGAAGCGGTTGAAGATCGTCACCGCGGCCTTACCATTCAGTTGTTGGTAGACGATTGCCTCAGCCAGGCTCGAAAACTCCGCCGGCGCAAATTCCATGCGGCAAGGTCCCACGCGCTCAATGATCGCGCGCAATACCGGGTCGCTCTTCTTGAGATGATTTACGGCCTTTCGCATGGCCTATACATTTACCACAAAACCGAGGCACAGGCGAAGAAAAAACGAATAACGTCCGCTCCGTGTCAGCGTTTTACCGCGATTCCCAGCACTTCATATTTTGCGTTGCGAAGAAGTTTGTCGGTTCCGATGAACGCTCGCGCTGGATAGTCGCCATGAAAGTAGGTCTTGTACGCCGCATTGAACGTGTCGTAATACTTCAGGTTCGTGCAGAAGACCTGAATGGACACGATGTCATCCATCGACAGCCCTGCGACCTCCACCGTCTTCTTGATGCCCTCCATGACGAGTCGTGCTTCTTCCTCGGCGTCTGCGGGAGCGAGCCCGGTCTTCGGATCAGTTCCGATATGGCCGGCGATGTACAGAGTGTTGCCTACCAGAACGCCATCGCTGAAAGGCAAGGCCTTGGCGTCCGCAGGTTGCGGGTGTGCGATATATTTGCGATCCGCTGCCCCCGCCGCGATCGAAAGCATCAGAAACGTTACCGCCACAACGAGCATGCGCAGTTTCATATAGATCTCCTTGGAAAATGTTTTGAAGTTGGATTGCCAGAGTACTAGCGGAGTCCAGTCAACAGCAACCCGGCAACTCCTCCGCCGAGCACCACCCATGCCGGACTCACCTTCCACCGCATCAGCACCGCGAGAGCTAGCGCTCCAATCACCCCCGATGACCATCCGCGCAACGCATCGACTCCCAGACGGAAGGTGACTCCCGCCATCAAAGCTACCGCACCCACATTCACCGAATCGAGGAATGCCGCGACCCACGCCGACTGCCGCAGGCGGAACAGAACCGGGGCCAACAGCGCCACATAGAAAAACGACGGCAGAAAAATTCCTACGGTTGCTACGGCCGCGCCCGGCACGCCGCCCAAAATGTATCCGATGAAAGTCGCCGTCGAGAGCACCGGACCCGGTGTAAACTGTCCGATCGCCACCGCATCGAGCAGTTGCTGCCGTGTCAGCCAGGCATGTTGCTGAACTAACCCTTGTTCCAGAAACGCCAGCAATACGTATCCGCCCCCATAAAGCACGGCACCGACTTTGAGGAAGAACAGCGCGATCCGCCCGATCGATGGCCGGGCGACCACTGTTCCGGCAGTGACCGCCAAAACGCCGACAGCGGATGCGGCCCGCCACGGAAGCGTCATTGGAATCACCACGGACGCGGCGGCGCGAATGCTCACCATTCTCCGCGCCAGCATCCCGAGCAGCCCGCCGCCGAACAAAATCAGAATCGGATTCAGCCCCAGGAAAAACGCCGCCAGCGAAAGCCCGCCCAGCAGGGCAAGTCCCAGATCCCTCACCGCGGTCTTTCCCAACCGCCAGATCGCAATCGCAATGACGGCAAGCACCGCCGGCTTGATCCCCGCAAGAACCGAAGCGGCCTGAGGCAAACTACCGAACCGCACATACGCCCATGCGAACGCCCCCGTGATGAAAGCCGCCGGCAGAATGAAACTCGCCCCCGCCACGCAGAGCCCGGCCCAACCTGCGCGCACGAAGCCCACATTGATCGCCATCTCGGTGGACGTTGGTCCAGGAATCAGATTCGCCGCTCCGAGCATGTCGAGGAACTGCTGCTTGGTGACCCACTGCCGCTTGCGAACAATTTCGCCCTCGATGAGCGCAATATGTGCCGCCGGCCCGCCGAAGCTGATCGTTCCCAGCTTGAGAAAAAGAAACGCGAGATCCCGGAGCCGCGCAGAGAACGATGGCAAGTCAGGCTTCGAATCCTGGAGTTCGCTCAAAGTCGGATCACCGTCGCTTTTCGTCGAGATCAGAGTGCGAACGGTGGAGCAGCAGAAATAGCAGACACATGAGCAGGGCGAAGTCAGTCCGCGCGTCGCTGACCATGAACCAGAATCCCTGGCCCGTCCGCGTCAACTCAGGAAGCTTGGTGGTCACGATAGCGGTGAAAATGATAATCAGGAGAGGAACGGCCGCGAGCCGCGTGATCAAACCAAACAAAACCAGGAACCCGCACACAATCTCAAATATTCCGACAAAATGCGCCGTGAACCCAGGATGCGGGAACCCAATCCGCGTGAACCGCTCCACACCCATCCGAGGATCGGTGTACTTGAGAATGCCTTGAGTGAAGAAAATAAGTCCCACTGCGATACGGATGAAAATCGCGCCCCGCATTCCGTTTGATTCCTCGCGGTTCATTTCCAGATAACGGCGATGCACTTCATGCGGCCTTATGTTCACCCATGCGAAAGTTCTCGATGAGATGCTCCGACGTTCGCAGCGAAAACGCCAGAATGCTGATCGTGGTCGTCTTGTCGGTGCAGTTTAGAAAAACGCCGGCATCGCAGACATACAAATTCGGCACATCATGCGTCTGCCCAAAGCGATTGGTGACAAACTTCTTCGGATCATTCCCCATGCGGCATGTACCGGTTTCGTGCAGGCTGAAGCCAGGAATCTCCGGAGCATCACCGGTTCCCTCCAACTCGCCGCCCGCCGCGCGCAGTACCTCGGCACAAACCTGCTTCGAGTGTTCCCACATCTTCAGCACATTTTCGTCCCACTCGAAGTGGATGCGAGCCACAGGAATTCCATACGGATCTTTCACTTCCGGATCGAGGTCCATGAAGTTTGTATCCGATCGCAGAGTCGGCGCCTGAATTCCAAAGCTCACCGGCGTCGGATATCGCCGCTTGACTTCGCGCTTGAACGACGATCCGAATCCGTCCATATCGGTTGCGAAACCCGGAAACTCCTCGCAGCCGCCATCGGGATAAACCGAATACCCGCGAATAAACTTTTCCTCGTGGGGGTCTTTCAGGTTCTGCCAGCGCGGCATCCACGCAATCGTGCTGTCGCCCACATGGTCCGGAAAACTGGGCTGCCCCAGCAACTGCGGCAAAGATCCCCGTGCGGACTCACCATAAAGATGATCACAAAGATTTCGCCCTAACTGCCCGCTGGAATTCGCAATTCCATTCGGCCAGTGCCGCGACTTTGAGTTCAGCATAATGCGCGCCGATTCGATGCACGACGCCGCCACGATCACGGCGCGTCCATAGACTTCAACTTCCTGCTTCGTCTTGCGATCGATATATGCCACTCCCTTGGCTTGTCCGTTCTCGTCAACCAGAACGTTCTTGGCCAGCGCATCGGTTCGCAATTCGAGGTTCTTGGTTGCTTCTGCCTTAGGCAACAGGAAATACGGCGTCGAGAAAAACGAACCCACATCGCACCCTGTTGTGCACTCCCCACAAAAATGACATGCCGGATGTCCCTCATGCGGCTGCGTAAGCTGCGCGCAGCGATCGGGCAGATAAGGCACGCCAACCTGGTCACAGCCTGCCTGCAGAATGTAATCGAGGCAACGAAACTTGAACGGAGGCAAATACGATCCATCCGGATTACTCGGCCGGTTCTGCACCGTGCTGGCGACGCCAATCATTTTTTCCACGCGCGTGTAAAACGGACTGATCTCATCGTGCGTGATCGGCCAGTCCACGTCACAACCATCGAGCGATGCCGCACGGAAATCGATGTCGCCAAACCGCGCCGAACTCCGTCCCCAGAAATTCGTCTTGCCGCCAACCGCATTGCAGCGCGGCCACATCCACTTCATTCCCGGCGGGGTCGTGAAAGGAATCTCGTGGTCCCACGCGGCCTTGGTGTACTCATTGTCCATGTAGCCAAACGATTCGCCCCGCCGCTTGGGATCGTCCAGTCCGTGGAACTTCATGTCCCAAGGCATCCGGTGATAACGAAAATCTTTCTCCGGATCGAGCCGCCGACCTGCGTTCAGCGCACATACTTTCAGCCCCGCCTCGCACAACGTCTTGATCGCCATGCCGCCGCCGGCGCCAGTTCCAATCACGATCACGTCGTAGATTTGGTTGGCCATAATCAAGATTCTGTCGATCTACGATTTCGCCTGCGACAAATGCTTGTGCTCTCGATCATCTTTATGCGGACATTCCGGCGACTCGGCATAAAACTTCAACGCCGGATTGTCGAGTTCTTCGAAGCCGATCTTGCTGGTATAAAAGCCAGTCACCGTATACTCACGCATCATGGCAAAGAATCGCCGCCCCGCGTCCTGGCCAGGGCGTGCCTTGTCTTTGAATCCGAGCGGTTCGAGTAGGGAAGTCTGCTGTTCTGGCGTCAGCCCCATAAATCGCTTGCCCGTCGACTGCTCGGCATAAGCATCCAACCACGTGATCCCCGTGCGAAACCCGTACTGCGCATCCGGGTCGTTGGCTACCATGAAATCAATAAACTCGGCCACGCCCGCTTCCTTCGCGCCCGGCGTCGCATCGCTTGGAATGATGATCTCCGTCAGCCGCTCCACGGTCGCGTACTCGGCCGCCGAAAAGAACTGCGGAGCATATGCCCCAGGCTTAATCTGCAGCGCCGCATTGCCGATATGCCCGCACGCGAATCCCCACCGGCTGAATCCCGGGAACTGGGCCGCCGCCGCAGCCGTCCCCAGAATGCGTAAAACCTGTCGCCGCTGAATTCCTTGTCCCGCCATACTGTTCTAGAACCCCATGAAAATCGAAGGCCAACGCCCGCAACTCATTTCGAACGGTGGGCTCAGAATGCGTGATTCCGATCCTGAGCGTCACAAAGAAAGATCTGCCGTCCTCACTACGAGAGGAACTTGATCGTCGCTTCGACCAACTCCGCCGTCGCCTTATAGGGATCCCCGGGCGCGTCATACTCGATCGAGCAATATCCCTTGTATGCGTGCTTTTTCAGAATGCCGAACGTCTTCGCCAGATCCACATGCACGGCCTTGCCTTGATCATCCACCTCGCCATCCTTCACATGGCAAATGCCGTACGCATGCGCGAACATCGCCTCCATCGCTCGATCCTGAAACTCCTCATCATGCGCCACCAAGGAATTGCCGAAATCCGGAAGCGCCCGCAGCCACGGGCTGTTGACCTTCTCAATCACCTGCACGATAAAGAAAGGGTCCTCGCTGACGGGATTGTCGTTCTCCAGATGGACGACAACATTCTTTTTCACCGCATACTCGGCCACACGCGAGAGCGTGTCCGCCGCGCGACCCACATCCGGCTTCGAGTCCTTGGCGCCGTCAATGTGCGTGCGAACGCTTGGCGAACCAAGCGCGGCTCCCACGTCAAGCCACTGCTTGCTGCCTGTGACAGCTTTTTCGCGCTCGGCCGCATCCGCCGCATACTGGCTGTGACCTGCGTCCACGGCAATGTCGACGACCGCCGAACCAGCCTTTTCTACCGCATTTCGAAATTGCTCGAGATATTTCGGATCGGTTGATGGAAAGATCGGACTCCACGGTTCAATCTTGTGTACGTCGAACTTCTGAGCGACATGTGCGGCGAAGTCTTTGAGTTCGATCTGCTGGGCTGCCGGAATTGTGCTCGGAGTCTTGCCGTCCCATCCCTTCCATCCCACGATGAACTCGCGAAACGGATAAGCTGCCACGGCAACGCGCTCCCGCGGATTAGTAGGGAACTTGACGGAAGGTCCAACGCTTGCAGGCGCCAATCCAGGCAAGAGCCAAGCCCCCGCCGCTGTGCCCGCACATTGGCCAAGAAAAGTCCTGCGTGTGGTCCGGCTCATGCGCGAAAGTGTAACAGAGAAGCAAAACCGATGTAGGCACCTTCGCGCTTGATCGGAAACTGGTCAGACCCTTCGTGGACACGAAGGTGCGAGCCGGGCGCAGTCTGGCTGCGCGAGGTCAGTCCTTTTTGTGCGGACTTTTGGTTGGAATTTGTTGCTCGTGCGTTTCATCACGCCGCGACCCGGCACACTGAGCGCTCCTTCATGTGGGAACACCCAACTTTGGCAGGAGCCACTGAGTCAGAATCAGATATCCAACCAAAAACGCAATCATCCAAAGCCATTCAGGCATGTTTTGGGTTTTCCTTAACGAATAAATGCAGAATACGGGGATTTGTTACAAAAAAGCGAAAGAAAACATTCCGGGTTTCTAGACGTACTTAACCTGATCTGAGAGCTTCGGCGGCTCGCCGGTAGTTCTGAACTAGTTCCTGGCGAAGTTCGACAGCTGTTTCTCTAGTGCGGCATTCGGCCGGCGATTTTCGGCACTGCTCGATCGTCGCTTCAAGACTGGCCAGGAAGACTTTGCACGGCGCACAGCCATCGAGGTGCAGTTCCAACTCCTCGCAGAGCGAGTCGTCCAATTGCTCGTCCAGGTAATCAGAGAGTTCAGCGAACAACGCTTTGCATCGCACAGGTCGGTGCGGCTCAGCGGCGCGTGACGCGGCGACTTCAACCTTCTTCCTCGGGCGCATTTTCCACGTTCGCATCAGTTCTTTTCGCACGAAGAGGCGTGCCCGGTGTAAACGGACGCGGACGGTTCCGGGACGAAGGCCCGTGACCTCGGCCACTTCATCGTCGGTCAGTCCTTCCATGTCACGTAGCACGAGCACAATGCGATATTGCGAAGGCAGCTTTTGAATTGCTTCCCGCAAGCGCCCAGCTTCGTCGCTGCGAATGGCGAGCATTTCCGGATTGATGCCGCCGTCGGCGCTGAGTTCCTCCAGTTCCTTCCGATCGGGCATCAGTTGGTCGAGGGAAAGTTCCGAAGCCGGAGCGAATTTGCTTCTGCGGCGGCTCATCAAGCAGCGATTCTTGGCCACCTTGTATATCCATACGAGAAGCGCTTTCGGATTATCGATTTTCGGCAACTGCGACGCAGACTTGAGCAGAACTTCCTGCATCGTGTCCTCCGCGTCTTCGCGCTGGCCGCAGACCCTCATGCTGAATGAAAAAACGGTGTTCTGAAGCAAAGCTAGCGCTTTCTCCAATGCTGCATCGTTACCCTGATGCAAAAGGACGATCGCTTGCTCGATCTCAGAACGCATTCGGTTAAATGTAGCATCAGGGGAACCAACCAGTGCGAAGTGACAGCATAAAAGACCCTTGGGCGGATGTGCTCCGCGTTCTCGTTATTCTCTCCGTCCTGCTTTTTTCTTGTAACAGATTCCTCAGGATTGCATTTATTCGTGTGGCTCCTACAGGGGCCAAGCGAGGCAAATCCATGATTCTTCGAAAGTTGAATTGACACAGCCACTTAGCCAGCAGAGACAATTCGTGGCGCGAACCGGCAGTGAGCACTACTTTCTGCTCGACGATAGTGCAGGCCGCACTGGTCCCGCGGCCCAGGCTTAAAAGATTTCAATGAAATACCTCCCTCCACTGGTCGCACTGGTCTTTTGTGCAGCCGGGATTATGTTTGCGCAGGTGCCTCCGAAGCCCTCACTCCTTTCCTTGCAGCAGGCCGCCAGCCTGGCGCTGGAGAAGAACCCGCTGCGCAAAGCCGCGCTGGCGGAAGCGAAAGCCACGCTTGTTGGTGTGAGGGAAGCGCGGTCGTTCCTCATGCCCCATGTCAGCTTTTCCGAACATTGGTTAAGCCCTACTGGTATCTGTTCACGGCCTTTGTTGGATTGAATCTATTCCAGTCCGGGATTTACCAACGGGTGCCCTGCCATGTTCTTCTTGAAGAAGCTGGGACTACGAACTGCTTGAAGCGGCGACGCCCGAAATTCGTTTTTTTCACCTCGTTGTAGTGGCGCGGCTAGATTGCCCAGCCTGCATTGGGCAGAGTGCGAGTGGGGAACGGTGACTTTGCCATAGTCTCCGACTAGCCGGACTACCCAGAGTTGGTGTGATCTGATATCTTGCTTTGACATCCACTGGTGATACTCCGAAGAACGGCATCGGATGATTGACCGTTCTTCCGAACCAAGTCCGCAAAAGAGTACATTATTCACAGATCACGAGGTTGTGATGGGACCGAACGCAAGTCCGACACCAAGTGAGGCAAAGCAATCGCCCGCCGCCAACGGGCTGGCGGTTGTGCGCGTGACGATTGGCGCGATGTTCGTGTCTGTCTTTTTTGAGAATCTAGGCAAAGGCCTCTACACACCCGCGGGTTATGCGGGTCTGATCAATTACTACATCAAAGCGAGCCACTCGCCGGCTGCCTGGAAGGCAGTGATGGGCCTGGCGGCAAGCCACGCCGCAATGGCTGCACCGATGCAGGCCATGACCGAGATCTCTTTCGGTATCCTGCTCGTCATCGGTCTGCTTACCCGCCCCGTCGCATTTGTAGCTTTTCTGTATCTTGGCAGCCTTTGGATGTCGGAGTGGGGCACCGCGTGGATCTGGGAACTGCTGGTTCCGGTGCTCGCACTGCTCGGGCTCTCTATCGGAAGCGCCGGCCGGAAATGGGGTGTTGACGCGTGGATGTCGCAACGGTGGCCATCGGCGCCGTGGTGGTTGATTTGAGCTGATGCCCTGTGCGAGTGTCCGTCATCATCCCTACTCATAATGAAGCGCAGGCGATTGAGCGCGTTTTAGCGGATCTCCCATCCGATCTCGCGACGGAGGTCATCGTTGTCGACAGTAACTCGAATGACGGGACGCCCGAGATCGCCGCAAAAATGGGAGCCCGCGTGGTTCAGGAGCCGCGCCGCGGCTATGGGCGAGCGTGCCTCACGGGTCTGGCCGCGGCCAGCTCCCCTGACATCGTTGTGTTCCTTGATGGCGACTACAGCGATCGTCCCTCTGAACTGCCGATTCTCCTAGCGCCAATCATTGACGGACCTGCGGAGGGGCGTGCCGACATCACTCTCGGTTCCCGCCTTCACGGGCGGCGCTCTGCTGGGGCGTTGCCTTGGCACCAGGCGTTTGGGAATCGTTTCGCCGCCAGTTTGATCCGGATTTTGTATGGCGTGAAGATCAGCGATCTCGGCCCGTTTCGCGCTGGCCGCGCCGACGTACTACGCGCGCTCGCGCTCCAAGAGACCACTTATGGCTGGGCGGTTGAGATGATCCTCAAAGGCGCCCTGGCCGGATTCCGTGTGGTTGAAGTTCCGGTGAGCTACTACCCGCGCATTGGAAAATCGAAGATCAGCGGTACGCTGAAGGGCACGGTCGGAGCCGGTTGGTTCATTCTCAGCTTGATCGTGCGTTATTATTTCCGGCGTCGAAAAGCCTTCCTCTCCTCGAATTGAAAGGCCCTCATTCTATCGCAGCCGCCTTATGTTACCTTTTAGACTTTGACGGCATCGGGAGCTGGTTCAATCAGGCTTTTCCTGCCGGACAGTCTCACGAAACGGAATTCAGTTCTGAAGGAGATCGCTTGCGCGCAGCTCGCATCGCCCTATTTTTTCTGGTCTTTCCCCTTCTGATGGCCGCGCAGAATCCGCCGGCCGTGGATCCCTCGCTCCCACCTCCGCCGCACGAGAAGCAAGTGCGGCTCAAGCATGTCCTGGTGATCGGTCAGACCAAGGGGTTTGAGCACGACTCGGTCTCCGATGGCATGGTCGCAATCTACAACATGGGCCGCGAAAGCGGCCTCTGGGACGCCACCCTTCGCACCGATGTCGAGCTCATCACCAAGAAAGACTTGGGAAGAAACGCCAAAAATCTCAACTATTTCGATGCCCTGGTCTTTGTCAGCACCACCGGCGAACTGGACCTCGAGGACAGCCAGAAAACCGACATGATGTCGTTCATCAAAGACGATGGAAAAGGTTTCGTCGGCGTTCACGCCGCCCTCGACACCAATTACAAGTGGCCGGAATATGGGGAAATGATCGGCGGATGGTTTGACCAGCACCCGTGGTCTACGTTCAATGCACCCATCATCAACGAGGATTCAAGTTTTCCCGCGGTCCGTCACTTTCCCAAAGCCTTTATCAAGTACGACGAAATCTATCAGCCCAAGGAGTGGTCGCGCGAAAAGGTCAATGTCCTGCTCAGCCTCGATCCCACAAAACTCAACTATGCCAACAACCCGCGCATCCATCGAACAGACCATGATTTCGCGGTGGCTTGGGACAAAATGGACGGCAAAGGCCGCGTATTCTATTCAACCCTGGGCCACACTGAGGAAGCCTGGAACGATCCTGACATCCGCAAGATGTATTTTGAGGCGATCAAGTGGGTGATGGGAATGACCGAGGGCAACACGGGTTCCCATCCGCGGCCGCAAACAGCCGCCGACGGACATTGAGCCGCTGACATGAATCTTCATCGTTCT
>Ga0187819_10001643_pt1 | contig 11581 bp, 9 predicted proteins | sample NC_wetland_sal_i_15_FD_132411 | JGI IMG/M metagenome (GOLD analysis project Ga0187819, IMG submission 132411) | Wetland sediment microbial communities from Neuse River Estuary, North Carolina, USA - SO4_4 | ecosystem: Environmental > Aquatic > Freshwater > Wetlands > Sediment | place: USA: North... | reverse complement strand
TGCGTCCCCGCCGTGCAAGTTCTGCTGACAATATCGCAGCGCACAATTGTCGATGGAGAGCGAACATCTTCATCGCACGACTGGATACTTCAGCTCGCTTTTCTTTTTCAGTCGCGATACAAGATGATTCGTTGTGTGAAGTGTCGTTTCGCATCGACCGCGAATGTGCGGAATGCTTGCACGCCCGGATCGCCGCCTTTAAGACTGGCGAGGTCGGGAAGGCACCAGGGACAGCCATCCAGCCATCACCGGCGTTTTCGGCGAAAGACGGTTCGGCTTCGGGTGGCGTGCGCTGAAACGGCAGGGTTCATGAAACGCCGGAAGCATCTGCTGCGACCCTCATCGTTGGCGCTCGCGGTCCTATGCTGTCTCCTCTTCCTCGTAATCGCTCCCTACCTCGTTGGCGGCCGCCACCTCGACCTCAAGGGCGCCGCTGTCTTCGCCGCCTCCCGCGACAGCTACAGCTTAAGCTCGCCCGTGCGCCTGCTCGGGGCCCCGGTGGTGGAGCTCGAGAGTGGGACGTTGTCCCTGCCCCAGAGCCATGGGCTCGCCCGCGGCGGCGAGGTAATCGCCTTGCTGATCACCGGCGGGGCGCCGCGCATGATACTCGACAATGCGACTTTCACCGCCGATTTCTCAACCGCAGAGCCGACCTTCTCGCAAGCCTCGACCGTGGGCGTGGCACCGCTCGTTGCTTCCTTCCAGAAGCTGCAGTTCGATACGCTTGCCGTTAAAAACGGCTCGGTCCGCATCAAAATGGCCGACGGCTCGACGCTGACGCTCGACGATCTCGTCGCGGACGTCACTTCGAAGCCGAACGGCGCCGTGCGCGTCGCCGGATCGTTCAGCTTCCGCGGCGAGAAGGTCAGCTTCGACACCACGCTCGGCGCAAGCACGCCGCAGATCGCAGCGCGCCCGATCACCGCTTCCCTCGACAGCGCGATGCTCAGTGCGAGCCTCGATGGATCCCTCCTGCTAGCCGACAATCCACGACTGCTGTCGCAGCGCGCCGAGGTCAACATCCCGCATCTGCGCCAGGCGGCGCGCTGGCTCGGCGCGGGCTGGCCGCCGGGGTTCGGCTTCGACGACTTCCATGCCAAGGGCCAGCTCGAATGGGCCAACCGCACGCTCGCCTTCCAGAAGGCCGTCCTGCAGATGGACGGCAACGAGGCGGAGGGTACGCTGTCGGTGAACTTCGGCGCAGCGCGACCGGCCGTCGACGGCACGCTCGGCCTGAAGACGCTCGACCTTTCGAAATACCTCGCGCGCGGGGGTGCTGCGGATCAGGAGACGGAAGCCAGCCTCTTGACGCTCGTCAGCAGTGCCAGGAGCCTTGCGTTCCCACTCATAGAAAACGTCGATGCCGATCTGCGCATTTCTTCCGACAGCGTCGTCGTGCCCGGCCTGACCATCGGCCACAGCGCTGCGACCATCTCGCTCAAGGGCGGCAAGATGCTCGCCGACATCGCCGAACTCGAGATCGACGATGGCACGCGCGGCGGCGGCCAGCTTCGCATCGACACCAACGGATCGCATCCGAACTACGACGTACACGCCAAGCTCGAATCCATAGACCTTGGGCAGGCCGGCAAGGCCATCTTCGGCCATCCGACCATCCAGGGGCGCGGGGATGTGATCGTTGATCTCACGGCCGACGGCGACTCGGGCGACACGCTGCTGCGGTCGCTCGACGGCAAGCTGTGCGTGACACTGGATGAAGGCGGTGGCCAGCTTGGGGTCGACATCAATCAACTAATGACGGCAGCGGGCTCGCCGCAGCAGGCCACGCTGTGGCACGCGGCCGCGAGCACGGCGATCCCCATCGACCGGCTGGACGCCCGCTTCGCGGTGGTGAACGGCGTCATCCGCACCGAGACCGCGCAGGCCATGGCGGGAGAACGCGCCATGAAGGCCGACGGCGCCATCGATCTTCCGGCGCACAGCCTCGACATCGAGTTGACGATCGGCGACCGGGCGCGGGCGGGTGCCGGCGAGGACGCCAGGCCGGCACCGCGCGAGGTCATCAACCTGCACGGGCCGTGGGTGCAGCCTACGCTGCAGCCGGTCGCCGCGCCGGGCACCCCGGATACCGACGAGCAGCAAGATACGCCCGCGGGTCCGGGCTAATCCGCGCCTTCACAGCAGCCTGGATATCTTTGCCGAGGCAGCGTCGCGCTCGGGCATAGTCATGTGCAGGCCGCATTTGGTGCGCCGCCACAGCACATCCTCGGGCTCGCGCGCCCACTCCCGCTCGGCGAGATAGCGGACCTCCCGCTCGCTGAGCCCGGCGCCGAGCGGCTCGCCCAGATCGGCCTCGTTGCGGGCGTCCCCCAGCACCTCTCCGGTGAGCGACCCGTAGCGACGCGCGAGCCGTTCAAGGAACGCCGGCGCAAAGCCTGGTCGCTCGCAGCGCAGGCGCGATAGGAAACCCGGCAGTCCCTCCTCGCCAAGATCACCGCCGGGGAGGACGGCGCCGGCGGTCCACGCCAGGCGCATGGGCGGCAGGCGCGGCGCGAGCTTTTCGAGCGCGGCCTCCGCCAGCCGCCGGTAGGTCGTGAGCTTGCCGCCGAGCACCGTGAGCAGCGGCGCCCCCCCAGGCGTGGAGAGCTCGAAGCGATAGTCGCGCGTTGCCGTCGAAGCATCCGCCGCCGCGTCTTCGTCGTAGAGCGGACGCACGCCGGCAAAGCTCCACACGATGTCCTCGCGCGCCGGCGCAGCGGAGAAGAACCGGCGCACGAGAGCGAGAAGGTAATCCTCCTCCTCGCGGCTGATGGTGACCGCGGCAGGGTCGCCCGAGTAGGGAATGTCGGTGGTGCCGATGAGCGTGAAGCGCTCCTCGTAGGGGATCGCGAAAACGACACGCCCGTCCGCGCTCTGGCACAGGTAGGCGTCCTCGGCCCCCTTGATGCGCGGCACGACGATGTGACTGCCCTTGACGAGCCGCAATGCTTCGCGCGCCGAGCGCCCGCCCGCATCGACGGCGTCGGTCACGGTCTGCACCCAGGGGCCCGCGGCGTTGACCAAGGCGCGCGCGCCGATCTCGCGCGTTCCGCCGGAGTCGACGAGGGTGACGCGCCATTGCTCATTTTCGGCCAAGGCCCTCTCGACACGCGTGCGTGGCGAGATCACCGCGCCCTTGTCGGCGGCGGCGCGCGCATTGAGGACGACGAGACGCGCATCGTCGACGCGGCAGTCCCAGTAGGCAAAGCCGCTCGTCAGCTCCGACCGCAGCGGCAGGCCGGCGGGATCGCGGTTGAGATCGAGCGCGGCCGAGCCAGGGATGCGCTGGCGGCGGGCGAGATGGTCGTAGAGAAAGAGGCCTGCCCGCAGCATGAGCGCCGGCCTCCCGCCTTCGACCTGCGGCAGCACGAAGCGCTGCGGCCAGACGATATGCGGCGCTTTCGCGAGCAACACCTCGCGCTCGAGGAGCGCTTCGCGCACCAGCCGAAACTCGAAGTTCTCGAGATAGCGCAGGCCGCCGTGGATAAGCTTGGAGCTCGCCGAGGAGGTTGCGCTGCCGAGATCGCCCATCTCGGCCAGCAGCACCGAGAGCCCGCGGCCGGCGGCGTCGGCCGCAATGCCGACGCCGTTGATGCCGCCGCCGACAACAACGAGATCGTAGGTCATGGCGCGAAGCTAGCACGCGGCCGTTAATGAGGTCGCGGCTCAAGCCGTCTCTTGGCGCGGGGTCAGCAGCGTGACGACAATCAGCGAGACGATGCCGGCCGGAACAGCGAGGATCACTGTCGCCAGGTTCTTGATGCCCCATAAGTTGGCGATACTCTGCGCATGCGCATCGAGCGCAAGCCAGGCTGCGTCCTTGGCCGCGCCTGGCGCCGCGGCGGTCCAGGCCTGCTTCAGGTCGTCGAACGTCTCGCTCGCCATCGGGCCGGCGCTCGACAGCGAGGAGAAGGCATCGAAGAACCAGACCGCGAAGAACCGCGTCGCGCCGATGTAAAGGATCGCGACGGTGAGCCCCGCCAGGATGGCGGCGGCGGCGCCAGCTGCATTGGCGCGGCGCCACCACAAGCCGGCGATGAGCGCCGGGAAAAGGCCGGCGGCCGCGAGCGTGAGCGCCCAGGTCGCCGTGGTCAGCATGCCGGCGGGGCGTGCGACAGCGGCAACGGCCGCGACGGCAACGGCGGCCGCTGCCATCGCCAAAGGCTCCCAGCGCGTGGCCCCCGACGTATCGCTCCCGCCGAGCGCATCCACGATTGAGCCGAGCGGCCCGTCGGCCGTCACCAGCGCGGCAGCGAGCGCCGCCGCCGCGAGAGCTCCAAGCCACGCCTTGCCGAGGCCGGTGATCTCGGGCGCCGCGAGCGTGATCATGTCAGGATCCAGCGTCAGGTCCTGCAGGCGCAGAACGGTCGTCGCATCGGGAAGCCCCGAGCAGGCTTGGGTTACGGCGGCGACGTCCGTCGCCGCGCGCCCGCAGATCTCAACGAGGCCGAGGTTGCCGAAGCTGAACATCCACGCGGGCAGATCGGCAAGAGCGATGCGGTCCGCGACGAGCGAGAGCAGCGAAAGTTTCGCATAGGCCGCCAGCGCTGGCGCGGCGGTGATGAGCAGCGCCGCAAAGAGCAGCGCGAACACGGCGGACCAGCGCGCAGCATGCACATTGGGCGGCACGGTAGGCGCCAGGAAGTGGCGCGACAGCACGTTCGGCAGCGAGGCGAGACCGAGAGCGAGGCCGAGAATGAGCCCGAGAAAGTTCACGGGGCTCAGCGACAGGAACGGCCGCAGCAACGGCTTCAGAACCGCGGGATCGGCGAGGTCCTGCTCAAGCAGCGCCTCCTCGAGGCTCTGGATCTGCCAGACCGTGTTCGAATAGGCGATTTGCGGAATAGGGACGCCATAGTTGCTTGTCGAGAAGTGGACGAGGGGGCCCAGAAACGCGGCGAGCATCACGATAAACAGAACGCCCGCGGCCCACACAGTCGCGCCTCGGCCCCTAATGGCAATGCAGGCGAGCAACGCCACAGCCGCGGCCGCAACGCCAACGGCGTAGTTCACCTGCAGCAGCTGCGCGCCGGCGAGGCCCGCCGCGATCAGTTGAGCGACGAGCAACGCAGCCATGGATAGAACGATGGCGAAAGAGGCGAGCACGCGCGGCGTCCTGCCGTAGCGCTTGCCGAAGTAATCGGAGACCGAGTTGGCGGCTGCCAGTGGGAGCAGCGGAGCGACGAGCAGCTGCAGCAGGAAATAGCCGCCGCCGAGCCCGAGAACGAACGCGAGGCCGTCGTAGCCCCACGTGAACACGGCCCCAGCAAGGCCCAGATAGAACGGCGCAGAGATGCTGTCGGCGGCGAGCGCCAGCCCCCGGACGGCCGAGGAAACGCGCCCCTCGGCTTTTCGCCGCGAGAGAAATGCGAGACCAAAGGCCGTCGCAAGCCCTAGCGCGAAGAACACCGGTTGGAACGCCATGACCGCCTCTATTCCTCACCGCTCGCGGCAAGCTTGTCGCGATGGCGCGCCGATAGGATGGCCACGATGAGCAGAGCAAACAGCGACCCCTGCGCGGTCATGAAGAACCCGAGCGGGAACGCGAACACGTCGACGATGTTGAGCTGCTCGACCAGCCGTGGGATTACGAGCACGAGGAACGCCCAGGCGAACAGCGCGACAATGGGAATGTGCCGGCGCCGCGGTTTGCTTGCGCCCGCCGGCTCGGGACTTGTCTGCACCGCTCTTCCCCCCGTGTCCTGTTACGCGCCGGGACTGTGCCCTGCCCGCTGGCAGCGATCAACCTTGCGGGATTTTGCGAAGGGGATGTGGCGGAAGGGCCAAACGACTAGGCGGGGCGACGCCACTCGGCATCTCCCCGCCCTGGGATAGTCTCCCTAGACTTGGACCTTATTGATTTTCGAGGCCGACGGACCGGTCCACGATTCGGCGGCGGGGGGGCACAATGGGCGAGAGGCGCGCGAGCGTCAAGCCATCTTGGCACTAGATTTTCTGATGCAGTGCAGCGATTTACGTCGTTGAGAGCTGTGATTGCGCAGTTGACAGACGAACGATTCTTCCAGGGCTCAGGATACCGAGGGCCGGCAATCGTCGTCCGCGGGCAGCGGATCGCATCCCTTCCTGTTGACGCAGACGTGCAGCGCGCGTTTCATGTCGCTCGAATAGACGCCGTCGAGCGGGCCGAAGTAGAGGCTCTGCGAGCGCAGCCCGCATTGATAGAGCTTCACGATGATGTCGCCGCCGTAACGCATGGCGAGCTCGTAGTCGGACAACGCAGCGGCCGCATCGCCGGCCGACTGATGGATGTGCGCGCGCGTGTCGAGCGCGTATGGATTGTCGGGCGCCAAGCGCAGGGCTCGTTCCACGTCGGCCGCGCCTTGCTGCGGACGGCCGAGCTTGTAGTAAGCCCATGCGCGGTTGTTGAGGGCAGCGGCAAAGTCGGGATTGAGATCGATCGCCTTGTCGTAATCGGCGACGGCCTTGTCGAACCAGCCCTTGAGCGAATAGCCGAGCGCCCGCAACCCGTAGGCCAAGCTCAGCTGCTCGGTCGGCAGCCCCGGTGTCTCGATCATCGCCGAGCAGCCGGAGATGCGCCGCTCGTTGTCGTCGCTAAGGCAGTCGGCCGAAGGGTCGATCACGGTCGCGAGCGCGGCGGCCCCGCTCAGTGCGAGCAGGACGAGGAAAGCCGCAACCCGCCTAGACACGCTCATTTCCCACCTGCAAGGTCCGATCCCGTGCCGGCCCCCTAGAATGCGCCGTTTGCGCAATCCAGGCCAGGGCAATAGGCGAGGCTTGCAGCACAAATGCGGCAAGCCGCTTAACCCCTTGCCGGGCCCGACTGTGCTAAGGTTGGCGCTAAATCCGGCTGACGGCGTTCGACGTGAAGCAACAGCGCATCCTGCTCATCATCGGCGGCGGCATTGCCGCCTACAAGTGCCTCGACCTCGTCCGGCGCCTGCGCGACGAAGGTGCTTGCGTGCGCGCGGTGATGACACGCGCCGCTACGGAGTTTGTGACGCCGCTGTCGGTCGCGGGACTCACCAACGAGCGCGTGTTCACCGACCTGTTCGACCTCAACGACGAGCATGAGATCGGGCATATCCGCCTCTCGCGCGAAGCCGACCTCATCATCGTCGCGCCGGCGACCGCGGACCTCATTGCCAAGATGGCCGGCGGCCACGCCGACGACCTCGCGAGCACCGTCCTTATGGCGACCGACAAACCGGTGCTGGCGGCGCCCGCCATGAACCCGCGCATGTGGCTCAATCCTGCCACCCAGCGCAATGTCGTGGCGCTCAAGGGAGACGGCATCCGCTTCGTCGGGCCCAACACCGGCGAGATGGCCGAACGCGACGAGGCAGGCCCCGGCCGCCTCGCCGAGGTACCGGAGATCATGGCGGCCGCACGCGCGATCCTCGGCGAGGGCGGCGTACCTCACGTCACGCGGCTACGCTCGACCCGACCGCTCGCCGGACGGCACGTGCTGGTGACCAGCGGGCCGACGCACGAACCGATCGATCCGGTGCGCTATATCGCCAACCGTTCCTCCGGCAGGCAAGGCCACGCCGTCGCCGCCGCCGCGGCTCGCATGGGCGCGCGCGTCACACTCGTCTCGGGGCCGGTGGCGCTTACCGATCCGCCGGGCACAAGCGTCGTTCGCGTCGAGACGGCCGAGGAGATGCTCGCCGCGGTGGAGCGCAGCCTGCCCGCCGACGTCGCCGTGTTCGCTGCCGCCGTCGCCGATTGGCGCACCGAGGCCGCGCCTGGCAACAAGCTGAAGAAAACTGGCGAGAAGCACGCGCTCAACCTCGTCGAGAACCCGGACATCCTCGCGACCATCGGCAAGTCGAGCGAGCGGCGCCCACCGCTCGTCATCGGGTTCGCGGCGGAAACGCGGGACGTCGTCGCCTACGCCGCCAAGAAACGCAGAGCAAAGGGCGCCGACTGGATCGTCGCCAACGACGTCTCTGCGAATACAGGCGTGCTCGGCGGCGCCAGCAACACCGTGCATCTCGTGACAGAGGATGGCGTCGAGGATTGGCCGACCATGGCGAAAGAGGACGTGGCGGAGCGGCTCATGCTGCGCGCGGCCGAGTTCCTACGCCGCTCGACCGCGGCGGCCGAATGAATCCGCCACCCGCGAGAGGCCGGACCCGCGTGCGCGTTATCCGGCTGAAGCACGCCGCCGGGCTTCCGCTCCCGGCCTACCAGTCGAAGGGGGCGGCTGGCCTCGACCTCGTCGCGGCGCTCGACATGCAGCACCCGCTCACGCTGGCGCCCGGTGCGCGCGCGCTGGTGCCGACCGGCCTCGTAATCGAGTTGCCGCAAGGGTACGAGGCGCAGGTGCGGCCACGCTCGGGGCTCGCGCTCAACTACGGGATTGCCGTGCTCAACAGCCCGGGCACGATCGACAGCGACTATCGCGGGGAGGTCGGCGTCGTGCTGGCGAACCTCGGGCATGCACCATTCGAGATCCGGCGCGGCGAGCGCATCGCCCAGCTCGTGGTGCTGCCGGTGGTGCAGGCCGAGCTGGTCGAGGTGGCGCAAATCTCTGTCACGACCCGCGGCGATGGTGGCTTCGGCTCGACCGGAAAGGCTGCAGCTCCGGAGCCGGCTGCCGGCAAGCCTGCTTCGAAGAAGAAACCTGCGCCGCCGCGGCAGGGTGCGGCTAAGCCCGCCTCGCGTAAAAAAGGCACCGGCAAGTAATAAGCTTATCATGCTTGACACGCGTCGCCTTTCAACCAACGTGCCGCGCTGAAGCATGATTTTCTGCGGGAGGAGCGATATCCTCCCCAGGCGAAGACGACGAAGCGCGAGGCAGCACCATGACCGAGATTCTGGACATCAAGACGCTGGCGGCGACCAAGACGTGGGGCCGCGGGCGCGTCTATGATTCGATCGCAGAGACGATCGGGCACACGCCGCTCGTGCGGCTGTCGAACCTCATGAAGGCGGCGAAGGTAAAGGCGGACGTCCTCCTCAAGCTCGAGTTCTTCAACCCGCTCTCCTCGGTAAAGGACCGCATCGGCGTTTCGATGATCGATGCGCTCGAGGCGCAGGGAAAGATCACGCCCGGCAAGACGGTGCTGATCGAACCCACGTCCGGAAACACCGGCATCGGGCTCGCGTTCGTGGCAGCGGTGCGCGGCTATAGGCTCATCCTCGTCATGCCGGAGACGATGTCGATCGAGCGGCGCAAGATCCTGACCCATCTCGGCGCCGAACTCGTGCTCACGCCCGGCCCCGGGGGAATGCCGGTTGCCGTCGAGCGCGCCAACGAGCTCGCGAAGACGACGCCCAACGCCGTCATCCCCGGTCAGTTCGACAACCCCGCCAATCCGCTCGTGCACGAAAAGACCACGGCGGAGGAGATCTGGAACGATACCAAGGGCAAGGTCGACGTGCTCGTCATCGGCGTCGGCACCGGTGGAACGCTCACGGGGTGCGGGCGCGCGCTGAAGCCGCGCAAGCCGAGCCTCAAGATCATCGCGGTGGAGCCGACGACGAGCCCCGTGCTGTCGGGCAAGCCGCGCGGACCGCACAAGATCCAGGGCATCGGCGCGGGCTTCATCCCGTCGATCCTGGAGACGAGCTACATCGACGAAATCGTGACGGTGTCGAGCGAACAGGCGTTCGAAGTGGCGCGGCTCTTAGCCAAGGTCGAAGGCATCCCCGGCGGCATCTCGACGGGCGCCAACGTCGCCGCCGCGCTCTCGGTGGCGGAGCGGCCCGAGATGGCCGGCAAGACCATCGTGACCTTCGCGCCCTCCTCAGCCGAGCGCTATTTCTCGAGCGATCTTTTCGTCGATCCGAGTGCAAAGCCCGCCGGCTAGCAGCGCACAATTCGGCCACCGCGAACTCGCCAAGCCGCCATCAGACCATCGAGGTCGGGCCGCAAAGGCGGCCTATGACCGCAACCCTCTTCTGGCTACTTCCGGAAAGGGTTTGTCATGCAAATGTTTTCTCTGGCTGCGGCGGGTCTTGTCGTGCTGGGTGCCGTCGCCGTGGCGCCGCGCTTTGCTTTCGCCGACGACAAGGATCGCATCTCCGGCCCGCATGTTCACGAGAACCTCGCCGTGTATTTCATTCACGGTACGAGCGCGCCCGGGCCGGTGCCGCTCACACTGCAGGAGGCGCTCGACAAGGGCAGCGTCCGCGTCATCGAGACGGGCGAGGTCAACGAGCTCAAGATCGAGAACACCGGCAGCGACGAGATCTTCATCCAGTCGGGCGACATCGTGAAGGGGGGGCGGCAGGACCGCGTGCTCTCCATGAGCTTCGTGCTGCCGCCGAAATCGGGCGAGGTGTCGCTTGCCGCTTTCTGCGTCGAGCATGGCCGCTGGTCGGGTCGCGGGGCGGAGAGCGCGGTCGCCTTCGCCAGCGCCAACGAGACCTTGCCGTCGCGCGAGGCCAAGCTCGCCATGCGCGCGCCCATGAAGGTCGAGGTCGGGGGAGCCGAAAGAGCGCCGCTGGATGCGGGCGACCGGGTTTATACCCGCCAGGAGAAGGTGTGGGCGTCCGTCGCCAGCGTACAGAATCGCTTGTCGGAGCAGCTCAGCGCCGAGGTCGCCTCGCCCCGGTCGGCGACGAGCCTCCAACTTTCGCTCGAGAACGACAAGCTCAAGGAGGCGCGCGAAGCATACATCAAGGCGCTGCAATCGTTCGGCGACGAGAAGGACGACATCATCGGCTACGTCTTTGCGGTGAACGGCAAGGTTAACAGCGCTGACGTCTATCCCTCGAACGCGCTATTCCGCAAGATGTGGCCCAAGCTGCTCGCGGCGAGCGTCACCGAGGCCATCGGCGCCGACAAGGACGCGGCGGCAGCCCCTGCACCCGCGCCCGCCAGCGTGGGCGCCTTCCTAACCTCGGCCGAAAGCGGCAGCGCCCAGGAAGAGACGGTAAACGGTGTCGCCCGCGAGGAGGTCCGCGATGCCAAGGGCGCCGTGTTCATGGAAGCAAAGCGCAGCGACGGCGCCTGGGTGCACCGCAACTACCTCGCAAAGTAAGCGGCTTTGAGTTGACCCGCGCCCTCAAGGCGCGGGTCGGGCCGCCTGGACGCCCGGCGCGTCGGTGCGTATGTTCCGCGCCATGCAGAAGAAACCAGCAGCGAGCCTGTCTCCCGAGGAGATTGAGCGCTACAAACGCCACCTCGTCCTGAAGGAGGTCGGGGGCCAGGGCCAGCAAAAGCTCAAAGCCGCGCGCGTTCTCGTGGTCGGCGCCGGCGGCCTCGGGTCGCCGCTTCTTGTCTATCTGGCCGCGGCCGGCATCGGCACCATCGGCGTCATCGACGACGACCACGTCAGCCTCGACAATCTGCAGCGCCAGATCGTGCATGACACGGCCTCCGTCGGCACGCCCAAGGTCGCGAGCGCGGCTGGGACGCTCAAGCGGCTCAATCCGCATGTGGCGGTCGAGGCGATCGAGGCACGGCTCGAAGCGGGCAACGCGCTCGAGCACATTGAACGCTACGACATCGTCGCCGACGGCTCCGACAACGCGGAAACGCGCTACCTCGTCTCCGACGCCTGCTATTTCGCCAAACGCACGCTCGTTTTCGGAGCGGTTGGGCCGTTCGACGGCTACGTCTCGACGTTTAAGCCGCACCTGCGGGACG
>Ga0187819_10001642_pt1 | contig 11584 bp, 10 predicted proteins | sample NC_wetland_sal_i_15_FD_132411 | JGI IMG/M metagenome (GOLD analysis project Ga0187819, IMG submission 132411) | Wetland sediment microbial communities from Neuse River Estuary, North Carolina, USA - SO4_4 | ecosystem: Environmental > Aquatic > Freshwater > Wetlands > Sediment | place: USA... | reverse complement strand
CGTTTTCCGCGCGTGTGGGTTCCCGATCCGGAAAATCGGGATCTGCGTCAGATGCTGTGGCACCGACATCGCCTGGTGCAGATGAGGACTCGAGTGATGAACCAGTTGCAGGCCATCGCTATGAACGAGGGCGTGCGACTGAGGAAGAAGCTGTGGAGCGGGTCCGGGCGAGCGAAGTTGGAATCGCTACAGCTGGCCCCCTGGGCCGCCCGGCGTCGACGAGATCTGCTCGAGCTGCTGGACCGTTTAACGCCAAAGATCGAAGAGCTTAACGTGGCAGTCGAGCAGGAAGCGCAGAAGCGACCCGAAGTGCGACGGCTGATGACGCACCCGGGCGTAGGGCCGGTGACGGCACTGGCCTTCGTGCTGATCATCGGAACAGCGGCGCGTTTTCGTTGTGGCAAGGAGATTGGCAGCTACCTGGGGCTCATTCCCTGCGAGAAGTCCAGTGGTGGTCGACAGCGGCTGGGGCACATCAGCAAGCAAGGCAATTCGTTGCTCCGCTTCTTGCTGGTAGAAGCGGCTCACGCTGCCGTTCGTTGTGACGGAGACTGGAAACGACGGTACCTACACCTGGCTATGCGTCGGGAGCAAAGCATTGCCAATGTAGCGATGGCCCGCAGGCTTGGCGTCCGACTTTACTGGATGTGGCGTAAGGGATGGGACTACCAGCAAGTTTTGCAGTTTGGTTCGCACGCGGGGGAGCTCGAACTCGGACATGGTGTGAGGTAGATCATCGGGCAAATGATTGGGCACCCCGCTCCTTCTCGAAAGGGAGGGAGTTCGAAGAACTAATCATGGTCGCTGTTCTGATCGGAGAGATGTTTGGGTCGAACTGAAGTTCCCGAGAGATTCACCCTAATCAATGCAGGATAGCTCGAATCCGTGGCGTGAGATTTCGGTGGCAAAGAGCTTTGTTGGGCGCAGCCTGTGTGGGTGTATGCTGTCTTACTGTTGAGCACTGTGCAGTTCCGGTTGACCCTCCGGGAGCGTAGCCATGACCTCGCGCTGGTTCCGCATCAAACGCCTGTGGCTGTGCCTCCTGGCAGGGTGCCTCGCCAGTATCACCTCTCCGCACGTTTTCGCGCAAACCGCGTCCGCTCCCGTTTGCGACCCGTCGCCTGAAGTCAAAGCCGCCCTCGATCAACTGCCCTCAGATCAGACGCTCGATCAGACCGAATACCAGTTCCGCGAAGCGCGCCGCTCTGCTATTCGCGCTCTTATGCAACGCTACCCTGGCGATGTTTTTGTGCAGCGCATGTACATCCGCAGCATGTCGAGCTGGAACACTCCTTCCGACCAAGAGAAAGTAATCGCCGAGTACAAGGCCCTGCACGATCAGCGACCCGATGACGCCTACATCTCGTATCTCTACGGGATCACTGTTCAAGGCAGAAACACGTCACAGGCCATTAAGCTGTTCACCGCTGCACTCGAGAAGGCTCCGAACTTACCTTGGCCTCACTTGGAGCTTGTCTATGCTTACTCGGCCCCGAATTTCCTCGACAAACCAAAAGCCCTTGCTCACGTCAACGCGTTTCTTTCCGCTTGCCCGTCTACGCTGGAGGGCTACTCTCTGCTCAGCTCGCCCATTAGGCCCGATGACAACGACTTGATCCGCCAAGCTGCGTCGCGACTTCGCCAGATCCTGTTGCCGCGCACCGATCCCGATGCGCTGGGCGCATACTCCACTCTCTGGTCCCTCGAGTTTGCTGCGCATCCACGCTCCGACTACGACGCAGTCCGCAAGCAGGTTGCCGCCGATGTCACCCGTATCCGTGCCCTTGATTTGGAGAAAACCCGCCAATGGTGGTCGGCACTCCAAGAAGGTTACAAGCTCACTAACGACCAAAAACAGTCTGACTGGGCCGCCGACCAAGGGGCCCGCCGCTTCCCCTCCCCGTGGAATTTTCCCGAACGCTCGCAGTGGTACAAAGATCATGAGTACCCTGGCTCCGACGCACCGACCGACAAGAAGAAGGCCTATTACACCGACCTGCTCAAGCAGACGGACCAGTGGATCAAGCAGCGCCCCAATAGCTATTACATTTGGTGGGACCGTCTCGACGCTCTGAAACAATCTCGACGATGCCTCAACAGCGGAAGTTGAGTCGTCTTTCGCGAAAGTGCTTCAGTTGGCTCAGGCCGACAATGGCCCACAGCCTCTCGACTCCAGAACGGATTTCGATCTCGCTCAGGTCCTTTACAACAAGAAACTCCAGCCCCAGCGCCAGCTTGAACTCGCTCAAAAAAGCCTCGATCAGCTAGAGGTGGAAGCCAAGCGGCCGCCAGACGACGGCTATTCTTCCAAGAAGGACATCGAGGACACGGCCTTCTGGCATGCGGATTCGAAATTTTCAGGCTACTTCTACGAAGCCGATGCTTGTGTTCGCTTGAAACAAGCCGACAAAGCACAGGATGCCCTCACGCAGGCGGATGCTGCCTTGCAGGCACTCAAGTCCCAGATCAACGACAAGGACGAGCGACGTAAAGCCCACGCCTCTCAGGAATCTTCCTATTGGCTCGCCGAGGCTCGCCTCGCCGAACTACAGGGCTACAAGCTCGACGCCATGGCTTATTACGAAAGCGCGTTGCTCGCCCGCCTCGATTCCGGCGGCGTTCCTGCACCCGGAGAAAAGGATGACCTCGCACAGGAAGCGCATGCTCTTTGGGCCAACCTCGGCGGTTCGGACGAAGGTTGGAAACGCTGGTACACACGCCGCGCCGACGCGCTCGCGGCTCAAAGTCATCTCACTTGGGAGAACGCCCAGGACCCGTTGCCTCCCTTTCAGTTGGCAGACCTGCATGGCAAGACCTGGCAGCTCGCTGATCTGAAAGGCAAGGTGGTGTTTCTCAACTTCTGGGCGTCCTGGTGAGGGGCATGTCGCGAGGAGTTGCCTCGCTTACAAAAACTCATCGAGCAATACAAGGATCGAACGGACGTCCTGTTCCTCTCGCTCAACATGGACGATAATCCCGGGTTGATCGATCCCTTCATGGCCGAACACAAACTCACATTCACTGTGCTGCCTGCCGAAAGCTTTGCATTCGACACTCTCAACGTTCACGCCTTCCCTCAAAACTGGATTGTGGGTCCCGACGGCGTCATCCGCCTGAAAGGCGTCGGCTACGACGCCACTGAAAAGTGGGAGCAAGGCATGAAGGATGCCATCGAAAAAGTACGCGCCGCCGGAGCCGCCCCACCCCCAGCCGCGTCACCCGCCGCCCCTAGCCCCTCCACCCATTAGCGTTGCGCCTTTTGCCCTTTGCCTCCTTGGTTCCTTGCCTCCTCGCGCAGGAATCGGCGCGAACTCCTGTTAATGTCGCCTAACCGGACGCAATCGGTCTCGGTCGGGAGGTAATAGAAACGGACACGCCGAAGGTTTTGAAGGCCATGGTCAGGCCCGTTCATCTACCGGAGCTTGCCCATTCTCCCGGGAAGATTGCTAGAGATTTCAGATAGAATCCGCGGATGCTCTCATCACTCTTGCGACAAGCGCATCTTCTGCCCACCAACAAGACAAGCCGACATAGCTGCCAGGTCATAAACGGTTTGATCTCCGTCGCGTCACTCCGATTTGGAGAGATGCTTCGTCTACTAAAGGGTGCGCCCCTCGCGCTATGCCTTCGGCTTGGGGTGTTGCATCTCTCAGTCGTTCTTGTTTGCCTGAGCGTGGCCTCCGGGCAGGCGCTGACGCGTGTTCCGGAAGCAGATAGCCGCTATAAAATGGACATTCTTTTGGTTGTGGCGCATCCGGACGATGAGGGAGCGGCAACGCCGTACTTGGCGCGAGCGATTGACGAAGGGAAGCGTGTGGCAGTGGCCTACGGAACCCGTGGCAGCAGCGGCGAAAACCAGGCAGGTACGGAAAATGCCGCAGCGCTGGGCGAGATTCGCGAAATCGAGGCGCGCGATGCCCTGGCGACGTTGGGGATCGATAAAGCGTGGTTCCTTGGCGGCACGGACACAGCGTCGCAGGACGTGCTGCAGTCGCTGGCGAACTGGGGACACGGAAAGACGCTCGAAAACCTCGTGCGGCTTGTCCGGTTGACGAGGCCGGAGGTCATCCTGACGTTCTTGCCGGGCACATTTATTGGCGAAAACCATGGCGACCACCAAGCAGCTGGCGTTCTGGCAACGGAAGCCTTCGACTTAGCGGGGGATCCGACGGTATTCCCAGAACAAGTCGCGGCGCCACTGCGGCGGCTCGAGCCGTATTTCGAAAACCTGCGACCATGGCAGCCGAAGAAGATCTACTACTTCTCGGACGCAGACAAGGAAGACATTTTTGAGGGAAAGGGTCCGCGCTATTCGGTGAAGGACATTTCCCAATCGACAAAGCAGGCATATTGGCGAGCGGCGTTGGAATCTTTTCGAAGACATGAAACCCAAGCGAAAGACTTCATTGATTCGCTGGCGCATATGGACGAGGCACAAATCGAGAAAATGGCGACGACGGATTTCTGGACCAATGGCATCTTTTTTGTTTTGGGGAAATCTCTCGTGGGCGGCAGGACAACCGGCGATATTTTCGAGGGCATAGCGCCAGGAACGATTCCCTTCGCCAGACCACAAATTGCCTCAGTCGAAGCGAAACCAGCTATTTGTGTGGAATTGGCGGGACCTTGGTCCTTCTACGCGGAATTTCGGCGCGCCCACGGCCTATTGCATCTGCCACATCCCGAGCCACCGGAGATCGCACTGCAAGGCGGCACCACATTGGTGATCCCCATCTGGCTGCACAACGAAACGACCGCGCCTCAAGAGTTCACATTTTCTCTGAGCTTGCCTTCCGGGTGGACAACGCAGAGTAACACTGCAAGATTAACCGTGGGCGCGAAGCAAACCGGGGCGGCGCGAGTCGAAGTGAATCTGCCCTTGGTGAGCGATTCGGCCGCACAAAAACCGGGATTGCAAGAAGTCAGCGTGCGGGCAGAAGCAGACGGACAGAGGGTCGGCATAATTAAGTTGAAGGTAGAATTGCATAAGAGGGCCTTGCCAGAATAGAAAAGCGAATGTCCGGTTCGCCGTTACTCGTCCATTCGCCGGTGCCTGGGCCAAGCAAGCGCCTGAGCAGCTTTGCTGTAAGTGACGCGTCTCATTTTTGTCGTGAGCGCTCGCTCCACTACCGACGGCTGGTCTGCGGCCCGAATTGACGGCAAAGCTCTTCGGTGGCTCGCTAGCTTGAGTGGCGGCATCAGCTCGAACAATTGGCAGAACGGTAGGATTCGCACGGCCCGAACCCTTGATCGGAAGGCCGCGACCCTTCGCACGCCCCGGGGTTTCAACCGCTTTAGCGCGGCTGCCAATCCCCTAATTTCAGCTGAGGAATCACGACCGAACGTGTGAAGTGCGCGAGCGGCTCGTAAAGGCGAATCACAACACGCGACTGGGGCAGCTGCGGTCCATCGACGGGATACTTCGCGAGGCCATGCGGATCCCGAAAGGACGCAAGGCTTCGAAGCGCCTGAATTTCTTGTGCAGATCTTGCACCTGAATCATTTGCGGCCCACCTCCTGTCGCTTTTCGAGCTTGGCCCAGTGTTCTTGAATGGCTTCGATGACATCCTCGATTTCGAGTCCTACGCGCTTTGCTTCGACGGCGAGTTGTTCCACTTCGCGCTGCAACAGGTTCTGGCGTTCGCCAGCGCGCGGCTCAGGGATCGGGGCAACGACGGTCCCAATGCCCGGACGCACTTCGAGCCAGCGCTCCTGAATCAGGTGCTGAACGACTTTATGCGCCGTATTGGGATGAATCTTGAACCGCGTGGCAAGCAATCGGACGGACGGAAACGGCTGGCCCGGTTGTAATTCGCCGCTGATGAAAGCTTTCTTGGCGGCGAAGACGAGCTGGTCAAAGATGGAGCCGCCCGGCCGAATGGTGAGCTGGAATAGCGTCACACGCGCACTGTGACACTCGTGGCTGTACGTGTCAACTATTTGTTAGGCCGTCGCGAGACCCGCGTGGCGCGTCACGCTTTTGATGTGCGATTGGGCGACCACCCAGCTAATTCGGGCGTGACTTCATACGTTGGCATTCTCGCACCTGCTTCGACGATTTAAAGCACAGTCCCCGGCAAACTCCTCTGTTGTCGGCAAACTGGACATTCGGTCTGAGATCGAAGCAAGCTGCTCGCAATGTCCTTTGTCGTGGTATGTTCCCCCAAATGGCCAGCCTAGAACAGGGCACGCAGGCTTTCAGTCGCGCGAAGCTGCGCAAATCGACGACGGTGTTTCTAGTCGGCAACATCGAGCCAACGATGGAGTGGTACAGGCGGCTTGGGTTCGAGTCCGAGTATTATCCACCGGGTTTCGCGATCCTCCGGTGCGATGAGATTGAGATATTCCTGCAGCAGCAGCCAGGGTACGTGGCGCCAGAAGATCACGGGCCGCGCGAGCGCCACGCGTGGAACGTGTACATCATCACGGACAATGTGAAAGCGCTATACGAGGAGTACTCGTCGTTGCCGGGAGTGGAGATATCCCGTCAGCTTTGTCCTCAGGATTACGGGATGATGGAGTTCGACGTGATGGATCTGAACGGACACAGGCTAGTGTTCGCACAGCCATGGACTGTTGACGGCACACCAACTCGTCGCCAATCGCCCGCGATAACGGGCTCAGCTTGCTAGAATCCGATGCAGCGGCATTGGAGGATGGACGATGAACCGAACTTTGTACATCGCCAGTGGGGTGTCAGTCGTGGTCACGACTCTGACCTACGGGCACAACATGTACCGGATAATGGCGCACCTTGTTACACACCACGGCCAGGGCTTTAGCCATCCCTTTTTCGTCATGCATGCAATTCTCGCAGCTGCCGCCGGCGTGTTGTCGTTAATCGGCGCCTACTTTCTTCTGACTGGCCCGCGTCAACAAAAAACGAATTGAGCCTTTTCGCTTGTTTTCCAACCATCCAGCAATACACACAAACCAATCGGACGATTTTAGTTGGGTAACCGGACATTCCCGTGCCAAAAAATCAAGTTTCTGGTAAGGCCTGCCGGGTTAAGCGGTCAATTTTGGCGGCTAGGCAGAGCCGCCTCTTTCAGGGAAACCGAATCGTGCCCCTTACTCCGCGCGGAGGGCCTGGATCACGTCGACTCGGGCTGCGCGCGCGGCGGGTATCGCGGACGCAATCACGGCCGCGAGCAGCAGTACAAAGGCCGAGCCGCCCACCGTCAGTGCGCCTGGCGCTTTCAGATCGGCGAGGAAAGCACCGGCCAATTGTGCCAGCCCGAAACCTGAGGCAAACCCGACTGCAAGTCCGATGAGGGCGATGGCCGCGCCTTCCGTGATCACGCGCATCAGGAGATTCCGCGGCTGCGATCCGAGCGCCAGCCGTATGCCAAACTCGCGCGTGCGTCCGCTGACGGAGAATGCCAGTACGCCGGCAACGCCGACCACCGCGATCAGGAGCGCCACCGCGGCGAAAGCACCAAAAACCACAGCATTAATGCGATCGGGCGCGAGTATCTCCGCCCGGATGTCGTCAAGAGTGGCGGCCCCTTCGACGGGCTGGTCGGCGGACAAGCTTCGGATGATGTGCGTGATCGGCGTAACCAGAGTGTAAGGATTCAAGCGCGCGTAAACGAACAAACGCCCTCCTCCCATGACCGGTTCCTGGTCGAAGGGCCGATAGACGGTCATGATGGGCTTGGGCACAACGTGTATGTCGTCGACGTCCGGCACGACGCCAATGATACGGAAGGACGTGGCTTTCATCATCCCTGGCGGGACAACCGCCAGGAGCGGATCGTTCCACGTTATGTGATGGTTGAGGGCGTCGGTGTTGGGGAAGGCTCGAAGCGCCAGCGTCTGGCTTACGATGGCCACGGGCTCGGAGTCGCTGCGGTCGCCGTCGTTGAAATCACGTCCTTCGCTGACCGGGAGTCCCAGCGTGGCGAAGAACGCGGGAGTTACGACGCGCCCTCCGGCGCGAGGCCGCTCCTCATTTGGTGCGGGCACGTGCCCATCGATCGAGAATTGGAGCCCGAACTCCCCTGCATCCTGGGCATCCCGCCAGGGAACGGCCGTGCCCACGGCAACATTCTCAACGCCCGGCAGCGAACGGATTTGTCGCGCCGCTTCGCGATAGTAATCCACGATCTGAGTCGGCGTTCTTCCCGTTGAATGAAGCACGGGAACGTTCACGGCGAGGACATGGTGCGTATCGAAACCCGTCCGCACGGCCTCGAGCGAAAGCAGCGTCTTCACGCTTGCACCAGCCGAGGCCACGAGGACAAACGAAGCGGCGATCTGAATGATGGCGAACACCTTCAGTTTGCGATTGGCCGCGAGCGTCACGCGAGGACTGCCGCCGGACAGACCGAATCCCTGTGCGCCTCCTGCCGAAGGCAGGCGGGGAATGTAAGCCAGGAGCGCGGCAGCAATCACTGCAAGCGCTGCTCCAACCAAGAGCATGCTCGAGTCAACGCTGATATCGAGGGCGCGAATCGAGAAGCGGGACATGTAACGCGCGAGGACGGTTACCATAGGGTCAGCGATGAAAATGCCGAGAGCGGCGCCGCCAACACAGAGGAGCAGGCTCTCGGTCAAGAGAGTACGACGCAGAGCACCGGTGCTTGCGCCCAGCGCGGCCCGGATGCCGAGTTCGTTTTGGCGGCGTACGCTGCGAGCCAAAATCAGGTTCGCTACATTCGAGCAGGCAATGACGAACACGAGGATCGACGTTGCCATCAGCACCAGGAGGATGGTTCGGGCACCGGAGGTGAGTTCGTCACGCAGTCTTACGGCACTGATCTGGTAATCCCCTTTGGCGGGATAGTCTTCGGGATGCGTACTCTTCATAGCGCCGTAGACAGAGCGCAGCTCGGCACGAGCCATGTCCAGATTCGCGCCGGGCGCGAGCCTGGCGAATAATTCGGTCATGCGGTGAATGCGGTTGGTCACCATCGTGGCGGAGAGGTGATGCGAGCTGGTGACGACGTTGGCGATGATTTCCGTGTCGTCAGGGTACGGGACGCATGGCTCGAGGACGCCCACGACGGTAGCGCGGTGCGAGTCAATGAACGAATCAAGCCTGACACTTTTGCCGAGGACGTTGGGATCGCTATGGAGCGCTGTCGACCAGAAGCGATACGTCAGTACGACAGCGCCGTCGGCCTTGGGACCGTCATCGCGCTCATCCAGGAGTCGCCCAAGTATCGGCCGCAAGCCCATAACCCGAAAGTACGATCCATCGACGACGCCTGCGCTCACCGTACGGGCTTCTCCGAGCCCGATCATGGTGAAGCCAATTTCGGAGAAATCGCCGAAGGAATTGAGGGTTTTCAACCGCGAGGTCACGTCCGCGATTTCGGGAATTGAGAAGGTTGTGTTGGGGTCACCCAGGCCTGGCGCGCTCTGCCGGATGTAGATAAGCCGGTCCTCGTCCCGATTGACCAGAGGCCTGAGCAGCACGCCCCGAAGCAGGCTGAATATCACGGCATTGGCCCCAATTCCGAGGGCCAGCGTGACCATGACCGTCGCCATAAGCCCTTTTTCACGCGCCAGCGAACGGGCGCCAATTTTCAGGTCGCGCAGGAAAGACGCTATATTTTCGCGCATGCCGATCCCCCTCTTATCTTTGGGCTAGCAGTCTGACGCCCCTTCTATGATCCTGCAAACAAAGGTGGTTCAATCTCCTGGACGCCCGTGAAGTGTCCGTTTTCGGAATTCCCCCGTTCGGAGAAAGACAAGCCCGCTTGTCGCGAGGACCCTGGGCCGTTGCGGAAGTAGGGACGGAGATAAGAGGGGACCTCGAGGCCGGCGAGCGGCCCCAAACAACAGCGACAGATGTAGGCTCGAGAGCATTCGGGCGGTAAGTCGGGTTACCAGGCATGTGCGAGCTGCGGGCAGCCAATCTGGATAACTTCCGGATTCCCGACGATCCCGAGAATCTCGCCTTTCGCGTCCCCCAACGCCGTTTGTAGAGACCGGAATCACCTCCCCTGATCACCTTGACAGACGCTGCTAACCATTCCAGACTGACATAGTCTAACTATGTCACGGGGGGGGTTGATGATTTGAATCGAGACGAGATTCCTCCTGGAACGCTCTATCTGCTGATCTTGAAAACTCTGGCGCGCTCCGGCGAGATGCATGGATATGAGATCGCCAATTCCATTCACCGGATGTCGGATGACGTTCTTCAAGTCGAAGAGGGCTCGTTGTACCCGGCGTTGCAGCGGATGCTCATCAAGGGATGGGTGACCGCGACGTGGGGCACGACGGCTGGCAACCGCCGCGCTCGCTACTACCAGCTGACCGCAGCAGGTCGCAAACAATTAACCGTCGAGATGTCGCAGTTCGAACGCGTCATCGGAGCGATCACGCGCGTCATTGAGGCAGTCTGAAAGGAACTCCGGTATGAACTGGCTGCGCGAACTCGCAAGGCGGATCAGGATGTTGGTGCATCGGCGCCAATTCGACGCGGACCTCGAAGAGGAGATGCGCCTACACCTGGAGTTGCGCCAGGAGGAACATCTCGAGTCGGGCATGACCGCAGACGATGCTCGGGCCGCCGCCTGGCGCCGGTTCGGCAACGTAACCTCGTTGAGAGAAAAGAGTCATATCGCGTGGGGCTGGGAATGGTTCGAGCACCTCGCGCAGGACGTTCGCTACGGCGCGCGTATGTTACGCAAGTCTCCCGGCTTCACCGCCATCGCCGTTCTCACTCTCGCTCTTGGCATCGGCGCCAACACTGCGATTTTTTCATTTGTGTATGGAGTCCTGCTGGCCCCGCTTCCTTACCGCGACGCGTCCAGGCTGGTCGTCCTGAATGAAACGACTCCAAGAGTAGGTACCGTCAGCGTCTCGTATCCCAACTTTATCGACTGGCGCTCGCAAAGCCGCTCGTTCTCTCAAATAGCCTACATCGAGCAAGTGAGTTTCAACCTTGCAGGCGCAAGCGTCAGCCCGCCGGAGAACATACAAGGCGACAGCGTCTCGCCGAATTTTCTCTCCATGATGGGCGTCCGTCCCTTTCTGGGCCGCGATTTCGAGCCGGCCGAGGGAAATTCCGGAACCCAGCGCGTCTTGCTGCTCGGCTATCAGCTCTGGCAGTCGCACTTCGGCGCTGACCCCAACGTCGTCGGCGGCTCGATTGCTCTCGATGGAAACGATTTTGTGATCATCGGCGTGTTGCCGCCCGATTACCGCTCGCTGGACAGGATTGACGTCATGCTGCCTATCGGGGTATGGACCACCAACAATCCGAGTGCGGCGAGTAGAGGTGATCGCGGCGACAGCACGGTCGTGGCTCGACTCGCGCAAGGCACCTCACTCGCGCAGGCCCGCGCTGAAATGGAAGGAATCGCGGCAAGCTTGGCTAAGGAGTATCCCGAAGAGAATGACCAGTTCGGCGTCCAGCTGCGCCCGATTCGCGACGCCTTCGCCGGCAACCTGCGAACGGAGATTCTTGTCCTCTTCGCCGCAGTCATGTTTGTCCTGCTCATCGCTAGTGCGAACGTGGCAAATCTGTTCCTCGTTCGTGGCGCGGCCCGCACCAAGGAAATTGCGCTCCGCATGGCATTCGGCGCCAGCCGGTCGCGCATCATCCGGCAACTGCTGACGGAGAGCT
>Ga0187819_10001641_pt1 | contig 11585 bp, 12 predicted proteins | sample NC_wetland_sal_i_15_FD_132411 | JGI IMG/M metagenome (GOLD analysis project Ga0187819, IMG submission 132411) | Wetland sediment microbial communities from Neuse River Estuary, North Carolina, USA - SO4_4 | ecosystem: Environmental > Aquatic > Freshwater > Wetlands > Sediment | place: USA... | reverse complement strand
GGGGGCATAGGGTGGGTTCCTCCTATTCCTAGCGTATCATATACGCAAGGAACTAGTCACCCGAAAACGATCTTAGCCCCTTCGCAATTTAAAGTCGCGCGCCCATCATCGCACGCTCGGTGGCCCATTCGAAACCCGCGGAGTATAATCGGCGGATGGCAATTTCGCAGAAATCGCCGCAGATGCACCACACAACGGTGCTGTGCGTGCGCAAAGACAACAAAGTTGTGCTATCGGCCGATGGCCAGGTGACCCTGGGCGAGGGCGTGATCAAGCACAACGCGAAGAAAGTCCGCCGACTTTATAACGACAAGATCATAGCCGGATTTGCCGGCAGCACTGCGGACGCTCTTTCGCTCTTTTCGCGATTCGAAAACAAGCTACAGGAGTTTCATGGTAACTTGCCGCGCGCGGCCGTAGAACTTGCCAAGGAGTGGCGCACCGACCGTTCGCTGCGGCATCTGGATGCGTTGCTCATCGTCGCCGACGCCAAATCCACATTTCTGCTCTCGGGAAACGGCGACGTGATCGAGCCCGACGACGGCATCATCGCCATCGGCTCGGGCGGCTCGTACGCGCTGTCCGCGGCGCGCGCGCTGGCTAAGAACACCAAGCTGGGAGCGAAGGAAATTGCTTCGGAGGCGATGCGCATCGCGAGCGAAATTTGTATCTACACGAACGCGAATTTCAGCATCGAAGAATTATGACGGGCAAGCCGGAGAAAGACATGGTGATTTACTTGTCGGGTGAGTCGCAAACTCAAGAGCAGGAGGCGCTGCCTTCGTTTGACGAACTCACGCCGCGCGAAATTGTCGTCGAACTCGATAAATACATCGTCGGACAGCAAGCCGCTAAGAAGGCCGTGGCCATTGCGTTGCGTAACCGTGTTCGCAGGCAGAAACTTCAGCCTGAAATGGCCGAAGAGGTTCTCCCCAAAAATATTTTGATGATTGGGCCGACCGGCGTGGGTAAAACCGAAATCGCGCGGCGCCTGGCGAGGCTGGCGGGTTGCCCATTCGTCAAAGTGGAAGCTTCGAAATATACGGAAGTGGGCTACGTGGGACGCGACGTGGAATCGATGGTGCGCGACCTTGTCGAAACCTCCATCGATATGGTGCGCGAGGAGAAGCTCGACGAAGTTGCCGAGCGCGCCGAACAGTCCGCGGAAGAGCGCCTGCTCGATCTGCTTCTGCCCTCTTCGCCCATCCCGCCGGATACAAATCCGGCCAACGAAGCGCAGCGCCGCGAGCAAACGCAGCGCACGCGCGAAAAATTGCGCGCACAGCTCCGCGAAGGAAAGCTGGACCAGCGCCTGGTCGAAGTGGAAGTTCGCGAGCGCTCGATGCCCGCTTTCGAGATCATCTCGAACCAGGGCGTCGAGGAAATGGACATCAACGTTCGCGACATGCTCTCCGGCATGTTTGGCCAGCAGAAGAAGAAGCGCAAAATGACCGTCGCCGAAGCGTTCGATTACCTGATTCAGGAAGAGGAAAACCGGCTCATCGACATGGACCAGGTGACGCGCATCGCCGTCGATCGCGTCGAGCAAATGGGCATCCTGTTCATCGACGAAATCGACAAAATTGCCGGGCGCGAGGCCGGGCACGGGCCGGACGTTTCGCGCGAGGGCGTGCAGCGCGACATTTTGCCGATCGTCGAAGGCACGACAGTGAACACGCGCTATGGGATGGTGCGCACCGAGCATATTTTGTTTATCGCCGCGGGCGCGTTTCATACCACGAAGCCGTCGGACTTGATTCCCGAATTGCAAGGGCGCTTCCCGATTCGCGTCGAACTCGGCTCGCTGTCCGAGGCCGACTTCATCCGCATTTTGACGGAGCCCAAGAACGCGCTGATCAAGCAGTATACGGCGCTGCTCGATACGGAAGGACTGAAGCTGGGTTTCAGCGAGGATGCGATTGCCACCATCGCGCGGTTTGCGGCGACGGTCAACGAGCACACCGAGAACATCGGTGCGCGGCGCCTGCACACGATCCTGGAAAAAGTGCTCGAGGAAATTTCCTTCGAAGCGCCGGAAATGAAGAAGAAGACGGTGAAGATCGACGCCGCGTACGTTCAGAAACAACTGGCGAACATCGTGAAGGACCAGGACCTGAGCCGCTACATCCTTTAGAAATTGAAAATGGAAATAGGAAAAGAGTCACGCGAGCGCCCGCTCGCGCGGATTCGAAGGCGCAGAATCATTTTCTCTTTTCCTTTTTCCCTTTTTCTGCTTTTCGTGTCGATCGGGGGCTGCGCGTCGCCGGGCGAGCCCATCGAACGAAAGCCGCCGGTTCCCACTCCCATTAACGATCTTTCCGCGGAACAATCGGGTAATTCGGTGGTCCTCACATTTACGCTTCCACGCGATACTGTGGACCGGAGAATCTTGAAGGAACCTCCAGACGTCGAAATTTATCGCAGCATTGAGGGCGGCAATCCCAGCAGCGCTTCGACGCCGCAATCCCCTTCCCCGTCGCTGCTCGTAACCATCCCGTCGGCCATGGTGGCCCATTATTCCGTGCAGGGACACCTTCGCTACACCGACGTGCTGAAGCCCGACGACTTCAGCCGGCAACCGAACGAGACCGCGATGTACATGGTGCGCACGCGCGCGTCCCAGAAAAAATCCTCGCTGGATTCGAATGTGGCCGGAGTGCGCATCTATCCCGCTCCCGAACCAATCGAGGACTTAAAGGCTGAGATCGCGCATTCCGCGGTTAAGCTTACTTGGACAGCTCCCCAGAAAACTCCGATCAGTCCCGCGCCGCCTATCAAAACGTACAGAATTTACCGCGTCGCAATCGCCAGCCCGAGCGCAAAGAATGAACAATCCCGGGCGACTGAACCAGTAGCATCCGCCATAACCGGCACGGCTGCTCGTGCGGCCACCGAGCTAAAGCCACAGTTGGCGAAAATCGCAGAAACACAATCCCCAGGCTATGAAGATTCGCAGGTCGAGTACAACAACACTTACGCATACGCGGTGCGCAGCGTGGTCGAATACTCAGGCGAGGAGGTCGAGTCCAGCGATTCGAACGAGGTCACCATCACGGTGCGCGATATTGTTCCGCCATCGGCTCCCCAGGGCATCGTCGTCGTCTTCGTTCCGGCCGAGGGGCAAACGCCGGCGCACCTCGAGCTCTCCTGGTCGATTAATCCTGAAACCGACGTTGCAGGTTACTACGTCTATAGAAGCGAAGAGCAGGGCGCATTGGGCACACGGCTCAACGCCGAATTATTGCCCACGCCGACGTTTCGTGATATGTCCGCTGTTGCCGGCCATCGTTACTTCTACTCGGTCACCGCAGTGGACCGGTCGGGAAACGAGAGCGCGCCCAGCGCAGCGGTCGCAGCCGAAGTGCCGGCGGAAAACCAGCCCAAACCGTGAACGAATCTCACCCATCCCTGGGCGAAGGCGGCGCGCGTAACTCGCCGCCGGCGCAAGAACGTCCGAACCATGCGGTTCTTGCGACCGGGCTCTACACCGGCTGCCTGCTGGTGATCGTGATGCTCGGCGCGCTGGTCGCCGCCAATCGCATCCCTGGCCTCGAACAGTACGCCCTCGAACGCAACGCAGCTTCCTACAGCCTGTTCGTCCTGTTCATGTTGATTCCCGTGTTCCGGTTCTTGAACCGGCCGTTGCGGTTGTTTGGCTCGGCCATGATTGGCTGGGGCGTATTCGTCATTGCCTACGACATTGCGGGGATGGTCTTCCACAATCTTTTCCAGGTGCTACGCGAGCCTTTTCAAGCGTTGGTCGAAGGCTCGGTGATTTACGGCATCATTGCGGTGGGCTCGTGGCTGGGAGGAATCCTCCTCGAAGCGAAGCACCATCCGCTCCAGCCGCGGCACCGGCCCCATGAGGTTCACTCCAACCAGCGATGAAGCTCTGCCGTTTTCAACCGCTGGAACTCCCGTCGAATGGGCTAGAGCGCGGTCCTCGCAAAGTGCATCCGCGCGTTCGCGCAGGCGTGATCGAAGATCCGTTCGTGCATGAAATTTCCGGCGAGTTGTGGGGCGAGCGAGCGCGCACTGAGAATAAGTGGCCCATCAGCGAAGTGAAATTCCTTCCGCCCGCCGTGCCAAGCAAGATCGTTTGCGTAGGCCGCAATTATTTCGAACATGCCAAGGAACTCGGCAACGAGCCGCCCAAGGAGCCGCTGATTTTCCTCAAGCCGCCGTCCGCAATCATTGCGCCCGAGGAACCCATCATCCTTCCGGCCATTTCGCAGCGCGTGGATTTCGAGGGCGAGCTAGCGGTCGTGATCGGACGGCGCTGCCGCGCGTTGCGCGCGGGCGACGATACCGCGAAATACATCGCCGGCTACACGTGTTTGAACGACGTCACCGCGCGCGACTTGCAGAAGCGCGACGGCCAATGGACGCGCGGCAAGGGCTTCGATACGTTCTGCCCGTTCGGACCTGTCCTGGAGACCAGCGTTAATTTGGCGAAGGAGCGGCTGGAAACTTGCGTGAATGGAATGAGTAAACAGTCCGCTTGCCTTGCGGAAATGATTTTTTCTGTTGATGTTATAATCCGCTGGATAGCGCAAGTGATGACTCTGGAGCCGGGAGATGTGATCGCAACAGGAACTCCCGCCGGCGTCGGACCGCTGGCGCCGGGTGATGTCGTGGAAGTCAGCGTAAGCGGCATTGGGACGCTGCGAAATCGGGTGATTGTCCCGGGAAATTGAACCCAACCGCTCGTGGCGCAGAGCGGATTGAAGGTGAATCGATGAAATTCTTCCTCGATACAGCCAATCTCGACGAAATTCGGCAGGGCGCGTCGCTGGGCATTCTCGACGGCGTCACCACGAATCCAAGCCTCGCGGCGAAGGAGAAGCGCCCCTTCCGCGAGATGATCCTCGAAATCTGCGACATCGTGAAGGACGGCATCGTGAATGCCGAAGTCCTCTCTACGGACTACGCGGGGATGTTGCGCGAAGCGCGCGAGGTGGTGAGCTGGCACCCCAACGTGGTCGCGAAGATCCCCATGATTCCAGAGGGAGTGCGCGCGTTGAGCACGCTTTCGAAAGAAGGCGTGCGCGTGAACGTCACGCTGGTGTTTTCGCCCTCCCAGGCGCTGATCGCCGCGAAGGCCGGCGCTTACATCGTCAGCCCGTTCCTTGGGCGCCTCGACGATATTTCCATCGACGGGCTCGACCTTCTTCGCGAAATCATGCAGATCTATCGCGTTTACGACTACAAGACGATGGTGCTGGCGGCCAGTTTGCGCCATCCCCTGCACGTTGTCGAAGCGGCGAAGATGGGCGCGCACATCGGCACCATGCCCTTCAAGGTTTTCGAAATGCTGTTCAAGCATCCCCTCACGGATCGCGGCCTCGAAACGTTCCTGAAGGATTGGGAGAAGGCCCGCGCGGCGCTCGGTGGGATCACCGAAGAAGAGGCGATGCGCAAAGGCGCGCGGTGAGCGATTTGAGCAACTGGCGCGACATTCTGCCTGTGGCCGGCCTCGTGGTCCTCGCCACAGCCGGCGCCTATTTCCTTTTCCGGAAGAAACCGGAAGATTCACACGAACTCGAACGCGAACGCCGCGCGTACCTGAACCGTGTCGGCCGCATCGTCGAAGGCCACATCCTTGAAGTCGTGGATGACAGCGGCGCGGCGGCAGTTGAAACCGCACAGCCGCCCCAGCAGCAGTCCACTCGCCTAGGCAAACAAACGGGCCCGGCTCCGAAGAATGGCGCGCAAAAGCTCCTTTATTACAACTACTCAATTTCAGGCGTCACGTACGAGACGGCCCAGGATGTTACCGGCCTGGAGGAACAAGCCCATTTGAAGCGCATCGCCGTCGGGCAGGCTGCCAGCGTGAAATACGATCCTTCGAATCCCAGCAACTCCATCCTGCTTGCCGACGACTGGTCGGGCATCCACTAATCCGCGTCCGCGAGTCCCCGGAAGTTGGCTCACAGGCGGGCGGTTGTGCCTCTGCTTGCGAGGGTTTCAGTGCAGGAATCAAATCCGTACAATGCGGGACCAATGTGCCCGTGCCAGCATCTAATTTCGGATGGGGAAAACTAACGTTGCCGCACCCGTGCCGAATCCCAGCCTGACCGCGCGCGAAATCCTGACCGCTTGGGGAAGAATCCTCAGCGGGCGCGTTCCGCTCCTATCCATTGAAATCACTCGCGAGTGTCCGCTCAGTTGCCCCGGCTGCTACGCGTACGGCGACATGCACCTGGGCGGCGGGGTGACGCTGAACCAGCTTCGGGACTATCGTGGCGAGGCTCTAGTCAACGGCGTGCTCTCTCTGGTGCGCAAGCGCAAGCCGATGCACGTTTCGCTAGTGGGCGGCGAGCCCTTGGTCCGCCATCGTGAATTGAGTCAGATTCTTCCGGCCCTCAGCAAAATGGGCGTGTTCACGCTGGTGGTGACCAGCGCCGTAATTCCCATTCCGGCTGAGTGGATGAGGCTGCCGCGCGTGCGCGTGGCGGTGTCCGTCGACGGCTTGCCCGAAGACCACAACGAGCGCAGAAAGCCGGCGACCTACGAGCGCATCCTACAAAATATCGAAGGTCGCGAGGTCAACATCCACTGGGTAATTACGCGGCCCATGCTCTCGCGGTCGGGCTACCTCGAAGAGTATGTGGCGTTCTGGAGCGCGCGGCCTGAAGTGAACCGCATCTGGGTGAGCGTCTACACACCGCAGATAGGTGAGCGAAGCGCCGAGATGTTGACTCCGAACGATCGCGCGGCGGTGGCGCAGCAGTTGCCGCAGTTGGTCGCGCGATATCCGAAACTCCTTTTCGGCGAGAATCTGGCCGGCGCATTCCTTCGTCCACCCGAAAATCCGCACGATTGCGTTTTCGCAAAAATGTCTCGCAACTACTCGGCGGACTTGCGTTCGCGCGTCGAGCCCTGCGTGTTCGGCGGCTCGCCGGATTGTTCGCAATGCGGCTGTGCGATCAGCACGGGATTGCATTGGGTTCGGGACGTCAACGTGGCGGGTCCCCTGAAGATCGGCCATTTCATTCAGGGCTCGTTGAATATGGGGCGCCTCATGAATTGGCTGCGCACCGACGAACCACAGCCTGAGCGATGGAACCCGCACATCGACTCGCCCCGCAATCGCGATCTGGTCGAGATCGAAACTGAGTAGGTCTTTCGAATGCCGCTGAGGGTAACGGCGTTCGCCGACGGTTTACCAGTGCTTTGCGGTTAGAGCCTATCGAGGACAGCCCCGCGCCCAAGAACGGGGATTTCGACCTGCTAACCCCCGCTACCCCTTCGCGCGCTTGAAGAATTCGACGTGCCGGAGCCGCTTTTCCGCCTGCGCTTGTCTTGTACGGCCCACCCAGATTCTGTCCCGTCGTTTCCGACAGTACTTTGTACCCGCCCTTCACTTTCTTAATCATTTTCGCCTCCGTCCCTGATTTTTCGCGCCCGCAAGGTACTCGGCAATTCAGGATTCGCTGTAGGACCCACACGCAGCCGCTGCTACTCGCAATATTGCGGCGCACCGCGCAGAGGGCCGATTTCGCGGGCTGAATAGAGCGATTGCAGTTTTGCCTCCTTTTCGCTAGGGTCGAACGCACCTGTTGAGTCCAAATTCCCAGGAGGCTGAAATGGCAAACACATCCGGCGCGATCATGGGGACTGTGCTGATCACCGGCGGCACGGATGGCCTCGGTCGCGCCGCGGCCATTCTCTTGGGTCAGCACGGGTACCGGGTTTTTGCGACCGGACGCAACAGGGAACACCGCGAGGTGCTCGACAAAATCGCCATCGAGCGAAGCCTGTCGCTGGAAACGCTGGAGCTCGATGTTTGCGACGACGGCTCGGTGAACGCAGCCGTATCGGAAATCGAAAAGCGTGCAGGGCCGGTGGACATTCTCGTCAACAGTGCGGGTATCGCCATCGCGTCGGTAATGGAAGAAATCACCCTCGATGATCTGCGCAAACAGTACGAAACGAACATTTTCGGCTTGCTGCGCACCACGCAGCGCGTTCTACCGAAGATGCGCAAGCGGCACCGCGGCCGCATCGTCAACATGAGCTCGATTTCGGGCAGAATCGCGATGCCCCTGATGGGCGCGTACAGTTCAAGCAAACACGCGGTGGAAGCGATCAGCGATGCCATGCGCCAGGAGCTGTATCCGTTCAATATCGCCGTCATTCTGATCGAGCCCGGCTACATCGAGACGAGCATGAACCGCACCGCCGCCGAGCTTTCGTCCGCTTACGCTAAAGGAGCCGAGCACAGCCCTTATCGCGGCGTCTATCAGGCGTTTCTGAGCAACTGGCAGAAAACGCGCAAGAAGTCAAAATATGTGCCGGAAGATTGCGCTCGCGTCATTCTGCAGGCCATCGAGGAAACACCGCCTCGCGCCCGCTATCTGGTTACCTCCAGCGCGAAAACCGCAGCATTCATGCGCCGCATCATGTCCGACCGCGCATTCGACCGCTCCATGATCAAGCGGCTCGGCCTCGATGCCGTTCGCGATGCGATCGAAAAGGAGGCGGGACAATGAAGTGTGGTAGCGGCTGGCGACAGTCCATGCAGAAATTTGTACTCGGGCTGCTGCTCTCGCTAGCGGCACCGTTCACCGTGCATGCGCAGGCGGACGCCGAATGGCGAAGCTGGAATCAGCCCGTTCGGCCATTTCGGATCATCGGCAACATCTACTACGTTGGCGCAAGCGATGTCACTTCGTTCCTGATCGTAACCCCGGCAGGCGACATTCTCCTCGACGGCGGCTTCGCGGAAACAGCGCCGCAGATCGAAGCCAACATCGTCAAGCTGGCTTTCAAGCTTACCGACGTCAAATTCCTTTTGAACAGCCACGCGCACTTCGACCACGCGGGCGGCCTCGCAAAACTGAAGAAGCGCACCGGGGCGCAGTTCGTGGCCATGCAAGGTGATGCTCAACTTCTCGCCGGCGGCGGACATGGAGACTTCTACTTCGGCAGTCGCTTGACTTTTCCGCCCGTCCATCCCGACCGCATCATTCATGACCGCTACACACTCACACTCGGCGGTGTCACCTTGACCGCTCATCTCACCGCCGGCCACACCCGCGGTTGCACCACCTGGACTATGGACACGCAAGACAGCGGCAGGACCCTTCACGTCGTCTTCATCGGCAGCATGAGCGTTCTTCCGGGTTATCGGTTGTCCGACAAGGAGAGTTATCCCGGAATCGGTTCCGACTACGCAAAATCGTTTCGCTTGCTGCAGTCGCTCCCATGCGATGTGTTTCTGGCCTCCCATGGCTCGTTCTTTGACCTGAATGGCAAGCGAGCCGCCCTTGCAAAGGGCCCGCGCGAAAACCCGTTCATCGACCCTGCCGGCTATCAGGCGTACGTCGAGCGTGCCGAGCGAGCCTACAACGATGAATTGCGCCGCGAGCACGCTTCCGCTGATCCGCCGAGCGACTCAGCCGATGGACGCAGCGCGTCCGGTGTCATGAAAGTGGAACAGGAATGGCTTGACGCGTTGAATCATCGTGACGCGAGCACACTCGCGCGGATCCTTGCTCCCGAATGGATGGAGAACAACTGGCAGGGCCGCGTCTACACGCGCCAGGATATTTTGTCGTACTTTTCGCGTCCGGCTGCGGCTTCACAGCCTATGCCGGCAAAATCGCAGAAATTTGACGATACGAAGGTCCGCTTTTTCGAGACTGGCAATGTTGCCATTGCGACGGGGTTGGTGGTCACGGAAAGTGCCGATGCCACCGGCAAGGACGTGGTGCACCGCTCGCGCTTTACCGACGTGTTCGTCTGGCGCGACGGACGCTGGCAGGCGGTGACAGCGCAGGAAACGCATTTGCCCGATTCCACGGAGTAAATCGACAGCTTCTATGGGTTGGTTACCTGGACGGAGATGCTGGTGTAGCGCAGCGGGACGTAACGTTGTTCCCAGGCTTCGTGGAACTTGCTTTCCGCGTAGGCGTCGGCGGCATCGCGGTCGCGAAACTCGATCGCGTACGCCCAACTGAAATCGCGCGGCTCGAGCCGGTCGGCTTTCAGCCAAACGTTCTTGATCCCGGGAATTCTCGCCGCCATTTCCTTGAGCCCGCTGACGACTTCCTGCTTCTGCGCCTCGGTCACACCCGGATTCCATTTGAGTTCGACCAAATGGATGATCGTTTTCGGCTGGCCGAAGCGGTTTTGCCCCGCGACGTAGCCGCCGGCAAACAGCATGGCAGCCGCGAGCATTCCCGCAGCGATGCGAGCCGCCTTCGTCACATGAATGTGCATGATTCCTCCGTGTACCGCACGAGTCTACGCGAGGCTGCGCAGAAGCGACAAGGTGCGTTTCGCGGTCCTCGCGGTCCGGCTGGCGCATGTCGAAATGCGTTGACCTCCTTGCTGCGACTCAAGTAGGATGCGCCCCAAGATTTTGTGTTAGACGGGGCGAACGGCGAATCGGATTCCCGGGGTGCAGGCTCTCAGGGTTTGCGTTGGCAAACCCTGAGCTAGGGTCACAGGAGGTGTGCATGTTCTGCTCGAAATGTGGCGCGAATGTACCCGACAACGCGACTTTCTGTAACGCGTGCGGCCAGCCCACCGGTGGTGTCGCTGCCGCGCCAGTCGCTGCGGCGCCGGCCGGCGCGGTCGCCTACCCTGCGCCGGGCGCGGTAGTCCGCCCGGGAGTGGTGTATGCCGGGTTTTGGTTGCGCTTCGTGGCCTTCATCATCGACGCCATCATTCTCGGCATTGTCGGCTTCATCATCACCATGCCATTTGTCGGTATGGGCATGGGCGCGTTGATGCGCGGGCGTCCCATGAGCCCTGAGGACTTGGCGCCGCTGTTCGCCGCATTCGGCCGCGTATTCTTGATCCGGTTCGTCATGCACTGGCTGTACTTCGCTCTTCTCGAGAGCTCTGCCTGGCAAGCGACGCTCGGGAAAAAAGCGCTGGGGCTCGAGGTCACCGACCTGGAGGGTCGCCGCATCGGTTTTGGCCGAGCCTCCGGGCGATTCTTCGGCAAGATCATTTCGGTAATGATCTTGCTCGTCGGCTTTATCATGGCGGGTTTCACCGCCCGGAAGCAGGCCCTGCACGATATGCTGGCGGGCTGCCTCGTCATTCGAAGAGTGTAGCGGAACGCGCAGCAGCTTGCGCGTGTAGCGCGAAGGAGGGATCGCGCGGCAAGCGCGCGTAACATCATGTTCTGCTCGAGATGTGGAGCCGCAACGCCGGAGAACGCCGCCTTTTGCGCCAACTGCGGCCAGCCACTCGGTCCGCTCCCCCCGGAAGCTGCTGGAGCTGTGCCGCTTCCCGCATTTGCCGCCCCGGGCATGTCGGTAGGCGCGCCTCCCATTTCTCCGCCTGTCACAAGCGTCGCCGCAACCTACGCGCCGACCGTAGTCCGCGTCGTCAGCCCGTACGCGGGATTCTGGCTGCGTTTAATCGCCTATATCATCGACTCGGCAGTCCTTCTCCTAGGCATAGGATTGCTTGTCGTGGCTGGCGCGTTGATTGTGGGCGTGGGCTTCTTCCACAATATCGGCGAGGAAATGAATGGAGCAGAGAACGCCCTGGCGCCCTTGGGGATTCTCTTTATTCTTATGGTCATGTTTGTCGCCATAGCCGGCGTATGGCTCTATTACGCC
>Ga0187819_10001639_pt1 | contig 11586 bp, 11 predicted proteins | sample NC_wetland_sal_i_15_FD_132411 | JGI IMG/M metagenome (GOLD analysis project Ga0187819, IMG submission 132411) | Wetland sediment microbial communities from Neuse River Estuary, North Carolina, USA - SO4_4 | ecosystem: Environmental > Aquatic > Freshwater > Wetlands > Sediment | place: USA... | reverse complement strand
ATGCAGGAGATGCTGTACCCGACCAGCTTCCTGAAGGGCAAGGGCCTGGGCCGGGCCTGCGCGCTGATCACCGACGGGCGGTTCTCCGGCGGGACTTCGGGCCTGTCGATCTGCCACGTCGCGCCGGAGGCGGCCGGGGGCGGTCTCATCGCGGTCGTCGAGAACGGCGACACGGTCGTGATCGACATCCCGCGCCGGGAACTGACGCTGGACGTGCCTGATTCGGAGTTGGCTGCGCGGCGGGAGCGGGTGCTGGCCTCGCTGGGTTCGTACCGGCCTGCGGACCGGCAGCGGCCGGTGAGCGCGGCCCTGCAGGTCTACGCTGCGATGGCCACCTCGGCCGCGACCGGCGCGGCCCGGGACATTTCCCTGATCGCCCACCCGGACAAGTGAGCCTGGCCGCGCCCTTGTCGTCTGGGGGGTTCGTGCGCCCGGCCCGGGAGGGGGACGCCGATCACCTGGCCCGGGTCCAGGTCGCGTCGTGGCGGTGTGGTCTGGCCGGAATCGTGCCGTCGGAGCTGCTGGCCGAACTGACCAGTTCGGAAGCTCAGGACGTGTGGCGGGACCGGTGGCGGGAGGCGATCACCAGTCCGCCGACGGGCAGGCACCGCGTGCTGACGGCGGTGACGGATGCTCTGCCTCGGGAGGTGGTCGGGTTCGTCTCGGCCGGGCCCGCCACCGACGCCGACCGCTGGCCCGGCACCGACGCGGAGATCTACGAGTTCCGGGTGTCGCCGGAACGGACCGGGCAGGGGCACGGCAGCAGGCTGCTGCACGCGGCCGCGGACACGCTCGTGGCTGACGGGTTCCGGATCGTGTCCACCTGGGTGCTCGAGGCGGACGTGGTTTTGCGCCGCTTCCTGGAGTCGGCGGGGTGGGCCGCCGACGGGGCCCGGGGCGAGCTGGACGTGGGAGTTAACGTGCCAGTGGTGCGCCTGCACGCCGGTCTCAGCGAGTAGGTAGCTTAGGATCTGCTGGTGGCTGATGCTCGGCAATGGCTGGCGGGAACGCGGCCCCGGACGCTTCCGGCGGCCGTGGTACCGGTGCTGATCGGCTCGGGCGTAGCGTTTGGTTACGGCCGGTTCTCCTGGTGGCGGGCGCTGCTCGCGCTGGTGGTGGCCCTCGCGCTGCAGGTCGGGGTCAACTTCGCCAACGACTACAGCGACGGCGTGCGCGGCTCGGACGCCAAGCGGGTCGGACCGGTCCGGTTGGTCGCCGCGGGGCTCGCGCCGCCGCGTCAGGTGGTCTTTGCGGCGTTTTCGTGCTTTTTCGTGGCCGGCGTCGCAGGGCTGGCCCTGGCCGCGGTGACCGCGTGGTGGCTGATGGCCGTCGGCGCCTCGTGCGTGGCCGCCGCCTGGTTCTACACCGGCGGCCCGCGGCCGTACGGGTATCACGGGCTGGGTGAGGTCTTCGTGTTCGTGTTCTTCGGCGTGGTCGCGGTGGCGGGCACGGCGTACGTGCAGATGGGCCGCTTGAGCTGGCTCGGGCTGGCCGCCTCGGTGCCGGCCGGGCTGCTGGCCTGCGCCCTGCTGATCGTCAACAACCTGCGGGACATCCACGGCGACACGCTGGCGGGCAAGCGGACGCTCGCGGTCCGGCTCGGTGACGCGCGCAGCCGGATCGCGTACGTGGTGACGGTGCTGGCGCCGTTCTGCTGCGCCGGGCTGATCGCCATCTACCGGCCGTTCGCGCTGCTGGTGGTGGTCACCGTGCCGTTGGCGCTGGTTCCGGTCCGGTCGGTACGCGCGGGCGCCTCCGGCCCGGCGCTGATCAGCGCGCTAGGGCTGACCGGGCGGTTGCAGCTGGCGTTCGGCATCGCGTTCGCGATCGGCCTGGCCATCCACCTCTGAGATTGGAGGGCTACTCAGTCATGACGTCTGACGAAGCACCCGGGATCCTGGACTTGCCGATCGGGCTGGATGCGACCGGGATGCGACGGGAGTTCGACAGCCTGGGCGAGGTGGAAGTGCCCGCCGACCGGTACTGGGGGGCGCAGACCCAGCGCAGCCTGCAGCACTTCAACATCGGCACCGACAAGATGCCCGCCGAGGTGTACCACGCGTACGGGTACGTGAAGAAGGCCGCGGCGGTGGTGAACGGCCGGGCTGGGCGGCTCCCGGCCTGGAAGGCCAGCCTTATTGAGCGGGTGTGCGACGAGGTGATCAGCGGGGCGCTGGATTCGGAGTTCCCGCTGTACGTGTTCCAGACCGGATCCGGGACCCAGTCGAACATGAACGTGAACGAGGTCATCTCCAACCGGTGCATCCAGCTGGTGGGCGGGACGCTGGGCTCGCAGCAGCCGGTGCACCCCAACGATCACGTGAACATGGGACAGTCGTCGAACGACACCTTCCCCACCGCGATGCACATCGCGGCGCACACGATGGCGACGGAGAAGACGATCCCGGCGCTGCGCCGGCTACGCGACACGATGGAGCGGAAGTCCCGGGACTGGGCCGGGGTGGTCAAGATCGGGCGGACGCACCTGGAGGATGCGGTTCCGCTGACCGTCGGGCAGGAATGGTCGGGGTACGTCGGGGCCCTGGACGACGCGATCGCCGAGGTCGTCCGGGTGACGGAGGGGCTGCTGGAGCTGGCCATGGGCGGGACGGCGGTGGGCACCGGGCTGAACGCCCCGGCCGGGTTCGGCGAGGAGGTGGCGGCGCAGATCGCGGCGATGACGGGCGCGCCGTTCAAGACGGCGGCGAACAAGTTCACCGCGCAGGGCACGCTGGACCGGATGGTGCGCGCGCACGCCGGGCTCAAGGTGGCGGCCGTCACGTTGTTCAAGATCGCCAACGACCTGCGCTGGCTGGGCTCGGGGCCGCGGACGGGGCTGGGTGAGCTGCTGTTCCCCGAGAATGAGCCGGGATCCTCGATCATGCCGGGCAAGGTCAACCCGACCCAGGCCGAGGCCATGCTGATGGTCGCCATCCAGGTCATCGCCTCCGACCTGGCCGTGACCATGGGCGGCGCGGAGGGCAACTTCGAGCTCAATGCGTTCCGCCCGATCCTGATCGCCAACTACCTGCACTCGGCGCTGATCCTGGCCGACATGTGCGACCACTTCCGCGAGTTCATGGTCGAGGGCACCAAGGTGAACCAGGCCAAGCTGAAGGACAACATCGACCGGTCGGTGATGATGGTCACCGCCTTGTCCCCGGTCATCGGCTATGACAAGGCCGCGGAGATCTCCTACTACGCCATCGACCAGGACCTGACCCTCAAGCAGGCCGCGCTGGCCAAGGGCGTCAGCGAGGAGCTGTTCGACCGGGTGGTCGACCCGCTGGCGCTGACCCGCGGCGGCTCCGCCGACCTCCCGGCCAAGTCCTGAGATGAGCATCCCGGATACCGCGGCGGCACGCGGCGGGGAGCCGGTGGGGAAGGCCGCGCTGATCGCTTCGGTCGGCGGCACGCGGGGTTACGCCGACTGGACCAACCCGGACCACCGGCTGCGGCGGCTGCTGGCCGAGTTCCTCGGCATGGCCGGGCTGACGTTCATCTTGTCCGGCGGCGCGGCCATCTTGGCCCGGTACGGCGGCCGGGCGCTGCAGCCCTGGCAGACGGTGCTGGTGCTGTCGGTGGTCTCGGCGCTGTGGCTGGTGGTCGCCGTGTATTTCCTGGGCGACATCTCGGCCCACTTCAACCCGGCCACCACCTTGGCCTTCGCGCTGCGCAAGGACATGGACTGGGTGATGGCCGGGGCCTACTGGGTCGTCCAGTTCGCGGCGGCCGTCTGCGGGTCCCTGCTGGCCCGCGCCTTCTTCGGGACGGCCGGCCACCTGGCCGCCACCATGCCCAAGCCGGGCCAGTCCTGGCAGGCGGCCGGGTTCGAGGCCATCCTCACCTTCGGCCTGGTGCTGATGGTCCTCAGCCTGGCCAACGGGCCCAAGCTCAACGGGCCGTTCATCCCGCTGGCCGTCGGCGCCTACATCATGGCCTGGGGCACCATGGGCGGCCCCTACGACGGCGCCTCGATGAACCCGGCCCGCAGCTTCGGACCCGACGTGGCCATCGGCCACCTGTCCACCTGGTGGGTCTACCTGATCGGGCCGGTGGCGGGCGCGGTCATCGCGGTCGGCGTCGCGCGGGTGCTGCGCGGGCCGGCCAGAGCCCAGGAAGCCGGCGCTGCCCAGGGCACGCCGCTGGACCGGACGGCATGAGGGGCGCTCCGCAGCAGGCGCGTCCAGATCGGTGATTCCGGGCGTGGTTCGGGGCCTGACGAGAGACACTTGATAGTAAATGCGCGGTATCAGCGACACCGCGACGGCCGACGTTGTACCCTGCCCCGTAATCCCAGGTTATGAGATACGGGCGCGGAACAGTGCCTGAGTGCGTGCGTGTCCAACGGGAAGGTGCCGAGTTGCAAGCGCAGGGAATGTGGTCGGCCGGCGAGGCCGACGATAAGGAAAGATTCCTTGCCGACCTGCGCGCACTGCGTGACGCTGCTGCAGTGGAATTCGACGAGCTCGCGGCGCGGGCCCATTACCCGAGTGACGTCCTCAAGGAAGCCGAGAACGGGCCCTCCCTGCCCGGCCTGCCGATCCTGGCCGCTTACGTCCGGGCCTGCGACGGAGACGTGCCCGAGTGGGAGGAGCGGTGGCGGCGCCTCGGCTATGAGTCCCGCGCTGACCCGAGCCTGCCGGTCAGGCCCGCCGGGGCCAGCCCCGCGGCGGCGGCCGGGGCCCGCGCCAGCGTCAGCGTGGCCCCGCCGGACACGTACGACCCGGAGCGGATCAGGGCGGCGCTGCGGGGCTCCCACGGGCGTTCGGACCGGGGCGCCCGCGGCACCGTGAGCCGGGCTGCGCCCAGCCGCGTCGAACCGGATACCACGGGTCCGGCCACCCCGGGTCCGGCCACCGCGGAGCCGAGAGTCCCGGACAGCCCGGCCGCCTGGAACACCGGTACGAGCTGGGACGAGACCAGGCGCTGGGAGGCCGGCGCTCAGCCTGGCACGGGCACGGGCGCGGGCCGGGACGCGGGTGCTCAGCCGGGCACGGGCGCGGGCTGGGACGGGGGTGCCGCGCCGAGCACGGGAACGAGCTGGGATGGGTTCCAGCGGGACCTGGGCCCGCGGTGGGATGGCGCCGCGGCCGACCTGAGCGGCACGTCGGCCAACGGGAACCACCACGTGATCCAGCCGGACGATGGCTCGTCCGATACCGCGGTCATCCCGGCCCCGGATGCGGCCCGAGCCGATGCCCTCCGGCGCGATCCGTTCTCCGCCGACTGGCTGCAGGACGGCGAACCGACGTCGACGCCCGGTCCCGAGTCCGGATCGCCAGGGCAGGCCGAGGCCGAGACCTCGTCAGCCTCCGCGGACAACTGGTTCACCCCGCGGGAGACGGCTGACCCCGAGCGGACCAGGTCGTCGGCGGAGACCGAGCCGTCGGCCGCTGCCACGGATAACTGGTTCGCCCCGCGCGAGCGGGCCGAGCCGCAGCCTGCGGAGCCGGAGGTGGCGCCGCCTCAGGAGCACTCCGGATCGGCCGCGGCCGGGGTAGTCGGGTTCTGGACGCCCGCGGCCGCGGCGTCCGGACCGGCGGAGGTCCAGCGGCCGGGTCCTTCGCCGGGTCCGCAGCCGGGTCCGCAGCCGGGTCCGCAGCCGGCCCAAGAACACGCCGTTCCGCGGGCGTCGTGGCCCGCGTCGGCCGGACCCGCCGTACCGCCCGGGCCGGTCGTCCCGCCGCGCGAATCGCGGTCGGACCGGCTCTATCCGGTGCGGCTGCTGGTGGTCATCGTGGTGGCCGCCCTCATCGGCAGCATCCTGGTGCTGCTGCTGAGGTAGCTAGGCCCCTGGCGTTTACCCATCCAACTCGGCCAGCGAAGCCTGCACGCGCGCGGCGATTTGGTCGCGGATGGGCCGGACCTGCTCCACGGTCAGCCCGGCCGGGTCCGGGAGATCCCAGTCCAGCTACCGCCGACCGGGGTAAGCCTGGCGCGGTGACGTCTACCCGGGCGAGTCCGGTCGGGGCCAGCCAGGTTCCGACGATGTTGGCGGCGATCAGGATACGGTCCGTAGGGTCCCACAGCAAGATCGCGTCGGCCTTCGCCAGGGCCAGCAGCGCGGTCATCGAGGCAGGGCTGGGGGCGAAGGTGTGCTCTCGGCCGTCCGCCGTCACGATCATGACCTCGAACCGGCCGTCCTCGCCGTCGGACCCGGCGACCCAGTTGGCGTTGAGCACCTTGACCTGGCTGGTCTGCTCGCTCGCGCCTGGCACCACGATCACCTAGCAGGCTTGACGGCGCGGACGATGGCCGAGTGCAGGCCGGGAGCGGCCTGGGTGGTAAAGGTCACCGAGAGGTCCGCGAACCCGGCCGCAGCCAGCCCGTCCAGATACTCGGCGCGGGACAGGGCCCCGGCGATGCAGCCGACGTAGGAGCCTGCCGCGCCCCGGTCGGCCAGGGTCAGGTGGTCCTCGGCCACCACGTCGGAGATGCCGATCCGGCCGCCGGGGACCAGCACCCGGAACATCTCCGCGAACACCGCGGGCTTGTCAGTCGACAGGTTGATCACGCAGTTGGAGATGACCACGTCCACCGAGGCGTCGGGCAGCGGCAAGGCCTCGATCTCACCCTTGAGGAACTCCACGTTGGCCGCGCCGGCCTTGGCCGCGTTGGCGCGGGCCAGGGCGAGCATGTCATCGGTCATGTCCACGCCGTAGGCCAACCCGGACGGACCGACCCGGCGGGCCGACAGCAGCACGTCGATGCCGCCGCCCGAGCCGAGGTCCAGCACCCGCTCGCCCGCGCGCAGGTCCGCCACCGCCAGCGGGTTGCCGCAGCCCAGGCTGGCCAGGACCGCCTCTTCCGGCAGCTCGTCGAGCTCCCCCGCCCGGTACAGCGGGCCGCCGAAGGAGTTCTCCTTCTCCTGCGCCGCACCGCTGCATGACCCGGCCGAGTTGGCACAGCATCCGGCTTGCCCGGCGCCCGGCGTCAGCACCGCGCGGGCCGCTTCGGCGTACCGGGACCGGACCTGCTCGCGCAGCTCGCCGGTGGCCTGATCGCTCATCCGGACGCTCCTCACATAGACCGCTGTCGATCCCTACCTTGGCCGAGAAATAGACACCTGTCAATGCCTGGTCCATACTGGGCGGGTGACCGCACCCACCGCCACCGCTGGCCGACCGCTGCTCCTGCTCGCCGATGACTGCTGCCCGCCCCTGCTCCGCGAGCCGCTGACCGCCGTTCAGGCCGCGGACCTGGCCCGCACGCTCAAGGCCCTGGCCGACCCCACGCGGCTGCGGCTGGTGTCCATGGTCGCTGCGCATGACGGCGGCGAGGCCTGCGTCTGCGACCTCACCGAACCGCTCGGGCTGACCCAGCCGACCGTCTCTCACCACCTGAAGATCCTGGTCGACGCCGGGATCTTCACCCGGGACAAGCGCGGCGTGTGGGCCTACTACGCGCTGCGCCCCGGGGTGCTCCAGGCCCTGGCCGACATCCTTGCGACCAGCCCACAGCATCCGCACTCTGAAGAAGGCGATCCGGGATAGCCGACCCGATGGCGCATCGCGCCGACCGGCGCTGGTGGCGTGGTACTAGGTCGCGGCTTCGCTCCCGTTGGCGGACGTGGCGTCCCGGTCCGGCGGCACTGCGGGCACATCAGCCGGACCATAGTCCCCGGCGCTGAGCGGATCGGCGGAGCCGAGCGGGTCGCCGAAGCTGACGCCCGGAACGGTGGCGGCCAGCATGGCGGTCATGGCTTCGGCCGCAGCGGCCGGGTCCAGTCCGGCCGACGGCGTGGCTGCGGCGGCCGCGGTGATGTCGGCAGCTGGCTCGGCCGCCAATTCGGGGGTCACGCCGACGGCCGTCGCGGCGCTGATCGCGGGCGGCCCGTCGGCGGCGGACACGGCCGGCGGCTTGCGCCGGGCCTGATCCCTGGCTCCCTGGCCGGGCTCGGCGCCGCCGACGGGCGCGTCCCCGCCGCCGAAAGCGCTGGCCACCGACCTCAGCGCGGTGGTCACCTCGCTCGGGATGACCCAGAACGTGTTGCCCGCGCCCTGCGCGAGCTGCGGCAGCGTCTGCAGGTACTGGTAGGCGAGCAGCTTGGGGTCGGGATCGTTGTCGTGCACGGCCTGGAACACGGCGGCGATGGCCTGCGCCTGGCCCTCGGCGCGCAGGATCGCGCTCTGCTTGGCGCCTTCCGCGTTCAGGATCGCGCTCTGCTTGGCGCCCTCGGCGGTGAGGATGTTGGCCTGCTTGACACCTTCCGCGGTCAGGATGGCGGCGCGCTTCTCCCGCTCCGCGCGCATCTGCTTCTCCATCGCGTCCTTGACCGACTTCGGCGGGTCGATGGCCTTGATCTCCACCCGGGTGACCCGGATGCCCCACTTGCCTGACGCGTCGTCGAGCACGCCGCGCAGCATGTTGTTGATATGGTCGCGCGAGGTCAGCGTCTTCTCCAGGTCCATCGACCCGATCACGCTGCGCAGCATCGTCGCGGTGATCTGCTCGATGGCCTGGATGTAGTTGACGATCTCGTAATCGGCGGCCCGCGGGTCGGTGACCTGGAAGAACAGCACGGTGTCGATGAGCACGCTCAGGTTGTCCTCGGTGATCACCGGCGCGCCGGTGAACGAGACCACCTGCTCGCGCAGGTCGATTTCCTTCTTCACCCGGTCGATGCCCGGGATGATGAAGTTCATCCCCGGCTCCAGTGTCTTGCGGTAACGGCCGAACCGCTCCACGTTCCGTGCCCGCGCCTGCGGGATGATCCGGACCGACCGCACCACGGTGATGAGGACGATCAGCACGACTATTGCGGCGATGATGGGTGCTGCCAAGGCCATGGCTACTCCCGGGGATAGACGAGGACGGTGGCCCCTTTGATCTGCATGACGTCGACCTTGGTGCCGACCGGGATGACGAGCGAATCGTCGTAAGGACGCGAGGACCACTCCTCGCCGTCGATGCGAACCCGGCCGCTGTGGTCGGTGACTTCCTCGAGGACGATCGCCGAGCGGCCGACCAGCGCCGCGACTCCCGTACGCAGCGCCGGCGGCTGCTTGATGTGCTTGATCGCGATCGGACGGACGAAGCCAAGTCCGGCACCGGCCGCGACGGCGAACGCCACGAGCTGCAGAGCGAAGCTAAGGTGGAACGCCCCGACCACGGCCGCGGCCACGGCCGCGACCGCGATGAGGCCGAACGCGAGCGTCGTGGTGAGGAGTTCGGCGACGCCGAGCACCGCTGCCACGATCAGCCATACGATCCAGGACTCCATGGCCGCTCCGCTGAATGGACCTACTTGAGAGTATCCCCTGCCGGGATCGGTTCGTATCGCGACTCGGTTGCGTCACTCGCCGCATCTCGATACCCGCCGTTATCGGTTCAATACCACCCGATTATGTGCAATTGATGACAATTGGTCGTCTAGGTCCTACAGGGGATTTCTCCCGACCTACACTCGTGAGGTAAAGCATTCCTGGGGCAACGGCTGGGCAACAGAGTCCAGGAGGTACCTGGTGGAACGTGGCGACACCGGCCTGGGCCGCGATGCCTATGGCCCGCCCAGGCGAAGACGCCTGGGCGATCGCCGCGCCTACCGGCCGGACGACGGCCCGGGCCCGAACGGGCCGGACGATGCCGGAGACGACGAGTACGGCCAGCTGCTGCGGCGACCCGGGGAAATGCCGCCCCAGCCGGGCTTCCAGCAGCCGGGCCGCTCGCGCATGCGCCCGCCGCCTGGACGCTTCCCGCCGCCCACCGGAAACCCGGCCGACGGCTTCGCGCCTGATGGCGCAGCGGGCAACGGCCGCTCCATGAACGCGGGCCCCGCGAACGGGGGCTCGGCGAACAGCGGACCCATGCCTGGCCGCCAGTACCGGCTGCCGAACGGGCGCCGGGTTCCTCCGCGCGCCGATCGCCCGTACCGCCCGCAGGCGCCGGGCCCCGCGGACGGGAGGCGAGGTAGCTGGGATCAGCCTGGTCCGGCGCAGCCTCCCGGCCAAGATCCGCTCGGCGGCTGGGGGCGGCCGCCCCGGCCGCAGGCTCCCGGCGGCCCGCCTCCGCGCGCCGATGCGGGCCGGCACGCGTACGGCAACCCGCCGGGCGCGGCCGGGAGGTCCGGAGCTTCCCGGTTTACCGGCCCCTCCGGGCCGTCAGGCGCCGCTAAGTTTCCGGGTGCTTCCGGATACGCGGGGGGTCCGGCTGGCTCGCGTCCCGATGGCCGCGACGGCTGGGGTCGCCTGGGGGCCCAGGCACCACGCGAGGTCCCGGCCGGAACCACGGGCCCGGTGATCCGCCAGCGCGAGAACGCCGTTCCGGGCGAGCGGCCGGCCAGCGCGGCGCAGTCGGCGGTGAGCATCGCGCCGGACGGGCTCGAGTCGTTCGCGCGGGACCTGCGGGCTCTGCGCGCCAAGGCCGAGCTCGATTACCCCGAGATGGCCGAGGTCTCGCACTACACGATGAAGACGCTCGTCTCGGCGGCGGGCGGGCTGCGGCTGCCTACGCTGCCGGTCGCCGTCGCGTACGTGCGGGCCTGCAGCGGGAACGTCGCTGAATGGGAAGAGCGCTGGCAGAAGCTGGCCACGAAGATCACCGCCGACGCGGCGAAGAAGCGCCGCGGCGACGGCGACGAGCGCCAGGCCCTCCCGGAGCCCGCCGATCAGCCGGCCCTCCCGGAGCCGCCCGCCCCGCCGGCGGCGCAGGACTCCCCGGCCGAGCCCGGCGAGGTCTACGTCATCACCTCCGCCAAGCCACGTCAGCCCGGCTGGTGACCGCCTAGCCGCAACCACCAGGGTCGGCGCCGAGTCACAAGGAACGAAAGTACGACCCGTCCGGGAGGCACGTACCTATACGTGAATCCGGTGACCGGCCAGCCGCGGGCGGAGGAAACGGTGACGGCCCAGGAAGGTCAGTCCGCGGTCGTCCTGACCGCGGACCAGACGTCAGGCGGACTGGCCGTCATCGTCAGCGTCACCGGCTACACCGGAGTAGTCAGCATCAGCCCACCGCGAACCTGCTGGAATTCGGCCCCGGGACACCGTGACACAATGGGCTGCGTGCTGCCGCCCGACAACCACGTGCACACGGAATGGTCGTGGGACGCGCCGGCCGAAGCGTCGATGGTGCGCAGCTGTGAGCAGGCCCTGGCCGCCGGGGTGCCGGCGGTGGCCTTCACCGATCACCTGGACTTCACCGCCGGGACCGACGGAGACCAGATCGCGGCGGAGCATATTGATCCGCGCCCGTACGTCCGGATGCACGTGCTCGACGTCCCGGGCTATCTCGCCAGCGTGCAGGAGTGCCGCCAGCGCTACCCGGACCTGCGGATCCTCACCGGCGCCGAGATCGGCGAGGCCCACATGTGGGCCGCGAGCGCGCGGGCCGTGGTGGCGGGAGCCGGGTTCGACCGGATCCTCGGCTCGCTGCACGCGATCCCGTTCGACGGGAAGCTGACCGCCGCCGACGACCTGTTCCGGCGGATGCCCGCCGACGAGGTGATGCGGCTGTACTTCGCGGAGTTGCTCCGCCTGGTCGAGGGCAGCGCCATCTCCCGGGTCAAGCGCACCTGGATTTCCCGCGGCGCATGTGGCCGTGGACCGCGGCGCCCTATGACGAGCGAGCCTTCGAGCCGGAGAT
>Ga0187819_10001637_pt1 | contig 11595 bp, 5 predicted proteins | sample NC_wetland_sal_i_15_FD_132411 | JGI IMG/M metagenome (GOLD analysis project Ga0187819, IMG submission 132411) | Wetland sediment microbial communities from Neuse River Estuary, North Carolina, USA - SO4_4 | ecosystem: Environmental > Aquatic > Freshwater > Wetlands > Sediment | place: USA: North... | reverse complement strand
TTGGCGGGCTTGATGTCGCGGTGGATGATACCTTTCTCGTGAGCGGCAACCAGACCGTCGGCGATCTGAATCGCCAGCTTCAAAAGTTCCGAAACTCTAAGCGGGCCCGCTGTCTCGGCTATCCGGTCCCGGAGGGTCTGCCCTTCCAACAACGCCATGACGATGAAGTGCCGGCCCTCGTGCTCCCCGAATTCGTGAATGGTGCAGATGTTGGGATGGTCAAGCGACGAAGCGGCGCGCGCTTCGCGCTCAAAGCGCTCCAAAGCTTTCGCGTTACTGGCGATTTCCTCCGGCAGAAACTTCATGGCGACGCGCCGCCCCAACTTAAGATCTTCCGCTTTGTATACAACGCCCATGCCTCCCCCACCCAGCATCTCCAGCACGCGGTAGTGAGAGACTCTCTTGCCGATGAGGTTCGAGATAGGCGGTTCCCGCGGCGGAACCACAGCGGGTGGCGGAGCGGCCGGAGAAGCATCCAACCGCTCGACCGACACCATCAGCCGATAGCCGCGCCGCGCCACGGTTTCGACATACTTCGGATCCTCGGCCGAATCTCCGAATGCCTGGCGCAACTTGTTGATTGCCGTGTGAATGCTGTGGTCGAACTCCACCACCGTATCGTTTGGCCACAGCTTCTTCTGGATCTCCTCACGCGTGACCAAAGCGCCTGAACGTTCCACCAACATCAGCAATATGCGGAAGGGTTGTTCTTGAAGACGGCGAACCTTTCCATCTCCACCACGGAGTTCGCCCGCTTTCAAATCGAACTCGAAGGGCCCGACCCGCACGCGGTTTGGAAGGGCGGTTTCCACAGGGGAAAATCCTGGTGCGGAAGTTTACCACCGGTCTGGCCCGGTAGCATGCCCTTCTATGGCGCTCCTTCGGCAAGCGGAGTCTACTGAGAGCGTCCGGAGCTTCGGGCTAGTCTCCTTCGTTTCAGTTAGTTAGCTGGATGAGCATTAGTTGAGCGCCAGTTGAGCGCCAGTGCATTGCTTTGCAGGCGGGCTTACTGCAAAGTCGACGGCCGGAGCGCGACTGCCCGAGAACGAGCGTGCAACACGGAAAAAAAGAAGCATTAAAAGGGAGTCCAGAGTTCTCGGGTGAAAGTTGCCATAAGTGGGGAAATCACTGAAGGAATGAACTAAAGGCTTCTACTTACACCTCGGATAGCAATGCCGCACGGTTCAGGGTGGGGCTCAGAGGCCGCGCCGATCTTAGCGACAATGGATCGCTTTGATAGTCCAGGGACGCCGTTGACCTAGAACCGCAACACCTAACGGAGCGTCAACATGTACGCGAAAAAACGAGGACCCTCAAGTTTGACAAGAATAGTTCGCACGTCTTTTCTCGGTATCACCTTATGCCTTTTTATAGTCCTGCCCGTACAGTCTCTAGCCCAAGGCAACACGAGTTACATCTATGACCAGCTGGGCAGGCTTGTGGGGGTCGTTGATCCATCGTCGCAAACCGCTAAGTACGTCTACGACGGCACCGGCAACATCCTTTCTGTAAGCCGCTACAGCAGCAAGCAAATTTCCATCATCCAGTTCAGCCCGAATAATGGTCCCACCTCGACCACGGTGGAAATCTACGGTACCGGCTTCAGTGCGACAGCGAGCCAGGATACGGTCGCGTTTAACGGCACTCCAGCTACCATAACCTCGGCATCAGTTACGTCGATTATCACCACAGTGCCGGCGGGTGCAACCACGGGAACGATCACGGTAACTTCCCCGGCGGGCTCGGTCACTAGCAAGCAGTCCTTCACCGTTGGTGTACCGAATACCCCCACCGTGACCACATTTACGCCAACGATCGGCACTCCCGGGACGGCCGTGACTGTTGACGGTACAAACTTTCAAACAACAGGTGGGAATACTCTTAGGTTCAACCTTGCACCGTCCAGAGTTGGCACCACTACCGCCTCCACCATAAAAACCAACGTTCCGGTGGCAGCAACATCTGGGCACATTTCGGTCACAACTCCCTTCGGAACTGGTACGAGTACGGCGGACTTCTTCGCGCCTCCCGCGCCGTACACTGTCAGGCAAGTCGCGTTTACCGGGCGCACGTCTACCGGTCAGACCAGCACCATGACAATCGGAACCGCCGGCGACATCGGACTGATGGTCTTCGACGAAACGTCCGATCACCGGGTAAGCCTGGTGGCGAGCAATGTCACGATTGCCCTATGCGGTTCGCTTTCTATGCTCAGCCCCACTGGCGTAACCCTGGTTCCGAACACCGATATTTGCAACGGCTCACCAAGTTTTCTGGACAGTCCCACGCTAACCACTAGCGGGACGTACACAATTCTGGCGTCTACCACAACTGCCGGCGGTGCGGGTAATGTGACCGTTACGCTTTACGACATACCCCACGATTTCACGGCCAGCATTACACCGGGCGGACCCGCAGTGAATGTCAAAACCACCATTCCGGGTCAGAACGGAGTATTAACCTTCAGCGGCACTTCCGGCGAAAACGTCAGCCTGAATCTTACCAACTCCACTTACCCTTCCTGCAGCCCCAACGTGTCGATCATCAATCCGGACGGAACGATGTTGTTTTCGAATACATGTTTCGGCGCGGGTGGCTTCGTTCCAGCGCAAGTATTGCCGTCCACGGGAACCTATCGAATCCTGCTGACCATGACCGATCCCGGCACAGGCAGCATTGCCGCACATCTGTACAACGTGGTCAATGTTACCGGGACCATCGTCATCAATGGCTCAGCGGTCAACGTGAGCCTGCCAACCCCGGGCCAGATTGCGGCATTGACGTTCGCTGGCACGGCGGGCGAGACGGGGACCGTTCACGTGACAAACAGTACGATCGCATGTCTTACGGTCGCGGTCATCCAGCCGAACGGAAAGACACTGTCGTCGGTACTTAATTGTGGAACTAGCTTCAACGCCCACGTTCCGGCTCTACCCACGACAGGTAGCTACTCTCTCGCCCTTACACCTTCTCAGGCCGACACCGGCAGTTTGACAGTGGCGCTGACAAGTCCTTAACCCGGCTGCGGAGAAAACAACTATGAGAAAACCCTCGCGATTTATCCCGATCCTGAGTCTGCTCGCAGCGCTGGGCGTGATCCTGCCCTGCGGCGCAACGCAGATTCTCAGCGGCCTTCCCGGTCAATCCATCACCCTTTTGCCGGACGGACGATTTCTCTTGATCGGAGGTGACGGACCGCACGGGCCGTTGGCGACAGCTGCTATTGTCAACTCTCCATCTGGTGCTATTACGACGCTGCCGGCGGGAATTCACCAAGCCAGGGCATGGCACACCGCGACACTACTGCCCAACGGCACGGTTCTAGTTTTCGGCGGTATCGGCGCAGGCGCTCAATTCGCGGAGACAATGGAGATCTTCGACCCCGTCACGGACACTTCCTTGACCTTCCAAACTGCACAGCTTGATCCGCGTGCATATCACACAGCCACGCTGCTCACCGACGGCCGGGTTCTGATCGCGGGTGGACAGTCGCCATCCGGCCAGATCCTGGACAGCATCACTCTCTGGGATTACCGTTCCAGTTCGGCGACCGAGCGGGCTCCTGCTTTGTTTGCAGCGCGCGAGAAACATACGGCTACCTTGCTGCCTGATGGTTCGGTGCTGCTATGGGGTGGGATCGACGCCGCTGGCATGAGCCTTGATTTTGGCGAGCGCTTTGATCCCGTGTCGGAACACACCACTCTGCAGAGGTGGCCTGCCATAGCGGAACAGCCAGAGCTGCCGCTGCAACTCGAAGCGTCGTTGCCGCCGGACGGCACGGGCGACGTGCTGCCGGACGCAATTGTTGCCCTCCGATTCTCCAAGCCGCTGAACGTAGTGACGGCCAACCCACGCACGGTCACACTCGTCGGCCCGGAAGGCGCGCTGCCGCTTGTGGTTGTACCCGCCGAGAGCGGCATGCTGGTCTTCGTCTCTCCGCAACCCGCCTTGCTTCCGGCTACAACCTACACCGTTTCTATGTCAGGGCTGGCATCGGGTTCGAGCGTCATGCCAGACAGCGCCATTTCCTTCACTACGGCCGGATCGACCTTCAGTGCGGCACAGCCGGGGATTGGAACAACCGGCGCACTCGAAGAGAATCTCAGTGGGGAGATCACCACCGCCTGGAGCAATCTTCCTTCGCTTGAGGCTGCCGCAGGGGTAACCGCGGTGAGCGGGCAAGTTCTCCGCCTCAACGGACTTCCGCTGGCGAACGTCACACTCAGTATCACAGGCCAATCAACCACAAGCGACGAATCGGGACGCTTTCTGCTTTCCCCGGTACCCGCCGGGCATCAGGTCATGCTGATTGACGGCGGAACCGCCAATACTGCCACTGCCACCTTCGGAGTGTTCGAGGTTGGTGTCGAAATCGTGACCGGCAAGACGAAGATGCTGCCCTACAAAATTTGGATGCCAGCACTCGACACCGCCCATGCGGTCACCATCCCGTCTCCCACGAAAACCGAAATCGTGATTACCAATCCGCGGCTGCCGGGATTGGAGTTGCATCTGCCTCCCAGCACAGTTGTCTACAATCACAACTGGAATGCCGTCACGCAAGTTGGAATTACGCCGATACCGCTAGATCGGCCGCCGTTCCCGCTGCCTAGAGGAGTGAAGGTCCCGATCTACTTCACGATTCAGCCCGGCGCTGGTTATCTTGAGGTCCAGGATCCAAAGCAGCCGCAAGGCGGCTGGCTGGTTTATCCCAACACCTATCATTCTCCACCTGGAACACGCTACAACTTCTGGAATTATGACGCCGAGGGCAAAGGCTGGTACGTCTACGGCCATGGCACGGTCACACCGAATGGCAAACAGGTTGTCCCTGACCCGGGAGTGCTGATCTATCAGCTTACTGGGGCCATGGTCGGTTCGCCTAGTCTTGCACCTTTAGACGGACCGGCTGCCGGTAGCCCAGGCACTGGCGATGGCGACCCGGTCGATCTGGGCACGGGTCTGCTCGTGTTCAACAAGACTGACCTTTTCCTGCCCGACGTCATCCCCATCGACCTCACGCGAACCTATCGTCCCAAAGACTCCATGTCACGCGCTTTCGGAATTGGAACAACCCAGTTCTATGACATGTTTCTGGTTGGTGATACGGTCAACTTCTCGTTTACGGATCTGATTCTTCCCGACGGCGGGCGAATTCACTACAAGAGAATTTCTCCCGGAACCGATTTCACAAGTGCTGTTTACCGTCACACTTCCACGCCGACCATCTTTTACGGATCAACCATAGCGTTTGGCTCTGGTGACAGCGGCGCACTCACGTGGGACCTGACATTGAAGGATGGCACAGTGTTCGTGTTTGGTGCCTCCAACGCAGTATTAGTGCCCGGGCAAGTAGCTCTGCAATCGATTATCGACCGCTACGGCAATGTGCTTCAATTGACCCGCGACAGTTCGTTCGATCTTACGACGATTACCTCTCCCACTGGCCGATGGGTGCAGCTGACTTACGATTCCTCGAACCGGGTTATTCAGGCCACCGATAATGCCGGACGCATCGTGACCTACACCTATGACAGTGGTGGACGGCTATCGAAGGTGAAAGACCCCAATGGCGGCGTTACTACCTACACCTATGACAAGTTCGACGACATGTTGTCTTTCACCGACGCTCGCGGGATTGTGTACCTACAGAATACGTATGACTCCAACCATCGGGTCGTCTCGCAGACATTGGCGAATGGAGGAAAGTATCAATTCGCTTACACCTTGAACTCCTCGGGCGATGTGACCCAAACCCAGGTCACAAATCCGCTGGGCATCGTTCGCAACGTGACTTTCAACTCGGCAGGCTATCCGGTAACCGATGTGAGAGCGGTCGGCAAGCCGGAGCAACAAACCACCACGTTCCAGTGGCAAGCCAACACGAATCTCCTGCTTGGGATCATCGATGCCTTGGGTCGCAACACCACTTTCGCCTACGACACCTCAGCAGACACCACCCAGATCACCCGCCTTGCCGGTACATCAGGGGCTGCAGTTACATCGTTGACCTATGAACCGGAATTTCACCGTATCACCAGCATCACCGACGCCTTGAATCATACCCACACCTTCACCTACGACTACACCGGAAACCTGGTCGAAGATATTGATCCCCTCGGAGACAAATGGACCGCCACTTACAACGGGGCGGGTCAACCCCTGTCGATCACCGATCCATTGGGCGATACTACAAACTTGGCTTACTTTGCGGGCGATTTGGTTGGTTTCACCGATCCTCTTGGTCATACCGTCACTCGCATCGTCAATGGCGCTGGACTCGTAGCTACTCTGGCGGATGCCTTAGGCAACACCACTCAGTTTTCGTATGATCTGCTGGACCAACCAACAAAAACTGTCAACGCCCTTGGCGGCATAATGAAGATCAGTTACGACCCGGACGGCAACCTGCTGAGCACCACCGATGCCCGCAACCACACGAATACATACGCGTACGACAACTTGGATCGGCTGATCTCCCGCACCGACCCGCTGTCCAGAACGGACACTTATCAGCATGATCTGTTCGGGAACATAACTCAGTTTACCGATCGGCGCGGAACCACAACCACTCTGGCCTACGACGGACTCAATCGAATTATCTCGAAGGCGTTCGCGACGGGCGGGACCACAACCAGCACGACGCTCTTCACCTACGACGCGGGGAATCGCTTGAAGCAGGTTGTCGATTCGCGGTCAGGTACCGTCACGCGTACCTATGACGGTTTGGACGACCTAACTTCAGAAACCACACCCCAAGGCACAGTAACTTACACGTATGATCTGGCGGGACGTCGCACCAGTATGACGGTCACCGGCCAATCGACTGTTAACTATACCTATGACAATGACGATCGCTTGACCAACGTCAACCAGGACAGTGCAACGGTTGCGTTTGCCTATGATGCCCGTGGTCGCCGCGTCTCGTTGACCCTGCCGAATGGCGTGGTGGGGAACTATACCTACGACAAGGCCTCGCGCCTTACTGGGTTGAAGTACACCAATTTAACCACCACGGTCGGCAATCTGGCGTACGCTTACGATGCGGCCAACCGTCGAATCAGTGCGGGGGGGACGCTCGCCAACCCAGCTTTGCCGGCTGCGGTTTCTTCGGCCGCCTATGATGCGGCCAATGAGCTGACGCAGTGGGGCGCAATCAAGCTGACCTACGACGCCAACGGCAACTTGGCCGGCGATGGAACCAACGGCTATACATGGAACGACCGCAACCAACTGACTCAGATTTCGGACGCCGGCCTAGTGAAGGCCACGTTCCAGTATGACGCCTTCGGCCGGAGGATCAACACCGCGACGGGCGGTCCGGCAACTTCTTATCTATATGACCAGATTAACGTGGTTCAACAACAGTCCAATACTTACGCAAATCTGCTGACGGGACTGAACCCTGACGAAATCTTCGGCCGCACTGACACCAGCGGTCTCAGCAGCTTCCTGACGGATGCGCTAGGGAGCACCGTCGCCCTCACGGACGCCACCGGCGCCATCCAAACTGCATACAGCTACGCGCCGTTCGGTGACACCATTTCCAGCGGCTCGACCAGCGGGAATCCCTTTCAGTTCACCGGACGAGAGAACGATGGGACGGGACTTTATTATTACCGCGCCCGCTACTACTCACCGGTGTACAGCCGCTTCATTTCTGAAGATCCCCTCAGATTTTTCGGCGGGGGGGCCCCCAACTTCCGTTCTTCTGAGGATCCCTTTGCGAACGGCTATGAGTACGTATTTAGTAGCCCGACCAATCTGCGGGATTTCTCTGGGCTCTCTCCTAACACTTCCTTGTTTGCGACCTTAGCCGCAGGGATCCCTTTTGGGGGAAGCCCGCTTGCAAGCACGCTAGGTGACGCTGCAGCGACTACATCCGTCGTGGACCCGCTTGCCACCACGGTCGCCGCGGCTCCAGCGACGATCGCCGGAACCCAAACCGGACTGGGGGCAAACATTGCTGGTCTGGGGCTCAATTACTCGCAGTTCGCTGGAGTCGGCGGTCTACCTGAAGCGGCGGCCGGGGCGGGGGGGGCCCCCACTGTTTCGTGGGTCGGTCCTGCTCTCGGCATAGTCGCAACCGCGGCAACTATAGTGGCCGCCGGTTACGCTTTTGGTACCGCGTATAACGCGTTTAGCAGTGCCCCGGGCGGCGGTTCATGTTCATCAATACCCTGCCCGTAAGTGTCACATTGCCCGTGGCAGCTGCATCTGAGGCTTCAACGTGGATAGGAATTCGCCGGCAATTTTCCGATGGAGATACTCCCATGGTGCGTCGTACTAGTTGCGTAGTGGTTGGATTCTTGTCGCTGGTTCTTTCTGTCGCCGCACAAACCTTGGGCAGCAGCCCTGTCTCTGCCCAGGTCCCACCTCTGATCCAGTTCTCCGATGTCGCCACCGACGAAGGCGGCAATGCGTTGAGCGGCGCGGTGAGCATCACCTTCTCGCTCTATACCAGCCAACAAGGCGGCGAGTCGTTGTGGCAGGAGAGGCAGAATAATGTCCAGCTCGACTCCAATGGACATTACTCCGTGGAACTGGGGATCACCAAGCCGAACGGCGTGCCAACAACGTTGTTTACTAGCGGCGAAGCGCGCTGGCTGGGGGTGAAAATCGACTCACAAGCAGAACAGCCGCGGGTGCTGCTGTTGAGCGTGCCCTATGCGCTGAAGGCCGGCGATGCGGCAACGGTTGGGGGATTGCCTCCGGCTGCTTTCGTGCTCGCGGCACCACCCAACGGAACCGTTGCGGCCTTCTCCAATGACTCGGCCACCCAGCAGAGCGCGCCACCGCCGTCAGGTGCTATCACCGGAACCGGAACAGTCAACTACCTGCCGCTGTGGGACAGTACAAGCGACATCGTCAGCTCGGTATTATTTCAATCAGGCTCAGGAAGCACAGCCAAGATCGGCATCAACACCATCACGCCTGCGTCCGCCCTGGATATCAAAGGAGGCACTACAATCCGCGGCACGTTGAGCCTGCTGGCGACGACCGCGGCCACGGCGAGCAAAGGAGGGAACTCGCAGCCGATAAATCTGACGGCTTCGGCTTTCAACAGCGGTACGGACACGGCGGTGAATCAGATGTTTCAGTGGCAAGCCGAGCCGGTGGGAAATGACACGTCGAGTCCCTCGGGCACGCTGAATCTTCTATTCGGATCGGGAACGAGCAAGCCCACCGAAACCGGGCTGAACATCGCCAGCAACGGCCAGATCACGTTCGCTCTAGGACAGACGTTTCCCGGTACGGGCGCTGGCACGGTCACCAGCGTAGGAAGCGGGATGGGACTCACCGGCGGGCCGATCACCGCAAGCGGAACGCTCGCCATTAATCCCTTGGTCGTGCCGCTGTTGGCAACGAATAACAGCTTCACCGGGAATCAGACGGTGAGTGGGAATGTCACTGCCACGAACGTGACTGCGACAGAGACGGTTGCCGCCGGGGTCGTCAACGCCACAACAGGCTTCGACATAGGAGGGGTTTCCTTTGCCACTGGCTCGTTCCCAAACAACGCATTCGTAGGCTTTGGCGGAAATTCAACGATGACCGGCATATTCAATTTCGGAGCCGGTTATGCAACCCTTTCGTCCAACACTTCCGGAAGCGACAACACCGCGGTCGGGATGAGCGTGCTCATTCAAAATACGACGGGCTTCGATAATACAGCGATCGGACAAGCCGCCCTGGACGACAACGTATCCGGCAACTCCAATACCGCAAGCGGTGAATCCGCGCTCCTCGATAACGCAACGGGCAACTACAACACCGCCAGCGGCGCGGGAGCGCTGGCTTTCAACACAGCCGGCAACTACAACACCGCCGACGGGTACAACGCTCTAGTCAACAACCTGAGCAGCTACAACGTCGCTGACGGCGCGAACGCTCTCCAATACAACACCACAGGCTTCGCCAACACAGGGATTGGCAATAATGCCGGACGAACCATTGACGCTACCAACTTAACCGGGCGGAACAACACCGCTCTAGGGACCGGTTCAGGATTCTTGACGGGATCCCTTACGAATGCGACGGCCATTGGCGCAAACGCCGAGGTGGATGAGAGCAATGCCATGGTGCTGGGCAGTATCAAGGGTGTGAACGGACAAACTGTCACGACCAAGGTTGGCATTGGCACAACCATGCCCGATCAACTCCTTTCCGTGAATGGCCAAGCGGACAAACCTGGTGGCGGATCGTGGGCCAGTTTCTCCGACCGCAGGCTGAAGACATTGGATGGCAGTTTCAGATCCGGACTCAGTCAGATTCTCAAGATCAATCCCGTACGCTACCGCTACAAGGAAGAGAATGGGATGGGCATCCATGACCTGGAGGAGCACATAGGACTGGTGGCACAGGACGTTGAAAAAGTGATCCCCGAAGCTGTGACGGAAAATGACAAGGGCTACCTGCTGGTGAACAACGATCCGATTATCTGGTCGATGCTGAACGCGATCAAGGAACAGCAACGTGAGATCAAACAGCAGCAGAGTCTGCTTCGTGCCCAGAGGTCAGCTATGCAGAGCCTGGAGGCTGAGGTGCGCGAGACACGCGAAACTTTGCAGAGGGTGAAGGCGCAAATGGCCGCCACTCAGCCTGCGTTGATAGCGGCGAAGTGAACGCTCGATCTTGGCAAAGCACTGAAACTCATCCGGCAGAAACAGACTTGCTGGACGGGGTTTCCAACCTTGGACGAACGAAGCACAGCAGGCCTGCGTAGGCCACAAAAGGAGGTTCGTTATGGCTGCTAATCCCACTATCGCCAATCCCAACTTAATTCCAGATGCGCAGCAGACCGCCTCGGAAAGCTGTCAGCGTAGGCTCAGGAGCCTGCTCCAGAGAATCGACGTACTGTTGAGCAGAGCCTTTGGGGATGATGAGCAAACAATCGCAAACTCTCTCCGTGGGCTTTGAACGAAATCGCAGCAGGCAGGGCAAAACCCGGCCAGCCGAGAATCAAGCTTCCGTCATTGCGGGCCTCGATCACAACGGCGGGTTCCGCAATTCAACTTGAGGAGGAAAAGAACATGAAGTTCAAGATTTCAGGCTGCTTCGCTGCAATGACCTTGCTTGCCGTGCTGGCGATCGCGCTTCGGTTGTTCGCGCAGGAGCAACAGGAACCCAACCGCACTCACAAGCCCACCATCACCGAGTTCAATGCTCTGCACGCGGGCAGAGGCGCCGGCCAGGGCACCGTCCCGCAAGACAACAACGCAACTCTCTCCGTGGGCTTTGAACGTTCATTGCCGCGGGCAAGAAGCACCCATTCCAGAAGGCGGCCACGCTGATGGTGGAGGAAGTATTCGCTGGCTTGCAGTTTGCTGGCCCAGTTTCTGTGGTGCCAGGAGGCCCTTCAGCGAGTCGGTACCGAACTTGGCCGCAGCATGTTCGTGTACAGCAACTCGGCCAGCCTGCGCGCATCGATTCGATCACTCTTGTTCACTTCCTTCAGCAAGGCATTCCTAGGCGGATCGCGCACCACGATCTTCCGGACGTGCGGTTCAGCAGGTCATACAGCCAGGCGGACCAGGTCCCTTCCTCAAAGGTCAGGTGCAGTCCTCCACGCAGTCCCTGAATAAGCTCCACAAT
>Ga0187819_10001636_pt1 | contig 11601 bp, 11 predicted proteins | sample NC_wetland_sal_i_15_FD_132411 | JGI IMG/M metagenome (GOLD analysis project Ga0187819, IMG submission 132411) | Wetland sediment microbial communities from Neuse River Estuary, North Carolina, USA - SO4_4 | ecosystem: Environmental > Aquatic > Freshwater > Wetlands > Sediment | place: USA... | reverse complement strand
GGGTACTTGGGCGATGAGGTCATCGCAAGTCCGCTCCCGGATAGTTTTGGATGCCGCAAAGTTTGCAATTTGCCGACCCACCGATATTTCTCTTTGCTTTGTTCAGATTAGGAGCCAGCCGGCTGCCAGCACTGCGCGAAATAACCCGAACGGACGAGCCAAGCCTCTCACCCCGAATTCGCCATCGCGCCTGTCCAGCTCTCATGGCTAGTTCGCCTTCACAGAGAGTTGAACCAGAGCATCAGGACGCGTTTCGGCCGCGAGGGTGGATGCCTCGAGTGCTCGTAAGAACTCCTGGCAGTCGACGTGTTTCAGGCGGCAGGCCTGCTCGAGGCTGACCGAGCGCGCAAAAACCTCGCGCGCCACCGGGTTGTCGATCATCGTGAAGCCGAACTTCAGGAAGATGGGCCGGGTTTGCGGATAGCGGTCGATGACTTCGGCCACCTTGGTCTGCGCGGTTACCGAAACCTGCACGGGAAGGGACCAGCGTACCGGCGTAATGTTCATCGAGCGCCACAAATCGACGGCCCAAATTGCCAGTCCCGTGACCTCGACCCACGCGCTCACCGCCATGACTGGAAATGCCCAGGGTTGCGTGTCGGTAAGGATCTGGAACAGCACTCGCATCGCGTTGCCGATGTTCAGCAGCCAGAAGGCGAGCCGCAGTGAGCGTACCTGGCGCGGGTCCAGTCCGCCCAGCACGGGCACAATCTTGCTCGAGACACCCACGATCATCATGCTGATGAACCCCACCGTGAAGGCGTGACGGTATCCGCCGAAGTAGGCATGAGAAAAAACGACGTGGCGCGCCGCTGTGTAAACCGGCAGCAATGCAAACAGTGCGAGCGCCACAAGAGCCCAGCCGAATGCAGCCCGCAGAAAAGGCAGCGACCGGTCGGTTTCCACCCGCAGCGAAAAGAGGCGGAACCCATGCACCAGGACGCCCACGGTCGCGAACAGGCCGAAGATACTCAGTTCGAGCGCGATTCCCCAGAGCGGCCGCCGCGTGCGGATCAGCATCGAGTAACTGACGATGTTGACTGCCACCGAGAGGTTCCACAAATAGAAAACCAGCCGCGACGTTCGTGCCGGGATCTCGCGGAACCCGTAGATGAACGGCAGAAACCGCTGGCTTACGCCCAGAATCATGCCGCCTGCAAAGCCGAGCAGCTGCGCGTCGCGCCAGGGAGCATCCCAAAGGCCGATGAACTGCACCCAGGGCTTGTAACCGGTGATGGTTCCGGACTGAGTGAAGATCCAGAGATCGAAACCGAATGCCGCCACCATCCAGGCAAGCGCCGCAAAAAGGAATTTCTCGTAGGGCTCCGAGGGCTGAGTGGACTGCCGAATGGTTCGCGCGATGATGCAAGCGAAAACCATGACGACCCCCAGTTCCGCGCCCCCTGCCACACGGCCGATGATGCTCCAGAAAGGGTTCGCGACCCAGATGTCCGCTACTGTGCGCAACGTGAGCGCCGTCGCCATTACCGGCAACGACCAGACTGCCAGCCGAGGCTGCCAAAGCGCGGTGAACTTGAAACGAGGAATCGCCTGGTAAGCGAATCCCATGACAAAAAACGTTACCCAACCGGCTACCTGCGCGTGAGCATGCGCCCAGGTAATGGCTCGCATGTCGAGCGAAGCCAGCTCATGACGCGCGGCCATGATGGCGAGATTGATTCCGCCCAACACACAGCCGAACGTGAACATAGTGGCGATGCCGGCTTTGAAGAAGCGCCGGTAGATGGTATCGGCCGCACCAGGGTTGTAGGCGAGGGATGAGGGCTGGATTTCACGTGCGGCGTTTTCCAGTTCGGCGATTAGCTGCGCTTCATCCACCCGGTGTGCACGGGCGAAGAACTCCAGTTTTTCCTCGGGCCCGAGCGGTCCGCCGCAGCCCAGCAGGCCGTAACGGTCGAACACCTTCCGGCACGACGGATACCGGCTCAATATGGCCGGCAGGGTCATCTGGCGATCGATCAGGAGTTCGGGCATCGACTGATGATTGCCCGAATGTGCCGCCGGACGCTGTGACTGCAGTCACGAGCCCTGCAGAATTAGGTAGGGTTCTGGAGATTACGCGGGAAGGCCGCGCCGGCGTTTCATTTCACGAGAGATTTCGGCCAGTTCAGCAAGGCTCAAGACCCGTTGCCCCAAAGCGATCAGGGTCAGGTCCTCGGTGGCGATGTGGGAGCGATACAGTTCTGCAAGCCTTCCGGCGGCCGTCCGGAAGCGATGTTGCAGCTCGCCGGAAACGGTCTGCCCGTCCTGAAGCTGAGCGGCAATCGCCTTCAGCTCCGCATAGAGCCGGTCGGCTTCGCGGTGCTGGTCTTCAAGTTGCACGATGAACTTCTGTTCGGCGTCATTCAAACGAGGCTGGAGCCGTGCAAACACGCTCTGCTCTTCATCGGCCGTGTGCAAAACGCCGTTCGATTCGAAGAACCGGAAACAGGCTTCCATCGCCTCGAGCGCCTCGCCTGGCTTGTCCGTCAGATGATCGGCCACGCGCTCCAGCGTGTCGAGCCGCTCCTCGATGCGGCGGTGACAGGCAGTGAGATGTTCCAGGGGCCGATCGAGCGTCGATCCCGTTTCCTGCGACTTCGGCCGGAGCAGCTGTGCCGGAGTGATCATGCGTCACTATTCTACGGCGTTATGGTTCAGCCGCCGCCTCTCGCTCCAGGCTCGGGCGGTCGAGGATAGCGAGTTGGTGCTCCTCCAGGCGCACGATGCCTTCTGCGCGGAACCGCATCAAATTGCGGGAAACAACCTCCCGGACCGTGCCCAGCCGTGCCGCCAGCTCCTGATGAGTTACGGGCAGCGGAAACTCGTCCCGCCCCGCTTCGCGGCTCATGTCGATTAGCAAACGCGCCAACCGCGCCGTGACACTGCCGAAAGTAATGCTTTCGATGGTCGCGACCAGATGCCTCAGGCGCGCGCCGACTTTCGCCAGAATCTTCAGCGTGATGTCAGGATGAGTCCGGCAAAGCCGGTAAAAATCATCTTTGTTGATGAAGTAGGTGACCACATCGCTGACCGCACGTACCGAAGCCGGATAGGGACCTCCGTCGAACAAGGGCAGCTCGGCGACCGACGAGGGAGCCGATTCCAGGCCGATGACCAACTCGCGCCCGGATTGCGACGTTTTGAAGATCTTGACCGTGCCTTTGACAATCAGGAACATGCCGTCGCACGGCTGGCCCTCCCAGAACAGCATTTCTCCGGCATCGTATCGCCGCTCGATCACCAGTTGCGTGAACGAGGCTATTTCGCTTGTGTCCAACCCAGAAAACAGTGAAATTCCTGGAAGAACCGCAGGCTTCGGAGTGGCCATGCCGCTAGTTTGACAGATTCCCGCATGGGTTTTTCGGTAGCCTGTGACCGCAGTCACAAGCGGAGGAGAACTCGCGTCCTACGCTGGTGGGTGGAGGCCGAGATGTTGGTTTCAACTGAGAAAACCGTAGGCGAGCTGGCGGTCGAGAGTCCCGCGGCGGCGCGCGTGTTTGAGAAACACGGAATCGATTACTGCTGCGGAGGAAAGAAGTCGCTCGATACCGCGTGCCAGGAGCGCGGCATCGCACTCGAGTCGCTGCTCGGGGAGCTGGCCGCATCGAAACCGGAGCCGGAGGAGCGCGATTGGAAGGCCGCGCCGCTCAAGGATTTGATCGCACACATCGTCACGCGGCACCATGCCTATCTGAAATCCGAGTTGCCGCGCATCGCGGACCTGTTCGCGAAGGTATTGCGCGCCCATGGCGAGCGCGAGCCGAGGCTGGCCGAAGCGAGCGAAGTGTTCGAGGTTCTCAAAGAGGAGCTGGACGCACACCTGATGAAGGAGGAGATGATCCTGTTTCCTGCGATCGCGAGGATCGAGACCGGTAGCAGCACGGGTGTGCCCTGCTCGATTGAACACCCCATCGCGCGCATGGAATACGAGCACGAAAGCGCCGGCCGGGCACTCGCGCAAATGCGCCACCTGACGCTTGACTATTACATTCCAGAGGAAGCGTGCAACACGTACCGGGCGCTTTTCGCCGCGCTGATCGAACTCGAAGGTGATCTGCACCAGCACATCCATCTGGAAAACAACATTCTCTTTCCGCGAGCGGCTGCACTGCAGGCTCAGTAGAGTGTTGGAGCTACCGCATCTGAGGCGCAGACACTGAACCGGACATGATTGCACAACCAAGACTGTGATAGGCTCCATGCGAACGATGAGACTGTGGTCCTTGCACCCATCGCTACTCGACCGTATGGGGCTACTCGCCCTTTGGCGGGAAAGTCTGCTCGCCCAGAAAGTGCTCCTCGGGAAGACGACTGGCTATCGGTTTCACCCTCAACTGAAGCGATTTCAAGCAAGCCAGAATCCTGTTGCTGCGATCAGCACATATCTGTGGGCCGTTGTTGATGAGGCCCGCGTGCGAGGCTACACCTTCGACGCATCAAAGATCGCAATGAGGAGGCGAGGGATTCTAATTCCGGTCACTCGGGGTCAACTTGAATTTGAGCGCGAGCACCTGAGGAAGAAGCTCCAATTACGCGATCAAAGAAGGGCCAGCGCGCTGAGCGCAGCCAGGCTCAGACCTCACCCTATGCTACGGGTTGTCGCTGGGGATATCGAGCCCTGGGAAGCTGTGTAACGCCGGCCGCATGCTGTCTGAGAAATCCCAAGTCCCCTGGATCATATTTGCCAACCGCATTGTTCGAATGAGAACTCCTCTAAGCCACGCCACGGCTTGGCGACTACGTCCGCATGGCGCCGTACCTGCTGTGGCGTTTCCAACGGACATAGGCGACGTTGGTGCCGATGACTGCAACGACAGCAGTGGAACTAGTATCGCTCCGCAACTACCGCAACCTGACTTCAGTGGCATCGCGTTCTTGCTTTCCGGCTCAGGGCGCGCCAGCGCCCGACGTCCGGGAGTAGCATCAAATGGAGCCTGATCTTGGAAAGGAGGCGCATTGCTCGCCAGCTTACACGGGATCGTCTACCGCGTTCCGGATCTGGATTGCGCCAGGCAGTGGTATCAGAACATCATCGGAAAACCGCCGGTCTTCGAGTCTCCATTCGTCGTCATATTTGCTGTCGGCGACGTGGTGCTGAACCTGGTTCCTGCCGATGCCACTGGCTCCGAACCCCAGCAGGTCGTCTATTGGAGCGTCGAAGATATTGATGCGGCACACCAGCAACTGCTCGCGGCCGGCGCCACGGCACGCGGCGAGATCATCACCACCGTGGTGAAAACCCGTGCCGCCACCCTGGTGGATCCGTTTGGGAATACGTTCGGCATCACCGCCAAGCCCTCGGCGGCCAAACAGTCGATCGATGATCAACCCTCGGAATCGGCACTCGGGGTCACTCTTTTCCGGGCTTTTGCGACCCGTGACGCGCGGCCCGAAATCCGTGGCCCCGACCACATGGCGGAGGCATTCCTGCCGGAGGAACTCCGCAGGATGATTGACAACCCGGCTGTCCGCGAGTGGGTCATTGCCAAGGCGCCAGGCAGCTACGAGTACTTTATTGCCCGTACGGCGTTTTTCGATGCGAGTCTTATCACCTGCCTCTGGGCGGATACCGCTTATTGCCCTATGTTCACAAACGTTGGCACGATTGCCTACATGAGCCCCGAGCAGTGTCATGTTCACAAGATAACAGGCTTATATTACAATTAATTGCAAGGGAAGCGCGTTTTTTGTGTGTTATCAGTGAGCTTCGTTCTGCTATACTAATCGGGGAGGAACGCATCTCCCGCAGAGATCCGGAACATCCCGAATGCTCACCATCTTCAGGCGCCACACCAATCAATGCATAGAACGGCACGGGGGAAGGGACGCCGGGCGCAAGTACCGGCGTTGCTTGTGCCCGATTCACGCTGAGGGGCACCTCGGTGGCATGATGTACCGCAGGGCTCTGGACACCACCTCGTGGACTCTCGCCCAGGAGATGGTCCGTGAAAAAGAGGCGCGGGGTACCTGGCACGACCCAAACGAAACCAAGCAGGTGACCGTCGCCGAAGCCGTCGACACTTTCCTTCAGGCGCTCACCGCGAAGTCCAGCGGCAAGGCCAAGAGCACCACCAACAAGCTCCGCTCGACACTCCGTGGCGTCAATGCGGAGTGGGCGCTCAAGACCAAGCGGCAGGTTTCCGATGGCCTCCTCGACTTCTGTGCCAAGAAGGGCATCACCACCCTCGATGAACTGACCGTGCCGCGGTTCACTCAGTACACGGCCGCCTGGACCTGTGGCCCTCACCATCGGTCCAAGCGCATCCAACTCCTGCGCAGATTTTTTCGCTATTGCATCGCCGCCGAGTGGCTGAGTAAGAACCCGGCCATCAATTTGGAGCATCCCCAGGGGCGCGCCACGAGCGTGCGTCCCAAGCAGCCCTTCGATGCGCAGTGCCTGCCGCAGGAAGGGGCAGAGTGGAAGGCCATCATGGGACAGGTCAAGGATCATCCGAAGTTGCTGGCCGTCACGCTGCTGATGCGGCGGGCCGGGCTGCGCATTTCCGATGCCGTGACCTTCGACCGCAACCGCCTCATGGCTGACGGCAGCATCTTTCTGTACATGAGCAAGACCAACGAGCCGGTGAGCGTGCCGGTGCATCCCGAACTGCAGGCGGCTTTGAACGCCCTCACGCCCAATGCGGCGGGCTATTACTTCTGGTCGGGCGAAAGTGCGATCACCACGGCCACCGACAATTGGCGGCGTCGCTTCGAGCAAGTCTTCAAACGTGCAGGCATCGCGGGCGGCCACCCGCACCGGTTCCGGGACACCTTCGCCGTCGATCTGCTGCTGCGTGGCGTACCCATCGACCAGGTCTCGATTCTGCTCGGCCACTCGTCGGTAAAGATCACGGAGCGGCATTATCTGGCGTTTGTGGCAGCGCGACGACAGCAGATTGCGGACTCGGTGCGCCGGGCTTGGTCCGAGGGGGACGCAGCGTAGGACCGGCCTTGGGGACGGTCCGAACATCATGCTGCGTCTTCTCTCTTGCGGCCACGCGAGCTGGGCTTGAGGCCAGGGCACATGCAGCGCTGATACACCCTCTCGGCGACGCTGGCCGGAATCCTGAGGGTCACATACTCGCGCTTGTGGCCCTTTTTCTCCATGCCGAAACGCAGGACCCCGGGCTCATTGCGCAGCATGCGCCGGACCTTGGCTTGGGATAGGCCCCAGATCTTAGCTAGTTCTTTGACGCTGTAGTGGTATTCGTTCACCTTATCTCCTTGCATCGCGTGCCAAGTGATCAGGGATCCATCGCCCGAGTTCGCCACGGAACGACCTTTCCGGCCGGCGGATGAGAAACTCCGGCGATAAGCTGGTGTGTGATTTCTGAATGAGCGTCGGCACGTTGACGCCTGGACATCCATAACCAACTTAGCCAAGTTGGCCGAGCGACTAAAACTGTAACGATTTACTCGGCGGTCCTTCTTACGATTTAAGGCGAGTGGGATTTAGTCGCATCGGGTTCCTGGCGGCGTTTGATCTCGCGTTGAACTGCTTGCCGGCACTGATCGACCATCTTCTTCCGCGCCCTGCGGTCCGCTGAGGTGAACTTCTTACCATAGACAGCGTGTGCCAGTGTGCGTCGATAGACGGATGGTTTACCGATGTTTGTCCAGGTGATGAAAATCCGGAACGCGTCTTGGGACCGCGGCCTACCGGTGGGTCTAGAGGATGAGATGGAGAGGCGCCTGCGCAGTTCTATGCCCATCTTCTGAAGCAAGAGCCCGAGTGCCAATCCACAAGCTTGAGGGCAGTTTTCCTTGACGGCCGTTTCGAGCATCCGACACGGCCACCAACGTTTGAACTCACGCTTGAGCGAAGAAATGGAGATAGTAGGTTCTCTTGGGCTAGGCCGGGCTGGGGTAGGCCGCGCCCGAAGCATTTGGGACAGCGGGATGGGTTCCCCGAACAGCAAGAACTCGTTCTTGTATTTGGCCACGAACTCAGCGAATGTGAGCCCGTGCTTACGGTTGGGTTGCATATGGTGAGTAAATCGAGTCGACTCCGTCAGAATGCAAAATCAGGCAACAGAAGGCAATGTTTTCAGAAGGTTAGCAGGGTAACTCGGAATGGCGATCACAATATGGCCCAACCACTAGTTGGGCGGCAGCGTCAGATAAGCTACGGCCTCCTGGTTGCCTGCTGCAGCAACGCGGTTATCTGCGGCCGGGTGCCATCGGGGAAGAATTTGTAGGTTAGAACCGGAGTTGCGGCGCTTTTCATCCGGCGAACGACAATGCCAAATTCCTTGTTGCGCTGATCCATAAACTTCGCGTGGAGTTGGGCCGTGCTAAGGTCGTTCTGAGCCGTCACGAAGATGTTGGAAGGCGTGGCCTGCCCGTCATGGCGGCTTCCAGTGCTGTGTTCTATGCCGCGGACCGGATTGCGCGTGACCAGGAGCGTCTTCAGGATACCTTTCTCAACCAACCTGGTCTCACGAGTGGGGATGCCATCTTCATCCACCTTGCACCCGCCGGCAAACCGAATCTTGTCGTATTCCGCGAGCGTTGGGTTATCCGTGACGGTGAGGAACTCGGGGAGCACGCGCGCACCGATCTTATCGATGAAGGGGTTCTCTGGTTGCGCGTTCTGTTACGGACCAAAAGCGTTGTCCATCAGGACCTGGCGCGAGCCGAGCAAGTCAGGCACAAATACCAGCCGGAAGAGCTGGGCGGCCGCGTCGCCCTCGGCAAGCACCGGTCCCTTGTAATTGTCTATCACCGTCGCCGTACGGAGATCCTTGAGACGCTGGCCCAGCGCGCGCACGTGGGACGCCAGTTCATCTGCCGATGGAAGCTCGGCCACTGATGTCACGTATAGCCACACGAAATCATCCAAGGGCGTTCCATCCGGAGCCTGGGTGGCGGCATGCGCGTTAAACGTGACTCGGGGCGCGCGGAGCGTGTAGGATGCCCCCTCGCTGTTGAGGTAGCGAATGTAGGAATTCGTCGCGGAGAGGGTGATGGTCGAAGTGTAGATGTCGGGCATCTGCCGGAACAGTCCCGAGAGACTGCGCGCCAGGCCTTCCCACTTCGCGCGGTCGGCATGTACCACCGGCGCATCCACTGTGGTAATGGCAGGATCTTCTTTCGTGAAGTCCGGAGTCGCATCGGTATTGACCTTGTTCTCGAGCGCGGCCGTTTCTTCGAAAGGTCCTCAAGAGCCTTTTTATAAGTTGCGTCCGTGGCCAGCCACATCTGCCGTCGAAGCTCTTTGTAGTTGGCGCAAGGCTTCTGAACCAAGCTTGTGGAGCGCTGGCGAATATTGGGCGAAGGCCCTCCTGCTCGCCTGCTGCTACCAGGAGCGGTCTAATGAATGAAACGGATTGACAGTGAGAGACGTTCGCTCAACGCCGTGGTGAACTACGAACTGCAGTGGGGTGAAATTGTCTCGCGTCCACGTCACGGGGCAGCCGCATGACGCTGAGGGTGCGATCATTGCGGCGGCCTGCTTCATCAGCGCGGGATGACCACGGCGACGAGCGTAGCTAGGGAAGCCCAAACGTATATAAAGCGCTTCCTGCGGTGATAGCGACGTATTCTTTTCCATCCACAGCGAAAGCCATTGGGCCGCTGTGGATCTCGCCGCCGGTCTGAAAATGCCAGAGGACATTGCCGGCAGCGGCATCAAGCAGGATGAAATTTCCTTGAGCATCACCGGTAAACAGCACTCCTCCTGCAGTCGACAAGAGACCAGACGCCGATTGCGATACATGCTGGAATTCCCACTTCACCTGCCCAGTCAGCGGTTCGATGGCGCGAACTGCGCCTTGGCCCGGCGAATCATCGGCCGGACGGTAGGCGCTGCCGTAATAGGCGTTGCCCGCCTCGTATGTTTGCGGGGCCGTGCTGAAAATGTCGCAATTCTCATTGGCGGTTACATAGAAAAGGCCCGTGTTCGGATTGAACGATGGTGAAAACCAGTTCGTGACGCCGTACGCGCCCGGACATAGCCGCCGCCCTTCCGGTGTCGGCTCGGTATCCGGGTCGGGTGCGGGGCGCCCTTCAGCATCCTTGCGGTGAGTCCAGTTGACGGCGCCGAACGGAGTCGCTGAGAGGAGCTTACCCTTGGCGCGATCCAAAAGGTAGAAAAACCCGTTGCGGTTGGCCTGCACGATCAGGTGTTTGCCGTCCATATCGATGATGACCGGCACTTCGGTCGCATCCCAGTCATGGGTATCGTGCTTGGTGAATTGGAATTGCCAATTCAGCTTTCCTGTGTCAGCGTCCAGAGCAAGCAGAGTATTGCTATATAGGTTGTCGCCAGCGCGCCCCTCGCCGCGATTCGATGGTGCAGGATTGCCTGTCGTCCAGAAAAGTTGATTGCTTACCGGGTCATAGGCGCCTGTGATCCACCCGGGCGCTCCACCCGTTTTCCACGAATCTCCTTCCCACGTCTCGTTCCCCGGTTGACCGGGTTCCGGAACGGTGTAGAATCTCCACTTTCGCCGGCCGGTGTCCGCGTCATAAGCATCGACGAAACCGCGGATGCCATACTCACCGCCGGAGGGACTTATGATGATGAGGTTCTTTACCGCTAGCGGCGCGACCGTGAAGGTGTAGCCCTTCTTGTAGTCCGTCGCTGCAACATCCCAGACTACGTGCCCGGTTTTCGCGTCAAGCGCCATGACGTGGGCATCGAGCGTCCCGAAGAAAACCTTGTCCCCCAGGATGGCGAGCCCCCGATTCACTCGCCCGCAACACGGCCGAATGTCCGTGGGCAATTGTCGCTGATATTTCCAGATTGGCCGGCCCGAGCGCGCATCCAGAGCAAACACACGGCCGTCCTGAGCTGTACCGTAGAGGAGGCCGTCAACAACAAGCGCCGTGGTTTCAAACCTGCCGTTGGAGCCGTCCCCGGATGCACCCGTCTGGTAAACCCACTTCGCGACCAGCGAGTGTCCGTTCTCCACGTTGATCTGGTCTAGGGCGCTGAAGCGATGTGCGGCATAATCACCTGAATAGGTCAGCCAGTTCTGTGGTTCTCTGGAGGAATGGACCAGGCGGTCAAACGTCACCTGTCCGAAAGCGTACCCGGCATACCACACCGCGGCCGCCAGAACCAACGAATGGCGGAGAAGCGTATTCACGGCTCCCACGCTCAGTTCGCCCCCGCGGCAAGCAGATACCCCACAATATCCCTCAGATCTTTGTCGCTCAGCTGCGTCGTGTCGTAGGGCGGCATCAACGATACGGAGCTCTTCTTGAAAGAGCGTAGCTTTTCTCTTTCAAGCAGGAGAATGCGTTCGCTCGTGTCCATCATCTGGACGCTAAAGCGGTCCTCATTCATGATGAAGCCTTTTGTTTCCTGTCCTTCCGCGGTCACCACCGTCACTGTCTGGTACCCGTCCGCCAGTTGCCGGCTAGGGTTGCGCACGGAATCCACGATCGATTCTAGCGATCGCGAACTGCCCACGGCGGTCAAATCCGGTCCGAGGCGCCCACCCTTACCATCCACCATGTGACACTTCGAACAACCGGCCGCGCCATAAAAAAGCGCCTTCCCATTCGCCGCATTGCCGGCCGGCGGCGGCGTTTTGATCTCGATGCTCCGGAGATAAGTAATGACCTGCCAGATCTCCTGGTCTTTCATCT
>Ga0187819_10001635_pt1 | contig 11604 bp, 12 predicted proteins | sample NC_wetland_sal_i_15_FD_132411 | JGI IMG/M metagenome (GOLD analysis project Ga0187819, IMG submission 132411) | Wetland sediment microbial communities from Neuse River Estuary, North Carolina, USA - SO4_4 | ecosystem: Environmental > Aquatic > Freshwater > Wetlands > Sediment | place: USA... | reverse complement strand
TCGAGGGCTTCGCGGTCGAGCCCATGGTGAGGCGCGAGAACGCCTTCGAGCTCATCGTCGGGATGACCGAGGACGCCCAGTTCGGACCGGTTATCCTCTTCGGCCATGGCGGCACCGCGGCCGAGGTGATCGGCGACAAGGCCTTGACCTTGGCGCCTCTCAACATGGCCCTCGCCCGCTCGCTCATCGGCCGCACGCGCGTCGCCAGGCTCCTTCACGGCTACCGCAACCAGCCGCCCGCCGCCCTCGATGCGATCGCACTCACCCTCGTCAAGGTCTCGCAGCTCGTGGTCGATCTCGCCGAGGTCGCCGAGCTCGACATCAACCCGCTCCTTGCGGATGCCGACGGCGTGGTGGCGCTCGACGCGCGCATCCGCGTCATGCGCGCCCACGGCGACGGCACGGCGCGGCTCGCCATTCGTCCCTATCCCGCCGGCCTCGAGGAGCTCGTCGAGCTGCCCGACGGGCGCAAATTCACCCTCCGTCCCGTGCGGCCCGAGGATGCGCCCGCCTTCGTCGAGATGTTCGGCAAGCTCGATCCCGATGACGTCCGCCTGCGCTTCCTGGCGCCCAAGAAGTCGCTTTCCGCCAACTTCCTCGCGCGCCTCACCCAGATCGACTACGACCGCGAGATGGCCTTCGTGCTGAGCGAGCCGGGCCTCGCGGCCGGCAAGGCGCAGATCTTCGGCGTGGTGCGCTTTGCGGCCGATCCCGACAACGAGAAGGCCGAGTACGCGATCATCGTGCGCACCGATCTCAAGGGCCTGGGCCTCGGACAGCTGCTCATGCGGCGAATCGTCGACTACGCGCGCCTCCGCGGGATCGGCATGCTGTTCGGCGAGGTCCTGCGCGAGAACGAGAACATGCTGCAGCTCTGCCGCATGTTCGGCTTCACCCTTCACTCGGTACCCCAGCAGGGGGATATCGTCGAGGTCAGGTTAGCACTTCAGGCGAGTGCGTCGTCGAGCGCGTAGCCGGCCGAGCGCACGGTGCGGATCGGGTCCGAATCGCTCTCCCCATTGAGCGCCCGGCGCAGGCGCCGGATGTGCACGTCGACCGTGCGCGGCTCGACGTAGACGTCGCTCCCCCACACCGCGTCCAGGAGCTGCTCGCGCGAGAAGACGCGGCCGGGATGCTCGAGGAGATAACGCAGGAGCCGGAACTCGGTCGGGCCGAGATGGACGCGCCGGCTTCCGCGCATGACGCGGTGGGCGGCGAGGTCCATCACGATGTCGCTGAAGCTGAGCCGCTCCTCCGCGAGTGCGGGGCGCGAGCGGCGCAGCACGGCGCGGACGCGGGCGACGAGCTCGCGCGGGGAGAAGGGCTTGGTGATGTAGTCGTCCGCCCCGCTGTTGAGGCCGCGGATGCGGTCGCCCTCCTCGCCGCGGGCGGTCAGCATGATGATCGGAATATTGCGCGTCTCGGGCCGGCGCCGGAGCTGGCGGCACACGTCGAGCCCGGACATGAGCGGCAGCATCCAGTCGAGAATGACGATGTCCGGCGGATCCTCGGAAACCATGACGAGGGCCTCCTCGCCGTCGGCGGCGGCGGAGACGCGGAAGCCCTCCTGCTCGAAATTGTAGCGCAAGAGCTCGACGAGCGCCGCCTCGTCCTCGATGATCAGGCAATGCAGCTTCATAGGCTCGTTAATTATGGCTCTCTCCCTCGCTCCGCGCCGTCTTGCGGTTCGGGGTCGGCGAGACGACCGCGAAGCTCGAACTGTCGCCCTTCGGACGCGGGCCGCGGAAGGGGCCGCCTTCGACGAGGAAATGCACCGTCTCGGCGATGTTGGTCGCGTGGTCGCCGATGCGCTCGATGTTCTTGGCGATGAACAGAAGGTGCGTGGAGGGCGTGATGTTGCGCGGATCCTCCATCATGTAGGTGAGGAGCTCGCGGAAGAGGCTCGAGTACATCTCGTCGAGCTCCTCGTCGCTGCGCCACACCTCGAGCGCCTTCTCGGTATTGCGCTCGATGAAGGCGTCGAGCACGTTCTTGATGAGGGACTGCGCGAACGCTCCCATGCGCGGGATGGCGTAGGCCGGCTTGACCGCCTGGGTCTGGCTCAGCACGATCGAGCGCTTGGCGACGTTCGTCGCGTAATCGCCGATGCGCTCGAGATCGCTCGAGATCTTGAGCGCCGCCACGATGTTGCGCAGATCGCGCGCCATCGGCTGACGCAGCGCCAGGAGGCGCACGACCTGGTCCTGGACCTGATGCTCGAGCGCGTCGATCCGCGCATCCGCCTCCACGGTCTCGCTCGCGAGCTCGGTGTCGCGCTCGGCCACGGCCTCGATCGCGTTGGCGAGCTGGATCTCGGCGAGCCCGCCCATCTGGGCGATCGTGTTGTTGAGCTGATCGAGCTCCTGGTCGTAGGCCTTGATGATATGGTCAGCGGCCATCTCCATCTCCTGCCTTCTTGCGGCCAAAGGCCCGATCCAGCCTATTCGCGGCGCGCTTGACGGGTGCCAGCCTACCCGCGGCCCGCGATAGATTTACTACGATGATGTGACAGTTCCATGACCGGCCGGCGGCAGGCCGGCCTCCTCCTCCGTCCGCTCGCGCGGTCCCGCCGCGTGCAGGAAGACCGTGAAGACGCTGCCCTTTCCGATCTCGCTCTCGATCTGCAACGCGCCCCGGTGGTGGCTTACGATGTGTTTCACGATGGCGAGCCCGAGCCCGGTGCCGCCGAGCTCGCGCGAGCGCGCGGCGTCGACCCGGTAGAAGCGCTCGGTCAGGCGCGGAATCTGCTCTTTCGCGATGCCCTCGCCCTCGTCTTCCACGGCGACCGCGACGAGGCCCGCGGCGGGGATGCGGGCGAGCGGGACGGGCGCGCGCTCGACATGGCGGACGCGCACGCGGACCGTCGTGCCGCGGCGGCCGTATTTGAGCGCGTTGTCGATCAGGTTCTGGAACACCTGGGCGAGCTCGTCTCCGTCGCCGAGCGCCTTCGGCGGCTCCTCCTCGCCGAACTCGAGCGCAAGGGAGGTCTCGCGCGCCTTGGCCAGCGGCTGGAGCGCGTCGATCACGCCGCGCAGAAGCTTGACCACGTCGACCTGCTCGGTCGGCGGGGTGTGCTCGCGCAGCTCGATGTGCGAGAGAGAGAGCAGGTCGTCGACGAGGCGCGACATGCGGTTGGCCTGCTGCTGCATGATGGCGAGGAAGCGCGCGCGGGCGGGGGCGTCTTGGCTGGCCGCACCCTGGAGCGTCTCGATGAAGCCGAGGAGGGTTGCGAGCGGCGTCCTCAGCTCGTGGCTCGCATTGGCGACGAAGTCCGCACGCATCTGCTCGGCGCGCTTCTCGAGCGTCAGGTCGTGGAGTGCCACGATCAGGGAGACCTCGTTGCTGGCGAAGCCGGCAAGCCGCTCGACGCGTCCGACGAAGGAGCGGCGGACCGGCGCGGAGAGCTCGAAGGTAGCGCGCGCGCCCGCCCCGCGCCGGAGTGCCGACTGTGCTGCATCGAGGAGGGCCGGGACGCGGAGCGCGGCGGAAAGCTCGCGGCCTTGGGGATCTCCCTCGAGCAGCTCCTTGGCCGCCGCATTGGAACGCACGATGCGCAGCCGCCCGTCGAGCATGAGGAGCGGGTCGGGCAGGCTGTCGAGCACGGCCTCGAGTGCTGCGAGCCGGGCCGCCGTCTCCTCGCGCCGCGCCTGCGCGTGCCGCTGCATCCGGCCGATCGCAGAGGCCAGCGCCACCACGAGCGGCGGCCAGAGCGGGCTCGGCGTCGGCGGCTCCTCGCCTTCGGCAAGCGCGTCGAGATGTTTGGTGAGCCGCGCCACGCCGCGGAGGTGAGGCCGGATGATGGCGCCGATCACCAGGCCGATCACGACGAAGGCGAGGAAGGACCAGCGCCCGTCGAGGCGGCCAAGTGCCACGAGGATTGCGAGCACCGCGGCCGCGGGCAGTGCCAGCAAGGCCGTCATCGCGAGGATCGGCTTGAGCGGGGTGGCTCCTTGGGTCATGGCAGCAGCAATTTCCGCCAAAGCGGTGCCCGTGACAAGGTGGCGCGGGCAAGTGCCGCCGCAAAGATGAAGACTCGGCGGCAAGGGAGCCGCTCGTGCCCTCCCCTCCGAGCGGCTAATGGGCTATGGCATTTCGCCGCCTCGCCCTTCGAGACGCGCGCTTCGCGCGCTCCTCAGGGTGAGGCGGCCCGCACATCCAGCGAATTTCCTCCTCCTGAGGAGGGCCGAAGGCCCGTCTCGAAGGACGAGGGAATTCGCTCAAGGCCAAATGCGATTGCCCTCCGGGCGCTCCCCGGCCTCAGCCGGCGTTGATGGCGTCGTGCGCGGTCAAGGCCGCGAGATTGACGAGCTCGGAGAGCGAGGTGCCGAAGGGGGCGATCTGGGCCGGCTTGCCGAGGCCGATCAAAAGCGGGCCGATCACCGTGCTGTGGCCGAGCTTCTGCAGGAGCTTGGCGCCGATGTTGGCGGCGTGCAGCCCGGGCATGATCAGCACGTTCGCCGGACCCGAGAGCCGGCAGAAGGGATAGAGCTTCCGCACCTCGGCGTCGAGCGCCACGTCGATCGCCATCTCGCCGTCGTACTCGAAGTCGACGTTGCGGCGGTCGAGCTCGGTGACGGCGGCGCGCATCTCCGCCGCGCGCGCGAAGCCGGTGTTGCCGAAGCTCGAGAAGGAGCACAGCGCCACGCGCGGCTCGTGGCCGAGCTGGCGCGCCTTGGCCGCCGCCTGGACCGCGATGTCGGCGAGCTGGTGCGGGGTCGGCCGCTCGTGCACTTGGGTGTCGGCTATGAACACGGTGTTGCCGCGCGCGACCACGATCGAAAGCCCGAACACCTCGCGCTCCGGTGCCGCATCGATCGCCTGCCTGATGTCGTCGAAGGCGACGGTGAAGTTCCGGGTCAAGCCGGTCACCATGCCGTCCGCATCGCCCATGGCCACCATGCAAGCCGCGAAAACGTTGCGGTTCTGATTCACCATGCGTTGGCAGTCCCGGTAAATGAAGCCACGGCGCTGGAGGTGGGCGTAGAGGTAGTCCGTGTAGCGCTTGTTGTTGGTGGAAAGGCGCGCGTTGTGGACCTCGAGTTCCTCCGCCGCCTCGAGCCCGCTCTGGACGATCGTCTCGCGCACGCGCTCGACGCGGCCGACGAGCACGGGCACGCCGAAGCCGGCGTTGCGGAAGGCAAGGGCGGCGCGGATGACGCGCTCCTCCTCCCCTTCCGCGAAGACGATGCGCTGCGGCCGCGCGCGCACCGCCTCGAAGATGAACTGCAGGCTCGAGGCGAGCGGGTCGAGGCGGCCGGCGAGCTCGCGCTTGTAGCCCTCGAGATCGATGATCGGCCGGCGCGCGACACCCGAGTCCATCGCCGCCTGCGCCACCGCCGTCGGCACCGCGACGATGAGGCGCGGGTCGAAGGGCGTGGGGATGATGTAGTCGGGTCCGAAGCGCAGGCGCTCGCCCGCATAGGCGGCCGCCACCTCGTCGGGGACGTCCTCGCGCGCGAGCTTGGCGAGCGCATAGGCCGCCGCGATCTTCATCTCGTCGTTGATGGTGGAGGCGCGCACGTCGAGGGCGCCGCGGAAGATGTAGGGGAAGCCGAGGATATTGTTGATCTGGTTGGGATAGTCCGAGCGGCCGGTGGCCACGACCGCGTCCTTGCGCACGGCGCGGACGGCCTCGGGCGTGATCTCCGGATCCGGGTTGGCCATGGCGAAGATGATCGGCCGCTTCGACATCCTCTCGACCATCGCCTGATTGACGGCGTCCTTGACCGAGAGGCCGAAGAACACGTCGGCGCCGGCGAGTGCGTCGGCGAGCGTGCGCAGCTTGGTCTCGGCCGCATAGGCCGATTTCCACTGGTTCATGCCCTCGCGGCGGCCGCGATAGATGACGCCCTTGCTGTCGCAAAGGATGATGTGCTCCTTGGGCATGCCCATGCGGACGAGGAGATCGGCGCACGCGATCGCCGCGGCACCGGCGCCGTTCACCACCAGGCGCGCGTTCTTGAGCTTGCGCCCCGTCAACTCGAGGGCGTTGATGAAGCCCGCCGCCACGATGATCGAGGTGCCGTGCTGGTCGTCGTGGAAGACCGGGATGTCGAGAAGGGCGCGCAGGCGCTCCTCGATCATGAAGCATTCGGGCGCCTTGATGTCCTCGAGGTTGATGCCGCCGAAGCTGGCGCCGAGGAAGCGCACGCAATTGACGAACTCGTCGACGTCGCGGGTCGAGATCTCGAGATCGATGGCGTCCACGTCGGCGAAGCGCTTGAAGAGGACGGCCTTGCCCTCCATCACCGGCTTGGCGGCGACGGCACCCAGATCGCCGAGGCCGAGGACCGCCGTCCCGTTGGTGATGACAGCTACGATGTTGCCCTTGGCCGTGTAATCGTAGGCGAGCGCCGGATCGCGCGCGATTGCCAGGCACGGCACCGCCACTCCCGGCGAGTAGGCGAGCGAGAGGTCGCGTTGCGTGGTGAGCGGCTTGGTCGGCCGGATCTCGATCTTGCCCGGCCGGCCCGAGGCGTGCATGAGCAGCACCTCCTCGTCGGTCACGGTGATGGTGCGTTTCCCGCCTGTCGCGTCCATGGCTCGTTCTTCTTTTCGGCTATGAGGTCGCCCAAGAGAGGACCGTGTGCCCGCCGCAGCGGGCGTCGGCGCGCTGCATTTCCTGGCAGCATAGCCCTTCGGCTTACCGGCTGTTAAGCGCGAAGTCGGGGGGAGTTAGCGCTGGCCGAGCAATCGCTGCACCGGCTCGGCGAGGCCTCCTGCCGCGAACGGGTTCAAGATGCCGATGCCGGCGATGCCGCCTGCCATGTCCTCGGAGAGGATGGTGGTGCAACCGGCCTCGGCGGCGGTGGCGAGGAGGAGGGCGTCCCAAAAAGACGCGCGCCCGGCCGCGGCGTCGCTTAGGGCCGTGCGCAGGGCCGTGGCCGATGGGGCGGCGGAGGGAAAGATCGCCAGCCAATCGCTCGCCTGCGCAGCCGCCTCGGCCGGCGGAACCAGGCCCTTCAGCGTGACCGCAGCATAGAACTCGGAGAGCGCCTGCAAGGTCAGCCAGCACTCGCACTCGGCCGCGCGGTCGACGATCTCGGCGGCAAGCGCGTGCCGCTCTCCGGCAGCAGTGTCAATGCTGTAGACGAGGATATTGGTGTCGAGCGTGAAGCGCTCAGTCGGGGCGTTCATGGAGGGCTGCTCGCTCGAGCGGGCCCGCGCCGATCGGCCAGCCCTTTTCCATGCGCGCGCGCGCGCGCGCGCGTGCCGCCAGTTGCTCCGCCGTGAGGACGCGGCGGCCCGCGATCGGCACCAGGCGCGCCACCGGCCTGCCGTTGCGGGTGATGACGAAATCCTCACCCGCCTCGACCGCGCGAATGCAGCGGGCGAAGGACTGGTTGGCCTCGCGCAGGGTCAGCTTTTTGCTCATTTGCGGTGCTCGCTTGATGACCGCTTCATATGTAGCACAATATCGTGCTACTTTCAGTCCTGTTGCGCTCGCTAGGTCGCGTCGCCGTTTGAATTTTCGCGTTTTACCCCGTTGCAAGGTTCCGACCTGGCGACGGCCCGCGCTCAGGTACGGATTGGATGGCCCAGTCTGAGAGGCTCGTCGCGCAGATAAGATAGGGGCCATGCGCGGCCAGCTGCGGAGTAGTTGGGCCAATCACTCGATCCCGACGTACCCGCGTTCGTCATCGGTTGCGGAGGAGACGTAGCTGATTGGTTCCTCGTAGATCTTCGAGAGCTCCCTGATGCGCCTGCGCAGATTAGCCCGGTTCATGCTCGTTTCATTCGTCTTGAACATCAGGGCCTCGGCCATGTCCGTGATCGGTCCGGTCAACCTCCGACTGCGGTCGAATTGGTGCGCCGCAGGGATCAGCCGAGATGTGCCAGGAACGGACCTTTGACCGTTAGCGAGTTCCTTAGCAGCCTCTGCTCCTGCTCGTGCGCCCGCCTCGGCGGGCTTTTTCCTCCCCGGCCGGGGCGGGCATGACGCCCGTCACATTTCGATCGAAGCCGCACTCGGCCGCTCAGAGCCCGAAGTAATTCACCAGCGCGGCCACGAGGCGCTCGACCAGCTTCTCGAGGTTCTCGCCGGGGGCGTAGTCGTAGCGCTCTGTCCGGCGCTCCTCGTCGTGGTAGGGAAATGCCTTGATCGAAATGCGGCCCCTGTGGATCTGGAAAGTCACGCGGTATGGCCGGCGGAGCGCTTTGGAGGCGACGATCTCCCCCACGATACTTCGTTGCTTGATATCGAAATGGCCGAGGCGATAGCTCACGCCTGCCTCGGTGCCGAATTTCTCCCTGACTGCGTTGTTGATGCTGGTGAGCACGCCCCAGAGCTCGGCGAACGTCTTCTCAGCATCTATGAAAAGCTCCTGTTCGGTGACGGGCAGCCGCGACTGCTCGGTGTGCACCGCCGCGAGCTTGGCCTTGAAGGCGTCGGCGATGGCCTTGGGATCAATTGGCACTTCCAGCGCTCCTTCCCTGGCCGTTACCGCCGGGAGCTTCCAGATGACGGGCTCTTGGGCGTCAACATGCACTTTCTTCGAAACGACAGCAAGGCGGAGCCGGCTCGGGTATTCGACGGAAGTCGGCATTGCCGAAATGCTTGCGCGGATACAGTCCGGCAGGCTCAAGGCGGCCGGCAATCTCATCGCGTGGGCCGGCGAGTTTCAAAGCTACCACCGCAACGACAGGCTCGTCGTGCAGATTAACGATGACCTCATGAGCACAACACGAATTGGCCGCCGTGCGCATCGAAGCGTTGTAGGAAGCGCTTGGCCGGCTGCGAACGCAAATGGATCAATACGTCGTCCGGAACTTCAAGGGAAGCGCGAGCACCGGGAGCAAGGCCCTTATCATCCTCGGCACGGCCGGCCTCATGGTTGGTCAAGTGGAGCCAAATACTCACGCCGGAACCAAGCTCGACGAGACGGAGAACGGGCCTTTGGCATCCTGCGATGGCTTAACAAAACCTTGTTACGAGATTGTAAAGAAGCCGCTATGCATCGCGCTCCAACAGCTATCCGTTACATTTTCTTAACAAACAGCAAGTATGTCTAAGTACATCATCACGAATTATGAGGCGCGGCGCGCCGCAAAGGGGGAACCATGCGCCACCTAATGTGGATCAAGGTGCTCGTTCAAAATCTGAAGTCGAAAGACGGCGTCACCGCCATCGAATACGGTCTGATCGCAGCGCTAATCGCGGTCGCCATAATCGTCGCCGTGACCTTGGTGGGGACCAACTTGCAACTGACCTTCAACATGATTGCGGGCCACCTCGGCAGCTCGCCGCACTGAGTCGTCGAGCACCGCCGCAGAGGCAGGTATCGCCCCGCTACCTGCTTGAGGGGGGATGGGATTGCTTGGTGGACGAGCTTGACGTGATATAAATCACTGACGAAAGTCGATGCAGGAGGTTGCCATGCGCGCGTCATACATGAAAATGCTTGTAGGTGTCCGCACGTTCGCGATCGCCATGCTGTATTTCTACGTTTTGGTCCTTTCAATTGCCGTGACTTTTTCGGGCTTGATGCCCGGGTGGTTTGTCGCAAGCGGTTGGGTGCTGCTGCTCGCGGCGCTTTTTGGCGAGCAATACACCGAGCGGAAAGACGGCATGAACAATTTCGTGGGTATCGGCACGTTCGCCATCACCATGCTGTATTTCTACGTTTTGGTCCTTTCAATTGTCGTGATGTACTGGGGCTTACTGCCGGGGTGGTTTGTTGCAGCCGGTTGGGTGCTGCTATTCGCAGAGCTTTATGGCGAGAAATACGTCAACTCGAAAACCGGGCAGAGCGCCGCGTCCCAATTGGCGTGATAGAGACCAGGGGACGCTGCTACTGCCGAAAAGGCGGCCATGCGGAGTCCCAAAGTGCGAAATGACCAGTCGGCCGATCCATATCCGTTAAGAGGCCGGCGCCGGGCTTGCGTCGGCCTACATGCTTCGTCGCAAAAGCGCCAGGGCCGGACGTTGCCTGCCGCGAGCTCGCCCGTCAGCTTGGGGGCGTAAACGGCTGGCTGATTTCCCTGAATATGCTCAGGGCTTCGCACCGCGCAGCATGCGCGGCGAGCGCCGGCCGGCGTCGCTCATCAAAGATGCCGGGGTGTGCTTCGCGCGTGAACCTCAGAGCGCAGGCCACGGCAATGTCCGAGTGTCCGATTGCCGCACCGAACCAGAACGGAGTGGTGACCCTAACCTGCTCTGCCTCTAAGGCGGTGAGGACGGCCGCAATCTGTGCACTGCATCGGTCCAACCAGAGCTGCGACCTTTCCTGATGCAAAGCCCGCTCATAGACCAGGCTGACGGCCTTATCCGCAAGGCCAGTGGCCAAGGCACAGATCTTTAGAGCGGCCCGGCGCTTCGGGCCGCTGCGGGGGATGATCGCCTTTGTGGGACCAACCAATTCGTCGAGATAGTCGAGAATTGCCATGCTTTCGATCAACACTTCGGCGTCGTCGAGGATCAAGCTCGGAACCCGTCGCAAGGGATTATAGCGTTCGATTTTGTCCCCATCGGCGAACACCGACCATGGCCGGTGCTCGTAAGGCAGACCGTACACGCGTAGCGCGATCGCCACCCGCCGGACGAATGGGGAGTCGTATTGACCCACAAGTATCAACATTGCCTCCATCAAAGGCCAAAGCCGCGTCGCATGACATAGCCGAACCAGCTGTATGACCGCAGCAGGTCAGTGTCGAACCAACGCGGCTTGGCCCGCGCAAACCTTGAGAAACGCCGCGCCAGTCATGCGAAGGGGGAGGTGAATTCAATCTGGCTTCGCCTTCCGGCCCTCACTTCGAGCACTCGGAGACCTGCACCTTGCAGCCCTTGCCGCCGCCATTCACGCACTTGCTCTGGGCGTCTGCGCGCGCCTGCCCATCGCTATCGCCAAGGCCCCAAAAGGCGACCGCGCCTGCGGCTGCGGCCACCGCTCCGCACTTGCGGTCGAACCACACCATCACTTCGCAATCGTTGCCGTGCTGCGCGCACGTCTGCATGGCGACGCTTTCCGCTTTCGCCTCGCTGCCCCAACGATAGGAGGTGCCCCACGCCCCGCTCGTGCGGCCATAGGCGATGGCGCCATAGCTGTTGGCAGGGACGTCGGGCGTGCAAGTGCTCGTCATCGTGTGCTCGCTGCAATTGCCCTGAATATAGTTGCTACACTGGTACGAGTATGTGCAGGCGGCCCGCGCCGGCGCAGATTGCGCCACGACGCCGAGGAAAACGCTCAAGGCCGGAAGAAAGAGCAATCGCAAATTCATGAGAGTAACCCCCCTTTTGAGGGACGGTCGCATACTGCATCGCTCGGTTTCAACCGACATTCCTCAAATGGCCGAGCAAGCCAGCCCTTCCTTGGAGAGCGTGCGCGCCTCGCGGCCGGGCTTCCGCCATGCTATGGTGCCGCCGGCACTTGCCCCATCCCAACAGCTCTCGTGAGGAGCGCCTTGCCGTCCCCCGCGGAGCCCTTGAGCGAGACCCCCTCCCCCCCGCCCCGGCCCGAGGCGACGGCACTTTCCGCCACCCCCATGATGGCCCAGTACCTCGAGGTCAAGCGCGCGCACCCGGACTGCCTGCTCTTCTACCGCATGGGCGACTTCTACGAGATGTTCTTCGAGGACGCGGTCAAGGCCGCGAAGGCGCTCGACATC
>Ga0187819_10001633_pt1 | contig 11614 bp, 13 predicted proteins | sample NC_wetland_sal_i_15_FD_132411 | JGI IMG/M metagenome (GOLD analysis project Ga0187819, IMG submission 132411) | Wetland sediment microbial communities from Neuse River Estuary, North Carolina, USA - SO4_4 | ecosystem: Environmental > Aquatic > Freshwater > Wetlands > Sediment | place: USA... | reverse complement strand
TGCCTGCGTCATGCTGACGCCCGACCTTGCCCGGGCCGCCCATCTGCTCGGCCAGGTCCCGTCGGCGGCGCACGTCATCAAGTTCCGGTTGCCACGTCACAACCACACAAGCTAACCAACGCCGCCACAGAACGCGATGCCCCCGTGGCGGCGACACCGGTTGCAGCCGGCCCGTCCCGCCCGCCGGGCGCGGGTGTTTGGGGCTTGTGGCACACCCGCCCCGGTAGATGGGGCCGCGGGCACACGCACCCCAAGCGGTGGGCGCGGGTGTTTGGGGCTTGTGGCACACCGGCCCCGTACTACGGGGCCGGGGGCACACGCACCCCAAAGCGGCTCAGTCAGGGGGCACTGACCGATCGGGCATTGGTTGTCTCGCCGGGCTCGATACCGAAGGAGATGATGCGAATGGGATGGATGCGGACGATGGTGTCCTCGAAGCGCTCTCCGAAGGCCTTGCCTCCCGACGGGATCACGACGGCGGTCCCGCGGATCTCGATCATGCGTGGCTGCCACGGCGGGAGCACATCGTCGATCACGATGCTGGCCCGGCCCGTGCGCTGCACGTCGCGAAGTTTCTTGGTCTGGCTCATCCGCAGGCCGCCCACGTCGATGGCGTCGTGCTCGGCGTTGTAGCGAAATGACGTGGGTACCACGTGCGGCTGCCCGTCCGCGCCGACGGTGGCGATCCGGCCCAGGCGCTGACCGGCGAGGTAGTCGAGTTCGGAGTCCGTGAAGACGCTCATGCCCGGCTAACCGGCGTGCCCGTCGCGGAATTCCGCGCTTGCACGGTGCCGATGAGTTGCGGCCCGCCGATGAGTTTTCTTCGAGGTGCGCGGCTAAGGAAATGACGCTGCGGAACACCGAGTACCGCATCACATTCCGGTCCGAGGCGGGGCGGTGAGCATCCGCGCTAGTCGGGGTGTCGGTCGTCGTAGCGGCGGGTGCGCTTGATCGCGGCCCGGTTGCGCTTGGCCTCCAGGCGCCGCTCGTTGGCGGCCCGGCCGGGCCTGGTCGGAATGCGCGGGCGCTGCGGCGGGGCGACCGCATCCCGGAGCAGGCCGGCCAGCCGGGCCCGGGCGGCCTGCCGGTTGGCGAGCTGGCTGCGCTGCTCGGACGCGGCCACGGTGAGCACGCCGCCGACCAGCCGCCCGGCGAGGCGCTCGGCCGCCCTGGCCCGGGCCCAGTCCGGGAGCGTGGCCGAGTGCTCAACGTCGAAGGAGAGCTCGACCCGGCTGTCGGCGGTGTTGACCGACTGCCCGCCGGGTCCTGATGCGCGGGAGAAGCGCTCGTGCAGCTCAGCGGCCGGTATCAGCAGCCAGCTGTTCACCCGGAGATCCTCGGCCACTCCTCGACGTTAGCCGGTGCCCTGGTCCCGCTGGTACCGGGTCCGGCTGCGGCGTATCGCCTCGGCGTACCAGGCCTCGAGCTGGCGTTGTCGGCCACCATCTTGATCCGGCAACTCATCCTGGATTCTCCTGCCCCGTGGAGCGAATCAGGCGAGGTCGGCGACTAGCCCGTGAACCGGCTTGCGGCGGCCGGTATAGAACGGGATCTCCAGCCGGGTGTGCAGCCGGGCCTCGGCGCCGCGCAGGTGACGCATCAGGTCGACGATCCGGTGCAGCTCATCGGCTTCGAAGGCGAGTATCCACTCGTAGTCGTTGAGGGCGAAGCACGCGACGGTGTTGGCCCGGACGTCGGGATACTCGCGGGCCATCATCCCGTGCTCGGCGAGCAGCCTGCGGCGCTCGGCGGGATCGAGCAGGTACCACTGATACGAACGGACGAATGGGTACACGCTCACGTACGCACGCGGCTCTTCCTCGGCCAGGAACGCCGGGATGTGGCTCTTGTTGAACTCGGCCGGGCGGTGCAGGGCCATCACCGACCACACTGGCTCGCTGCAGCGGCCCAGCCTGGTCCGGCGGAAGCGCACGTACAGGTCCTGGAGGTCATCCGAGGTCGGCGCGATCCACCAGAACATGAAATCCGCGTCCGCCCGGAACGCTTGCACGTCGTAGCAGCCGCGGGTGATGACGCCCTTGCCCGCCGCCTGGTCGAACAGGTCGGCTACCTCGGCCGCGGCGTTCCCGTGCCCGCCCGCTTCCAGCCCGGTCCGGTCGCTTACCCGGAACACCGACCACATCGTGTACCGGATGAGCTCGTTGAGGTCGCGCGCCTTCGGCTTGCCGGCCGCCCCCGCGGCCTCAGGGCTCGTTCCGCCCGGCTGGGTCATCCTTCGTTCGTCAGCCATGTGACTATTGTCGGCCACCGCCAAGGAAGTCCATCACCTGGCTGGCCGCCGCGCGGGCCGTCGCGATGCAGGCGGGTATGCCGACGCCGTCGTAGGCCGCCCCGCAGACGGCCAGGCCCGGCTGACCGGCGACAGCGGCCCGGATCCGCGCCACCCGGTCCAGATGCCCGACCGTGTACTGGGGCAAGGCGCCGCCCCAGCGGGTGACACGGTGCGCGACAGGAGCGCCGCGTACCCCGGTCGCCGCCTCGAGTTCGGCCGCGGCCACCGCGGCGAGATCCTCATCAGCCCGCTGCAGCAGCGCTTCCTCGCCGATACGGCCGACCGAGCAGCGCACGATCTCCAGCGGCCCGGCACCGGACACCGTGGCGTCCGCCAGGTGCGGCCACTTGACGGTCGAGAAGGTGACCGCCTTCACGGCCCGCCCGTCCACCGCCGGGACTAGGTACCCGCTCCAGCCCAGCGCGGCCAGCCCGGCCCCGGGAAACGCCGAACGCGGATAGGCGAGCGTGACGATCGCCATGCTCGCGTAGCTGATCTCACCGAACGCCGTGACGGCAACCGATGCGCCGGGCACCCCCGCGAGCAGGCGGCTGGCCGGACGCGCGGGGACGGCGATAATCACCGCGTCGGCGTCGATGTGCTCTTCGGCCGCCGCCGATCCGACCGTGAGCCGCCAGCCGCGCCTGGCACCCGGCCCGGTCGGCGCGGGGGACAGCGCGCGGGCCATCGCGGTCGTCCGGACCTCCGCGCCCGATGCCTTGGCCAGGAAGGTGGGCAGCAGGCCCAGTCCCCCGGCGAGCGTGGTGAACACCGAGCCGCCGGACCGCGTGCCGGCCGGCGCCCGGTCCTGGTCCCCGGCCGGAACCGGCACCGGTGGCGGCAGCAGCGAGCCCGCCGCCTCCGCGAGTGACCGGTAGCGCCGCGACGCAGCCGCCAGCGCCGGCATGGTCGCGTCGAAGGACAGGTCCGAGGAACGTCCCGCGTAGACCCCGCCGAGCAGCGGGTCGACCAGGCGGTCGACGACCTCTGCGCCGAACCTGGCCCCGACGAAATCCGCGACCGGCACGTCGCCGTCCCGTGCGGTCGGCGGCAACTCGAGGTCCTGGCTGGCCCGGGCCGCCCCGTCCCCGGACACCACCCCCGATCGGGCCAGTTCGGCCAGGTCGGACGGCACGCCCATGAACTGACGCCGGGGTAGCGGGCGGAGCGCGCCGAGCGTCCAGATCGCCGAGGACGTGGTTCCCGGCTCCACGCGGTCACCGGCCAGTCCCACCTGGGTGATGAGCCCGGTTCCCTCCGGCCGGGTGACGAGCAGCGCCTCGGCCCCCTCGTCGACCGCGACCCCGGCGACCTCGGATACGGACAGCTTGCCGCCCAGCCGGGGCGATCCCTCGAGCACGGTCACCCGCACCGGCTCGTCCCGGAGGAAGAACGCCGCCGCCAGCCCGGCGATCCCGCCGCCCACGATCACCACGTGGGGCCGCGCAGTCGAAGGGTTCATGCCTCCAGCCTGGCAGATACCGCCCGATGCCCATGACCGCAGGGCCTCCGGCCGCCGGACCGGCGGCATGGCTCGTAACCATGGTGCGGCCGGGACGGTGCTGGATCGTGACCACAGCCGCGGAACCGCCCTGCGGCTGCCCCCGTCACAACGGCATGTTGAACACACTGAGCTTGAACCGCCGGTCGGCGCGGACCGGGCGCACTCTATTCGGCGCCGCCGCCGGCCTGGCGATCGGCGGTACCATGCTCGCCGGGGGAATCTTGCTGGCCGGATGCTCCGGCAGTTCGTCCAGCTCGGCAGCGGCGCAGGGAGAGGCCCTCCCGTCCGCTGCGGGCGCCGTGGCGGCACCGGCGGCGTCGGCAGCAGGCCCGGCAGGACAGTCGGCGAGCGCGGCAGGACAGTCGGCCAGCACCGGAACCACGGCCCGGCTGGCGCCCGCCAGCGACATCATCTACACCGCACAGCTGACCGTGAGGGCCGGAAACGTCAGCTCCGCCGCCGCCAAGGCCACGCAGATCATCGAAGCCGTGGGTGGCTACGTCTCCAGCGAGACCACCTCGGCCGACCCGGATCACCCGTCCGAGGCCACCGCCACCGTGCAGTTGAAGATCCCGGTCGCGTCCTACCCGGCCACCCTGAGCCAGCTCGCGACCAGCCTGGGCACTCAGCTGACCCTGCAAGAACAGGCCCAGGACGTCACCGAGCAAGTGGCCGACGTGAACAGCCAGGTTGCTTCGTACGAGGCGGCTATCGCCCAGTTGCGGGCGCTGCTCTCGCACGCCGGTTCGGTCGGTGACCTGCTCAGCGTGCAGAACCAGATCAACAACGAGGAAAGCGCGCTGGAGGCGATGCAGGCGCAGCAGCGGGCGCTCAGCCACGAGACCAGCTACGCGACGGTGACCCTCACCATCCTCGGTCCGAAGGCCAAGCCGGTCGTGCACCGTCTGAAGGCTCCGCCGTCCCTGGCCGGCGGCCTCGGCGCCGGCTGGCACGCGCTCAAGGTGACGGTTTCCTGGACCCTGGCCTTCCTCGGTGCCATCGCGCCGTTCGCCGCGATCGCGGCTATCGCCGGATACGCGATCTACCGGGCCAGGCGCTGGCTGAGCCGCCGCAGGCCCGCGCCGCGCCCGGCCGCGCCGGAGAACTAGCCTGGGACAGCCGCGCCGGGAACCGACCCGGGCGATCCGCCCCGGCCCGGTTCCCGGCACCCCGGCCGGGTAGCGTCCTGGCTATGACAGACCCGCAATGGCAGCCGCGGCACGACGATCCGCTGTTCATCCTGGCCATGGATCACCGTGCCTCGTTCGGCAAGACCCTGTTCGAGGTCAGGGACGATGACCCCGGCCCGGACCAGCTCTCGGCGATGAAGTCGGCCAAGTGGATGATCTTCGAGGGACTGCGGGCCGCGCTGCCCGCGGTGATCCACGGACGGGCCGGCGTGCTGGTCGACGAGCGGTACGGCCAGGACGTGATCGACGCGGCCCGGGGCGACGGGCAGCCGGTGGTGCTGGCCATCCCGGTCGAGGCCAGCGGGCACGACTGGATCACCCCGGAATGGGGTGATCCAGTGGCTCGCGCACGTCGAGGCGATCAGGCCCGACTACGCCAAGGTGCTGGTCCGGGATAATCCCGACTTCGACCCGGCCGAACGCGAGCAGCAATTCGGCCGGCTGGCCCAGATCAGCTCGGCGCTCCGCGGGATCGGCGTGCCGCTGCTGTACGAGCTGCTGGTGCCCGCCACCAGCGCCCAGCTCGACCGGGCCGGCCATGACGCCGGGGTGTATGACCGCGACCTGCGCCCCGGCCTGGTCGCGCAGGTGATCACGGACAACCAGGCGCACGGAGTCGAGCCCGCGCTGTGGAAGGTCGAGGGCCTGGAGACCGCCGAGGCGGCGCAGCAGGTGGCCGATCAGGCCCGGGCCGGCGGTCAGCACGCCGACCTGATCGTCTTGGGCCGGGACGCGCCAGCCGAACGCCTCGACCACTGGCTCGAGGTAGCCAGCCAGGTCAGCGCGTTCGTCGGCTTCGCAATCGGCCGCAGCATCTGGGAAGACGCCGTGCGCGAGTACGAGGCGTCCGACCACGGCGAGGCGGCTGCCGGCGCCGCGCGCGGCCAGATCGCCGAGCGTTACCTAGGCTTCGTCGCGCACTGGAAACCCGCAGGCTAGGCATCCGGCCGGATGGACTCGGCGTGCACCAGGTCGGCCAGCCGGGCCAGGACGCCGGGGTCGGTCTCCGGCAGCACGCCGTGGCCCAGGTTGAACACGTGCCCCTCGGCGGTCCGCCCGCGCACGAGCACGTCCCTGGCCCGCTCCTCGACCACCTCCCACGGCGCGAGCAGGACCGCCGGGTCAAGGTTGCCTTGCAGCGCCTTGCCCGGTTCCACCCGCCGGACGGCCTCGTCCAGCGGGATACGCCAGTCGACCCCGACCACGTCGGCTCCGGCCTCTCCCATCAGCCCGAGCAGCTCTCCCGTTCCGACACCGAAGTGAATGCGCGGTACGCCGGTGGATCCGAGCGCGCTGAAGATCCGGCTGGTGTGCGGCAGGATCGCGTGCCGGTAATCATCCGGGCCGACCGCGCCGACCCAGGAATCGAAGAGCTGGATCGCCGAGGCCCCCGCCCCGACCTGGATCTGCAGGAACGAGATGGTGATGTCGGCGAGCCGGCCGAGCAGGGCGTGCCAGAGCTCGGGATTGCCGTACATCAGCGCCTTGGTCTTGTCGTGGTTCTTGGACGGTCCCCCTTCGACCAGGTAGGACGCGAGCGTGAACGGGCCGCCCGCGAAACCGATGAGCGGCCGATCGTTCAGCTCGGCGACGAGCATCCCGACCGCTTCGGTCACGTAGGGCACGTCATCGGGCTCGAGCGCGCGCAGCCGCCCTAGGTCCGCCGACGTCCGTACCGGGGTGGCCACGACCGGCCCGATACCCGCCTTGATGTCGACATCGATTCCCACCGCGCGCAGCGGGACCACGATGTCGCTGAACAGGATCGCCGCGTCCACGTCGTACCGGCGCAACGGCTGCAGGGTGATCTCGGTGATCAGGTCGGGGCGCGTGCACGAATCGAGCATCGAGACGCCCTCGCGCACCTTGCGGTACTCAGGCAGCGAACGGCCGGCCTGCCGCATGTACCAGACCGGCGTATGGGGAACCGGCTCCCTCCGGCAGGCCTGGATGAAAGGGGATTTTTCCTGGCGCACGGTCACGTTTCGGATCGTCTCACATACCCGCACGTCGGGGATCGTTTCCGAGCAGAGCGCGGTCGCCCCTCGAGACACGCCGCCCGAGATCCCACGAATCGGCCGGCGGTCATGTCACTATCGGCAGCGACCCTGATCTAACCCGCTGCACGTCCATGTCGCACCGCACCGAGGAGGTCGCCAGGATGACCAGGTACTGCACCGGATGCGGCGAGGAGCAGCTGTTCGAGCAGCTGCACGCAGAGGCGGCCGGCTGCCCGGATATCCCCGACGGCGACTGCCCGGAGTGGGGTTGTTCCGCGTGCGGCGAGGCCCTGTTCATCGGTCTTCCGGTACGGGAGTATGTCGGCAGCGGCAGCGCGTCGAGGGCCGCATAACCGGACTAACCGATTCCCACTGGTTCTAGGCTGAAGCTGAACCGGTCAAACTTGCATGAAACATGGTGTTCCGGCATGAATCTACGTGACGCCGCGTGAGAAGCGGATGAGCGACACGTACGCTCGGGTCATGAGGCCGGCTGACGAGCCAGGGAAGAGGCGCGCGACGCGATCGGGAGCGGGACGGCGATCGGGTGCGGCGCCCAGCCTGGCGGCGGCCCCCGCGCAGGCGAAGCGCACGTCGGCGGAGAGTACGGGTGCGCCCGCGGAAGGCGCCGGGACTCCCGCGGAGGCGACGTTCGCTGCGGCCGTGGCCGCCTTCCTCGCGGGCCGTGACGCCCAGACCGGTCGCGCTTTCGTCTTCGAGGATGTGCCCGCGCCGAAACGCCTGGCCCCGTACGCCACGGCGATCGCCGCGACCGTCCAGCGGGACGGCGCGGATGTGGCCTGGGGACGGCTGGTGCTGCTCTACGATCCGGACGGCCAGGAAGGCTGGGATGGCGTGTTCCGCTTGGTGGCCTACATCCGGGCCGACGTGGAACCGGAAATGGCGGCCGACCCGCTGCTCGGCGAGGTCGGCTGGAGCTGGCTTTCCGAAGCGCTGGACGCGCACGTGCCCGGGTACGCGGTGCCGAGCGGCACCGTGACCAGGGTGATCACGGAAGGCTTCGGAGCCAAGCGGGACGAGCTTCCGCTCACCGGGTTCGAGCTGCGGGCATCTTGGTCTCCGGCCGGGCCAGAGAACAGCGGCGCGGGCGACCCCGACCTGGACATCCTGGACCTGTCAACGCACATCTCGGCCTGGTGCGACTGCCTGTCCGCCGCGGCCGGCCTGGAACCGCCAGGCACGCGTGCGCTGCGGCCGCCGGGGCACGGGTGAGCGCAGACAGTGAGGTCAGCGGGTCTGGCGCGACCATCCCGTTGCTCGAGCCTCGTGACGGCCTGCCCCCGGTCGTCGAGACCGGCGCCGCCCTGGCCGAGGCCACCGGCAGGCTGGCGCACGGCCACGGGCCGGTTGCGGTCGATGCCGAACGAGCCTCGGGATACCGCTACGGACAGCGCGCCTACCTAGTCCAGCTCCGCCGCGCCGGGGCGGGCACGGTGCTCATCGACCCCATCGCCTGCCCCCAGCTCTCCGGGGTGGACGCCGCGCTGCACGATGCGGAAGCCATCCTGCACGCGGCATCGCAGGACCTGCCCTGCCTGGCCGAGGTCGGCTTCCGGCCACGGCAGCTGTTCGACAGCGAGCTAGCCGGGCGGCTGCTCGGCTACCCGAGGGTGGCCCTCGGCACGCTGGTCGAGGAGGTGCTCGGCTTCCACCTGGAGAAAGGCCATTCGGCGGCGGACTGGTCGGTCCGCCCGCTGCGGGAGGAAATGCTGCGCTACGCCGCGCTGGACGTCGAGGTGCTGATCGAGCTGCGCGACGCGCTCGCGGCCGAACTTGCTGAGCAGGGTAAGACCGAATGGGCCCGCCAGGAGTTCGCGGCGGTGCTCGCCGCCAAGCCGACCGCGGCCCGGCCGGACCCCTGGCGCCGCACCTCGGGCATTCACCGGGTCCAGTCCCGCCGCGGGCTGGCGGTGGTGCGTGAGCTGTGGACGGTCAGAGATCAGATCGCCCAGGCCGCAGACCTGTCGCCGCGGCGCGTCCTGCCCGACAGCGCGATCATCGAGGCGGCCAGGTCGTTGCCGGCCAACCATGCGCAGCTGGCCCGGATCAGCGGGTTCGTCGGCCGTCAGGCCCGGCGGTACGAGAAGGACTGGCTGGCGGCGGTCGCGAAGGCGCGGACCACGGCCGACAGCGAGTTGCCGGACGCCACCGGCGGGCCGGTGCCGACCGGGCCGCCGCCCGCCCATCGCTGGGCCGAGCGTGATCCAGCCGCAGCGGCCCGCCTGGCCGCGACGCGCGCGACGCTGACGGCCATCGCCGAAGCCAATAGGCTGCCGGTGGAGAACTTGCTCGCCCCCGACGCCTTGCGCAGGCTTAGCTGGGATCCCCCGCAACCAGCAGACATCGAAACGGTTAGCCTGGCCCTCTCCGGGTACGGAGCACGACCTTGGCAGGTCGAGCTCACCGCGAGGCCCGTCGCCGAGGCGCTGAACGCCGGAGAGACGGAGGCACAGAAACCAGGAGACGGCTGAGCATGGAATTTCTCGCGGGCGCGAACCCCTCGGGGGCGTCAGGGTCCGCGCCGCTGCCCGGCTTCCTCAACTCCCTGGCCGGCCCGCTCGATCACTGGGGCTACTGGGCCATCGCCCTGCTGCTGTTGCTGGAGAACATCGGCGTCCCGGTCATCCCGGGCGAGCTCGCGATGATCGCCGGTGCCATCTTCGCCGGCACCGGCCGGGCCGGGCTGAACATCGTCCTGGTAGGCATCGTCGCGGTCGTCGCCGCGATCGTCGGGGCCGAGATCGGCTACCTGATCGGCCGGTTCGCAGGCCGCGAGCTGATCCTGCGCTACGGCAAGTACGCCCTGCTCAAGCCCGAGCATCTGGACCGGGCCGAAGCGATCGTCTCGCGCTACGGCGGCATCGTGGTGGTCATCGCCCGGTTCATCGTCGGGCTGCGCGAGGCCAACGGGATCATCGCGGGCATCACCCAGATGCGCTTGCTCACCTTCACCTTCTTCAACGTGGTCGGCGCGTGCGCCTGGGTGGCTACGTGGGTGACTCTGGGCTACGTCGCCGGCGACCATATCGCCACGATCTATGCCGACGTCAACCGCTACTTCCTTTACCTGCTGATCGCCATCGGCGTGCTGCTCGTGGGCTACATCGGCTGGCGGCTGGTACGTCGCCGCCGCCGGGCCGCCCAGCAACAGGGAGTCCCTGAGACTCAAGAGGGCCCTAGACAAGCCACGGAGAGCGCCGTGACCGAAGAGGTCGCGGGTACTGAGCAGCCTTCTGGAACTACAGAGGACGCGGAGGCCAAGGAGAACTTGGCGACGCAAGAGGAGCCCGAGGTACCCAAGGCTCAGGAGGAGCCCGAGTCTCGGGAGGAGCCCGAGGTGTCCGAGAATACAGAGGTTCGGAAGGAGCCCGAGGCTCATATGGATACAGAGACTCGGGAGACCCAGCCTAAATGAAGCGCAGTCCACTCCCTTTGTCAGAAACTAAGAGCTCGTAGCGCTCCAGGGCGACGAGCTCGCCCGCGGCGACGTGCAGGACCCAGAAGCCGCCCTTGGGCATCAGGTCCGCTTCCGCGGGCGGCGTCGCGCCGAGCGCCGAGCACGCCGCGGCCAGGGCCAGCGGCAGGTTCTCCCGGTGCAGGCAGGCGACCACGGGCTGACCGGCAGCCACGAGGTTACGGAACAGGTGCCGGAGAGTGTCAGCCCGGTCCGTTAGGTCCGCGAAGGAATCGGTATCGCGGCCGGGCACGGCCAGAACGGCCTCCGCTTCGACGGACCCTCCGAAGCCCTCGGCGTACGGGCGCACGCTCTCGGTGCACCGGAGGGCAGGTGAGCTGAACACCCGGGCGCGCGGAGCGAAGCAGGCCAGCAGGTCGGCCAGCAGCAGCGCGTCCATCGCGCCCTCGGCGTCCAGCGGCCGCAGCGTGTCCTGGCCGACCCAGCCGTCCCGATAGCCCGCCGAGGCGTGCCTGACCAGGATCAGCGGCACGGTCGCGCGCGGTTGCAGGCTCCTGATCACGTCGGCGTCGTGCGGGTAGCTGAGCCCATCCAGCGCCTGGGGCAGCGGCCGCCAGGACACCGCGTCGATCTCGTGACTGGGCGCGGCCTCGTCGTGCGTGCTGAGCGCGGACCAGTAGTCGACCTGCTTGGGCCGGCCGCGGGCGAGGTATTCGGCCGTGCGCAGCCGGGGGCCGAACACGGGGCGCACGCTGGTCTCCTCTAGTACCTCACGGGCCGCGGTCAGCAGCACGTGCTCACCGGGCTCGCACTTGCCCTTGGGCAGCGACCAGTCGTCGTACTTGGGCCGGTGCACGAGGAGCACCTCGATCCCGTGCGCAGCGGGGCGCCACAGCACGGCGCCTGCTGAAAGGATGGCCTCACTCACAGGCCGGGCCGTAAGCTTGACTCATCGGCCGAACGGCCCCGGCGTTCCCGGACCAGGGTCTCCTGGATGTCCCGCAGCGCATGGCGGGACGCGTCCCTGCTGTGCCGGGTCCAGTAGCCGTCCGGGTTGAGCCACCAGGATGAGGTGCCGTCGTCCAGGCCGAGGTCGAGCAGGCCGCGCAGCCGCCGCTGGTGGCCGGAATCGGTCACCAGCACCAGCAGTTCCACCCGCCGGTCCAGGTTCCTGTGCATCATGTCGGCGCT
>Ga0187819_10001632_pt1 | contig 11616 bp, 8 predicted proteins | sample NC_wetland_sal_i_15_FD_132411 | JGI IMG/M metagenome (GOLD analysis project Ga0187819, IMG submission 132411) | Wetland sediment microbial communities from Neuse River Estuary, North Carolina, USA - SO4_4 | ecosystem: Environmental > Aquatic > Freshwater > Wetlands > Sediment | place: USA: North... | reverse complement strand
GTACTTACTACCCCGGTGTACCAAATAAAGAACAAGCGAACACAATCGAGCTTAGCGAGGGTCACTGGCACGCTGACATTAAAATCAAACTCCCACTCGATTCCTCTGGTCCGTAACTGTTTCAAACAGGCCATTTCGCTCATTGACTGTTCGTAGCCTTCATTTCTTGAGCGAGATCCCCAACTCCTTCAACTGCCGCTCGCTCACCGGCGTCGGTGCGTCGCACATTAAATCGACAGCCCGTGCGGTCTTGGGGAACGGAATCACTTCTCGGAGACTTTCCGCCCCAGCCAGAATCATGACGATGCGGTCGAGGCCCAAAGCAATCCCGCCGTGCGGAGGGGTGCCGTACTCCAGTGCTTCCAGGAAGAACCCGAAGCGCGACTTGGCTTCTTCCTCGGTCATCCCGAGCGCCTGAAAAATCTTGCGCTGAATATCCTGCCGGTGAATACGAATCGATCCCGATCCAAGCTCCGTTCCATTCAACACGACGTCGTAGGCCAACGCGCGCACCGCGCTCAATGTCGACTGCGGATCGTTGACCGAGTCGACTCCCTGCTCGAGCAAGGTCATGTCCTGGTCGTGCGGCGATGTGAAAGGATGATGCGCCGCCATCCATTGCTTCTCACCCTCGTCCCACTCGAACATGGGAAAGTTCGTGACCCACAAGAAGCGATAGTCTTTGGCCGGATCGCCGCTCTTCTTGAAAATACCATGCCTCTCTGCATACTTCTGTGCCAGAGCCAGGCGCAACAGTCCCGCCGAAGCGTAGATAGCCAGTTCAGCGGGCGTGACTTTGCGGTGCGAGGGCATCGCCGTTTGCGGCCCGGCTTGCGCTGACCCGGCTACGAGCACGATCAGATCGCCTTCCTCCATCGCGGTCTTCTTAGCAATCGCCGCCGCCGCTTCGGGATACTTGTTGCCGATGCGCTTGAAGTCCTCGTAGACTCTCGCTCCGCCCTTGGCATGGAACATCGGTTTGATGTCGTCGCGTTCTTTGCGCGACAACTCGCCGACCTTCGGCGTCCGAATTGCAATCACCGGCAGGTTCGTATTGACCGCCAACTCCTGCAGATTTTCCGCGGTAAAGCAATCCCGCACATCGGTAAACGCGGGCAGGCGTAGGTCCGGCTTGTCGATGCCGAACAGCCGGATCGCCTCGTCGTAATCCATGCGTGGAAATGGGGTCTTGATCTCGTGTCCGGCGGCTCGAAATGCCGCGGTTAAGAATCCCTCTACCACTTCCCACACGCGCTCCGCCTGCGGATACGACATCTCCAAGTCGATCTGGGTAAACTCGGGCTGCCGGTCGGCGCGCAAGTCTTCGTCGCGGAAGCAGCGCACAATTTGAAAATACCGATCGAATCCCGAAATCATCAGGATCTGCTTGAACAGCTGCGGAGACTGCGGCAAGGCATAAAACGTCCCCGGCTGCACGCGGCTCGGGACAAGATAATCGCGCGCACCTTCGGGCGTGGACCGCGTCATGAACGGCGTTTCAATCTCGAAGAATCCCTGCGACGACAAGTAATCGCGGATCGCCTTCGCCACGTTATGCCGCGTTTCGATGTTGAACTGCATCACCTCCCGCCGCAAGTCGATGTAGCGATACTTCAGCCGCGTCTCTTCGTTCGTCAGCGCCGTGTCCGACGGCAAGAACGGTGGCAGCTTCGATTCATTCAGAATCCGTATCTCGTCAACGACAAGTTCCACTTCGCCAGTGGGAATGTTCTTGTTGACCGTATCCGCGTCGCGCAGCTTGATCGAGCCCGTCACCGCGATGACATACTCGTTGCGCAGCAACTCCGCCTTCTCGTGTGCGGCAGAATTCAGTTCACGATTGAACACAACCTGGGTCACGCCGGTGCGGTCGCGCAGATCGATGAAGATGATATTGCCCAGGTCGCGCCGGCGGCCCACCCATCCCATGAGCACGGCCTTCTTGCCGGCGTCAGAAAGGCGCAGCGTTCCACACATGCTCGTGCGTCGTAAATCCCCCAAAAAATCGAGCAAAGTAGGTCCTTACAGTGAGAATTGCGGCAGTGTGCCGAATCCAAGATTATAAACGGTTTCTGTCTTCAGACCGGAGGCGGGCATCATAGGAAGTAGTGCAGTTCCGGGTCGGGATTGATCCATGTCCTCCCGGGTTATCCCGAAGCGACTTTCGGCATCTACTATTATAAAAACATGTCCGCCGCTCGGCCCGCTGACGAATTGCCCTACGCCGCCCCGGTTCCGCACCTGTTGGTGGAACTGCCCTCGCGGCCTCGGGTTTTCTTTGGGAACTTGTGGGACCTCGTGTTTCCACGCCGCGTGGCTCCGCTCGAACTCTGCTCCGCGCCCGCCGCATTCTGGCCCGATGTATTCGTAACCCGCGGCCTTCCGTGGAAACGATTTCTTCAGTCGGGCGTTTATCACTTTGTAGCAGGTGCGCTTCTTATCGGGCTCACGCATCTTTTCGCGTTGCAGCCGCGCGTTGCACCGAAAGCGACGTTCGATCACGCGCAGGTCATCTACTACCAGGCCTCGGAATACCTGCCTCCCCTGGACACTCGCAAGGAGTCAAATGCCAGGCCGAGAAGAGCTGATCCAGAATTCTCGCGCCAGCCCATTATTTCCGTTCCGCGGGAGGCGGACAATCGTGAGCAGACCATCGTTGCGCCTCCCGGTGTCAAACTGAAGCATACCGTTGCGATGCCGAATATCGTGGCTTGGTCGAACCCCATGCCGAAACCGCGCCTGGCGATTCCTCCGGCTCCCCTCACTCTGGCCGCCGACATTACCCGCCTCGCTCCAATGATGAAAAGCATGGAAAGCAAAGTCGTGAGTCCTCCGCCTGACGCCGCACGTCTTGCTGATCATCGGAACGCGCCAGCTTTGCAAAACTCCGTCGAAGCTCCTCCGCCGGACCTGCGTGCCTCGAGCGCGACCGCTGCCTTTCACGATCTGCAGCCCACGATGATTGCGCCGCCTCCAAACGTCGAAACCGCGCCCACGAGGCGGCTGGGTAATCTAAACATCGCACCGAGCCCAGTGATCGCACCCGCGCCACAACTCCCGATGTCTGAGCAGCGCACGATTTCCGGCGGCCGGAGTGCGCTTAGAGCGGGCTCTCCGTTAGTCGTCCCACCACCTCCATCACTTTTTGGGTCGCCGGGAGCGTCTTCTGGATCGGGCCGCCAAGTCATCGCCCTGAATCTGCATCCCGCCGTAGACGCTCCGGCAAGTCCTCCTGCTGGCAATCGCCGCGGAACATTCGCCGCGACGCCCGATGGGCACGCTGGAGCCTCAGGCGTCCCGGGTTCGACGTTGGGAGATGGCGCCTCCAATGCCGCATCTCGCGGCAGTGCCGACAGCAAAGGAAATGGAAGCGGATCGGCAAGGAAGGGAACCACTGATCTTCCCGCAGGCCTCTACGTCGGAAATGCAACCGCGAAGACTCCGCCAGGCCCGGCCGGCCCAGCTAATAAAGCGCCCGAAAACTCAGTCGGCCCCAACCTTGTGGCCAATGTGCGCCCACCTCGTGTGACTACAACCCGGCCAGTGCAGCCGGAAAGTGCAACCAAGCTTTCCGAGGCCGAACGTGCAGTCTTTGGCAGCCGCAAGTTCTACTCGGTCACACTCAACATGCCGAACCTGAATTCCGCTGGCGGAAGTTGGGTGATTCGCTTCGCCGAACTGAACCCCGGATCGAGCAATCAGGAATCAGCCAATCGCGATCCGAACGCGTCTGCGGCGAACCTTTCCCAGCCGATGGCCACACGCAAGGTCGACCCCGCGTACCCCGCGCAACTCATGCGCGAGAATGTCGCCGGGACCGTGATTCTGTATGCCGTAATCCACGCCGACGGAAGCGTCGGCAATGTGCGCGTGCTGCGCAGCGTCGACGACCGCCTCGACCGTCTCGCCAGCGAGGCCGTCACGCAATGGAAGTTTGAGCCCGCGACGAAGAATGGATCGCCAGTTGACGTCGAGGCAACGTTTCAGATTCCCTTCCGGCCAACGCGCCTGGGAACAAACTTCTGACCGCGAGACGTTGCGGCCAGCATTCTGCTTGAGATCGAACTCATATTGCAATCAGGCGTCACTGTTTCGGCAGTTTGCGATCCAGTAGCGCCCGCAATTTTTCCTCATCGCCCGGCTGCAGGGATCTCTTCGGAATCGTCAAAATCAGCACGACGATCAGCCTGCGCAAGACGAATAAGTTCTGAGTCTCGTGATAGTAGAAGAACCGCTTCCACTTGTGGATGGAGGTTTTGGCCCCACGGGTTTCTTCGACATCCCGATCGCTGATCCTGATCCGGCGCTGCAGATCGAGGCGGTTCAGAGCCATCAGCCCAGGGCAGCCAGCCGCGGCAAAAAGAGTCAGCAAGACCAGTCCCAGCAGGAAAGTGTTGGCGCCGGGATCGGTGCGAAACTCTTCCACCCAGGATCGTCCTATGTGCCCGGGGAGCCAAAGAAGCCACATCGCCCCCAAGCCGCAGATGGCTCGTCCTATCACCTTGCCGGACTTCGTCATGAGCCAGTGCTGCACTATGCCGCGTCGAAAAGCGGCAGACGCCTCATTCAGTTCGTCCTGAGTCAGAAAGAAACGGCATTCCACCGCATCGCCCCGCTCCGGCTTCTCCTCCACCAAATCTCGGAGATCGCGCTCCTGCTCAGGCGCAACCGCGCGCTTCGGAATCGTCCAGCTCGCTTCTGATCCGAATGCTCGCAAAAAAAAGTACTTCCCGTTTTCCTTGAAGCCACGTCGAGGCAGCCACCGAAACTGCTCCGTCCTCCCGCGCTCTGAACAGACAATCTTGCCGTCGAAGACCTGGATTTCACATTCGGCGTACGGATTCGAGAATCGACGCAAGAGCCAACTCACTCCGGGCAGTTCGAAACCAATCCAGAGGAAGAAAAGTCCCAGGGCGGCAATCGCCAACTTTCCCGACCATTGATTCCATGGGAACGAGAAGAAAGCCTGCCAAACGAAAATCAGGCCCACGACTCCGAGGAAGACGCCAGCGGCAATTCTCAGAATCCGCCGCCCAAGCCCGCCACGGCGCTCCAACTCAAATGCCGCGAAGTCTTCGGGGGTCAGATTGTAGCGGATCGTGACCATGCGCCCTTGCGACCCTCAGTTGCCGGCGCCCTTGCGCTTTTCGAGGGCACCATAAATCGCAGCGTCGGTGCAGATTTCGTAGTACGACCGATCCGTCCATCCCTTCACTGAAAAATCTGTTGGATCGATTCGGGGAATCCGGCTCTCGCGCACAACAATTTTGCGGAAGATGTCGCGATCGACGGGCACCGTTGCGGTGAAGAGCTTGTACTCGCCTTTATCCGACGAGGCCAGGGAAGCGGGCAGCTTCACCTTCAGCGGCTCGAGCGTAATCTCCTGCTGCAATTTGCGGAACGCAGTTTCGTTCATGCGAATCCCGCCCAGGTTGAAGCTCAGGATCACGTCTTCGGGATTCCCATCCGCATCCAACTCGGCGGCCTGAAATGCGTATACGTGAAACGGGCCAGCCTGGGGCTCCATCACTTTGCGCACGCGCTTATTGCACGATGAAAGCCGGTCACTCTCGTTCAGCGCTTCCGAAATCATGATCTGATGTTCGCCATCCATCAGGTACAGCGGAGCCGATTCCTGCAGCGTAATTCCCAAACCCAGTTCCAGTTGCGGCATCCCCGAACGCTGCATCAGTTCGTTGTACCCGCGCACGATCTCAATGATCTCGCGCGCCAAAACGCACATTCGGCTCACCGCGAGCCCGGGCTCGCCTTCCCGCTCCAGAATGGCCAGGATGATGGCGTCACCTTCGAGGAAGACTTTCTGCGCGCCGTACTTTTCCAGCAGCTTGTTTACCGGATCGTAAAAATTCAGACTGAAATACGACGCCGGATTCAGCCCCTTCTCCATCATCATCCGCGTCAGCCGCGTGGAATCACGGACATCCGCCTTAAGCACAACGTGGCGCAGCACGCGATCCGAACTAGTCTCACCCTGCTCTTCGGGAAGCAGGAATTCGTAGAGCGTTCCGTTCACGCGTGACAGTTCCTGCAAGCGCTCGTTGCCGACGAGGCTTACGGTATCCAACGCAGCGTTCAATACCTCCAGCCGCCGCAGATCACGGTGATAGTGGAAGAAATCCCCCAGAAACCGCGCCGCCACCTTCGCCCGCTCCGCTCCGCGACAACTCGCCACCTTCGACACTGCCGCATACAAACTGGTCGGCGAAAGCTTGCCGTATTCCTGAATCATCCGCTCGACCCGATCGCAATCCGTGCGGTCGATGAGCGCATTCTTCAATTGCTGGGGATTAATGCGCGGCGCATACTCGCCCAACAGCGGAACTACATGATACGAAGCGATGACGTTTTCCATCACTCGCTCATCTTCAAGCAGGCGAACCCACGCCGCTAGCCGCTCCTGCTGCGCCGCACCCTCGTCGGAATCTTCCGGCGTTCCGCTTCCCACCAGATCGCGCGCATTCTCGGGCACATTCATCCACGCATCGAGAGTCTCCGCGCTGAGTTCCTCGCCATATAACGAACGCAGGAATCCCGAAGCGATTTCGCGCATCCGTCCGTAGCGGTCCGGATCGCGGTCCCAGTTCCCCAGCATCACGTAGTGCTCGGCGCACAAATAATCGTCGCGGCCATCTTCCGAAAACAGCAGCCGGTTCAGGAACAGCGGATAGGTGAAATAGCTTCCGCCGCTCGTTTCCTCGCCGAATAGGGACCGCCGGGTGCGGGCCAGCGTGCTCTTTTCCACTTCGCGAAGCGTCTCAAAGATTTCCTGGCCCGTTTTGCGCAGAATAATCTTCTTGCGCACCTGAAACGCCGCCACCTTTTCGCGGTACTCGTGCGCTTTTTGCTGGCGGCTGTTGTCGTATCCCTTCAGCAACACACGGCAGCGCTCGACGACTTGCGCGAACTGCAGATTCATCTCAGAGCGCAGGAACTTGGTCACCGCCAGCCGCGCCAGCAGATCGACCGACAACTTGAATTCCTTCTTGGCCCGGTTGAGCGACCCTACCTGCATTTCAGTCAGCGCCGCCTTCCACTCACCGGGATCGTACTTGGGTCGCACCGGCCTTCCCGCCTGCGCTCTCATCCACGAAGGTGCCTGCGTTGTCTGCGAAGCTTCCGCCCCCAGCAACCCTTCCAGCTCGCCATGCCGAGCGATCAGCCGCGCAATCTGGGTGCGCGCCAGGTCCACAAACCGCGGGCTGAGCACGACATCATGTCGCAGGTTGTCGACGCCGACAGCAATCCCCTCGAGCGAGACGAACGGTGTTGACGCGGAGAGATTCGGCAGCTCCGGTTTTTCCGGCGCTCCTCCCAGTCGAAAAATAGGAATTCTCGGCATCCTTGACAGGATTCAGTTCGGAAGTTGCTGATTACAAACCTACATATCGAGGCTAGCATGCACCGCGGGACGGCTAAAGTTACCTAGGTTACGGGCTCGCTAAGTTGAGTGGAATCAACGTGCGAGTTGCGTGGAAGCGGCGAAGACGATTCGCTGTCTCTGGGTTTGCAGTGGTCCGACGCGCAACTGTGGGGTGCGGTGTTAAGTATTTAGTTACTGCTGGCTCTTCACCCTTGCCGCCTCAAACTCGTCGCCCTTCTGCCATCCAATCAGCTTGGGCAAACTTGCGGCTTCCCATCCGAGGGCAAATCCAAACCGCGCCATCGCCGAGTCGCCAACAAAATCCATCTCGGGATGGTATTCATCGCTTGGCTGGTGATAGTGCTTCTCGACGTACTCCTTCTCCTGATCAAGCCCCCAGGATTCCGGATGTCCTTTGAACTTCATCCCTTCATTGATCGAAAACGATGGAATGCCGACCCGCGCCATGCTGAAATGATCGGACCGGTAGAAGTGACCTGCCTCGGGCCGCGCGTCCGGACGAATCGCCAGCCGAAATTCTTTCGCCATCGCTTCGACCACCGGATAGAAACTGGTCCTCTCCGCCCCGGAAACCTGGACTTCCTCCGGAGCTCCCAGCGGCTTCACGTCGTCGAAGTTCAAGTCGAGTGAGATCTTGCCCGCTGGAACCGGCGGATGCTTGCCCAGATACTCGGACCCCAGCAGCCCCTGCTCTTCCGCCGTGACAGCAGCGAACACAATCGAGCGCCGTGGCCGCGCGACTGATGTCCCGAAAGCCCGCGCCAGCTCCAGCAGAATGCCGCAGCCGGTGGCGTTGTCGTTGGCGCCATTGAAAATGTTGTCCCCCGGCATATCGGGGCGAATGCCAAAGTGATCGTAGTGTGCCGTGTAGATGACGGCTTCGTCAGCCACCCTGCGATCCGATCCCGGCAGAATGGCCAGCACGTTGTTCGATTCGAAATTCCGAACCTTGTTGACCATGTGCGCCTTGAGCCGCGCCCCTAGACTTACGGGATGAAAATCTCGCGACTGCGCTGCGGTGATCATTTTTTCCAGATTCATTCCCGAGGCCGACGCCAGCCGCGTTGCCACATCCAGATGAATCCACGACGCGACCTTGAGGGCCGGCCCATTCAGCTTCAGAAACGACTTCTCGCCCGAATTCGAGTTCCGCACTACCTCCCACGGATAGCTCGCCATTTGGGTCTGATGAATTAAGATCGCTCCTACAGCGCCCTTGCGTAGCGCTTCCTCATACTTGTAGGTCCAGCGCCCGTAGTAGGTCAGCGCCTTGCCCTTGAAAAATCTCGGATCATCCGACGGCGGTTCGTTCACCAGCATCAGCAGAACTTTTCCGCGCACGTCCACGCCCTTGTAGTCGTCCCAGTTGTACTCAGGAGCCTCGATCCCGTATCCCACGAATACGATCTCGGCATCCACATCCGACTGCGCTTGCTGGCTCTCATCGTAGGCTACGTATTCGTCCAGCGGCTTCAGGTTCATCGCCTCGCCCTGCTTCGGAACCACCGAAAATTGCGTCTCGGGCAGAGTCGTGATTCCTACCAGAGGAACTTTCTGCATGTAGGTACCGTGATCCCCGGCCGGCTTCAACCCATATTCGGCAAACTGCGTGGCCATGTACTCGGCGGCTAAATCGCCCCCGCGCTGCCCCGTGCCGCGTCCCTCGAGCAAATCGTGCGAGAGATAGCGCACGTGCCAGCGAATGTGTTCGGGATTGATCGTCTCCAGCGCCACAAAAGCCGCTCCCGGCAGCCGCACCGAAGGTGTGCTCCTGGGCGGCGGAGTTGGATCCGGTGATCCCCCCGCTCCCCACAGCGGCAGGCTCAAGCACGACATTAGGCACGCGGAAACAATCCGCTTTCCCTGCATAAAGTTGGTCTCTCCCCAACGAAGCGGCGCTTGCTGGAAGATCTGTTTTTGGTGAGTCTGGAGGAATTGTAACGGAGGTCGCGTCCGGGGTTGCATTAAGAAGTGGCAGGGTTCAGCACGAGAGTGCACCCACTCCTGGAACGGAGGACACCGGGGGCCGTGTCCTGGTGCGCAATGGGCTAGCCTTTGAGCCTCCTGGGACCTTTGTGTTTGAGCTTTGTTCGGAAGCGCCGGACCCGGCGCTCAGTTCTTCGACCCTCAACCCGCGCGGAAATCCCGGACGTCTTCCCCGGCTTTGAATACGGTTGCCGCTGTAATCTTCCCGGTCTCCGCCATCTTACGGTTGACCTGTTCGAAATCAGCTTTTAACCATCCGACACTGGAGACTTCAATCTCCCCATCCTGCGCGATCCAAAACACCGTGGGAACATTGGTCAGCCCGTAGGCGTTCGACACGGGGTATTTCCTTGTGTCATCAAGCAAGACAGGAAAAGTCACTCCAAATTCCTTGGCGAAGGCGGCGGTCTCCTTGGCATCGTTCTGCGAGACGCCCACGAGCGAGACTCCCTTGTTCCCGTACGCCTTGTACAGACGCTCGAAAAACGGAAGCGCATACTGGCACGTCGGACACGATACCTTGAAAAACGCCAGCACTACGGGCCCCTGCGCCAGTTTGTCGGTCAGCGAAAATGGCTGCCCGTCGAGCGTTTTCAAGTGAAAATCTGGAGCCTTCTTCCCTGTAGCTAGTGCCGTCATCGATTATCTTCCCCCTGAGACTTCAGAAATTGCTGGCGCAGTTGCCTACTGCACGCTGCCTGAAATGTTAGATGATCTGCCGCGCGCTTTGGATGAGAAAGGTGCGCGCCCTTTTTAGGAGATGCGACAAGGTCATCGAGCATCGATCACCCGCGACCCCACGGAGCGATCCGATCGCTGGTTCATGGTCAGCAAACCGGCCCTCCGCAGGATCTTCCGAGTCAGCCCAGTGAGCGCAACCCGCGAGATCTTCTTGACCGAAATCCAAGTTGCTTTGATGTGCGATGGTACGGACGTGCGCCAGACCGTGACCGTGTAGTCCGTCACTGTGATCGAATGCCGAACGGTGAACTCGGGCTTGGCGTCGTCCGGTGGACGCGGAATCTCCGGCAGTTCCCACATTCCGGCCATCAGCCGCGCATCATGCGGACGCTGCACAAGGAACACCTCGCCGTGGCGAACATGCAGTGCGTAATGGATCTCCCGCTTCGCCGGCTTTGCCGCCTTTTCCCCGGTCGCCATCTGACCACGGGTTGCGCACAACTCCACAACCGGGCACGTCAGGCACGCCGGCGCCCGCGGAGTGCACACCGTTGCCCCCAACTCCATCATCGCCTGATTGAAATCTCCCGGACGCTTGCGATCCAGCAGACTCTCAGCTGCTTGCCATAACTCTTCTCCCGAGACTCGTTCACCAGCGAACCGTTGCAGAACCCGCTCCACGTTGCCATCGACCACAGCGACGGTCTGACCAAAAGCAATGCTGGCAATCGCCGCCGAGGTATACCGTCCAATCCCCGGCAATTCCCGCCATTCCTCAGCCGTGTGAGGAAACTTGCCGCCGCGCTCGCGCGCTATCACTTTAGCCGCGCCATGAAGCATCCGCGCGCGCCGGTAGTATCCCAGCCCGCTCCACGCCGCCAGCACTGACGCCTCCCGCGCTGCCGCGAGTTTCTCCACCGTTGGAAACCTACGCAAGAATTCGTGATAGTGCTCGATCACCGCCGCGACTCGCGTCTGCTGCAGCATGATCTCCGACACCCACACCCGATACGGATCGCCGCTCTTGCGCCAGGGCAAGTCCCGCGCATTCGCGTCGTACCAGACGAGCAAGCGGTTCCGGAACGTGCTTGTTCCAATTGGCGACTGCATTTGGAAACCGCATTCTATCCCAGGAAGCGAGTCATCAACGCTGCCATTGACCGCGGCTTCCGGGCACGAAATAATAATCGAGCCTGGCATCCGCAGTATCGCGTGAGCTTTCTCACGCCCAATCGCGAGGAGCACCATGAACGACTTCAACCGCAAGGTGGAAGACGCGTCGGCACGTGTCAGTCAAACCATCAACGAAGCCGCCGAGCGCCTGGAAAAAGAAATCCCCGAATTCATCAAGTATCTAAACGACGAGGTCGTCCCCGCGGTGCGGACGCACTCCACGAAAGCGCTGCGCGTGGCCTCGCAGAAGCTTTCCGAATTCGCCGACTACATGGAGCACCACAATCCGCCGCCCAAGTAGAATTCTCGGGCCGTCGTACGCCACTCGCCATCGTTCGCTGCGTCAGCACCATCATGCTTCTGATCGTTCTGAT
>Ga0187819_10001630_pt1 | contig 11617 bp, 11 predicted proteins | sample NC_wetland_sal_i_15_FD_132411 | JGI IMG/M metagenome (GOLD analysis project Ga0187819, IMG submission 132411) | Wetland sediment microbial communities from Neuse River Estuary, North Carolina, USA - SO4_4 | ecosystem: Environmental > Aquatic > Freshwater > Wetlands > Sediment | place: USA... | reverse complement strand
GGTGCGTCAGTTATTTCGATTGACTCGATGACCTGGTAGTCGTGCTTTAGAGATGGGGGCCTTTCGCCGACGTACACTCGGTCGTCAGGCTCGAAAAGGATTTGCCTGAGGCCCTCAAATGTGGGGTCTGCCTTGATCCAACAGTACCGATTGTCGTCGGGGTTGCCGATTTTATCGAGGCGGTGGGCATCCGACCCGTGGATGCACGGCTTCAGCGTGCGGAACTCGCTTCTGAATTGGTCGGCGCTTAGGTCTTTTTTCCCAATCGCCCATTGGCGGGTCCCTGGGTTGCCTGAGAACACGGCATCCGCGCCCTGCAGGAGGACCTTACGTACTTGATGGTCCTGCCCCTCCCACTTGATGAGGCTGAGGTGCTCCTCGGCCAAAACCATGAGGTATTTGTTCTTGAACACGGAGGGCCGTCCCTCCAGAGCGTCCTTCACGTCGTTTACGTCGACCGTTACGACTGTGCAGCCAACCTCGAAGTCGCTGCCACTGAACGTTGGCTGTTCTTGCTTGATTCGTCGGCCTAGTTCCTCGATTTGAGCTCGCGATGCGTTCCAGACTTCGTTTCTGGCCTGAGGGTTTCCGATGTAGTTAAACTTGAGCTGCCTGAGGAAGTGTTCTTCAATCGCGTCAGCTGGAACCTCGTCAGAGAAAATTACGTGAAGGTTAAGACGCTTGGGTGGTTCTTCCTCCGGCTTCGATCTGTAGACAAGGTTATCAAGCCGTAGTTCGATATTCGGTAGAAGCAGGGCAACATTAGGCAGGCGGCCAGCCTTCTTGAACTCCGCAACGGCCCTGTACCCATCCACGGAGAAGTAGTCTGTGATGCCAAGCACGGAAACATCCGGTAGGCTCTCCAGCGCTGATAGGTACTGCTCCCAATCTGGCGACCCGTCGGGATTACAGGGAAAATGGTTTGCGAGGGCGGATAGAGGACTGTGGACGTGAAGATCCCACCTGCGCCATTCCGATCCACGCCAAAGCGCCGGACTCGGCATCGAAAGAGTTCCCGCTTTCCTGGGGGAAGCGGCAATCTTAGAGATCAGTTTAGTGTGCCCAGATGACTCCTGTCTACAGGATCACCCACCTTCCGTTAGAGCCCTGGTAGGGATCCTCGACCGCGCCATTCGATTCGCGAAGCGAATCGAATGGCTGCGATCGGGGTAACACGCTCGGTGGGGGGGGCTGGCCCAGCCTTTCCGCCCATGGAAAATAAAGCGTGGCTGCCCCACCCTTGTCGCCGTTCTGTGCGACAGGGTGGGGACGTTCTGGGTGCGCACTCTAATAAAGCACGGTGTAAACTAGCCCACCCTCCCGCAAAGAACGCGGGAAGGGTGGGGCAACCTCGTGAGTCTTGATTCCGAAAGGATGGGCCAGCCCCCCAAGACCAGCTTGGGTTGCTCCACCCATCGGTTCGGGCCACGCCCTTCAGAATGCATAGGTCCTTCGACTGGCCGGACGATTCGCGGAGCGAATCGTCCGGCTGCGCTCAGGATGACAATGCTAGTGAGGACGCGTGGGCGGACGAGGGCGTCCGCGCCACACAAAGCATCGCGCGCAGCGCACGAGCGGGGACGCTCGCGCCTACATCGCTGCCGAGCTGCGCTCGGGATGACGGTTTTAGAGCGAGGGTTTTGGGACAGTGCTCGGCCTTTGTGGTCTGCCAACGTCGGTGTCCTACGACAGCAGATTCCTCACCGCTAAAGCGGTTCGGAATGACAAGGGGGCGAGAGTGAAAATGTCGACACGCGGACGAGGGCGTCCGCGCCACACACACAGGCAGCGAGCACGAGCGAGGACGCTCGCGCCTACATCGCTGCCGAGCTGCGCTCGGCTGGACAGCCCCTTCGACTACGCTCAGGGCAGGCTGGGGGCGGCTGTCCCCACGTGGTCCGTGCTAATCGACTGGGATGTTGCGCCCACGGCAGTGCCCGGTTTTGCCGGGTAGGGATCCCTCGACTACGCAATTCGATTCGCGAAGCGAATCGAATGGCTGCGCTCGGGGTGACAAATCCAAGGGATATGGAGCGCAGCGCTGAAGTGTGTGCGTGAGAACCGGTGTCGTCCCTGAAGGGACTCATCTTGTTTCCCGCTTCTACCCCGGACTCCCGTCCGGGGCTAATGAATGCCGCCGCTACGCGGCTGGTAATCGGCCACTGGATCCCACCCGCTACGCCCACAATTTAGTTCTCACGCACACGCTGAAGGACTGCGCCACCCGCGCCGCACATAAGCAGCGTGGTGCCTCGACTTCTACGCTCGGGATGACAGTTTTAGTTCGCTCGGGGCGAGTTTCAGGGTGACATTTGCGGCGTGGCACCCCACGTTCCGCTGCTTTCGCAACAGGAGAATGTTCCCACTCTCCGATCATGTCATCCCGAGCCCGGCTTCAGCCGGTGAGGGACCTTACGACAGCGTGAGGCGCCCGCGCAGTCGAGAGGGTCGGCCACGCTCGGTGGGGGCCTTGGACAGCAGATTCCTCACCGCTAAAGCGATTGGAATGACAAAAAGAGCAACGCTGGTTGAGAGTGCGTTGCTAGGTGATTCAATTCCCCATGCAAGCAAAATCGGCTTGCATGGGGCACCCGCGGGCTTGGTTCTCGGTTTATGCTCCTTCAGATTCGGCGCTGGCAGGGTTGCCTCCCACCCTTGCGAACACCGCGCAAGGATGGGGCACCCCCAGTCGGAACAGTGCCGACAAAAAACGGACGCGAACCTGGGGCGGCGGGCTTACTCTCGGTTTATGCTCCTGCAGATTCGGTGCCGGCAGGTTGCCTCCCACCCTTCCGAACACCGCGCAAGGATGGGGCACCCCCAGTCGGGACAGCGCAGAGAAAAAAAGGAAAAGTGCGGCACTTGCCCGTTCTGAGTCCCCCCAAAGCAGATTCCTCGACGCGTCCTCGCTGCGCAATCGCGGCTGCGGGCGGCTCGGAACGACAAATTGTCTGGGGGTTGGGCGCGAGTTATTCCGTGCGGCCTGGCGCAGCTCAAGTCTCTTGGCGGACAAGAGTGTCCGCCCCACACGGCCCCAGGCATCGCCGGTACCCCACTCATCTCGGAGACACTCGGTTAGCCCCCTGCTAGAATTGATGCGCTATGAAGAAAGTTCTGCTGGCGATTGCGGTGGTGGCGATGCTGCTCGGGCTATCCTCGGCCATGGCGCAGAAGGGCAACGAAGGCCCGACCTCCGCCGTGAGCTTCGTTATCATCAAGGATGCCAACGAGCAGCCGGTGCGCAATGCGGCCGTCGTGATGCATGAAGTGGACGACCATGGCAAACAGACCAAGGGCGGCCTGGAGCTCAAGACGGACGCTGAGGGCAAGGCAAGTTTCGAGGGCTTTCCCTATGGCAAGATGCGGGTGCAGGTCCTGGCAACCGGGTTTCAGACCTTCGGCGCGGACTACGAGGTCGAGGAACCAAGCATGGCGATCACGATCCGGATGAAGCGGCCCGTGCAGCAATACTCTACTTACGATGAGCATCCGAAGGAGCAGAATCCGCCGCCGCCGGATCCGAATGCCAAGCCAAAATAGGTCGTTGGTCGTTCGCCGTTGGTCGTTGGCTATTGGCCGTCCGCTGTTCCGTGCAAATGTCGAGGGCCGGATTATCCATCATGATTAGCAGCATTGGATTGGACAGAGCAAAGGTTTGCAATGGGGAGGGCACGAGGTTCACTCATGGCGCCCGATGCGCTTTGATGGCGCGCGCTTCAACACCTGAGGGCAGGGTTAACAGTCGGCTTCGGCAGCCGGCATAGTTGCGCCGGATCGGCGCGGAGCCGAATTCCGCGCTGTGCGGCACGACTGGAAGTCGTGCCCTTCCCAAAATGCTGGATTCCGCGGCGTAATGAATAGTCAAGGCTGGGGACGAACGACCAACAGCAGAAGATGAAATCCCATGGACTACTTACTGAAAACCGAACCGTCTAAATATTCCTTTGCTGATTTGCAACGGGACAAAACCACCGTGTGGGATGGCGTGTCGAATCCGGTGGCGCTGAAGCATCTGCGCGGAATGAAGCCCGGCGAGCGGCTGGTGATCTACGAAACCGGCGACCACAAGAGCGCGATGGGGACGGCATCGGTGGTTTCAGCCGATGCCGCGGATGCGAAGAATCCGCAGGTGAAGATCAAAGTGGGTGCGGCGCTGGCACGGCCGGTGACACTGGCCCAAATCAAAGCCAACAAGCTGTTCGCAGATTCGCCTTTGGTGCGGCAGGGAAGATTGAGCGTGGTGCCGCTGAGCCCGGCGCAGTACGAGTTCCTGACGTCCCAATAAACCAGGGGCCGACAGATTTCATTGCAGCGGGGAGTGGACCGGGGGGCCGCGCTCTGGCCCGGAGCAATGACAGGATAGGCTAGCTGACGCGGCGCGCTACCGCGAGTTCGGCAACATCCTCGGAGTGCACGGCCTTCTTGGTTAGCTCAAAAGTGATTTGCTGGCGAACCAAGCCGGCGATGTCCTGCAATTTCTGGTTGGTATTGTCCATCTCTCTCTGCAGGTCCCCACTCGCCTTCAGGGCCTCATCGCGAGCATCGCTGATTTGCTCCAGCATGCCGGCCAGTTGTGAGACCAAGTCATTGAACTTCTTAACCGCGGCCAGATATCGATCAAGATCCTTCGTCAAGGACGTCCTCCCCAAAGCAACCGCGACAACTTACCACACTTGAGATATGGCAGCAAGCGGATTCGGGCCAGGCCGCACGGGCGGGACGCCCGCGTCTACATTGACGGTTCGTCATGTGGACCTTCTGCTCCGGAACCAAAGTCTCCGAAAGGGACGGGTGGTTCGCCCGTCCCCAGGCCGGGAGCCCTTGCAAGAAGGAGTTTGTGGTTCAGGAAGCGTGCAGATCGCGGCGGACCAGCGCTGAATCGAGGAAAAAGCCGAGTCCCAGCGCAAACGGAATGAGGCCAAAGGCCGCGATCATCCAGGCATCGGGTTCCAGGCGCGCGATTAGCGCAAATGTACCCATGTAGCCGAGTGCCCCGGCGACGAGCAGGATGCCGGAGCGGCGGGAACGGGCTGCCTCGGAAATATCCGGCTCCATGGGAATGCTCGCCCCGCGGGCGATCGCCGCCAAGCGTTCCTCGGTGCGCAGCTTACGCACGCGATAAAAGGTGTACATCGCCATTGCTCCAACGGGGATGCTGAAGAACATAACTATCGCTACCAAACCGTTCAGGTCGTCCATGATGTGCTCCTTTGCTGGCGCGGTCTCTCCGCGCTGCGGGGTGAAAGCCGCTGTCAATCTGAAGTACGGAAGGAGCCGGCAAGAAGTTCCACAGATGTTGCAAGGAACGGACCGTGTTCCCGTGAAGGCGCTGCCGAGCACGGGCGAGACGCCCGCGCCTAGATCGTTCGGGCTAAAGATTTCCTCAGTTCGCGGCGCAGAATTTTTCCAGAAGCGGTTTTGGGCACGGCGTCGACAAAGCGCACCTGGCGCGGTTGCTTGTAGTGAGTGAGGCGTTCAGCAACAAATCCGCAGAGTTCTTCCTGCAGCTTCGTGCTGGCGACGAAGCCTTCACGCACGACGACGAAGGCCACTGGAATTTCGCCAGCGGTGGTGTCAGGGCATCCAACCACGCCGCAGTCGCGCACGGCGGGGTGTTCGAGCAGCACGGACTCGACCTCGGCGGGTGCGACCGGAAAGCCCTTGTACTTGATCATTTCCTTGCGACGGTCGACTACGTAATAAAAATCCTGCTCGTCGCGCCGGACGATGTCGCCCGACCAGAACCAGCCATCGTGCAGCACGGCGGCGGTGGCTTGCGGTTCTTTCCAGTAGCCGAGCATGAATTGCGGCCCGCGCATGACCAACTCTCCCGGCTCACCCAGAGCGACTTCTTTTCCGGTCTCGCCCACGACGCGACATTCGGTTTGCGCGACGGCGTGCCCGATCGATTCCGGCCGGTAGAGCTCCGGCTTGAGATAGCCAATATGTGTGACCGGCGAAGCCTCCGTCATGCCGTAGCCCTGGCAGACAAGAATGCCGGTGAGGTCAGTGAAGCGGCGGGCAAGTTCTGGAGCGAGCGGTGCGGCTCCGGATTTCACCCAGCGCACATGATGAGCCTTGGGAAACTGTCCGGCTTCGGCCGCCTGACACAGCGCGTTGAGAGCCGGGGGGACAGTTGGCATCATGGTGATGGTTTCGTCGGAGAGCAGAGAAACCAGTTGCTGGGCATTGAAACGCGGCATAAGCACGAGAGTCGCGCCCAGCGTCAAGATAGGATTTAGCATCACGTTCAGGCCGTAGATGTGGTAGAGCGGAAGAAAGCAAAGAACGATGTCGTTGGTAGAGAGTTCGGTGCAATGCGGGCCGAGAAGCTGAAAAACATTTGCCACCAGGTTGTAATGCGAGAGCATCACGCCCTTGGGTAAGCCGGTGGTGCCGCTGGAAAAGGGAAGCGCAGCCAGAGTCTGCTCGGAGGCGACGGCGGGAGTAGGTAGAGCGGCGCTGATGGGTCGCAGTAAATTCGCAAACGACTCAGCTCCGGCGGCGGCTTCACGGGTGGTGTAAATGCGGCGGAGTGGGAGACCGGAAAGATTGATCCCCTGAATGTTGGGGCCGTCGGTGATGAGCATCGCGGCACCCGAGTTTTCCAATTGATAACGCGCTTCGCGCTCGCGGTAAGTCGGGTTTAGCAGTGTGGGCACGGCGCCCGCCAGCGTGGCAGCATGGTAAGCGGCGCAGAACTCCCAGGAATTGGCCAGGTAGATGGCCAGGATTTCGCCAGGCTTGAGGCCGGCGGCGACTAATCCGCGAGCGAGATTCTCGACCATCTCTCCATATTCGGCGTAAGAGAGACGGCGGCCGCAAGAGCTGTCGACGATGGCAGTCTTGTTCGGGAAGCGGTGGCAGCTGTCAAGAATGACGTCGTGGACGAATCGGCCATGAGGGTCAGCGTAGAGTTCAGTGCGAAGCATGCGCAGGGAATTGTACCGGAAGTGTTGCCCTGGAGCAGCGCAGGACCCCGCCTAGGTTGCAGCGCAGGGTTTACAGGATCTACGCGAACTTCGGGCGGCTTGGAGCACGGGCGGGACGCCCGCGCCTACATCGTTCCGGCTAAGGATCCGCTAGTTGGGGCCGGACGGTTGCGAAATCGACTTGCGCAGGTCGTCCGCTGATCCGTTCAGAAGATTGCGGAGTACGGCCACCTCGGCGGCGATGCCGGTGTGCAGCGCGGGATCGAGGTCAGGAGCGAAAAGCGAAGAATGATTGGACGGCAAGTTCTCTCCTGTCGCTTTGGCTTGCGCGAACTTCTGCGGTTCGGCTCCCCCAAGTGCGAAGTAGAAAGACGGGATGCCCTGCTCGATGAAGTAGGAAAAGTCCTCCGAAACCATGATTGGTTCGGCGATTGCAACATTATCTCGGCCGAGCGCTGATTCAAGCGGACCCCGGAGACGCTGGGCGAGCGCCGGATTGTTATATACGGCGTCTGTTTGTTCGTAGTGCTCAATCGTAGGCTCACGCACCACGCCTGCTGCATCTGCCTCGGCCTTGGTGATCCGCGCGATGGCGGCGAGAACCTGCTTGCGAACCTCCGGCTTGTAAGTGCGGACGGTGAGGCCGAGTTCGGCCTGGTCGGGAATGATGTTGTTCTTGGTGCCCGCCTGGATGTAGCCCACGGTGACCACGGCTGCCTGGCCTGGCTTGACCTCACGGGAGACGATGGTCTGCAGCGCGAGAACGGTCCTGGCGGCGATCACGATCGGATCAATCGTGGCACTGGGCGTGGAGCCATGGCCGCCTTTTCCGTAGATTGTGATGCGCAGGGAGTCGGCATTCGCGTATCGATATCCGGAGGCGATGCCGATTTCCCCGGCAGGTAATTCGTTGCTGACGTGCAGGGCGACGCCGACGTCCGGCTTGGGGAATCGCTTCAGGAAGCCGTCGTCGAGCATCTGTTTGGCGCCAGAGATGGTTTCTTCGGCGGGCTGGCCAATCAGCATGAGCGTTCCGTGCCAGGTGTCCTTGCTGTGCGACATGATGGTGGCGGTTCCGATGAACGATGCCATGTGCAGGTCGTGCCCGCAGGCGTGCATGACGGGGGTGTCGCGTCCAGAATCATCTTTCGTACGGACCTTACTGGCGTAAGGGAGGCCGGTCTTCTCTTCTACGGGAAGCGCGTCGAGTTCGGTGCGAAGCATGATGGTGGGGCCATCGCCGTTTTTGAGGATGGCGACGATCCCAGTGCCCCCTACATGTTCGGTGACGTTATAGCCCAGGCTACGGAGACGGGTGGCGAGCTTGGCTGCGGTTTGGGTTTCGTGCGAAGAGAGTTCCGGGTTCTGATGTAGATCGAGATACAGCGCGCGGGCATCCGGATAAACGGTTTCGACTTCTTTAGAGATTGAGGGAGCCTGGGCAAGTGCAGAGGCAGTTAGAGCGCAAAACAGAAGAAATTGTGCGAGTCGCATGTGAAGGCATGATATCTGTTGCGCCGAGGCGCGGCAAATTGCGGTCCAGGGATTGTTCAACCACAAAGGTCACGAAGGTACACGAAGGAAGATCAGCTGGCGAGTTTGCGCAGGAATTCGCGCTCGCCCATGTGGTACTTGAAGGCTTTGCGGCCATCGATGAAGACGACGGGAACTTCATCGGTGAATTGGCGGCGCAGTTCCTCGTCGCTGTCGACGTCCACTTCCTGCCAGGTGAAGCCGCCGCGGCGCTCAAGTTTTGTAAGGGTCTCCTTGACGATCTCGCACAGGTGACAGCCCTTGCGGGAGTAGACCACTACCTGGCGCAGGGCCGACATGTGCGGGAGTTTAGCAATTCTGGCGGGCATTTCCAATGGGTGGGAGAAGTTTGCTCGGTAAGCTGCATGCGAAGGGCGGGTACGTGTGAGCGCAGACTTGGAAACAGCGGACTCTGCCAAAGAAGCCTGCCGACCGTTGCTCGGCCTGGACCCTTCGACGTCGCTCAGTGCAGGCTCGCGAGGGCGCCCGTCCCCACATGGCTGGTGGAGGGTTCAGGGTACAATCGTGGCATGCCACGGAAGACTGAAAGGCCTCTGGCGGGCAAGAGTGTGCTGATCACGGGTGGGGCGCGCCGCCTGGGCCGGGCTATTGCTCTCGCTATGGCTGAAGCTGGAGCGGATGTAGCGATTACTTTTCTACGCTCTGCCCGTGAGGCTCAACACACGGTGATTGACGTGAGCGGCTTCGGGGTGCGCGGCGTCGCCTTACGCTGCGACGTCACCGACGAGAAGAGCGTCAAGAACACAATCAAGGAGACGGCAAAGGAACTCGGCGGGCTGGATATTCTGGTCAACAACGCCGCGAATTATGAGACGGCGGAGTTCGAAAAGTTGAGCCTGCGGCAGTGGGACGCAATTTTTTCCTCGAACACGCGCGGGCCATTTCTGGTTTCTCGGGAGGCAGTAAAGTTGTTGCGCGAGCGGCGGGGAAAAATCATCAATATGGGTTCGCTGGGCGGGCTGCGACCGTGGGCGGATCACGCGCATTATTGTTCGTCGAAGGCCGCCGTTCACATGCTCACCAAGGTGATGGCGAAAGCGCTGGCGCCCGAGATCGCGGTGAATTGCATTGCGCCCGGGATGATTGACTTGGGAGAGAAGTCGGCTGCGGCTTTTATGAGAAAGATGGCGAAGCAGACGCCGATGCGGCGAAATGGCAGCGGGGAAGAAATCGCGGGCGCAGTTATGTTTTTTGCCACGGCGCCACACTTTATTACGGGCCAGATTCTGGCAGTAGACGGCGGGCTGGGGTTGTGAGGGGCTGTCGCCTACGACTGGTCTCATGGACGGTTCGTGAAGGAAAGCCATGTTCCCTCAGGGGCTAAAGCCCGCAATGAACAGGAAAGCAGTTATCGCAGCACTGGAAGCGCTGCGCCACCCAAAATCAGAGTTTTTCAGCAGCCTGTGAAGCCGCCCTTTCAAAGCATATTTACGAGACGAGTTCCAATCATTCCGAGGTAGTGGGATCGATCATTGACTTGACTTCGGAGATTCGATTCGCCGGGAAGCCGCCCTGGCTGGCATGTTCGCGGATGAGCTTCTCGTTAGGCGCAATGTAGATGCAGTAAATCCTGTCCTGAGTCACGTAGCTGTGAACCCACTGAATCTGGGGTCCGAGGTTCTTGAGAACTCCACAAGACTTCTGCGATATCGCTTGAAGTTGCTGGGGTGTGAGATCTCCTGCGCCTGGAAGGTCACGTTCAATCACATATTTTGGCATAGCATTCTCCTGTACGTGATGGGGAAGTTGCACTCGCGGCGACAGTTTGCCTGTTCCTGCCACATTAAGCAAGAGCGGGCGATGACCGGAGTGTTCAACGATACCGGTAAAGTACGGTTTCAGGGGTGCGTCGCATTTGTCACGTCCGAGAGTTTTGCTGTATGGTGCGAGCTTGGTCATGACTTGCGGAAATAAAATTCTCATCGTAATCGCACTGCTGTTCCTGTGCTCGGCCGCTTGGGCACAGGCGCGGCCGGAAGATGGCGGGCGCGAGCTGCAAGTGTGGACGGGTGGAGGGCATTCGGTGCCGGGAGGGACGTCGGACACCAGCGTTTGGAATGTGGGCGTGCGCTATGGATGGATTCTGACTCGGCCGCATGGGCCGGGATTTCTGAAAGGAAGATTCGAGTACGCGGTGGACGCGGTGCCAGTATTTATGGTCTTTCAGCGCGTGAACACCGCCTATGGAGCTGGTTTCGATCCGCTGGGGTTGAAGTGGGATTTTGCGGCGCGCGGGCGGGTAGAACCGTATCTTGAGCTGAATGGTGGGACGTTGTTCACCAACCATGACGTTCCCGCCGGAACGAATACCGTCAACTTCACGTCAGCGGCAGCATTCGGAGTGCATTTGTTAGGCGACAAGTATGCGTGGAGTTTGGAGGCCCGGTATATGCATATTTCGAATGCAGGACTGGCGACGCCGAACCCCGGGATTAATACAGTGCAAGTGCGGTTGGGGATTGGGAAGTTCTGGCATCACTGACTTCCAAAGCCTGAACCGCAGAGGACGTCGAGTGCGCCGAGCCGCATTCAGTTTCCGAACGACTCATTGCGCTGCTTTTCTTCGTGTGCCTTTGTGTCCTTTGTGGTTCGGGAAAGCAAGAGCTTCAACCACGAAGGACACGAAGTATCACAAAGGAAACGCAACCAGAGTTGCAGGGTGCCAATCCCGCCAGCTATTCTTCTCGCGTATGTCAACACTGGTCGAATGTGTTCCGAATTTCTCTGAAGGCCGCGACAAGGCCAAAGTCGATGCCATCATCGAGGCCATGAAGATGGATGGCGTATACCTGCTGGATCGGGAGATGGACGCCGATCACAATCGCTGCGTGATTACATTAGTCGGCGAGCGCGAGGCGATTCAGGAAGCGGCGATTCGCGGCGTGGGGAAGGCAGCAGAGTTGATCGACTTGAACAAACATCAAGGAGCGCATCCGCGCATGGGCGCGGCCGATGTGGTGCCGTTTATTCCGATCGACGGTGTGACCATTGAAGACTGTGTGGCCATGGCACGGCATGTGGGAGCGGAAATCTGGAAGCGCTATCAGATTCCGGTCTACCTGTACGAAGCGGCGGCGACCACGCCGGAGCGGCAGAATCTGGAGAACATCCGGCGCGGCCAGTTTGAAGGC
>Ga0187819_10001629_pt1 | contig 11618 bp, 8 predicted proteins | sample NC_wetland_sal_i_15_FD_132411 | JGI IMG/M metagenome (GOLD analysis project Ga0187819, IMG submission 132411) | Wetland sediment microbial communities from Neuse River Estuary, North Carolina, USA - SO4_4 | ecosystem: Environmental > Aquatic > Freshwater > Wetlands > Sediment | place: USA: North... | reverse complement strand
CCGAACTGTGATGAACGAACGTGTAGCTAGCTGTGCAGGCGGCATCTTTTCGCCCCACTCATTCGCACAGAACGCGAATGAATGGGCCACCCGAACTGTGATGAACGAACGTGTAGCTAGCTGTGCAGGCGGCATCTTCGCCCCCACTCATTCGCAAAGTTGAGGCGTTTAGCGGGCCCGTTCGACAACCTCTCTATCGTTCGGTTGCTCAGGGCAGGCTGAGAGCCGAGCCCGCTGACGAAATCCCGAGCGAAGCCGAGGGAACCCGAACGCGAATGAATGGGCCACCCGAACTGTTGTCTCTGCTGGTACATAATTTTTCTCGTCATTGAGCCTCTGGCGGTCTTCGAGGAGAATCAGATTGGCTCACGTAGCAGGACGGGAGGAGACGTGGCGGGTCAACGCGTGCTGGCGCTGGCGCTGATCGTTCTGGGATGCACGGCCATGGCTGCGTCCAAGGACCTGGCTTTGATCTCCAATAAGTCGAATCACGCGCAGGCGGTGACGCTGCCGGATCTAACCAAGATCTGCAAGGGTCAGATGAACCGCTGGCCGGATGGTAAATCGGTCACCTTCATCACGCGCGATCCCGCCTTGCCCGAGATGAGGCTACTGCTGGATAAGATCTATGGCATGTCGCAAGACGAAGTCAGGGCTGTTATCCTTACCGCGAACCATGGCAGGAGTGAGCACCCGGCCATCCTCCTGCTTGGCTCAGACGAGGCCGTAGTAAAGAAGGTCGAGACAACCCCCGGCGCCGTTGGCCTCGTCGATGTTTACGCGATCACCGGAGGTGTCACGGTCTTGCGGGTAAGCGGCAAGTTGCCGCTTGAGCCGGGATACCCTATACACGGGAACTAGAATCTGGTTTCCGGCTTCGGGTGTCAGGCTCAGCGTCGGGGCGGGTTGCGGGTTTCAATTTGAGGGGGCCTGCGGCCCAGGAATCGAGCGCTCAAAACATGGATGATTTCGTGCCCAAGGCGGGCCCTCCTCCACAAGGACCGCGCCGTTTCCCCCGCTACTCCGTCGATACTCGACTTTCGGTTCAGGTTTTTCGCAAGAGCGGAACCGTTTCCCTATGGGGGCGTTCAAATGAGTTGGGCGAAGACGGTGTAGGCGGAACCCTCACCGGAGAGTTGGAGCCGGGAGAGGTGGTTTCCATGGAACTTTCTCTCCCCCTGGCCGCGCAACCCGTGAAGCTGCGGGCGCTGGTGCGTTATCGTTCGGGGTTGCGCCATGGGTTTGAATTTCTTGCACTGAACGCAGAACAGCGCGACATCCTCCACCGCGTCTGCGAGATGTTGACCACCGGGGAACAGCCGTAACCCCAACTCCTGCAATTACCTCCGTAACTTTCAGGTAACACGCTGGCCATCTAACATCCGAGATTGGCTGTGGTTTCCGGATTGAGGGGGGAGTTAGATGGGTGACAAGATCACCCGGCCGGCAAAATCTGCCGACCTTGCACGCGCCAAGAGTCTGCGAGAGGCGCTTCAGCGCGGTATCCCGACGTTTTCCGTTCCCGCTGATGGCCCGGCCGTGGCCGCTGAACAAGCCCCCACCAACATCGCTCTCGACGGCCCCCAGGTGCAAAAAGCCTACCTCGAACAATTAATCGAATGCGCCCCCGAAGCCATCAGTATTCTGGACACTCAATACAACATCACGCGCGTGAACGGTGAGTTCACCCGCATCTTCGGCTTCCGTCCTGAGGAAGCTCTGGGACGCCCCATTGATTCACTGATTGTGCCCCCTGATCGGAGTGCGGAAACCCGATGGATTGCGGAAATGCTGGAGAAGGGACAAAAGGTAGCCCTGGAAACCAAACGCCAGCGCAGGGACGGGAGCCTGGTAGATGTTTTCATCTCGTGCGCTCCGGTTGTAATCGGCGGGAAACACGTGGCGGTGTACGCTCTTTATCGCGACATCTCGGAACAGAAGGGGGCGGAATCGCTGAGCTCGGCGTTGTATCGCATCGCGGAAAAAACCAGCTCCGTGGAACACTTGCAGCAATTTTATGCCGCGATCCATTGCATCGTGGGCGAACTGATGTACGCCCACAACTTCTACATCGCGGTGTTCGATCCGCTGACGCAACTGATCAGCTTTCCCTATTTTGTGGATGAGGCAGACGCCAGACCCGCGCCCAAGAAGCCAGGAAAAGGCCTTACCGAGTACGTGCTGAGAACCGGGGAGCCATTGCTATGCACGGAGGAGGTCTTCGAAGAATTACGTGAGCGAGGCGAGGTGGAACTGATCGGGGCACCGTCACTGGACTGGCTCGGCATTCCGCTGAAAGCAGGCAACAATACGTTCGGCGTGCTGGTGGTGCAAAGCTACACGGAAAACGTTCGTTTTGGAGAGAAGGACAAGGAGATTCTGACGTTCGTCTCCCAGCAGCTGGCCAGCGCGATTGAACACAAACGCAATGAGGACGCGCTGCGCAGTTCGGAAGCGCGTTACCGCTCGCTGGTGCAGAGCGCAGTCTACGGAATTTACCGTTCCAGCCTGGAGGGCAAATTCCTTGACGTGAACCCTGCCTTGGTGACGATGCTGGGCTACAGCACAGCGGATGAAGTGCTGGCACTAGATCCCAAACATGGCGTCTTTTTGGATCCTGACGAGCAGGCGCGCCTCATGGCCGAGTTTGGACGCGGCGCGTGCGTGGACAACATTGAAGTGCGCTGGAAACGCAAAGATGGAAATGCAATTACCGTGCGTTTGAGCGGGCGCGTGGTCAACAGCCCGGACGAAACTGCGGACGTGCTGGAAATCATCGCCGAAGATGTCACGGAGCGGCGGGTGCTGGAGAACCAGTTTCGGCAGGCGCAGAAGATGGAAGCCGTGGGACGCCTCGCGGGAGGTGTAGCCCATGACTTTAACAATTTGCTGATGGTGATCAGCGGCTACACCGAGGTTTTGCTGGAGCGTACGACGCGCGACAATTCTCTCTATCCAAAGATCGAAGCGATTCACCAGGCGACCGAGCGGGCCACCAGTCTGACTCGCCAGCTATTGGCTTTCAGCCGCAAGCAACTGTTGGAACTCAAAGTGGTCGACGTGAACGTGATTGTGGCTGACATGGAGCGCTTGCTGCGTCCGCTGATCGGAGAAAACATCGAGCTGCACACGCGGCTGGCAGCCGACCTGGGACGGACCCGCGCGGATGCGGGACAGATCGAGCAAGTCATCATGAATTTGGTGGTCAATTCCAAGGACGCCCTGCCCAAGGGCGGCAAAATCACGATTCAGACCGCCAACGCCAATTTAGGTCACGACGAGCTCCGCCGCGAGTATAGCTACATTCAGCCCGGCCCCTACGTGATGCTTTCGGTCAGCGATACCGGGCAGGGGATGGACAAAGAGACGCAAGCGCGCATTTTCGAACCATTCTTCACCACCAAGGAAAAGGGAAAAGGTACTGGCCTGGGGCTTTCGACGGTCTACGGCATCATCAAGCAGAGCGGCGGCTACGTGCTGGTGCAGAGCGAACCGAATCAGGGCACGACTTTCCGGATTTATTTGCCGCGCGTCGAAGATGCGGCAGAACCGCTGAGTCCGGCGCGGGTTTCGCGATCTCAGACCGGCGGTTCAGAAACTGTGTTGCTGGTGGAAGACGAGGAATCGGTGCGCCAACTGGTCCGCGAGACTCTGGAGGCCAAGGGATACAAGATCCTGGAGGCCGACAATGGAGAAGCCGCACTGCGGATTGTTGCCCAGCATTCCGATGTCATTCACATGCTGATCACGGACGTGGTCATGCCGGGCATGAGCGGCCGCGAGCTTTCAGCCCGGCTCTGCGCATCGCATCCGCAGACCAAGGTGCTCTATCTCTCCGGCTATACCGAAGACGCCATCGTCCATGAAGGCGTGTTGGAGCCTGGATCCGCTTTTCTGCAAAAGCCGTTCACTCTGCAAATGTTGTCCCGCAAGGTTCGGGAAGTCCTGGGCAGCCAAGCAGGGTCGGTCAATCCTAGCCAAAGCTCTGCTAACGACTAACCCCGCATTCGGCAAGAACATGGCCGATGAGAACCTGTCCGGCTGGACGGGAGTGCGAGTCTGTGTCGCAACTGTTCTTTCGCTCCTCCGGAGCTTGATCATTTTCCATCCTCGACCCACAGCTTGCGCCGTGGGCTTTACTCTGGCGCCGCTTCGCGGCTAATTCCGGATGTGCGGCTCCGCTTCTCCCGGACACTTTGGGTTGCGGCACAGACTTGTACGCCCGTGGCCTCACCGATCCAACGACGAGGACAACTCTTGCAACTTTTCCGCTCGATCTGAGTCTTATTTACCAGAGCATCCGGCCAGGCCACCAATCCACCCGGGCTACAATATGCGTACTAAAGCTGAGGATGGTTTTCCATGTTGATCAAGAAAGCTGCTGATATTCCATCTTCGGCGATCACCCCGAAGAGTCTCTATCTCAACCGCCGGAAGTTTCTCGCCGGCGCAGCACTGGCTGGTGCAGCGGCGGTGACCGGGGAGCGCGTAATGAGATTGGCTGCTCCGTCACTGACAGTGCAGGCGAACGCCAAAATTGACGGCATCAAGAAAAGCTCGTTCTCGACCAGCGAGGCCATCACGCCTTATAAAGACGTCACAAACTACAACAACTATTACGAGTTCTCGACCGACAAGTATGAGCCGGCGGGCTTGGCTAAAGATTTCAAAACGCGTCCGTGGACAGTGACCATTGATGGACTGCTGCAGAAGAATCAGGTGCTCGACGTTGACGCGATCATCAAGATGGCAACACCGGAGGAGCGCATCTACCGCCATCGCTGCGTGGAAGGCTGGTCGATTGTGGTGCCCTGGGTTGGCTTCTCGCTGAGTGAACTGATCAAGCGAGCTGATCCCCTTGGCAAGGCGAAATTCGTGGAGTTCACTACCATCTACGACCCCAAACAGATGCCGGGGCAACACGGCCGGGTGCTGGATTGGCCTTACGTGGAAGGCCTGCGCATGGACGAAGCGATGCATCCGCTGGCATTGCTGTGCTTCGGGATGTACGGAGAAGTATTGCCCAATCAGGACGGAGCGCCGCTGCGCATTGTGGTGCCGTGGAAGTATGGTTTCAAGAGCGCCAAGGCGATTGTGAGAATTCGTTTCACCGACAGCCAGCCGGTGAACACGTGGAACAAGTCCGCGCCGGACGAATATGGTTTTTACTCGAATGTGAATCCGAATGTGGATCATCCGCGATGGAGTCAGGCCAAAGAACGGCGGCTCGGCGAATTCCTCAAGCGGCCAACGCTGATGTTTAACGGCTACGAGCAGGTAGCAGGCCTGTACAGCGGGATGGATTTGAAGAAGAACTTTTGAGCAGTTCTCGGTTCCCGGTTGTCAGTTCTCGGTTCGGTCAAATGGTGCGCTGGTTCAAACCCGTAGTTTTTCTGGCCTGTCTCGGGCCCCTGGCGAGGCTTGGCTGGAAAGCCTACAGCAACGCGCTGGGCGCCAATCCGATTGAGGTCATCACCCATTCCACCGGCGACTGGACTCTGATTTTTCTATTAGTGACACTAGCCATCACGCCGCTTCGCAAGCTGACCGGGCAGTTGTGGCTGATCCGGTACCGCCGTATGTTCGGCCTGTTTGCCTTCTTTTATGTGGTGCTGCACTTTCTGACCTACATCTGGCTGGACAAGTTTTTCGCTCTTCACGAAATGCTGGCGGATGTCGCCAAACGCAGATTCATTACCGTTGGTTTCACGGGATTCGTGTTGCTGATTCCGCTGGCGCTCACTTCGACCACAGGCTGGATCCGCAGGCTTGGCGGGAAACGGTGGCGGGCCCTCCACCGCCTGATCTATTTCAGTGCGATCGCAGGCGTAATCCATTACTACTGGCTGGTAAAGGCCGACAAGCACAAACCCCTGGAGTATGCGGGCGTGCTGGCGTTGTTGCTGGGCTATCGGATCGCGGTCTGGGCAGTACCCAAGTTCGCCACCAATAGAGTGACCTCTGTCCGGGGACCACGTTTAGAAGTGCCGGAGAGATAGCTTTTTGCGCCCTTCGCGTGATGCTTCGCGGGGAACTTTTCTGCCGGATTCGTGTTTAATGACAATAGCTGCATCCGACCGTGGCACGGCGGCACTTGCTGAATTTCATAAGTAGCATGCAGCCTGCGTAGGAGTATCGCCATGAAAAAACTGTTTTTGGTTCCCATTCTTGCTTCCCTTTTGTTTTGTATGGCTTGCGGATCAGGCAGCAGTGGCAGCACGCCCGTTGGCATAGGCTCAGGGTCTTTCTCCAGTGCCAGCCTGCTGGGCCAATACGTCTATCAGATTGCGGGAGCCGATCTCAATAACAACGGGGCTGCCTACCGCGAAGCTGGTGTGTTTATCGCTGATGGAAAGGGTAACATCACCGGTGGGACCGACGATTTCACCGAAGGCAGCGGCGTCTCGTCGAACTCGATCACCGGAACTTACGGAATTAGCAACGATGGCACGGGCACACTGACACTCACGGTTGCGGGCGGCACCCTAACCTTTGCGATCACGCTCACGAGCACCAGCAAGGCCTATCTCATCGAAGCGGATACATTTGCCAACGGAAGCGGATCTATCGAGTTGCAAAGTCCATCCGCGGTCTCCTCGACTCCGAGCGGTACCTTCGTCTTTCGCATGCACACAATCAGTGCGTCGCAATCCGCAAGCCTGGTCGGTGCGATCACGGCAAGCGGCGGAGTTATCTCGGGCAGCGATGATGTGCTACGCGGAGCAGTGTTTGACAACAGCACCGGTGCTCCGCTTACTCTGACTGGCTCATTGAGCACACCGGACAGCACCGGCCGCGGCACCGGATCGATTACCGACAGCTCCGGCGTGACCTCGAACTTTGTCTATTACATCGTGGACTCGAACAACGTGCGATTTCTTTCCAGCGATGCCAGCGTCATTGCGCTGGGCCGGGCGGAAAAACAGAGCGGTTCTTTCTCTGCAACTTCGCTGTCCGGCGGGTATGCCTTTGGCAGCAGAGGCGACGACAGCAATTATCTGGGCGGAGTTGCCACGGTCGGGACGTTTGCCGCCAACGGCAAAGGCTCCATCAGTGCGGGAGCTTACGACTCGGTGCAGGATGGCAACTCCTTGGCTACGAGCGCAAGCTTCACGGGAAGCTACACGGCGGCCTCCAACGGACGGATGGCAGTGACCTTGACGCTGCCGTCTGGAACCGCACAACAGATCTTTTGGATGGTCAGCCCGGCGCGCGCATTCTTTCTGACCAATGATTCCACGAAAGTGGAGGACGGCACGCTCGACCAGCAAAAGGGCTCATTCTCCAATTCCACTCTGAGCGGACAGTATGGTTTTGTGATGGACGGATTTGATCTGAACGCCGGCAACTTCGTCGACCGGGTGGGCTGGATCAGCGGGGATGGAAGTGGAAACCTGAAGTGGAACGAAGTGGTGAATGATTCGGGAACCGCTCAGCAGCCCGGCATTCTGACCGGAACCTATGCCGTTTCCAGTAACGGCCGGGCAACCGCAACGGTTACGAATCTTTCCATAAACTCAAACGACTTGGTCTTTTATCTCGTCTCCGGCAGCACCGGCTACATTCTGCAGAATGATCCAGGCATAGAGATCGTCGGGAACATGGCCGCGCAACCCTAGTAGGTTGGGGGGTCTCATTCCTTTGGGGCACTTGTCGCAGCCCTGGAGAGTGTGCGTGGGGAGTAGGTTAAGGGGCGTGCCGACGGCATGCGGTGCCCACTGCCTCAGCCGCTGAAGGCGGCGGCACTCATTAGCCCAGCGCGTGAGCGCTGGGTAAGCATTCCGTACCATCCCGAGCCCCTTCAGGGACGACACTTCGCGGCAAACACCTTACCGGAATCGCGGGCCACGCCTGACTTCTTCAACGGCACCGGGAACTCCTCTTCAAAAGCCCGCCTTCAGCTACGCCGCTCCTGGTTGTGGATCTTCTGGGGGCATGGGAGCGCCGTCCCTGCGGGAATCGCTCGCTTTCCGACCTCGACCCAGGGCTAAAGCCCAGATTGATTTGGCGGCGCTCATCGCAGCGCTGGAAGCGCTGCGCCACCCAAAAGCAGAACGTTTGTCGTTCTCAAGCAACTTGCGAAACCGTGTCCAGCACGGTTCCGTCCACCCATTTGACCACGGCCACCGGGCGGTCACCTAGTTTCGGCCGCGCGGGCTTGCCGCCGCAGATGCGCTCCACTTCGGTCTTGATGTCCTGAATCGGACGGATGGGGAGACTCGAACCCTTTACCGCATCAAGCAAATCCTGCCGCCGAGGATTGATGGCGATGCCACGTTCGGTGACCACGACGTCGATCAGTTCACCCGGGCCAGTGAGCGTGGTCACTTGATCCACGATGACTGGAATGCGATCGCGGAATGACGGCACTGCAAGGATGGTACAACCTGAGGCCAGACAGTTCTGCCAGCCGCCGATTCCGTGCAGCAGCCGCCCGTCGGAGTGGGTGACTACGTTGCCGTTGAAGTTTACGTCCACTTCGGTGGCGCCCAGGACGACCGCATCCACCATGGAGGCAAAGTTGCCCTTGCCATGATAGTTGTATGAGGTAAAGGGCGATGTCGCCACGTGGCGGGGATCGCTGGCGATCGACTTCACGCCGTCGAGATCGAACGTTTGACCGTCAAGAATGTAGTCGGTCAAACCCTCCTGCAGCATTTCGACCAGGTACTTGGTGGAGCCGCCGCGCACGAAGCGGGCTTTGACGCCATCTTCTTTCATCATGCGGCGCAGGTAATCAACAAAGGCGAGCGCAATTCCGCCCGCGCCTGCCTGAAATGAGAATCCGTTGCGCATGATGCCCGTCTCGCGCAGGAACCGAGCCACAAATTCTGCGATGCGCAGACGGTCGGGAGACCGCGTGATCTGAGTTGTACCGGAAACTATTTTCGCCGGATCACCAATCGAGTCCACTTCGACTACGTAGTCCACGTTGTTGCCTTGAATCTGCCAGGGAATGCAGGGAAACGGAACCAAATTGTCGGTGACGACGATGACGTGGTCGGCATACATGGAATCGGCCAGCGCGAAGCCCAGCGATCCGCACGCCGATTTTCCGTGGGAGCCGTCGGCGTTGCCAAATGGGTCGGCGGTCGGCGCAGCGATGACGGCGATGTCGATGTGCACGTCGCCATCCTGAATCGCCTGCCAACGACCGCCGTGCGAGCGCAGCACGCCCATGCCGCGCATTTTGCCTTGGGTGCAGTAGTCTCCCAGCGGCCCATTCATGCTGCCTTCAATGTGATGGATGACGCCGGACTGCATTAACTCAATCGCACCTTTTTGCGAAGGAAAAGACGCGCTGGGAAACCACATCAGGTCTTTGACGCCGATTTTGGAGGCGGCTTCCAGCGCCATGAGAGCAACCCGGTCACCGTCGCGCAGGTGATGATGATTGGAGATCACCATGCCGTCGCGCAGGCCGCATTTGCGGAGAGCGGTTTCGAGGTTCGCGACCCGCTTGTCGCCATTCTCAGGATAGTCTCTGCTGGAGCGCACCGGCGGAGCAGCTTTGCGGCCTCGCGGCTGATATTGCCCGACGCCGAGATATGGAATTTGTGGCTTGCCGTTGACCATGGTCGGAACCATGCGTCCGGCGGCGTTCTGGGCGAGTTCGGGTCGGTCGGTCATTTCGCTTTGTTGAATTCTGCCGGGCTTCGCCCGGCCTGGACGGGCGAGGGCGCCCGTCCCCACATGGACTCTGCCGCTGCCTAGGCTTTCCCCATTGCTTTCGCTCTGGCCACTAACTTCCTCGCACGCTCGACGACGGGCGGATCAATCATCTTCGAGCCCAGGCTCACCACCCCGAGCCCGCGCTGTTGGGCGTCTTCGAATGCGGCAACGATCTTCTGCGCCTTATCGATCTCCACTTGCGACGGGGCGAAAGCTTCGTGGATCACTCGGATCTGGCCCGGATGAATGCACCCCATGCCTTCAAATCCCAGAGAGCGCGAGTTCTCACCCCAACGGCGCAGGCCACCCATGTCTGCAACATCGCTGAAGACGGAATCAATGGCTTGGACTCCAGCCGCTTTCGCGGCATTCACCAGACGAGTACGCGCATACAGCGATTCGCGTCCTTCCGTCGTCTTTGCGACTCCGAGGTCGGCGGTGTAATCTTCGAGCCCGATGGTCAGCGCGCACACATTTGGGCTGACTGCGGCGATGGCAAAAGCGTTTTCAACTCCGAAAGCGGATTCCAGGATAGGCATGATCCAGATCGGACGCTGAATCCCATGGCGTGCCTTCATTTCGCTGATCATGCGATCGACTTCCCCCACCTGCTCGGGCCGCTCGACTTTCGGGATCAGCACCACATCGGGTGTTTCGGGAATCACTTCCGCCAAGTCTTGCAACCCAAGAGGCAACTGGTTGATGCGAACCATGCGCTCGCATGCCCCAAAATCCACGGCGCGCAGCGTGTTGCGCACCAGAATCCGGGCGGCATCTTTTTCGGCGGGATGAACCGAATCTTCCAGATCCAAAATGATTGCATCCGGCCCATGCAAGCCGGCGTTGATAAAATATTTCGGCTCGCTGCCGGGAAGATAGAGTCGTGAACGACGGAGGCGATCACGGGTGGAGGGATCGGGCAGAGCGACCTGGTCTGGCAGAGCCTTTTTCTCGTCCCCCAGACCCGCGCGCTTCGCTGCAGTTTCGAGCCGCGCCGAAATCACGAACGGCAGCGCGCCTTCGTCATGGATGGAGACGCGCGCATGTTTGACGCCTAGAGATCCAAGCACCTGGCGCGTCTGGCTGAGAATTGCGTCTCCGTAGTAAGGCCCGACCCGCGATTCGAGCGTAATCTCCAGGCCGCCGCCATCACGCGGTTCCAGCGCCACGTGCAGGTCAGAGCGGATGTCTTTGCCCCAATGACCGGCTTCGGCGGAATGTTCGCTCATGGCTGTATTGACGCTGCTCATCCAAAAACCTTTAACCACAAAGGGCACGAAGGTTCACAAAGGAGAAGCCTTTTCCCGCATCTTGGCTTACGAACGTCTCTCGCAACGCTTCCACAACGCATAGTACGCTCTTGTTTCCTTTGTGCTCCTTCGTGTCCTTTGTGGTTATCTTAGTCTCTCCAAAATCGCATCCGTCATCTGCACCGTGCTCGCCGCACCCTGACTGATCGCCTTCGGACCGCCCGAAAGACGCATCATGTCATAGGTCCGCACTTTGCCGTCTTTCACCACGGCCGCGATTGCTTTGCGGATTCGGTCGGCCTTGGCTCCTTCGCCCACGTGGTCGAGCATCATGGCCGCGGATAGGATCATAGCAATCGGATTGACGATCGGCGGGTCCAATTCGGCATATTTCGGCGCCGAGCCGTGGGTGGGCTCAAACACTGCGACTTCGTCACCGATATTGCCCGACGCGGCAAATCCCAACCCGCCGACCAAGCCGGCGAAGGCGTCGGACAAAATGTCGCCGAAAAGATTCGAGGCTACGATCACGTTATAGTCTTCAGGATTCTTGTTCAGCCACATCAACTGCGCGTCGATGTTCGCGGACCAGAGCGAAATCCCGGGATAATTCTTCGCTACTTCTTTCGCCGTCTCTTCCATCATGCCGGAAGTCTCGCGCACCACGTTGGGTTTCTCGCAGATGGTCACGCCCTT
>Ga0187819_10001628_pt1 | contig 11625 bp, 5 predicted proteins | sample NC_wetland_sal_i_15_FD_132411 | JGI IMG/M metagenome (GOLD analysis project Ga0187819, IMG submission 132411) | Wetland sediment microbial communities from Neuse River Estuary, North Carolina, USA - SO4_4 | ecosystem: Environmental > Aquatic > Freshwater > Wetlands > Sediment | place: USA: North... | reverse complement strand
CGACATGGTTGATGAGCTCAGCGGCTTGAGGATATTTGCCGCAAGTAATAGGGGGCACGAAGCTGTAACCGTGGAAGGCAATGACGTCAGCGTAGTTCAAACCTCCGAGGGCCGCATACTGCTCCCACCAGTGCTGGCCGTAGGCCTGATGGGCGCCATTAGGAGGGCTCAGCATTAAGGACTTTGGATCAATGCGAAGGATAATGTCGCGGGCATCCTTGGCCAGGCGAACCATCTGGGGGAAAGTGCCATTCCAGAAATAATAATTGACCGGCTCATTCCATAGTTCCCAGTAGCGGATGCGGCCGTGGGCATGAGTTGCAACTGCAGTGATGAAGTCCTTCCAGTGCTGGTCGGTACCCGTGCCATCGGGGTTGAGATCGTTCGGCGGGTCGCAGTCGCCAGGCCCCTGTTTGCATGATTGATCGTTAGGATTCGACGATGCCCATTGCGGAGTCCTCCACAGTGTCAATATGACTCCACGGGTACCGTTCTGTTCAGCAGCATCCAGCCATTTATCGAGGATCGTCCAATCGTAGACACCCTGGCTCGGATTAAGTTCTTCCCAACTGGTGTGGGTAGCGCACAGTCTCAATTCCCCGAAACTGATCTCCGGCCACGGTTCGAACCAGTGCGTAGACATTCCAAAGAACCAATACGGCACCGGTGGCTGCTGCTGCGAATGATCAGATGACATAGGTTGGGTCGCGCCGAGCGGTGTCGCGCCGGGCGCAAGGGCGAACAGGACGGCAAGAATGAGTCCCGCGGAAAACAATATCTTCATGACCAGACCTCCCGGAAATTCAAATAGCGAAGCGCGCAGAACCAGACCCCAACTGGAGGAGGAAACTAAGCGCTGGGCCGTTTTTCCGCGCCCCCTCGAGAGTGTCTTCGTATCACGAAGAGACGCAACTGGGCCTAGATTGCCACCGTTCCGTTTTGGTGTGTAGATTACCGAAGTGAGTGGCGATGAGTGTTTCGGGACAAGCGTCAAAACCGGTTTTCCTCTGCTCTTTAGTACGCCATGCGGAGCCGACCGAGCAATTGCCAACTTCGCCGAACCGGGGTTCGTTACGGCCGCCAAATTTTCGATACAAAAGATGGCAGCAATCAACGGAGCGACGGATCAGGAAGTGCGAGTGACGACCGTCGTTCGATCAAGTCCGTATGATTCAGTGGAAGCAACCGGGTTCTGTCGCGATGAAAGAGGATTTCATCCCGACAGAATTCAGACACAAACCGAAAGCCGCACCCAATCTCAACTCTCGTTTTTTGGCAGTTAAATTTACACGGAGTCCCATGGAGTACATCATGAGTATGCTTGACAATCTGCAGTCTGCTTGTGGCGCGAATTATTTGATGGCGAAGAATACAAGCTTCCCATTCGCTGCTTTGACCGTCCTCTTCAGCCTCTCGTTTCTGCTCCTTCCGGTGAGCGGGCAGAACATCATTAACACCGTGGCTGGCGGAGGTACGATTAATAGCAATCCCTTATTGGCGGACATCCCGGGCCCGACCTCCACGGTCAAAGATGGGAACGGAAATCTGTACATCGCCGCGCCCCGTTCCCAATATATTTTCGAACTGAGTGCGGGCGCAGTAACTCAGTTCGCGGGCTTGGGCTACGTAGCGTTCCACGGAAATGGGAAGGCCAGCCAGGAGCCGGTGTGGAATCCCTACAGCTTGGCCGTGGATGCGCAGGGGAACATCTACATAGCAGACACAAATAACAACATTGTCCGCAAAGTCGACACTAGCGGAAATATGGTGATCGTCGCCGGCACCAGCAAGCCTTGTTACCAGGCAAGGTGTGGCGACGCCGGATTGGCCGTGAAAGCAAAGCTGAATGCTCCTCAGGGTGTCGTCGTAGACGCTAAAGGCGACATCTACATAGCTGATACTGGCGACAACCGGGTTCGGGTGGTAAGAACCAACGGTTACATCTATCCCTTCGCCGGCAACTTTGCCACGGCGTGCGCTTCTCCTACTTCCCCATGTGGCGATGGCGGCCCGGCGGTAAAAGCCAGTTTGAGTGTTCCCGAGGGGCTCGCACTCGACGGCAAGGGCAACGTCTACATCGCCGATTCCGGTGACAACCGCGTCCGCGTGGTCAGTTTGAAAACGCATAATATCAACGCGTTTGCGGGCACGGGAACTGGATGCTTTCCGTCGTGGAATTCCTGCGGCGACGGCGGAAGTGCTCTAACATCGCAGTTGGGCAATCCGCAGGGCCTTTCCGTCGACAAGTCACAGAATGTGTACATCGCCGACACCCGCGATCAGCGAATTCGGGTCGTGTCCGCCGCGGGGACGATTACTACGTTTGCGGGCACTGGCCATCATGGCTTCGCTGGTGACACTGGTCCGGCGGTGAACGCGCAGTTGGCGGGACCGAATGGTGTCTTTGCCGATGCCGCGGGCAATGTATTCATTTCCGACACCGGCAATCAACGTGTCCGCGAGGTCTCGCCGGCAGGCATAATCAACACGATTCTAGGTGGAGGGAATGGCGGCGATGGCGGTGCCCCGACCGCTGCCCAGTTTGCAAATCCAAACGGCGTAGCTGTGGATTCAGCGGGTAACTACTACATCGCGGATACCGGCAACAATACAGTTCGTGAGGTGAGCGGCAGTACGATCATCGCGGTCGCCGGCAACGGACTAAGCGGATACACCGGCGATGGTGGCTCTGCACTCAGCGCGGAACTGAATGGGCCTATCGGAGTCGCTGTCGACAGTTCGAGTGATATCTTCATCTCGGACACGAGTAACCATGTGGTTCGGGAAGTGAGTGGTGGGAATATCAACACCTTCGCGGGGAACGGGTCGCCATGTTCGCCTTCAACCGGAAGCTGCGGAGACGGAGGGTCAGCCACGAGTGCACAGCTGTCGTCCCCTACTGCAGTGGCATTCGACGGTTCCGGGAACGTGTTCATTGCTGACGGTTCGGCTCAGAAAGTGCGAGAAGTCAGCAACGGCATTATCACGACCGTGGCTGGAACCGGAACCTCGGGGTACAGCGGCAACGGTGGGCCAGCAACCTCAGCGGATCTCAATCATCCCACTGGGGTGACGGTTGATGGCTCCGGGAATATTTACATTGCAGACTCCGGAAACAACAGGATCCGCTGCGTGTTAGGCGCGGTCGGCGGTTGTGGTGATACCCAGCACAAATATGCGGTGGGCACAATCATCGACTACGCGTACAACGGCGCAGAGACGTTTAGCGGGGATGGCGGACCCGCCCTCGCCGCCCAGCGGTGGAATCCAACTCAGGTTGCACTGGATTCCCGTGGCAACCTCTTTATTGGCGGTGGGAACGACGAAGTCGTCCAGCGCGTCGACCTCGCCACCGGCACTATCGTGACCGTCGCCGGCAACGATAAGGCATGGTGGTTCTACGGTTTCCGTGGAGATGGCGGCCCCGCGAACCGGGCCCAGGTTGACAATGCAGGTTTGGCTATCGACAGCAACGAAAGCCTGTACATCGCAGATGCCGGGAACAACCGCATCCGCGAAGTTGCCAATATGGTTCCTGTCGCCGGACTGAGCGCCAAAACACTTAACTTCGGGGACGTGACGGTGGGTCAAACGAGTCAGCCGAAAATCGTAACCTTGAAGAACACGGGTTCTGACGACATGTCTATCAGTAGTATCGCGGCTGCCGGTGACTTCTCTCAGACCAATCAATGTCCTAGCGTGTTGGCTCCGTGGCAGAGCTGCACCATCTCAGTCACATTCACACCCACACAAAAAGGCGTGCGAAGTGGAACCCTAAAAGTGACCGACAATGCAGCCGGTAGTCCGCAGACCGTCAAACTAGTGGGCACGGGAATCTAAACAAAAAGTAATCAGGCGACGACTTCCGAATCGGAGGTCGTCGCTGTTTCTATCTGTGTTTTGTCAGAGCTGCAGCATAGCCTTCGACCAGGGCTGAGGCTGCAAATTTTCCAGATCCAGAAATAGAAGGCGAGCCAGGGCTCGCATGCGCTCATGCAATCCTGCATTCATAGGACGCCATACAACCCGCTAGCAATGGCTAGTTGTTCTAGCACGGCAAGCGGGATAATCCAGCGGGAAAGTTCAATTTCTACCAGTCCCTCCCCTTCGAGAGTGCCTTGGGAAACAAGGTGTGCTCTTCAAATATTTAGAGGTTAGAGGAGAGGAGACAGGCCCGTGAGAATTGAATATCTTGCTTCTTGGGACGAAGCTCGGAATCGACACATGGTGAATGCCCGCTGTTGCCCGCACTCGGAAGGAGGAAAGGCGATAGAACGGGATTGGGTAGGCCGGCGAGCCGTCTACCTCCTGCTCATGCTTTGCGGTGTTGCGGTGTTGACTGCAACCTACGGTCTGGCGCAGTCGATTGCCGGGAAGCCGAGAGTCTATCCGATGGCACAGCACGATATCTCGCCTCGTCTGCGGGACATGAAGACGGGAACAACGGCCTCGGCTTTGAAGGACGAGGAGGCTAGGGAGCAGGCGGCGCAAAAACAGGAAATGGAGGAGATTGGCCACGGCGGCAATCAATCCGCCTCAGCAACTCTGCTCCGTGCGCCGGCCAAGATCTCCAATCAAAAATCCCAAACATTGACGGGAGGGCGGTCGGGAATATCTCCCGGACTCAACTTTGATGGCATCTCTTCGAATGGCTGGCTAGCGCCCGACACCAACGGCTCCGCCGGCACAACTCAGTATGTTCAGTTTGTGAACAATCGACTGGCCGTTTACGACAAGTCCAATAGCAACCTTTTGTACGGCCCAGTGTTGGAAACCAAACTGTGGTCGGGATTTTCCGGGCTGTGCGGAAGCGACGGCGAAGGCGATGTCATTGCCCAGTTCGATAAGGCGGCCAGCCGTTGGGTCATGACCCACCATGCGACCCAGAAGGGTGGGCCAGACTTCCAGTGTGTCGCGGTTTCGACCACCCCGGATGCCACTGGCAGCTACTACCGCTACGCGTTCCAACTACCCTCGAACAATTTTCCCGATTATCCCAAGCTCTCGGTATGGTCGGATGCCTATTATCTTACGGTCAATGACGAGGACCCGAATACCGGATCATTGATCAACGCGGCAGTGTGTGCATTGGACCGGCTCTCGATGTTGAGCGGGGCTTCTGCGACCGCGGTCTGTTTCGCATTGAACTCGTCTGCGTACTCCAGTCTACTTCCCGCCGACCTCGACGGAAATGTTCCGCCCCCCGTAGGGTCTCCGAACTACCTTTTGAATTTGGATAAGAACTCCGTCGATCTTTGGCAGTTCCATGTAGATTTCACGAATCCCGGTAATTCGACCTTCACCGGGCCGGTCAACATCCCGGTCCCGTCCTTCAACCCGGCATGCGGTGGGGGAACGTTCGCCGTATGCATTCCGCAAGCGGGGACGGCGCAAGTGGTAGATTCCCTCGGCGACCGGCTTATGTGGCGACTGGCCTACCGGAATTTCGGCGATCACGAGACCTTGGTTGCGACCCACTCTGTGGCTACCGGTTCAGGGAATGTAGGCGTGCGCTGGTACGAGATTCGCAATCCTGGCGGAACTCCTAGCGTGTACCAGCAAGGCACATTTGCTCCCGATTCGAACTTTCGTTGGATGGGCAGCATCACCATGGATCAGATGGGCGACATGGTGCTAGGCTACAGCGAATCCAGCTCCACCATGAATCCGGGAATCTACTACACCGGCCGGCTGGCCACTGATCCACTCGGAACGATGGAGGCTGAGGCCTTAATTCTGGCCGGGGCTGGGGTGGAGCAGGGAACTTATCGCTGGGGTGACTACAGCGGGATGAGTATCGATCCCGTGGACGACTGCACCTTTTGGTACACCAATGAATACTTTCCAGTTACCGGCAAGGGCAACTGGCATACCCGCATTGCATCTCTCAGATTTCCGGCTTGTCCTGGAGTGACCATTTCACCGGATAATCTTTCCTTTGCTACACAGCTCGTGGGCACAACCAGTCCGTCGCAGCCTGTAACGCTCACGAACAGCCAAGTCACGACTGTGAATATCAGCAACATTGGCTTCACAGGTCCAAACAGCGGAGATTTTGGTCAGACGAATAATTGCGGAGCCAGCCTGCCGGCAGGCGCAAACTGCACTATCAACGTCACCTTTACGCCGTCAGCGACGGGAACGCGCCAAGCCGCTCTCAATGTGACCGATAACGCAAACAACAGCCCACAGGTCGTGAATGTCAGTGGCATCGGAGTTCTAACTGCCGTGACCCTATCGCCAAGCCAACTGACTTTCGCCGCCCAGGCGGTGGGCACTGTGAGCGCGCCTCAACCAATTTCGGTGCACAACAGCAGCGCTTTAACGGTGAACATCGGTGGGATTTCGGTCAGTGGAAATTACCTGGAAACTGACAACTGTAGCGGCAACACCCTCCAGCCTTCTCAGACCTGCGTTGTCTCGGTAGTGTTCGCTCCGGCGTTGTTAGGTTCTATTCCAGGGGCGCTCACGGTTAGTGATAACGCCGGTGGCTCTCCTCAAGTCCTGGGCTTGTCCGGATCAGGGGTGAAGCCCCTGACTGTCTCTCCCGCCAACCTGGCATTTGGAACCATCGCTGTCGGTAGTACCAGCCTGCCGCAGACCGCCACCCTCGCCAACAATACTACCTCGCCGGTCAATTTCAGTTTTTCCACGAGCGGTGACTACAGCACGGCCGGGAGCGGAAAGAAGCCTTGCCAAGCTACCCTCGCGCCTTACACGAAATGCACGATTGCTGTCGCTTTTAGCCCCAGCGTCAATGGGGCGACTAATGGCTCGCTCACAGTTTCGTACGGTGCTGCTATGAGCCCCCAAGTTGTGTCTCTCACGGGTACAGGTTCCGGCGGCTCGACAGCATCGCTAGTCTTTAACCCAAAATCATTGGGCTTTGGCAACATCGTTGTGGGCACGACCAGCCACAATCGTGTTGTGACTGTCACCAACCAGGGAAGCACATCCGTTAACATTTCTGAGGTGCAAGCGGGAGGGAATTTCTCTGCCTTTCCCAGCGGCGCCTCTCCTTGCGGCGGCTCGTTAGGGGCGGGAAAATCATGCACGTTTTCGGTTAGCTTTAGCCCCACGATCCCGGGGGCGGTGAAGAGCGGAGTTATGGTGGCGGACGATTCGGGCATTAGCCCGCAGGTACTCGACCTCGTCGGCACGGGAGTGCTCCCGATTACTCTGTCTCCGACTAGTCTCACTTTCTCTCCCCAGAGCGTGGGAACGACCAGCCCTCCCCAGATCGTCACGGTAACGAGCAATCAGAGCAGTACGCTGAGCCTGAGCTTTACGGCAAGCGGGGACTATGTTATCCAGCCAGGAAGTGGTAATCCGTGCGGAACGAGCCTTCCCGCACTTGGACAATGCACAGTGAGTGTAACCTTCAGTCCGTCGGCAACCGGGACGATCCCAGGCGTCGCAAGCTTCAGTCACTCGGGCGTGTTCACGCCCGAAGAAGTCGCTCTTACGGGAACGGGACAGTGACGAATGCCAAAGGTCGCTCGGGGCTGGCGCAGTTCTAACCTGATCGAGTGCTCCTTGCTCGAGTTTCCGCGCAGTCGGCCTTCACTCCTTGGAGACTATAGACTCTAAGCTTTTGGCTCTTGCCAGAGCGTGCAGCTATATATATCCTAGCGCCACTACAGCTTAAGTGCTGTATTGGTCGGCTACAGAAGCCCGAAGGCTCGCAAGACAACACCCTCCCCAAGTGACGTTTCCTGTCGAGGTACCAAGCGCACCGCGATTAGGATAGGTCATTCCAGGGGATTTCCCCTTTTCGGGTCTCGCACTGTGACCCAGAGGGCGAAGCTCTGAATGGCTCACCTCGCGGATACTGCAAGATGAAGGTTTTACTCGTCCACAACACGTACCAGTATCGGGGTGGTGAAGATGTCGTCTTTGAACAAGAAAAGCGCTTGCTGGAAGGCGCTGGTCACGAGGTTTTGGAATATCAGCGCCATAACCGCGAAATCAAGGGGTATTCCACGGCCAGACGCATTAGCCTTCTCGCCCGAACAGTTTGGGCCAACGATACCTACCGTGAGTGCAGCGTTCTGCTTCGGCAAAGCAAGCCGGAGATCGTGCATATTCACAATACATTCCCACTGATTTCTCCGTCAGTTTATTGGGCCTGCCGGAATGAACGGGTTCCGGTCGTGCAGACCTTGCACAATTATCGCCTGTTCTGCCCGGGCGCGAATTTCTTCCGCGCAGGGAAAACCTGCGAAGACTGTATCGGGGGAAGTTTCTGGCGCGGCGTACAGCACGGATGCTATCGCGACTCCCGGGTGGAGACAGCTCCCGTCGCGCTGATGTTGTCGGTGCACCATGCGACCAAGACCTGGCACCGCATGGTCGATCGCTACATTGTGCTGACCGACTTCGCACGCAGCCGTTTCGTGAAGGCTGGTTTGCCGGCACAGAAGATCACTGTCAAGAAAAACTGTGTGGACCCGGACCCGGGTATGCGAACCCAGGAAGGATCGTATGCCCTCTACGTGGGGCGAGTCTCGGAGGAAAAGGGAACTCCGACCCTGCTAAGGGCCTGGCAGCAGCTGCCGCGAACTTATACCTTGCGCGTCATGGGAGATGGCCCGGCCCGGGCGCAGTTGGAGCGCGAAGCGACTGCCCAAGGTCTCTCCAATGTCACCTTCATGGGCCAGCAACCGCGTGATCGTGTGATCGAGGCGATGAAGGGTGCGCGCTTCGTGGTTTTTCCCAGCGAGCTCTATGAGAATCTTCCGCTTACGATCATCGAAGCATTCGCCTGCGGTGTGCCCGTTCTAGCCTCCAATCTGGGCGCAATGCCGGAGATTGTTGATGACGATCGTACCGGAATGCTCTTTCCGCCCGGAGATGCAGAGCAGCTCGCGCGTACAGTAGCGCGAGCCTGGGAGCGACCTGGGTACATGAGGTTGCTGGGAGAGCAGGCGCGCCGGGAATACGAGGCAAAATACACGGCGGCAGCAAACTATCGGCAATTGCTGGGAATCTACCGGGAGGTCATCGCCGGGCGATCTGCTTCCCCGGAGCTGGCGGCTGCGCCGATTCCGGTTCGGGTACCAGAAGAGGTACCGCCAGCGTGAACACAAAGCCTCGCCGCAACAGCCATAATTATGTGGCGTCCGATCCGAAACCGGATGCAATCGTAGACCGCTTTGTGACGATCAGTATCGATGACGGCGATATTACGGACCTCAGGACAGCGGAATTGCTGCAGAAGTATGGATTGCAAGCCACATTCTACATCCCGGCCCGAAATCCAGAGCGCCCTGTCATGCCTCCGAATCACGTACAAGAACTCTCCGCACGTTTTGAAGTGGGCGCCCATACTCTGAATCACGCGCCGCTGAAATCTTTATCCGATTCCCAGGCATGGATGGAAATTTCACAAGGTAAGCACTGGCTAGAAGATACAATTGGCGAAAAGGTGATTTCATTCTGCTATCCTCGCGGGAAGTTCAATGGTTCAACACCTGCTTTGGTGAAGAAAGCTGGCTTCCTGGGTGGACGCACTTGTCTTTTCAACCTGCATGCATTCCCGCGCAACCCATTCCTGTGGGGAGTAAGCACTCACGCCTATTCCCACAGCAAGCTCATGCAACTACGGCACGCGGCCTGGGAACGCAATTTCGCCGGGCTTGTAAATTTCGTGCGCACTTACAACGGCACTACGGATTGGCAACGGCACTTTCTCTACGCGCTTAACCATGTTGAGCAGCACGGTGGCATCGCCCACCTGTATTTGCATAGTTGGGAAATCGACGAGCTCGGGCAGTGGGAACGCTTAGAAGCGGTCTTCGCCATGATCTCCCAGCACCCTTCTGTTTCCAAAGTGACAAACGGAGCGCTTTTTCAGCTCTGGAGGATGAGAAATGACCATGGAAGGAACTAAGTCGCTGGAGTCATCGGTCAAAGAACCGTCGACCAGTCGGATGAGCCAGTTAGACGATGTGCTGCGGATAATCTATGAATCGATTTCTGATCTGAATTTGCAGCTGCCCGCTGAGAAGCAAATCGCGAAGTCTTTGTCCACAATATTGTTCGGAGGGGGTGGGAAGCTGGATTCCCTCGGGCTGGCCAATTTTATCGTGATCACGGAACAGAAACTGGAAGAGTGCTATGGCTTCCGCATCGACCTCACCGCCGACGATCCATTTTCGCCCACCACCGGTCATTTTAGGAGCATACGGTCCCTTGCGGCCTACATCTTGGAACTAACATCGAAAAGGCCGCATGGAGCGCTGCAAGGCTCGCAATGAATCCCGCCAACACAGAGAGTACTCGTTTGAAATTGCACCTCATTTCCGATTTCAATCTCGAAACGCTGGGACACTATCTGGTAAACGGCGGATCACAACAGCTCTCCGTTTCCATCGCACCCTTTGGACAGGTTTTTCCAGCCTTGCTTCAAGCCGGGCATCCCGAAGCCGCCGATTTTGCTCTGGTGTGGACATCAGCGGAAAAGATAGTTCCGGCCTTCCCCAACGCGCTGAACAATGTGCCCGTTTCTGAGGAGCGCATCTTCGCTGAGATCCACCAGTTTGCCGATTGTCTGCGCGAGGCGCAGAAACATTTTCGCGCCGTGTTCGTCGTTTCCTGGACGATTCCGCTTCACCAGCGAGGAAACCGAATCCTGAGCCTGAAAGGACAGGGGTTGCGCAGGCTGTTACTTAAAATGAATCTCAGGCTTGCCGAAGAGTTGGACAGTTGTGCCGGCATTTACATGCTCGATGGGCAGCAGTGGATGGAAATGGTGGGTAAGAATTCCTACAGCCCGAAGTTGTGGTATCTGACCAAAACCCCGTTTCATGCAGAGGTCTTCCGACGGGCGGCTACGGACGTTAAGGCTGCAATTTCGGCAGTCTTAGGGGAATCGAAGAAGCTTATCATTGTTGATCTGGACAATACGTTGTGGGGCGGAGTAGTCGGCGATCTAGGATGGCAAAACCTAAGGCTGGGCGGGCACGATTATTTGGGCGAGGCATATCTGGACTTCCAGAGAGCTCTAAAAGCGCTGCGCAATCGTGGAATTCTGCTGGCCATTGTCAGCAAAAATGAGGAAAGTGTTGCCCTCGAGGCATTGGCCAAGCACCCTGAAATGGTGTTGCGGCTGGATGATTTCGCGGCCTACCGGATGAACTGGAACGACAAGGCCGCCAATATTGCCGAGTTGGTCGCGGAATTGAACCTGGGATTGCAATCTGCCGTTTTCATTGATGACAATCCTGTGGAGCGCGCCCGGGTCCGGGAAGCCCTGCCCGAAGTCTGCGTGCCCGAATGGCCGGACGACAAAACTTTATTTGCCTGCCAGCTTCTGGAGCTGGACTGCTTCGATTCTGCTTACACGACATTAGAAGATATATCTCGCCACGATATGTACGCGGCCGAGAAGCGCCGGCAGTTATCAGGGAAGAAAGTCAGCTCCGCCGAAGAGTGGCTGCGCTCCCTCGACACCGAAGTTACCGTCGAGGAGTTGGGCGATGCGGACCGGGTTCGCGTGGTCCAGCTGATGAACAAGACGAATCAGATGAATCTGTCAACGCGAAGAGTCTCGGAACATGAGCTGCAAGCCTGGCTGCAACAGGGCAACAGGAAGCTATGGGCCTTCAGGGTTAAGGACAAGTT
>Ga0187819_10001626_pt1 | contig 11634 bp, 9 predicted proteins | sample NC_wetland_sal_i_15_FD_132411 | JGI IMG/M metagenome (GOLD analysis project Ga0187819, IMG submission 132411) | Wetland sediment microbial communities from Neuse River Estuary, North Carolina, USA - SO4_4 | ecosystem: Environmental > Aquatic > Freshwater > Wetlands > Sediment | place: USA: North... | reverse complement strand
GGTGCGCATGGCCAGCCGCGGGCTCACCGCCAGCGACATGGTGAACGCTCTGCAAGAGCAAAACGTTGAAGTCGCTGCCGGCCAGGTTGGGCAGCCTCCCATCAAGCCCGGACAGCAGTTTCAGATCAGCGTGCGCGCGATTGGGCGTCTGAGCGAACCCTCACAATTTGAAAATATCATCCTGAAGGCGAACGCCGATGGAACCTTAGTCCGCCTTAAAGATGTGGGCCGGGCCGACCTGGGAGCGGAGGACTACAGCTCTGACTTGATTTACAACGGACATCCGGCGGTCGGTGTCGCGATCACGCAACTGTCGAGTGCGAATGCCCTTGATGTGGATCGCCGGGCCCTGGCCGAATTGGACCGGCTCTCGAAACACTTTCCGCCGGGGATGAAATACGAGAACGCTTTCGACTCAACCGAAGAAGTGGGTCAATCGATCCGGGACGTGCTCGTCACCTTGGTCGAAGCCATTATCCTGGTCATTCTGGTGATCTTCGTATTTCTGGAAGACTGGCGCAGCACCATCATTCCATCGGTTACGATTCCGGTTTCACTGATCGGAACCTTTGCCTTTGTCAAGCTCCTGGGCTTCTCAATCAACACGCTGACTCTGTTCGGCATCACGCTGGCCACCGGCCTAGTGGTCGACGATGCTATTGTTGTCATCGAAAACATCGAGCGCCACCTCCAGGAAGGTGAACGGGACGCCCGCAAAGCAGCCACGGTCGCCATGGGAGAAGTGGCCGGCGCCGTCATCGCCACCTCCCTTGTGCTGGTTGCCGTGTTCGTGCCAGTCGCGTTTTTTCCCGGAACCACGGGCATTCTGTTCCGCCAGTTCGCGCTGACTATTGCGTTTTCCATTTCCATTTCCGCGTTCAACGCCCTTACCCTGACGCCATCACTTTCCGCCCTCCTACTGGGCCGAGGGCACGGGAAGAAAGGCTGGTTCTTTAGCCACGTGGATAGGGTGATCGCCGCTTTCACCGAGGGATATCGACGTTCCCTGCACGCTTTTCTTCGCTTCCGCCTGGTCGCAGTGGTTCTGTTTCTTACAGGATTGGGGCTCACCTACGTGATTTTCCAGCGTGTGCCCAAAGCCTTCGTTCCGGACGAGGATCAGGGTTATTTCCCCGTCGTCATCCAGGCTCCGCCGGGAGCATCGGCGGAGTATGTCAGACAGATCGAGGATCAAGTGAGCGCAGTCATGCGCCCGATGCCGGAAGTCGAAAACATCTTTGCCATCACCGGCAACGGTGCGCCCAACCGCGGAATCATTTACATCGGATTGACGGACTATTCGAAGCGCCAGGGCAGCGAACACTCCGCCGACGCAGTCGTGAACCGGTTGCGAGGGGCGGTTTCCGGAATTACCGGTGCGCAGGTACTTCCCTTTTTGCCTCCCGCGATCCAAGGTCTGGGCCAGTTCGGGGGCTTCCAGTTTGAAGTGCAAGATCAGGGATCGCATTCGCTGGAAGAGTTGGCCAATGTCACACAAGAGATGGTTCGCCAGGGCAACTCGCGCAAAGACCTGACTGGCCTGTTCAGCAGCTACACTGCCAGCGATCCGCAATTCCTAGTCACCATTGATCGCGAAAAAGCGAAAAGCCTGCACGTGCCATTGCAACAGATCACGGACACACTGGGCGTATACATGGGCTCCGCGTACATCAATGATTTCGATTTCAACAATCGCTCGTACCGGGTTTTTGTCCAGGCCGACAAGCAGTTCCGCTCACAGGCGAAAGATTTGAAACAGTACTACGTGCGATCGGATAGTGGCGCCATGATTCCCCTCGAGAACCTGGCAACGATTACCCAGACCACAACGCCGCAGGTGATCAGCCACTACAACCTGTTTCGCGCGGCGGAAATCGACGGCTCGCCCGGCCCGGGCTTCAGTTCCGGACAAGCCATCGCCGCCATGGAGGATTTGAGCAAGAAAGTTTTGCCTCGCGGCTTTACGTACGAATGGACCGGGCTGTCGCTCGAAGAACTGGCGTCAGGAAGAACCACACTCATATTGTTTGGCCTAGGAGTTTTGGTTGTGTACCTGACGCTCTCCGCCCAATACGAGAGCTTCGTCTTGCCTTTCATCGTGCTGCTCGCTGTACCGATGGCGCTGCTGGGGGCGCTCGGCGCACAAGCATTGCGCGGTTTGCAGAATGATGTTTACTGCCAGATCGGCCTAGTGATGCTAATCGGATTGTCGAGCAAGAACGCGATTCTGATCGTCGAATTTGCAGAACAGTTGCGGGAACGGGGGCTTCCGCTGGTCGAAGCCACGGTGGAAGCCGCCAGGATTCGTTTGCGCCCCATCCTGATGACTTCGTTCGCATTCATTCTCGGCGTGGTGCCACTCATGGTGGCCCACGGCGCGGGTCAGGAAGGACGCCACTCGGTCGGCACTACCGTGTTTGGTGGCATGATCATGTCCACTGTTCTAAATCTTTTTTTCATCCCCGTGCTATACCTGATCATCGAAGGATGGCGTGAGCGAGGTCGAGCCCACGCTACGGAACCTGCGCCAGCGCCCGCCGACTAGACCGATTGCAGGCGTGGGGACAGCCGCCCCTTCGACTTCGCTCAGGGCAGGATCTCGGCTGTCCGGCGGAGCGAAGTAATGCAGTCTGGCTATGCCATTTCGTCCGTGATATAGGTGAACCATGGAGATTCTGACCATCGCTCCATTCCTCGACTACTTTGAGAAGGTGCGTTCGCGCACCATGCGGCTGGTCGCCTGCATTCCTCCGGCAGACTTGGAATGGCGTTGCAAGGAAGGCAAATTCACGCTCGGCGATCTGGCGCGCCACATCGCCGCTGTCGAGCGAAATGTGTTCGCAGAGTCAGTCGCAGGCGGGCGCAATCGTTACGCGGGATGTGGACCCGACCTCGCCGACGGTTACGATCAGGTGGTCGAGTTTATGAATCGCATGCACTCCGAATCCATGAGCATCTTCTCGCGGCTTAGCGACCAGGACTTGCTGCGCAAGTGCGCCTCCGCCGATGGCACGCCCATGACCATGTGGAAATTTCTGCGCTCGATGCCGGAACATGAGATTCATCACCGAGGGGAACTTTACGCATGTCTGGGGATCCTCGGCGTTTCGGTGCCGCCACTCTACGGAATGACCTCGGAACAGGTGCGAGAAATCGCAGTAAGAACACACTCCGATCAGGCGTAAGAATGGAATTCCGCGGACATCGCCTGGCAATGCAGAACAAGATGCGCTACCGCCATCCGGTTCACTATTTGGGCTCCGCGCTCATTCTCGCCGTATTCGCCTTCGCCCAGACACCGCCGGCGAAAACTCCACTACCCAAATTCGAAGACGTCGCCAAGCAAGTTGGCCTGACCGTCCCCCACATCTCATCTCCAGAGAAACGCTACATCGTGGAATCGATGAGCGGCGGCGTGGGTCTGATCGATTGCGACAATGACGGCAGGCTTGACATCATCACGGTAAATGGATCCACGGTCGATCGATACAAGCAGGAGGGCGATCCGATGATCACGCTCTATCATCAAGACGATGGCTTCAAATTCACGGACATCACCAAGTCCGCAGGGCTCACCCGTAAAGGGTGGGGCATGGGCGTAGCGGTCGCCGACTACGACAACGATGGTCTGCCCGATATCTACGTAACTGGCTACGGCGGCAACGCTCTCTATCACAACTTGGGAAACTGCAAGTTTGACGATGTCACGGAGAAAGCAGGAGTGGCAGCGGAAGGCTTCAGCACCGGCGCGGCCTGGGCGGACTATGATCGAGACGGATTCGTCGATCTGTTCGTTTCGCGTTACGTGCACTTTGATGTGAACAAATTACCCGACTTCGGGAAGAACGAAAAAAACTGCAGCTTCAAGGGAATTCCTGTGCAGTGCGGACCGTGGGGCATGCTAGGGGAAACCGACTTGCTCTTCCACAATCGCGGCGATGGAACCTTTGAAGAAGTTTCCAAGAAGGCCGGAGTCGACGACCCCAACAAATACTACGGCCTGGGCGCGATCTGGGGTGATTACGACAACGACGGCTGGCCCGACCTGTACGTCGCCAACGATTCCGGCCCAAATTACCTTTACCACAACCAGCACGATGGCACCTTCGAAGAGGTTGGAATGCTTTCAGGAGCGGCCGTCAGCGGCGACGGTTCGGAGCGCGGCAACATGGGGGTGGACTGGAGCGACTATCTGCACGAAGGCCGGCTCTCCATGTTTGTGACCACCTTCACCGAACAACCCGACAGCCTGTATCACAACCTCGGAGCACAAGGATTCTCCGAGGTGAGTTACGCCGCCAAACTCGCTAAGCCCACGTATAACCCGGTAGGTTGGGGAACGGGATTTTTCGATATGGACAACGACGGTTGGCCGGACTTGTTCATCGCCAACGGCCACGTGTATCCGCAGATGGACCAGGTTCCCGGTGCGCCTCGATATCGCCAGCCCATGCTGCTGTTCCGCAACAACCGCGATGGAACATTCGAAGATGTTTCCAGCGTGCTCGCCGGAATACCGGATGCATCGCGGCGAGGCGCAGCGTTTGGCGATCTCAACAACGACGGAAACATTGACATCGTGGTGATGAATACCGGAGAGCCGCCCACGCTGCTGCTGAATCGAGGAGGAAACAAAAATCATCGCGTGCTCTTTAAGTTAGTCGGCGCCAAGAGCAACAAAATGGCGATCGGCGCGCGGATGACGGTAAGAGCGGGAAAACTCGTGCAATTCAATGAAGTTCGCGCCGGTGGCAGCTACCTCTCGCAAAACGATCCCCGCCTGCACTTCGGTCTCGGCATCGAAGCCAAAATGGACGACATAGAAATCAAATGGCCGAGCAGCAAAGTTGAAACCCTCCACAACGTCCCCGCAGACTTCATCTATACGATCAAAGAGGGCGAGGGCATTCAACAAAAGACGGCCTTACCCGCAAACCAGTAGCGCCGGCATCTTGCCTTCGGAAGCGCGAACTAGCCGGCCAGTCCCGCCAAGCGAGTATGATGTAAATCGCCGCAAGCCATCATGCTTCCCTTCAAGCTGGTTTATAGCGACGACTACTATCTCCCAATCGGCGCCCACGTGTTTCCCGCCGAGAAGTATCGACGCATCCGTGACCGGCTGCTCGAGACTGGAGTCGCCGAGGCGGCGGACTTCGTCACCCCGCAACCCGCATCCGATCAGGATGTGCTGCTGGTGCACACGCGTGACTACGTACATAAACTGAAAACTGGAACGCTTTCCGCACGCGAGGAGCTGGAGATGGAAGTTCCCTACTCGCCCGAGTTGGTTCGAGCCTTCTGGATGGCGGCAGGCGGTTCCATTCTCGCCGCAGACTATGCGCTGCAAAATCGCGTCGGTTTCAATATCGGTGGCGGATTCCATCATGCCTTTCCCGACCACGGCGAAGGCTTCTGCATGATTCATGACGTGGCCATCGCCATCCGTCGCATGCAGCGTGATGAGAAAATCACGCGCGCGATGACTGTGGATTGCGACGTCCATCAGGGCAATGGCACGGCTGTGATTTTTGCCAGCACGCGCACGTTGACCGGGGCCCTGCCTTCGACTTCTCCTTTTGCCTTGCGTCCTCTTTCCCCGGCAAAAATGCGGGGAACCTACGCGGGCGACGTGTTCACGATTTCGCTGCATCAGGAGAACAATTATCCGATGTGGAAGCCGCCATCTTCGATTGATGTAGACCTGCCCGACGACATTGGCGACGACGACTATCTGGCCTGGCTCGACAATGCTCTCAGCTCAGGCCTGCGCCAGTTCGACCCCGAGTTGATCTGCTATGTCGCAGGCGCCGACCCCTATCGCGAAGATCAACTCGGAGGCCTTTCGCTGACCATCGAAGGATTGAAACGTCGCGATCAACTCGTCTTCCGTGTCGCTCACGCCCGCCAGATCCCTGTGATGGTGACGTTCGCAGGGGGCTACGCCCAACGGGTCGAAGACACCGTGACCATTCACTGCAACACAGTGATTGCCGCGAAAGAAATTTTCGCAGTATAGGGAAAATCAAGCAGTTGCAGGCGCAAGAAAACGACGGTGCTCACCAATGGCAACAATGAAGATGATGAGGCAGATTAGATCTTGGCTGCGATGCGTGATCGGTCTAGGGCGTTGGCGACTTCGAAGTGGTAGCTTCAGGGTCAGCTTCGACCGTAACATCTACCTTGGCGCCTTGTTTCAAGTGCACTTCGTTCCCATTCTCATCAGTCAGACTGTTTTCGATGCGAAGTTCCTTGTACAGCGGATCCGCCTTCTCCACGGCAATTTGTGCCTTTTCCGGTTCGCTGGGATGCGGAGACTTAATGATTTTCTCGACAGTTCCGGGCAAGGTCGCACTCGGCTTGGGGGTCATAGGCTGTCCTTTGAGGGGAGTGGGTATCTGTTACAAAGATTTTAGCACGTTGCCATTTGTCACGGTCCGCTTTCAATGAGTATTTTGCCGCCTGTTAGCAAGACACTTCTTTTCCAGTCCTTCATCATCCACCCGCTGTCTTTCATCCCATGGACTGCTAAAATAAATACTTCGACTTTCCCCTTCGTGAATCCCTATGTTCGAGAATCTTTCAGAAAAGCTGCAACGTGCGTTCAAGACCCTGCGCGGCCAGGCCGTCCTCAATGAAGAAAACATTCAGGAGGCGCTGCGGGAGATTCGTCTCGCGCTGCTCGAAGCCGACGTCAACTTCAAGGTCGTCAAGCAGCTCATCGACCACATTCAAGAAAAAGCCGTGGGCCAGCAAGTGGCCACTGCGCTTTCGCCGGGTGAGCAGGTCATCAAAATTCTGCGCGATGAGCTGATCGAAACTCTCGGCCGCGATACTGCGCGCTTGAAGTTTGCCTCACAACCTCCAACTGTCGTATTGATGGCGGGCCTGCAAGGTTCGGGCAAAACTACTACTTCCGGGAAGTTGGCAAACTGGCTGAAGAATGGCGGACACCGGCCCTTGTTGGTTTCAGTCGACGTTTACCGGCCGGCGGCTCGCGAACAGCTCAAGATCGTCGCGCAGGCAATCAAAGCGAACCTTTACGAAGGGGCAAACGTCGAAGCCAACACGGCAACGGTGGAGCGCCTGGCCAAAGAAGCGCGGCGCGAGGCGATCAATACCGGCTCCGATGTTCTGATTGTCGATACCGCCGGCCGTCTCCACATCGACGACCAACTCATGGAAGAGATGCAATCGCTCAAGCGATTGCTCAATCCGCAGGAAATCTTGTTCGTCGCCGACGCCATGACCGGCCAGGACGCGGTTAATTCCGCCGATGAGTTCCACAAAAAGCTCTCGCTAACGGGGGTGGTGCTCACCAAGATGGACGGCGACGCTCGCGGCGGTGCGGCGCTCTCCATCCGCCAGGTCACGGGCCAGCCCATCAAGTTCATCGGCGTGGGCGAAAAGTACGACGCGCTCGAACCGTTCCATCCCGATCGCATCGTGTCCCGCATTCTCGGCATGGGCGATATTCTCTCGCTAATTGAAAAAGCCGAGCAGAATGTCGATAAGAAGAAAGCTCAGGAAATGGCCAGCCGAGCACTTTCCGGCGACGGCTTTTCGCTCGAGGATTTCCGCGATCAGCTGCGCCAAGTGAAAAAGATGGGATCGCTCCAGAGCCTCATGGGCATGTTGCCGAGTATCGGCCCCTTCGCTGGGTTACAGAAGCACGCAGACAAAGTCGATGAAAAGCAAATTAACCGCGTCGAGGCCATCATCAACTCCATGACCGTCCATGAGCGTATGCACCATGAGGTAATCAACGGCAGCCGGCGCAAGCGCATCTCGCGCGGCTCCGGCACCACGGTGCAGGAGGTCAACAATCTGTTGCGCCAATATGCCCAGATGCGCAAAATGTTCAAGCAGATGGGCAAGGCAAGTTTCGCGCGCAAATTGGCTGGTATGAAGCTGCCTGGAATGTAGGAGGTAAACTCGCGTCGCTTTAATTCATCAACGCGAGCATTCTGCGGATGGACAGTGCCGTCTGGCGAATTTCATCGGCGTCAGAGGCGTCGGGCGACATTCTCAGATAATGTTCCAGATCTTCCGCCGCCCCCGAGCTCTGGCCGAGACTGTAGCGCACGAGGGCGCGCTGCTTGACGTCTTCAGGAGAGCGCGGATAGATTACCAACACGAGGTCGATCAGAGGCAGCACCTTCCGAAAATTGCGCGCCGACAGATGAACCGTTTTCAAATTGTTCAAGATTCGGGTAAGTATCTGGCGGCGGCTGACGGCGAACAGAAACTCGGGGCGCAAAGTCATTTGCCCAGAATAAATCTCATCGAGACGGCGCTGGCAATCCTGTGGGCTGAGGATGTCTCCCCCATTGAAGCAGTCGACCAGGGTCTCGCGGCCGTCGATGTCGTAGTGCTTGAGCAGAAAATGTCCGGGCATGCCGACGCCGAACAATGGAAAGCCGAGACGCCGGCCGACCTCCATGTAAACCAAGGCCAGCGTGATGGGAATTCCGAGGCCACGGTCGAGCACATCGTTTAGAAAAGAATTACGGGGATCGTAATAATCCTCGCGATTGCCCCGCAGCCCGGCTTCGTCGAACAGAGTATGGTTCAGAGCGGCGATGGTCTGCGCGGCGTCGCCAACATCGGAGATGCGAGTCTCGGCCATGCGGGCCAGCCCATCGATGCGAGCGACGTAGGTTTCGATGTCGAGGTCAGGATACTCGGTGCGGGAGATGGTCAGGGCGGCGCGAACCAGGTCGATATCCTCGTCGTCGACTTGCGGTCCTACCAGTGCGGCAAAGGCTTCGGCAAGTGCGGTCTGGCCGGGGTTGCCCATGTGTTTATGCTAGCAGAACTGAGGCAGGAAATACGTGCCGAGAACCGATGATAAAGGATCGATGGTCTTCCCGAGCAAAGCGAGGGATTTACGTTCTTCGCGCAGTCGGCAAGAACCCAGATTCCTCGTCACTTCGCTCCTCGGAATGACAGAATAGGTAGTGTCGGAATGAGGGGCAGGGGTTTGTCATCGCCGCAGCAGATTTTTGGCGATAAACAGCACATTCGCTGGCCGCTCGGCTAGACGCCGCATCAGGTAGGGGTACCACTCGGTTCCGAACGGAATGTAGACCCGCATACGCCAGCCATCGCGTACCAGGCTCTGCTGCAGGTCGCGGCGGATGCCGTACAGCATCTGGAACTCAAATGCATCGCGCGAAATTCTTTGGCTGGTGGCGAAAGCTTTCGCCTGGTTGATGATCTTTTCGTCATGCGTCGCCAGGCCATGATAAACCTTGCTCTTCATCAGGATCTTCATCAGCTTGACATAGTTGGCGTCGACTTCAGACTTGGCCTGAAAGGCGATCTCAGGTGGCTCTTTGTATGCGCCTTTGCAGAGGCGAATGCGGATGCCTTCCGCCAAGAGTTGCTCCACATCCCCCTCGGCGCGACGCATGTAGCTCTGAATGACCGTGCCAACGCATCCTTGATTGGCGGGAGCGCGGTGGAGTTCGCGGACGAAATCCAGCGTGCGTTGTGTGTAGGGTGAACCTTCCATATCGACCCGCACAAAGTTGCGCGGGTTCATGGCTGCGGCCTTTGCCACCAGTCCGGCGACCTGGTCGCGGGCTAATTTCTCGTCTACGTCGAGGCCCATGTGAGTGAGCTTCAAACTGATGTTGGCGTTCAGCTTTTGCGCGGCGATGTCGTCCAGCAACCGGTGATAAAGCTGAGCGCTGGCCCGGGCTTCGTCAGCGTTGGTGACGTTTTCGCCGAGGTTGTCGATGGAGACGGTCAGGCCCGAGTCGTTGACCGTGCGCGTCGCCCGAAGAACGTCTTCGACCTGAGTGCCGGCAACAAAACGACTAGAGAATTTCTGCCCGATGGAAGAGCGCTCGGAGACCGCACGCAGCCAATGGCTCTCCGAAAGAGAGATGAAGAGCGCCCTTAGCACCGTACGCCTGCGCAGGTAGAGAAGATGGAGTTATGACTACCTTGCAAGAGCATGAAGATCACAGAGATTTGTATCACAACCCAGGTGATTTGCGGTGTGACTGCGATCATGGAGCAAGTGAAATACCTATGTCAAAAATATTTCATCCACGTAACACCAGCGCCAGTTCTCCCCCGGCTCAAAGGACTGCATCACCGGATGCTTGGTTTGATGAAAGTGCTTGGTCGCGTGCTTGTTCTTGGATGAGTCACAGCAGCCGACGTGGCCGCAGATGAGACATTCCCTCAAGTGCACCCAGGTATCGCCCATCTCCAGGCATTCCTTGCAGCCTTTGCCGCTCGGCTTGACTTGGCGAATTTCCTTTACGTGCGGACAGGTTGATTGTGTGCTTGGCATGTTTACCTCCCGAGTGTGCTGCGCACGGGCGCGGACGCCCGCGCCTGCATCTACTGCCCGTGTTCTTCGAGAAACTTTTCTACTTCCAATGCCGCCATGCAGCCAGAACCGGCGGCGGTGATCGCCTGGCGATAGCGCCGGTCTTGCACATCCCCGCAGGCATAGACTCCAGCCACTCGGGTGAATACGTTGTTGGTCGTCTTCAGATAGCCGTCCTGATCCATGTCGAGTTGCCCCTCAAACACCTTGGTGTTGGGGATGTGGCCAATCCCCAGAAACATCGCACTGGTAGGGAAGTCCCAGACTTTGTCGGTCTTGAGATTCCTCAGCGACAAGCTCGTGACTTCCTTCTTGTGAATATCGTGAACGTCTTCCACGACGGTATCGAGAAGGAACGAAATCTTCTCGTTGCGTTGGGCGCGTTCCAGCATGATCTTCGAAGCACGGAAATGCTCGCGGCGATGAATGACCGTCACTTTGGTGGCAAAGCGAGACAGGAAAATCGCTTCTTCCATAGCGGAATCGCCCCCGCCGATCACGGTGATTTCCTTGCCGGAGAAAAAAAAGCCATCGCATGTGGCACAGGAAGAAACGCCGTGTCCGATCAGTTGTTGCTCGTGGGGCAACCCGAGCCAGCGTGCCGAAGCGCCACTAGCGATAATGAGTGTGCGGGTATGGACGACTTCGTGGCTGACATGAAGTTTGAACGGATTCTGGCCGAGATCGACGCTGGTCACGTGGCCGTGTTTATATTCTGCCCCAAAGCGCGAAGCTTGCTTGCGCATGTTCTCAACCAGTTCTGGCCCTTGAATGCCTTCGGGAAAACCGGGAAAGTTCTCGACAAGTGTGGTAAGCGAAAGCTGGCCGCCGGGCTCGTGGCCTTCGAGCACCAGCGGTTTCAGGTTAGCGCGCGCAGTGTAGAGCGCGGCGGTATGCCCGGCGCAGCCGGAGCCGATAACAACGACGTCACGAATATTTTCCATAGGGATAATTGTTGAATGTCCTCTGCCGGCTGCCACGAGGGCATCCTGCCCTCACGGGCAGAAGCGGGACGCTTCCACGACAGCGGCCGGGACGGCGGCGCTATAAGGATTTCAACAAAACCAGTACGGTTTTAGATTACGAATCTTAAATTTCGGTTCAGCACGTCGAACCGATCTCGCTTATTTGTCTTCCGGAACCGACTTCTCTGGCGCTGCCTTCTTGGCCGCCGTTTTCGCTGGCGTTTTTGATTTGGTCGCTTCGACAGCGCCAAGCCGAGCTAACTCTGCGGGCACCATCTTCCGTGCGGCCAAAAGACCGCGATAGTTAGTGATGATTGCAGTCGC
>Ga0187819_10001625_pt1 | contig 11636 bp, 11 predicted proteins | sample NC_wetland_sal_i_15_FD_132411 | JGI IMG/M metagenome (GOLD analysis project Ga0187819, IMG submission 132411) | Wetland sediment microbial communities from Neuse River Estuary, North Carolina, USA - SO4_4 | ecosystem: Environmental > Aquatic > Freshwater > Wetlands > Sediment | place: USA... | reverse complement strand
GACACGATATAAGGCCGCTCGAGCGAGATCTCATTGGGCTTGACGTAGAGCGCAGAAACCAGGCCCGGCACCAGGAATCTGACCACCAGCGCCAGCGCCATCAAGGCAGCCAGCATCCAGCGGCCCGCCCATACAAAGATGGCTGCCAGCACGCATGCCGCGATCAGCAGCCATTGCAGCGGCAGGCCGATGTGGTCATCCACATAGTCCACACCCACCAGGAAATTGTGCTGGTTCAGCACCATTTCGTAGCGCCCCAGAAAGAATCGGAACGCCAGAGCGAGCAGAGCAACCACCGCTGCGCCGCGCAGAAACTTCGACTCCAGCCCGCCTTCCAGGCGAAGAATATTGGGGTCGATTTCGCGCATTTCACGCAACTCCGGAATCCGGTACCGAAGCTGCCAGATGCGCGCCGTGATCCAGTACACCAGGATGGCCACAATCACCAAAGCCAGCACGTACTGCCGCAGATCCGAATAGAACGGTAGATCAAACAAGTAAAAGGCCAGCGAGAGGCCGAAGACCGGGTCGTGCCAGGCGGTGGCATCCGCCGGGAGATTACGGCTGCCAAGATAACGGACCACCGTCCAGGTGTCCAGCGCGCCGGCGGAGACAACGAATCCGAGCGCGAGTGCCGCCAGCGCGGAGAGTTTGGCGTAAGTGCCGTGCTCGCCCAGCGAAGTCCCCGCAAACTTCAGAGCTCGCGCGTGTGCCACCCAGAGCACGGCAAAAGCGATGAGCGTGGCCGCTGCCAACGGACCGACTCCGTACAGGTACAGGTTCAGCCAGGTTTCTACCTGTCCGAGTTCTTTCCACCATTTGTAATCGATGATGGTGGAGGCAATCGTGCGCGCGCCAATAAGGATCAGCAGGGCGATCACGATCAGCGTGATGCGGAGCTTGCGGGGGCGCGAGTGGCTGCGAGGCAACTGGTACTGAGCCATCTACTGCGCTGATTATGTCACAGGAGAGGGTGCGCGAGGGGCGGACGCCGGTTCACGCGCCCGGCTTGTGATTCTCGATCAGTCCTTTCTCGCGCTCCCACTTCTTCAGGGGAATGGCGAGCAGGATAAACAGGATGATCGTGACGGACAACCCCAGTATGATTCTTCCGTAAGCGACAGCCAGCCCGATGGACGCTACTGCCCAAAGCGACGCGGCTGTCGTGAGGCCGTGAACGTGCCATCGCCCGCGCATGATCACGCCGGCACCCAAGAAGCCGATGCCAGTCACCACCTGGGCAGCAATGCGAGTATCAGAAGGGTAGATCAATCCAAAAACGCACGAGCCCAACGAGACGGCGGCGAACGTGCGCACTCCTGCTTCGATTCCAAGATGCTCGCGCTGCCATCCCACCACTCCCCCAAGCACGCCGGCGAGAATGACCCGCAAGGCCAACAGTCCCTCTTGCTGCCAGTTCATAAAGAATGGATCATATCTCAGTCGCGCCGCGCCGCCGCTGCGAGTTAATAAGTTCCGCGTACCCATCCGCCATCCACGGCGATCGACGAGCCCGTGACGTAACTTGCGCGTGCCGACGCCAGAAATGCCACAACGCTGGCGAACTCTTCGGCCTCCGCAAGCCTCCCCAGGGGAATTTGATCCGTCCACCGTCGCTCGATCTGCTCAGGTGTCGTGTTCCCGCCGGCCGCAAGGCGCGTCGCAAGCTCGGTCAGCCGCTCGGTGCGCGTGTATCCCGGGCAGACGTTATTCACGAGAACGTTGTCTTTGCCATACTCATTAGCCAGGCTCTTCACCAGACCGCTCACCGCCGACCGGGCCGAGTTGGACAGAATCAAACCATCGATGGGCTGCTTGACGGCGACCGACGTGATAGTGATGAAGCGCCCCCAGCGCTGCTTCTGCATAATAGGAAGCACGTCGCGGGCAAAATAGATCGTGCTCATCAGGTTGAGATTCACCGCCGATGTCCAGTCCTCCGTCGACGTCTCGGCAAACGTCTTCGAGGGCGGCCCTCCGGCATTGGTCACGCAGACGTCGATGCGACCGAATCGCTCGAGCGTCTCCACCACGAATCCGCGCACCGCCTCGCCCTCGGTGACGTTCAAAGAGCGAGCACCTCAACGCCGGTGGACGTACGGATCTCCTCCGCAGCCGCCTGAATTTTCCCGGCCGTTCGGGCGCAGATGGCCAGCTTCGCTCCCTCCCGCGCGAGCGCCATCGCCGCCGCTTTTCCCAAGCCCTGGCTTGAGGCCGCGACCATTGCCACCCGGTCCTTCAGCCCGAGATCCATCGTTCTTCCCGCCGGAGATAGTCGTCCTGGCCCGTGAGCCAGTCGAGTCGAATCGGGCTAAAGATATCGAGGTCGAGCGTGTCCTCGAGCGCCACCGCCCGGTGCGGCACGTTCGAAGGAATGTGCAGCACCTCGCCCTTGCGGACTACGATCTCGCGCCCTTCGATTTCGAACTTGAGCGCACCCTCGAGAATGTAAGTGAGTTGTTCGCTCTCGTGCTGGTGCGCGGGCACCACGGCGTCTTTCGCGATGAACACCTGGGCCACCATGGCCCGCTCTCCCGAAATCACCTTTCTCCAGATCTTGGAGTTCATGACTTCGGTCCGTACTCCGTCCCAGGAAAATAGCTGCATGCCAATCGGCTCCGCGCGCCCGCTCGGCGAACGCGCTCTGCCATTCTACATGCTGGAAAAGTTTGGGAGCGCAGGCCTACCCACGGGGTTTGCGGGGAGACCTGCGCTCTTTTGCGCGGTAAAAGAAAAAGCAGATTTGAAGTGCTGTGCTGCCTACCGCCGGAATCCGCGTCCGCCGTAGAATCCGCGCCCGTAAAAGCCGCGTCCGAAGTAAAAGCTCGGTCCCCAGAAATAACCCGGGCCATAGTAGAACCCGAGTCCGGGTCCCCAATAGTAGGGATAACCGTAGCCGTAGTAAGGATAAGGATACGGAGCCGGCGCGTACCCGTAACCCGCGCCGGCGACCTGCGGAGGCCGGCCCGTCGCATAAGATGGACGGTCATAATCACTTGGCTGAACGTAGCGGAAAGCCTGTGGCGCGCGGTCCGTCGACACCGTAACCGGCGCGGTAATCCGGAAACTCAGCACGGACTCCGGCGGGATCTCCGTGGGATGACCCCGCGTTAAGAGCACGCCAATGATGCCGGCCGCTGCGCCCGCGCCTGCGCCGATCGCCGCTCCCGTCCCCCAATCCGCTGCAGCCCCGATGGCTGCGCCCAGCGCCGTCGTCCCTGCGATGGCCCCGGCATCACGTCCCACAGAGGTCGGCCCATTCGCCCGGATCAATTGGGTCTGAATGGGAACCTGTTGGCCGTCCGCCAGCGTCAGTTCCGTCAACTGCACACCCAGCCGCGAAGTGCCTTGCACGCGCCCGGCCTTCTGCGCTTCCGATACGCGGCCACCGATGGTCTGTCCCCGCTCGGCCAGCACGACGCCGTCCACTACCAGCGGCTGCACGAGTGTTGCCGTGAACGCATCACCTGCCTGATTGTGATCCGACGACAGGAACTCGTTCATGCGCACCGTCACAAACGTTCCGGCCTTGATGGTCAATTGCCCGGGAACGGGACCGTAGGCGGGCGCCGTGCTTTGACGTGGATCAGCCGCCGGGTTCTGCGAATAATTCGGATAGTAATTTGGGCTGGAAGTGCTGCCCGGCTGGCTCGGAGCGGGCTGACTCGGCGCCTGCACCGGCGCCGGCTCGTCGGCTCGCCGCCATCCGCCAGTGTTTGGCTGGGTCTGCTGTTGCTGGACCTCCGGCGGTACGGGCGAATTGTCGGGCTGATCCTGTGCGAGCACGAGACCGGGCGAAACCAGCAAGCTGGCCAGCATAAGAGTGCGGGATGAACTAACGAGAATCCTTTTCATAGGTAGCCTCACTATTGTCGACGCCTGATAACATGCATCTGTTTCACCACCGCCAAGTGATTGAAGAGGAAGGCTCAGATAACCATCGATTCTGGCCGCAATCCAGCGCCATGGTGGATTTCGGCCACTTATCGGACGGATGCCGGCGATGCGTGCTCTTTGAGCTGGCTGACCAGGAGCTGGACTTGCTCTTCGGAAACCCGGACCTCGCCTCTCAGAGTGAGGGCCAGGCGGCCCGAACCGCTGTCCTGGAACTGTGCATTCTCCACGGTTGCAAAGTTCTGCACAGCGGGCGGGAGGGTAGCGCTGAGGTTGGCGCCCTTTTGAATCGCGGAAACCAGCGCTTTACTGATTTTCTCGCGGAGCATCTCGCCGAAGGACGGCGAGCGCAACAGTTCGCCCAGCGAACCATCTGCCTCTATCGTGCCTATTTCCGGAACAAGCCGCACCGTGTTGTTCTCTACCGCGGGCGTGAGCTTTACGGGAACCACGCCGTTACCCGTAACCAGTCTCTTGGTGACCTGCTTGCCGAACGCCTTGGCGCAGGCCCAGCGCTCGTAATGCAGTTGCGCGGTCAGAAGACTGGACGGCGCGGCCGGCGCCAGCGTGGCCTGTTGCACGGCAATGCGCTCGCCGCAAGCTTCGGACCGGTCCAGTTGAGAACGCAACACGCCGGTGATGTTCTGCTGAAGATCTGCAAGATCGGCCGAGACTTTCACCGCAAACAGTCCCTTCGAAACACTCGAAAGGGTTCCTGTAGTTGTCACGGTGATGGGTTGCCCTTCAACGGCAAATGAAGTCTTGACTGGCGGAATGGCAAGCGTAAGACTGGCTGCCGAAACCAAGGGCAGAACTGCGCCGAACAACGCGAACACGCGTGCGCTTCGTTCAGCGCGCCCCATAGTATCCGTCTCTCGCCTGAACGGTCAGCCCTTTCTGTTTCACCGCCAGACTGATTTTGTGATATCCCGCGTCAGCTTTGTCGGGCGTATAGCCCAAGCTGTATTGATTGCGGAGTTCTTCCTGGATGCGCGAGTAAATCTGTTCGACCGGTAGCTTCTTGGACACCTCAAAAAAGCCGCCGCCGGTTTCTTTGGAAATCTGTTGCAGGATTTTCTTGCCATCCGGGCGATTCTGCGGATACCTGCCGCCCGGGTAGCCGCCGTGCCGGCCCATACCGCCCCCGCCAAAGCCTCCGCCTCGGTATCCGTACGCCTGCTCGTCGGCGAACAGAATGGAGTAGACCAGCGTGTCGGCTCTTTGCGCCGATTCGATGGCCGACGTCAGGCTGACCTTGCTTCCCGTGTCTACGCCGTCCGAGAGCACGATGACCGCCTTGCGCCCGTGCTGCTTGCTCATCAGCTCGTCGGAGGCCAGCAACACCGCATCGTAGAGCACCGTGCCTCCGCCGTGGCGCCCTCCACGCGAGCCGGGATAACCGCCGCCTCCGCGGGGATAGCCGCCGCCTCCACCGCCACCCCCTCCGCTGCCGCGCTGCTGCATTTGCGGCGTATCGAGCGAGTTCAGGGCCGACTCCAGCTTCTTGCGCGATGAGGTGAGGTCTTCGAGCAGCTCCACCTCGCGGTCGAAGTGGATCACGAAAGCCTTGTCCTTTTCCTCGCGCAGCACCTGGTCGAGGAAGGTGTAACTGGCGGTGCGTTCCTGGCCCAGCACCCGGCGCTGGCTCATACTGGTGTCGATGAGCAGGCCCAGCGTCAGCGGCAGATCCGTCTCGCGCGAGAAATAACTGATGGTTTGCGGGCGTCCGTCCTCTTCCAGCGTGAAATCGTCCTTGTTCAAGTTTTGAACGATTTGGCCCTGCTTGTTGCGCACGGTGGCCAGCACATTCACCACCTTCACATCCGTGGAAAAGGTTGTATCCTGGCCGCTTGCCCGCAACAGGGCGAACGCAGAAAAAAGAAGGCCGCGCCGGGAGATAGCCCGGACGGGATGGTTGTTATCGGAACTACCCACTGGTAAAAACAACGACGCTCAACAGACGCGCTTCGTTACTACCACCGGCGATAGAACCCGCGACCCGAGTAGAAAACAAAGCTCGGGCCCCAATAACCCGGCCCCCAGAAATAAGGTGGATAGTAGCCAGCGTAATAGGGCGGCGGCAGCAGACGCGGCGGAGGCCTCCGGTATAGCACCGGCTGGCTGTAATCTTGCGGCCGGGCGGGCTGAAAAGCCATGGAGCGCGCGATGGAAACCGTCAGCGGAGCCTCGACGCGGAATGTCAGCATCATCTCCGGATACACCACCGTTGGTTTCCCGCGCGTGACCAGAACGCCGATGATGGAAACAAGCGCTCCCGCCCCGGCACCAATGCCCGCTCCAACTCCGCCGGCGACTCCGGCGCCAATCGCGGCGCCCGTACCCGTGGTAACTCCGATGGCGGCCGCATCCCGGCCCACCGAGCTATCGCCTCGGCGCTCCATCAACTGCGTCTTCACCGGGAGTTGTTCGCCGTTCACCAGGCTGACTTCCGTGATCTCGATGCCCAGACGGGAGGTTCCCTTTGCTCGGCCTGCTTTCTTCGCTTCGGCCACCCGGCCCGCAACCGTCTGGCCGCGACGCGCGATCACCACTCCATCCGCCACTAACGGCTGAACCAGAGTTGCCGTGAAGGCGTCGCCAGGCTGATTGCGGTCACTCGAGAGCGGCTGGTCCACCCGCACTGTAATCCACGAGCCTGCCGGCAACCGAACTTCCGCAGGCAACGGCGGCGGATCTGGCGGACGAGATTCGCCGAACTTGTGCCAGCCTGCCTGCGGGTCGGTTTGCGCCGCGAGGACGCCGGCGAACAAAACCGTCGAAAGGAACAGGTATCTGCGCATAACTGCTGCTCCTCACGTTGGCATGCAGGTTGGCTGCCAGCCGCAAGTGATTCGGATCATGATACTTGCTCGCAGCCTCGGTGGCTGAATTCGAACGCGGTGGCCGTCTTCAACCACCCGCCGCCAGGGTTCGCGGATGTGTGACGCCAGCTCTTCATCGCTGATCGCATCCAGCTCGATGCCAACCCACCCGCGTCGTCGAATTTGCGTGAGGTCGCCCCGTGACGGCGCCGGCTGCCTTCTATACACGATAGAACAGCCGCGGCTTTTTGACCCGCCCCTCCACTTGTATAAAACTGGTGTGCTTGCACTTCGGGTTCTTCATCACTCTGTTACTTTTGGCGCTGTCGGCGGGATCGATGGTTTACTGCGTACTCGTAATCCTCGCCGCACGCAGCTATTTACGCGAGAAACGGTTTCGGCTCGAGTCACAGCCTCCTGTGAGCGTGCTCACACCGCTGCATGGCGCGGAGGCCGGCCTGGAAGAGAACCTGCGGTCGTCGTTCGCGCAGCGGTATCCGCAATTCGAGCTTCTTTTCGCGTGCCGCCAGAGCGACGATCCCGCTTCGGCGATCGTCCAGAAACTGATGGCGGAATTTCCCCATGTGCCCGCGCGCCTCCTGGTTACTGGCGAGCCGCCGTATCCCAACGCCAAGGTCTTCAGCCTTCACGTAATGCAGGCCGCCGCACAGTTCGAGTTGCTGGTGATGAAGGACAGCGACGTGCGGAGCGGCCCCGACATGCTGGAAGTGATCGCCGCTGAATTTCACGATTCCAGCGTCGGAATGGTCACCTGCCCGTATCTCGCCATAGCCGCTCGTGGTTTCTGGTGGAAGCTGGATACACTTGGGATCAACACGCAGTTCCTGGGCGGAGTGCTCGTTGCGCGCATGCTCGAGGGCATGAAGTTCGCTCTCGGGCCGGCGATTGCCGTGCGCAAAAGCATTCTTGCGGAGATGGGCGGCATCGAGCGCTTCAACGATTATCTCGCCGAAGACTTCGTTATCGGCCAGACGGCTGATCGCCTGGGACACCGTGTGATCCTCTCGTCCTACCGGATCGAACATCACATCGGCGGCGGAAGCCTCCGGAGCAACCTGCAGCACCGGCTTCGATGGGTGCGAGGCACGAGACGTTCGCGGCCCATCGGATACGTGGGCGAGCTGTTCACCAATCCTGTTCCGCTGGCGATCGCTCTCTGGCTCTGGGAAGCCCGCCTGTGGCCTGTGGCCCTGGGAGCCGCACTGCTTCGCGCCCTCATCGCCTGGGTCACAGTGCACCGCGTCCTGCGCAGCCGCATAACGTTGCTTGACTGGTTGTGCCTTCCCCTGCAGGACATCCTCAGTTTTGTTTTTTGGGTCGTGGGCTTTTTCGGCAACACCGTGGTGTGGCGGGGACACCGGTATCATCTCGGGCGCGACGGACGCATCACGTTGATCGGATAGCGCGAAATCCAATGGCGTTATAGTGACAAAAAGGGTTTCTTGTGAAGTCCTCGCTCTGGATCGCATGCTGTGTCGCTCTGGTGCGGCTGTATGCCGCCGAAATCACCGTCACCGGCCGCGTCATCGATGAGAACGAGGCCGCCGTCAGCGACGCCCAGATCACCGTTTCGTCGGCAACGGCGAACGTCTCGCTTCACGCTGTCTCCGATGCCACGGGCCAGTTTTCCGTCCGGGTTCCCTCACCCGGCGAGTACGCATTCAGCGCGGAGCGCCAGGGCTTCTTTCCGTTAAACTCGTACCGCGTTCAGGTTCAGGAGACGGCGCCCGAAGTGCATTTGCTCATGAACCACGCCAAGGAGATCCTGCAATCCGTGGATGTGACGGCGTCGCCGTCGCCCATCGACATTGAACAGACGGATTCCGAGCGCAGGCTCAGCGGTGTCCAGATTCTGGACGTGCCTTATCCCGACTCGCATAGCCTGCGCAACGCCATGTCCATGATGCCGGGCGTGATCGAGGACCCGTCGGGCGGCATGCACTTTGATGGGGGCAAGGAGAACCAGACCAATTACCTGCTGGATGGTTTCAATATCAACGATCCGTTGACCGGGGAACTCGATGCCCGCGTGAGCGTGGAATCGGTGCAAGCGCTCGATTACCTCAGCGGACGGTACTCGCCGGAGTACGGCAAGGGTTCGGCGGGTACGCTGCAAATTAAGACGGAAAACGGGGACAACCAGTTCCGTTACTCGGCGACGAATTTCATCCCAGGTCTGGATACGCAAAAGGGCCTGCACCTGGGCGCCTGGACGCCGCGCGCCAACCTCTCTGGTCCCATCCTCAAGGATCGCGCCTGGTTCTCCGACAGCCTGGACGGCGACTACAACGTTCTCATCGTTCCCGATCTGCCGAGCGGCCAGGACCAGGCTACGAGCTGGCAGGCCAGTAACCTTCTGCACACGCAGTTCAACGTGACGCCCGCCAACATTCTGTTCGGCGATTTTCTGGTCAACTACGACAACGACTCCCGCGTGGGATTGAGCGCACTCGATCCCCCTTCGACGACCACCAACCTGCGCCGGCGAACCTGGTTCGTGGGCCTGAAAGACCAGATCTATATCGCGCGAGGCACACTGCTTGAGCTGGGCTTCGGAGACATGTCTACCTTCCAGCGCCGGATCCCGCAAGGCGAAGGCATCTACATCTACACACCCGAGGGCCGCCAGGGCAACTACTTCGTCGATTCCACGCAGCATTCGCGGCGCGACCAGTTTTTGGGCAACTTGTTTTTGCCGGCGCTCCACTCCGCGGGCCGGCACCAGTTCAAGACCGGCTTTGAGGTCGATCGTCTGGGTTATTCGCAGGAGACACGCCGCACCGGCTACCAACTGTTCGGTGTGTCCAACGATCTGCTCCGTTCGGTCACGTTCGCCGGCAACGCCAATTTCAGCCGGCCCAGCCTGGAGGCATCCTGGTACGCGCTAGACAACTGGCAGGTGCGGCGCAATCTGACATTCGAACTCGGCGTGCGCCAGGATTGGGATGAACTGGCGCGGCGCTTCTCGTGGTCGCCCCGAACGTCGTTCTCTTATGGAATCACCGATCACACGCGGGTCTCGGGCGGCTATGCCGTCATCTACGACGCCACGACTCTGGAGTTCTTCACCCGGCCGCTCGATCAGTATTCCCTCGCTGATGTTTATTCCTCGAACGGAACACTGCTTCGCGCCAATTCGCTTACACTTTTCACTCTTGGCAACCGGCGGCTCGCAAGCCCCCTGGTGCGGAACTGGACGCTGGGTGTGGATCACCTGTTTCCGCGCAGAATTCGAGTCAACGCAAGCCTTCTGCGGCGCCGCGGCGGCGACCAGTACGCTTACGTCAACACGCTGCCCGAGCCGGTGGTGGCGCCGCCCGAATTCGCCGAAACCTACCACGCCGCCTACCTGGAGCAGATCTTCAACCTGACTAACGCGCGGCATGATGAGTACGACTCAGCACAGGTCACCATGCACCAGCCCTTCGCCGGGCGCTACGAATGGATGGTAAGTTACACGCGGTCTCGGGCGCATTCCAATACGGTCATCGAGCAAACCATCGATCAGCCGCTGGTGGTGCAGAGCCTCGACAACACCGGCCCCCTGCCCTGGGACGCGCCCAACCGATTCCTGAGCTGGGGCTATCTGCCGACTCTGTGGAAGAACTGGGCGGTGGCTTATTTGCTGGAGTCGCGCAGCGGTTTTCCTTTCTCCATTCAGCATGAGAACGGGGACCTGATTGGCGCGCCCGATTCGCAACGTTTTCCGAATTACTTGAGTTTGAATCTACACCTCGAATGGCGTTTCCATTTTCGGAAGACGCGCTTCGCCCTGCGGGGGGGATTCAACAACATTACCAATCACATAAATCCCACCACGGTGAACAACACGCTCGAGTCTCCGCAGTACCTGGTTTATTACGGCAGCGAGGGCCGGCACTTCGTGGTCCGCCTGCGCTGGTTGGGCAAAGACTGAGCGCATCCCTGTAACCTGCCGCCCGTTAGTTATCGTCTACCAGACAACGAGCAAACATCATGAAGCAGGCCAAGATTTACGCATTCGTGTTTTCGGCGGCGCTCGTGAGTTACGCCGAGCAACCTTGGAAGGGAAAAGCCGTCGCCGAATGGACTGAGGACGATGCCCGGCAAGTCCTGTCGAGCTCTCCCTGGTCGAAGCTCGTCACGCCTAAAGTGGAGCAGCCGCAAGGCGGACGCGGTGGCTACGGCCGCCGTGGCGGAATGGGCGGCGGCATCGGTGGAATGGGCGGCGGGCGCGGCGGCATGGGCTATCCCGGCGGCGGAGGGGGTTATCCCGGAGGAGGAGGAGGAGGAGGAGGTTACCCTGGTGGGGGCCAACCTTCCGATACGGACTCGGGCAGCGGGTCCGGCGGCCGCACGAACACGCCGTCTGCGGTCACCGTACGTTGGGAGAGCGCGCTGCCTGTGCGCGAAGCGCAGCTCAAGCTGCACCAGGAAGTCGTGGGAGCTGACGAACCATATTACGCCATCGCTATCCTCGGCCTTCCCTCCCGCATCGCCAATCGCGATCCTCAGGAATTGAAAAGCCGCATGTTGTCCGATACCTACTTGAAGCCGAAAGGCAAGAAGAAGATCGAGCTGGCCGACGTCAAGGTGCTCACGCGAGACGATAACCCGGTTCTGCTTCTCTTGTTTCCCAAGAGTCAGGAAATCACGGCTGCCGAAAAAGAAGTTGAGTTCTCCACTCACGTTGCGCGCATGGAGATCAAACAAAAGTTTCCGCTCGAGGACATGACTTTCGACGGCAAACTGCAACTCTGATCTAACCCGTAACCAGGGTGGTGTCCCCAGCGCCCATGTTATTTGGGTGGTCGAGACGCCACCCGAACGGCTGATCCAGGCAGGATCCATTTTGACCTTACCCAACCCATTCCGCTTGTTGTTGCTGGTGACCTTGTGCGTCGTGCTTCACGCGCAGAG
>Ga0187819_10001621_pt1 | contig 11645 bp, 8 predicted proteins | sample NC_wetland_sal_i_15_FD_132411 | JGI IMG/M metagenome (GOLD analysis project Ga0187819, IMG submission 132411) | Wetland sediment microbial communities from Neuse River Estuary, North Carolina, USA - SO4_4 | ecosystem: Environmental > Aquatic > Freshwater > Wetlands > Sediment | place: USA: North... | reverse complement strand
GTTCCGGATTCTGCGTCAGTTCCACGAGTGCAGGTGCCGGGATCGGCGTGGTTGGAGTCACCAGGAAATCCACATTCGCGAATACGCTGCTGATTTCGTGGCGCACGGCTTTCAACTCGCGGCGGTGTTTTTCGGCTTCTGCAGCGCCGATCCCCTCACCAGTTCGAATGCGGCGCAGCGTCTCCGGCTGGTAAAGCTGGGGAGTGCGAGCAACGAACTCGGCGTGGTATGCGTAGGATTCTGCACTTTGCAGGGTGCGATCGGTCGGAACCGGCAAATCGGTCTCGCGAATGTCCGCCGCTATTCTCTCCAGCACTGATAGTGCCTGTTCCACCGCCGAACCAACTTCCGGATGAAGGTCTTCGCAGAAAAACTTTCGGGGCACGCCGATCCTGACAGCTTTCGGCGCATCCTGCAGAGCTGCGAGGTAATCAGGCACGGGGGTTGCAGCGCTGTTAGGGTCGCTCGCGTCGTGACCGGCGATCGCCTGCAGGATCACGGCGGCATCTGAAACTGTCTTCGTGATCGGACCCGCGTGGTCGAGCGACCAGGAGAGCGGAATCACGCCATGTGAGCTGACGCGCCCATACGTCGGTTTCAGACCTACGACTCCACAGAGCGCCGCGGGCTCGCGGACAGAACCGGCGGTGTCAGTGCCAATCGCTCCATAGCAGAGGCCCGCAGCCACAGCGGCAGCCGAGCCGCCCGAAGATCCGCCGGAAATGCATGCCAGGTCCCAGGGATTGTGGACCGCGCCGTAGTAACTGATCACGGAGCTGCCGCCATAGGCGAACTCATGCAGATTCTGTTTCCCCAGCAGCACCGCGCCAGCATTTTTCAAGCGCCGGACAACCTCAGCATCCCCGGTTGGAATCCGATCCTTGAAGACTGCGCTGGCTGCGGTCGTGCGCACACCGGCAATATCGATCAGGTCTTTCAGGGCAAGAGGAACTCCGTGCAGAGGTCCGCGCCAATTGCCCTGTTGGATCTCGGCCTCCGCTTTGCACGCCTGATCGAGCGCAGAGTCCGCAGTCACGGTGATGAAGGCATTGAGCTCGGCATTCAACTGCTCAATCTGTGCCAGGCAATTCCTGGTCAACTCCACAGGAGAAACTTGCCGCTTGCGCAACGATTCGCCGAGTTCAAGAATGGTTCGCACGGTTCTCTTCCCCGAAGCCGTTATTTGTCGTCGGACGGTACGCCCGCCTTGCACGAAAAGATATAATCGTTCCGTTTGCGTCCGGCGAAGTTAATAAAGGATACGCCATGGCACAGTTGACCGTGACTCCTGTCAGCATGCGAGGATTCCTGCTCGACGGCAAGTGGGTGGAAGAAGGCGATCCGGTTGAGATTCGGGCGCCGTATGACGGTAGCGTAATCGGCCGCGTGTTTCAGGGAAGACGTGAACACGCGGAGGCCGCCATCGCGGCTGCCGTCAAAGCCTTCGGCACCACGCGCAGGCTGCCCGCGTTCGAACGGCAACGGGTGCTGCGCCGGGTTGCACAGGGCATCGCCGAGCGTAAGGGAGAGTTTGCCCACACGCTGGCCTTGGAGGCAGGAAAGCCCATTAAGGCGGCTCGGACCGAAGTGGACCGGGCCGTTTTCACATTTACTGTCGCCGCCGAGGAGAGCACCCGCATCCATGGCGAGTTCCTGCCCCTCGATTGGCAGGAATACACGGCCGGTCGATGGGCCATTGTGCGCCGATTCCCTTTGGGGCCAATCGCGGGGATCACCCCATTCAATTTTCCGCTGAACCTGGTTGCACATAAAGTGGCGCCCGCCATTGCCAGCGGCTGCACCATGGTGTTGAAACCCGCCCCACAAACGCCTATGACGGCGTTGCTCATGGCGGAGGCCATCCAGCAGGCAGGCTGGCCGGATGGCGCCCTGAACGTGCTGCCGCTCTCCAACGAAGATGCCGGACTGCTAGTCACTGACGACCGTTTGAAAATGATCAGCTTTACCGGCAGCGCGTCGGTTGGCTGGGACATCAAGCGGCGAGCCGGCAAGAAGAAGGTCGTACTCGAACTGGGCGGAAATGGCGGCGTCATCGTACACAGTGATGCTGATTTGGCGTACGCTGCCGAGCGATGCGTAACCGGGGGCTTCTCCTATGCCGGGCAAAGCTGCATTTCGGTGCAGCGTATTCGGGTTGAACGGTCAGTCTGCGCCCGATTCACGGAGCTGTTGGTGACGGAAGTAAAGAAGCTGAGGCTGGGAGATCCGCTGCAGGAGTCGACCGACGTCGGGCCGCTGATCCGGGAAAGCGATGCCGTTCGCGCCAGCGACTGGATTCAGCAGGCAGTTCGTGGTAGGGCGCGATTACTGTGTGGCGGGCAGCGCAAGGGGCCAATGCTGGAACCTACGGTTCTGACTGGGACGCGTCCCGAGATGAAGGTGAATTGTGAGGAGATTTTCGCGCCGGTCGTAACCGTCGAGCCCTATGAAGACTTTAATGATGCGATACGGCAAATCAACCGGTCACCGTATGGCTTGCAGGCAGGCATCTTCACGCGAGATACCAAGCTGCTGTTTGAGGCCTACCAGGAACTGGAAGTCGGAGGGCTGATAGCCGGCGACGTGCCGACCTTCCGTATCGATCATATGCCCTACGGTGGCGTCAAGGATTCCGGCTTGGGCCGCGAAGGCCTGCGCTATGCCATTGAGGAGATGACGGAACCGAAGTTGCTGGTGATGAATCCGCGCTAAGGCGAGTCAAAACCTGTGCGTGGTTTCATTCCATGAACCAGCCCCAGTACATCGTATTACGATATAGTCAGGAATCAGCGGCGGCGACTGGAATTTCTCCACGAGTCTCATAAGGGGCAAGGCACCGGAAAGATTGCCGTAAATGTTTTGCCAGCGCACACGCAAAGCATCTGAACTGTTATAATCACCAGTTTTCGTATCTGGGATCACAACTGTCTGTGACGTCTAACCATGGTCGCATCAAACCGGGACGGCACAGCACGTCCCCACTGCACTGAAAGTTCTGACCGATGCAGATTTTTCATCGCAGCACCAACACAATCTCCCGCGCCACGATTTATGGGGCTATTTTCATGGTTGCGGCGTCGCTCTGGGCCGTGCTGGAATTGCAGCGCTCGCCCTACATTACCTATGCGAAAGTGGCGCGGCCGCAGCCCGTGCCATTCAGTCATCAGCATCATGTGGCCGGACTTGGCATCGACTGCCGGTACTGCCACACTTCGGTGGAGACCTCGAGTTTCGCCGGCATCCCGCCGACCCGGACCTGCATGAACTGCCATTCGCAGATCTGGACGAACGCGCCTCTGCTCGAGCCGGTACGCGACAGCTTCCGTTCCGGCAAGTCTCTGGTGTGGACTCGGGTCAACGACCTCCCGGACTTTGTTTATTTCGATCACAGCATTCACATCAACAAAGGCGTGGGGTGCAACACCTGTCATGGTCCGGTGGACGGGATGCCGCTCATGTTTAACTATGCTTCGCTGCAGATGGAGTGGTGTCTGGATTGCCATCGCGCGCCGCAGAAGAATTTGCGTCCGCGCGATCAGGTGTTCAACATGCGCTATGAGCAGCCGTCGATCCTGAAGCCGGTGACCTTGGACGGCAAGGAATACACGGACCAGCTTTCTCTGGGCACGGACTTGGTCAAGAAATACAAATTACGCACGGTGGCGGACATCACTAGTTGTTCGACGTGTCATCGATGACGATAGAAGAACAAAACGGCAAGCAACGCCGCGAAGACGTTTGTCCAGGCAAGAAGAACCAGCTTGACCTTGATACGGCTCGCGCTCGCATCGCTGAGACCAAGGGGCCGGAGTTCTGGCGCAGCCTGGAAGAGCTCGCGGGATCTTCCGAGTTCCAGGAGATGATGCACCGGGAGTTTCCCAAAGGTGCTTCGGAGTGGCTGGATGCCGTTTCGCGCCGCGGATTTCTGAAGTTGATGGGCGCATCGCTGGCCATGGCGGGCATGACGGCCTGCACCAAGCAACCGCTGGAGCCCATTGTGCCCTATGTCAGGCAGCCGGAAGAAACGGTTCCCGGCCGCCCGCTGTTTTATGCGACGGCCTTCACGCTGGGTGGATACGCAACGCCAATGCTGGTGGAAAGCCATCTCTATCGCCCGACCAAGATTGAAGGCAACGACAAACATCCTGCGAGTCTGGGCGGGACGGATGTGTTTGCGCAGGCTTCGATTCTGGAGATGTACGATCCCGACCGCTCACAGACCATCACCTATCTCGGCGATGTGCGCACCTGGGGCGATTTCCTGAAGTCGATCCGCGGGCCGCTCAACGCGCAGAAGGCGGTACAAGGCTCGGGAATCCGCATTCTCACGCGCACAGTCTCTTCCCCCGCGCAAGCCGACCAGTTGCAGTCGGTGCTGAAGCTGTATCCGCAAGCCAAGTGGCACGTTTACGAGCCCATCAATCGCGACAACGTGTACGCAGGCGCGCAGATGGCTTTTGGCGAGCCGGTGGAGACGCAGTACAAGCTGGAAAACGCGGATGTGATCGTTTCGCTGGATGCAGATTTTCTCTCCGCGGGTTTTGCCGGAAATGTCCGCTACATCCGTGACTTCGCCAAACGGCGCGATCCCGATTCCGGCAACATGAACCGGCTGTACGTCGCCGAGAGCACGCCAAGTTCGACCGGAGCGAAGGCGGATCATCGGTTGCCAGTCCGGGCCGTTGACATTGAGGCGTTTGCTCGCGACTTGAGAAGGATCTGGGAATCGAAGAGCGACTTTGTAGCCCTAGCGGGACCGGGCTCCGGGGCAGCCTGGGCGCATAAACACGAATACCTGGAGATGGTTTCGGCCGTCGCTGAGGACCTGAAAGCTCATAGCGGTTCGAGCGTCATCATCGTCGGTGACCATCAGCCTCCGGTTGTACATGCTCTTGCGCATGCTATGAACCAGGCTCTCGGCAACGTCGGCAAGACGGTCATCTATACCCCCCCAGTCGATGCCAATCCGGTCAATCAGACCGAATCACTAAAGAATCTGGTTGCCGACATGCGCGCCGGCAAAGTGGACATGTTGTTCATCCTGGGCGGCAATCCGGCTTACGATGCGCCCGCGGATTTTGGCCTCGCCGATGCGCTCAAAAACACCAATATTCCGGTACGCGTGCACCTCGGTCTTTACCAGGACGAGACGGCGGAACTCTGCCAGTGGCACCTCAACGAAGCGCACTACCTCGAAGCCTGGGGCGACGCACGCGCCTATGACGGCACAGTCAGCATTGTGCAGCCGCTGATTGCACCGCTTTATGGCGGCAAAAGCATTTATGAGATGGTGGCGCTCCTGGCAGGCCAGCCGGAAACCAGCGGCCACGAAATCGTGCAGGGTTATTGGAAGAAGCAGCACCCGGGCGCTGACTTCGATGCCTTCTGGCGAAAGTCGCTGCACGATGGCTGGATCGAAAACACTGCGTTTCAGCCGAAGCAGGTTTCGCTGAAGCCAGTGCAGATCCCGGACTACGCAGCCTCCGATGCGAAATCCATCGAGATCAACTTCCGCCGCGATCCCTCCGTCTACGACGGCCGCTTCTCCAACAACGGTTGGCTGCAAGAACTTCCCAAGCCGATGTCCAAGATGGCTTGGGACAACCCGGTGCTAGTCGGCCCGGCGATGGCCGAGCGAATGGGATTGCGATCAGAGGACTTGATCGAGTTGGAACTGAACGGTAAGAAGCTGACCGCTCCGGTTTGGATTCAGGCCGGGCATCCCGACAATTCCGTCACAGTCTTTCTGGGCTACGGGCGACGGCGAGCTGGCCGCGCGGGAACCGGCGCTGGCTTCGACATGTACCCGCTGCGCTACAACGCGACCCCGTGGTTCACGACCGGGGTTGCGGTCACTAAGGCAGGCGGAACTTACAAGCTGGCGACAACCCAGGGCTATCAAACGATGGATACGCCCGAGGGCGCACGGCCACTGGTGCGTACTGCAAGTCTGGACGAGTACCACAAAGAACCCGACTTTGCGCGCGAAGACGAGCCGCCGGCGGAACTGACGCTCTACAAACCGTATCCGTACAAGGAAGAGCCGTACGCCTGGGGCATGACGATTGATCTGAACTCCTGCGTCGGCTGCAACAACTGCATCGTGGCCTGCCAGTCAGAAAACAACATCCCTGTCGTTGGCAAGGAGCAGTGCGTCATTGGGCGCCACATGCACTGGCTGCGCGTAGATGCCTACTATCAAGGCGACCGCGACAATCCCAAGGCTTATTTTCAGCCCGTCCCCTGCATGCAGTGTGAGAACGCGCCGTGCGAGGTCGTGTGCCCGGTTGGTGCGACCGTGCACAGCACGGAAGGCTTGAACGACATGGTGTACAACCGCTGCGTCGGCACGCGCTACTGCTCGAACAATTGTCCTTACAAAGTGCGGCGCTTCAATTTCCTGTTATTCCAGGATTGGGAGACGCCGCAGTACAAGATGATGCGCAATCCGGATGTGACCGTGCGCAGCCGCGGCGTCATGGAAAAATGCACATATTGCGTGCAGCGAATTAACCACCGTCGAATTGATGCCGAACGCGAAGACCGCAAAATTCAGGACACGGAGCTGCAGACTGCATGTCAGCAGTCCTGCCCGGCCAACGCCATTGTCTTTGGCAACATCAACGATCCTGAGAGTCGAGTGTCGAAACTCAAGGCGAAGGCGCGCAACTACAGTTTGCTGGGTGATCTGAATACCCGCCCGCGAACCACTTATTTAGCCGAGATTCGCAACCCAAACCCCGAGCTGGAAACATAGGCGGAGCACACTCGAAGCGATGGAAGAGCAAAAACAGCCAGTGGCACTCGAAAGTTCGGCTCCCGTGATCGGGCCCGGACACAGTTTTGCGACGGTCACGGACAAGATCAGCGCCATCGTGCTCACGCGGCCGACCTCGACCGGCTGGTTCGTCGGCTTCGGCGTTGCCTTCCTGCTGACCATGATGATGCTGTTTGCCATCGGATATCTGTTTGTCCGAGGCACTGGCATCTGGGGTATCACGATCCCGATCGGCTGGGGATTTGCCATCGTCAACTTCGTGTGGTGGATCGGTATTGGGCACGCAGGCACGCTGATCTCAGCCATCCTTTTGTTGTTGCGGCAATCGTGGCGCAACTCGATCAACCGCTTTGCCGAAGCGATGACGCTGTTCGCGGTGAGTGCTGCGGGAATCTTTCCGCTGATCCACGTGGGGCGGCCCTGGCTGGCTTACTGGCTCTTCCCGTACCCGAACACGATGAATTACTGGCCGCAGTTCCGCAGCCCACTGGTGTGGGACGTGTTTGCGGTCTCAACCTACTTCACGATTTCGCTGCTGTTCTGGTTCGTCGGATTGGTTCCCGATCTGGCTACGTTGCGCGATCGTTCCCAGAGTCGTCCGGCACAGATTATCTACGGCATGCTTGCCCTGGGTTGGCGCGGTTCGGCGCGGCATTGGCATCGTTACGAGACGGCTTACCTGCTGCTGGCCGGACTAGCCACCCCGCTGGTGCTTTCCGTTCACACTGTGGTCAGCTTCGATTTTGCGGTGGGCATCGTGCCCGGCTGGCACACCACGATCTTTCCTCCTTACTTCGTCGCGGGCGCGATTTACTCCGGCTTCGCCATGGTGCTCATGCTGGCAATCCCCATTCGCAAGCTTTACGGATTGGAAGATTTCATCACCGAGCGTCACTTGCAGAACTCAGCAAAAGTGATGCTGGCGACGGGCCTGATCGTGGCGTACGGATATGCGATCGAGGCCTTCATGGGCTGGTACAGTGGCAATCGGTATGATGCGTTCACGCTTTGGAATCGGCTGCACGGACCGTATGCGATCCCGTACTGGGCGCTTTTGATCTGCAATATTTTCGTCCCTCAAGTTCTGTGGATTCGCAAACTGCGTACCAGCCCGCCTGCGCTGTTCCTGATCTCTGGCGTGATACTGGTCGGCATGTGGCTGGAACGTTTCATCATCGTTGTGGTCAGCCTGCACCGCGACTTCCTGACTTCCTCATGGGGGATGTACTACCCGACGCGCTGGGATTGGATGACCTACATCGGCACCATCGGCATGTTCCTAGCCGCGATGTTCCTGTTCGTCCGCATTCTGCCCATGATTTCCATCTTTGAAATGCGCACGCTGCTGCCGGAGGCGGAGGTCAAGCCCGAATGAAACACACTCCGATCTACGGGCTGATGGCGGAGTTCGACTCCGCGAGCGAGCTGGTGGCCGCGGCGCGCCAGACGCATGCAGCCGGATATAGCAAGATCGACGCCTATAGTCCCTTCCCGGTGGAAGAGTTGGCCGAGGCCATCGGATTTCACCGGAATGGCGTGCCGTTGGTGACGCTGATCGGCGGATTGTTGGGCGGGCTTTCCGGCTACTTGTTGCAGTGGTGGATTGCAACCGTCAGCTATCCCGTAAACGTCGGCGGAAAGCCATACCACTCGTGGCCGTCTTTCATCGTGGTCACATTCGAAATGACCATTCTCTTTGCCGGGATTTTCGCGGTATTCGGCATGCTGGCACTGAACGGCCTGCCCATGCCCTACCATCCGGTGTTCAATGTGGCCCGGTTCGCATTCGCGACCAAGGACAGGTTTTTTCTGATCATCTTTTCCTCCGATCCCAGGTACTCGAGTGTGGAGACACGCCGATTTCTGGAAAGCCTTGGGCCGCGGTCGATCTCGGAGGTTCCCAGCTAAGGGCCATGCTGAGCTTGCGAAGAATCTCGTTGCTGGGATTGCCGGCTGTGCTGGCGCTGGCCGGATGCCGTCAGGATATGCATGACCAGCCGCGCTTTAAGCCGCTGGCCAAAAGCGATTTTTACGCGGACCTGCGCTCGGCACGAACCCCGGTGGAAGGAACCGTGGCGCGCGGGCAATTGCACGAGGATACATATTTCTACACGGGGAAGATTGGGAATAATCCGGGCGACTACATGCCTTTCACGGTGACCGACGATGTGCTGGCGCGCGGGCGCGAACGCTTCAACATTTATTGCAGCCCATGTCATTCGCGCCTGGGCGACGGGAACGGAATGATCGTGCAGAGGGGATTTCGCACGCCGCCGTCGTATCACACGGAGCGTCTGCGCAAAGCGCCACTGGGATATTTTTTCGACGTGATGACCAACGGATTTGGCGCCATGCCCGACTACGCCTCACAGATTCCGCCACGCGACCGCTGGTGCATTGTGGCCTACATCCGCGCGCTTCAGTTGAGCCAGAACGCGACCACGGCAGATGTTCCAGCAGGACAAAAGGTGCCGTCCCAACCGCCTGCGTTCCGTGGTGATCCAGGATCCGGTGCGACTCTGCCTGAACTCGCGCCCGTCACCGGCTCCGGAAAAGGAGAAGAGCAGAAATGAGCACGGTGCCCGCACACAATTTCGATCTGACGACGCCACCGGTCGTGAAGACGATTCAGCGCCGCTCGCTGTTTGTGGGCGTGATCTTCGGTGTGCTCGCGGTCATAGGAGGTTTCGCGCAGCCGGATAAGTTCTTCGAAGCTTACCTGCTTGCCTTCATGGCGTGGCTGGGCGTGACGCTGGGCTCAATGGCCATCCTCATGATCCGGCATTTGACCGGCGGCGGCTGGGGCATGGTTATCCGCCGTATTCTGGGCGCGGCCATGCGCTGTGTGCCGCTGATGGCGCTGTTCTTTGTCCCCATTTTGTTCGGATTGCCGAGATTGTATGTGTGGGCCCGGCCGCTCGATTCGATTTCTGACACCAAGCTTCGCGAGCATCTGGCACAGATCACCGCAAGCTATCTCAACGTCCGCGGATTCATCCTCCGCGCGGTCATCTATTTCGCGATCTGGTATCTGCTGTCTTTTCTCCTGAGCAAGTGGTCGAGGGAGCAGAATCAGCCGCCGTTGCGCGACAACAGCTCGCGCTTCAAAGCAGTCAGCGGGCCGGGCCTGATTCTTTACGCCTTCACCATTTCTTTTGCGGCGATCGACTGGGTTATGTCCATCGATCCTAGCTGGATCTCGACCATTTACGGTCTGTTGATTTTGATCGGGCAACTTCTGTCCGCGATGTGCTTCGCGGTTGTGATCGAAAGGATTCTCGTCCGCTATAAACCGATGTCGGAGATGCTGAAACCCAGTTTTGTGCATGACCACGGCAAGTGGATGCTGACTTTCATCATGGTGTGGGCTTACTTCTCGTTTTCACAATGGCTCATCATTTGGGCGGGCAATCTGCCAGACGAGATCACCTGGTACATGAGGCGGCTCAACGGCGGTTGGGCGTATGTCGGACTGGTTTTGGTTCTTTTTCATTTCGCCGTGCCGTTCGCCATGTTGCTCTCTCGCCCTTTCAAGCGCGACATACGGCGGCTGGTTTGGCTGGCCGTGTGGCTGATGTTGATGCGGCTGGTGGATTTGTTCTGGATCATCGAGCCCAACTTCTCCGGCACTTTCAATGTGACCTGGCTGGAGATTGTTGTCCCGGTCGCGATGGGCGGCTTATGGCTGGCATTCTTCTGCCACAACCTCAGTGCCATGCCGTTGCTGCCCGCCTACGACATTTATGCCAAAGAAGTCCTGGAGCCTGTGCATGAGTGAAGAGACGACCAGGCACGGGCATCAGGCCGGCGGCGAGTTCGAGCGGCAAGATCTGAGTCCGAGAACCGTGTACGCTTTTCTTTTCGGGCTGGCGGTAGCTGGTATTTTCGTTTATTTGCTGATTTGGGGCATGTATCGCTTCTTAGATGCTTATCAGAGATCTCACCAGCCGCCGCAGAGTCCGCTGGCGCAAACCACAGAAACTGATACGCGCGAGACGAATCGTGCGGCCACGAGCGCAGAGATCGACAATAAGTTTCCTCAGCCGCGTCTGGAGAGAAACGAGCGATTAGAGATCAACGATTTCCTCTTCAAGGAAGAACAAACGCTAAACAGCTACGATTGGGTCGACGAAAAATCAGGGGTAATGCGTATCCCGATTGAACGCGCCATGCAGTTGGTGGCGCAGCGCGGGTTGCCAACGACGCCGAGAGCTGGAACGATGCCCACGTCCGAGGTGAATGTGGTGAATCAAGCAGCGAAGAAGTCGGACACCAGCAGCAAAGAGAAGAAGTAAGCGGAGTAACGCCGTGTCAAGAGCGTTTATTAATTCGAAATGGTTCGCGAGTGCGCTACTGGGCGTGTGCCTGACCACTTTCTCTTGGGGACAGGGTATGACGCAAGGCATCATGTCGCCACCGGCGAACGTGCGGCCTCCGGGGCTGAAGAACGTCGGTATTGAACAACATTTGAACGAACAGATTCCGCCCAATCTCGCGTTTCGCGATGAGACTGGCAAGGCCGTGCAGTTAGGCGACTACTTCGGCAAGAAGCCGATGATTCTGAATCTGGTTTATTACCAGTGCCCGATGCTATGTGGAGAAGTGTTAAGCGGACTGGAGAGCGCACTGCGCGTGCTCAAGTTCGATGTCGGCAAGGAGTTCGAGGTTCTCACCGTGAGCTTCGATCCTAAAGAGACACCGGAAATGGCTGCCGCCAAGAAGGCCGAATACATAAAGCGCTACGGACGAGCCGGGGCGGCTGAGGGATGGCATTTCTTGACTGGGGCGCAGGCCTCGATCGACGCGTTGACCAAGGCCGCCGGGTTTCAGTATCAGTACGATTCGACGTCGGGCCAGTTCGCGCATG
>Ga0187819_10001620_pt1 | contig 11648 bp, 9 predicted proteins | sample NC_wetland_sal_i_15_FD_132411 | JGI IMG/M metagenome (GOLD analysis project Ga0187819, IMG submission 132411) | Wetland sediment microbial communities from Neuse River Estuary, North Carolina, USA - SO4_4 | ecosystem: Environmental > Aquatic > Freshwater > Wetlands > Sediment | place: USA: North... | reverse complement strand
TACGCTTCATAATCCAGCAGTTCCCCCTCCTGCGGCGGCGGAAAAGGAGAGAGGCCGCCGGTATCGAGCCGGTACATAAACCCCAGACGGTCCACATCGCCGCGGCACCTGAACGTGCGGGCGAAAATGGTTCCGAGCGCATTCTCCAGGTACTCATCGTCGCTGTCCAGAAACAGAACCCACTCTCCCCGGGCCGCGCGTACGCCGGTATTGCGCGCGGCGCAGACTCCGCGGTTTTGGGTGTGGCGCAGCAGGATCGTCCGGGAATCGGCGGCGCGCTTCACCACGGCGGCGGTGTCATCCGACGAGGCGTCATCCACAACCAGTATTTCGAAGTCTCCAAATGTCTGCCGCAAACAACTGCCAAGGGTGCGCCCGATCTCCCGCTCCCGGTTGTACACCGGGATCACGATACTGAAGTATGGGTTACGCCCCACAGGCGGCCTCGCTGTGTGTTGAACTCCGGAGCGATTTCGCCAGAGCCAGGTACATCAGGGCTGAGACTGTTCCGCAGGCTGTATAGGCGGCCGCCAGGCCGCTGGCGCCGAATGGCACGACCAGGAGTCGCGTCATTCCCACGAGGATGGCTGCCCAGACTGAGATCGCGGCGATTTGCCCGTAGAGGCTTCGCCGCGCAAATGTCGCCTGGTAGAGGTTGCCCGACAGAACCTCAAGGACCGCGGATGCCATGATAAGCGCAAGCAGAGTCCGCCCGGCCAGGAAATCTCTTCCGAACCACCGCAGCATCTGGGGACCGGCTGCGACCAACACGAATGCCACGACGATGGCGAGCCAGGTGTTCGCGCCTACACTCAGCCAGAACATACGGACACCGGTTTTGCTGCGTCCGGCCGCCAACAGGTTGTTGAGCAGCGGAGTGGTGACCCGCGTCACCAGGTTCGGCACAAATACGACCGCCGCCCGCAGGTTGGTCGCGGCCATGTACACGGCCATTTCCGCAAAGCCGCGATACTGGACCAGCCAACAATAGCAAGACCAGATCGCAATGGAACCGACTGCTCCGGAGAAGGTCGCCGGAAGTGCGAACCGCACCAGAGCGGCCCGCTCTTGCCAGGCATCCCGGTAGCTGATGGTGATCTGGAACCGCCGCAGTTCCTGTACCAGTGCAACCTGGTGCCACAGCCAAAGCAGGAAGGCGCCGAAACTAAATGCCAGAACGGCCCCGCGCTCGCCCAGCCAGTAGGACCCCAGCGACATGGAGATTAATGAGCTAATGCCATACGCCATGCTGACCTGGGTCAGACGGCGAAAAGACTCGAGGCCGCTCAGGGCCCCGGCCTGGTAACCATTCATGATGATGAAGAAGACATATACGGCGGACCAGCGAAGCTCGGAGGTCAGATCGGCAGTCTGAAAGCTCTTGTGCGCGATCCGCGGGGCGCAGGCTACCAGAGCCAGGGCGAAAACCGTGCTGGCGATGAGCGCCACGATAGAGCTCAAGCCGAGAATGCGCCCGGCCCTGCGAGGATCTGATTCACGGAGCTGGGAAACGTATTTGGTCGCTGTGACTCCCAACCCCAGGCTGGCTAAATTAGTCAGAGCGATCGCGGTGGCTTGAACGGTGGCCAAATGTCCGAAAGACTGCTTCCCGATCAGCCGCGCCGCGACAATCGAGCTCAACAGCGCACACCCCTGCCAGAGCGTTCCGCCGGCGATGCTCCACCCCACTGCGACGGCCAGTCTCCGTCTCATCGAGGGCGCGGGTCGAGCAGCAGCCCGGACGATCTGGTCGCCCTGACGGCTGGCGGAATCCGTTCTGTAGTCGATGAGCATGGGCCAGTCTCAATCGGTGACGCTTTCGCGCTTGAAAAGCACGTTGGCGCCTTCGCTCACCGCGGAGTAGCCATTCGACAGGATCAGGTGGCGAAGCGCCTGTTTCGACTCGCGGCTGAGCGGCCCTCCTTCAATCTCCACTAGCAGATAGGATGGCCGTGAAGACGCGGACGTTCGCTCGAAATAACGCTCCAAGACTCGCCGCTCGAAGCCTTCGATATCCAACTTCATCATTCGAATGTTCAGAGGGCCTTCCGCCTCCAGGACTTCATCCAACGGAATGCAGGAGACCGCCGGGCCCTCTACGCCGGTGCCGAGAAAATTATGGCCTCCGCAGTTTCCAGTGACGTTGCGATGCAGACGAAGTACTTGCCTCTGATCGGAAACGCCGCAGTGCAGGATACGGACTCGGTCCTCGAAGCCGTTGCGCCGGACGTTGCTTAGAAGCAGGGAGTAGTTCGCCTCGTCAGGCTCGATGGCCAGCACCCGGCCGGATGGGCCGACGCAGCGCGAAGCCCACAACGTGTAGGCGCCGATATTGCTACCAACGTCCACGAAAACGTCACCCGACCGGAGAATGGCGGCGATCGCATCGCGCTCGCTGCGGTCGTACAGGTGGGGCACGAAGGCGAGTAATCCACCGAGACAGTCGGATGGGTCCAATGCCATCCGCACTCCGGACCATATCGGTAGAACGCACACGCCCTTCCCCCGATAGAGCCGCCGAATGCCGTACAGTGCGATGCTGCCGGATCCGCGAACGGGCGGCAGGAGGCGGGCGACAGCGGTCAGCGCCGTCAGACTCCATGGCGCACGCGGGACTCCGAAGTCTGACCGGCGCCCCGCGGGGTTTCCGGTCTGCCCTGACCTTTTTGACTCGATCGAGCGCATGATCATCGGACTAGCCCTACGATTCCGCTTCGACGTGGCTGTAATGCTTGTAGTATTTCGGATGGTAGTGATAGTAGTAGTAATTGTCGCTGCTGTCCGCCCTGACATCGTTCATAACAACGCCGACCACGTTGGCCCGCAGCCGTTTCAAAGTTCCGATAGCCGAGCCAAGCGCCTTCCGGTTGGTACGTCCGGCTAGAGCGACCATCAGCACTCCGTCGACCGAAACCGCCATCTGCAACGGCTCGGGGAATCCGAGCAGGGGCGGCGAATCCAGGACTATGAGGTCGTATTCGGCGCAGGCGCTTTCCACTAGCGCGGTAAGCTCCGCTCCGACCAGATCCGCGGCCCGCCGCGAAGGCGGACCAGCCGGAAGAATGTCGAGAGTGGGAAGCGACTCCTGCCGCACCAGAACGCTTCGCCACGGAGTGCCCGAAGTTAGAACGTTCGATAGCCCCGGCGTGCTCCGGACATCGAAACGGCGGTGAATGCTGGGCCGCCTCAGGTCCCCATCGATCAGCAAAGTCCGGCGGCCCTGTTGCGCGTGCGCGAGGGCCAAATGGGCCGCGGTAGTTGACTTGCCTTCCGCCGGGCCCGAACTGGTCACCATGATGCTGCGCAGCCGGCGGTCGAAATCCGTTAACAGAATTGAGTTACGCAGCGTGCGAATGGCTTCCTGGAAAGAGCTCAGGCTGGCGGCGCGCGAGGGCTCATGGGGAACCAGGGCGGCGCCGTTTTCGCCGGCGGCAATCATTCTCCCGTGCCACTCTTTCACCGCGGGCAGGCTGCCGATCACCTCCGTCGAGAGCGTCCGCGCCACTTGCTCCGGATCCCGCACGGCGTTGTTCAAAACGTCGCTGAGGACTGCCACCGCCAGCGCCAGCATTGCGGAAAAGAGAAAGGCCAGCAGCGCATTGAGCTTGATGTTCGGGAAGACTGGCTTCATGGCTGGACGGGCCATGTCGGCGATGCGGATAGCGCTGTTCTGAAACCCGGAGTTGATGGTCGCTTCCTTGATCTTTCGAACCAGTTCCTCGTACAGCGTTTTGTCCGCCTCCGCTTCGCGCTTAAGACTTTGATATTCGAAGGAACGGGCGTTCAGACGATCGAAATCGGCTTTGGTTTCGGTTACTGCCTTACGCAACATAGATTCGCGGTTGAGCGCTTCGCGATATTCGACTTCCACCCGTTGCGCGATGTTCTCCTTCCCGCTTTCCAATTGCCGCTCCAGTTCCGCCAATTGCAGGGCGGCCTTCCGATACTCAGGATGGTTGGGCCCGTAGTGCGCCTTCAGCTCGGCGAATTTTTGCTGCTCCTCATCCAGGCGCTCGGACAAACGTTTCAAGGCCTCCCCCTGCGTGGAAACCTGCGCCGCCTCTAAGGAGCCGCTGGAGACCGATTTATACGCAGCCTCCTTCCGGACACGTTCGGACTGCGCGTTGGTGTATTCGGTATTCAGTTGAAGCAACCGGGCCGAAAGGATGTTGGTCTTTTCTTCCGGACTGATCACATTCAGTTCGCGTTCGAATTGTACAAGCGCGCTGCTGGAGCGCTCCATCTTAGCCTTGAGCTCCTCGAGCTGTCTTTCCATGAATGCCGACAAACTCGCCGAGGACCTGAACCGGATGTCATAGGTGTGTTCCAGGTAGGAGCGCGCGATGGCATTCGCCACCTCCGCCGCGAGCCGGGGATCGGCGGAGCGGTAACTGATTAGAAGAAGATACGTGTTGGGAGGCCGGGAAACCTTCAGGCTCTTCAAGAGTACAGGGGCGTCTTGGGCCAGTCTGGCGGAATCCGTATCGGCAGTCGTGTCTTCCGCGTTAACCAGGCTGTATTGCTGTGCCACCGGGCGCAAGACTGAATCGGACTGGATGATCTTTGCCTGTGTGGCCAGAAACTGCTCCGAATCGTTAGCCACCGTTCGCGTAGCTTCCTGGCCGATGATGCCGCTGGGCATTTGCCGGTCAATATCGATAGTTGCCGTAGCCTCGTAAATCGGGACCAGCCGGCTGGATATTACCAGGGTCGCCACAACAGCGCAAAAGACAAACAGCAGAATCTTCCACCAATGACGCTTGAGAATCCAGATGTAGTGCAACAGGGGGACGGATGCAGCGCTGGCCTCAACTTCTGGAACCACGTTCGGGATTCTATATGCCTCCGCAAGGGAGGGCAGCATGCGGGCCGGCAGTTCCTCGGCGGGAGCCGGCAAAGCGGGAATCAAATTCTGATCAGCCATTTCGATTTCACCGAGTCTGTCCGTAAATGAGGGCCGTTGCGCCGGCGGTCGATCCGAACATCAGCAGCTTTTCCAGGGCCGCCAGCCCCAGGCGTTTTCCGCGGTTGTCTGGAATATAGAGAACGTCGTTTGCCAACAGGGGCACATCGGCAGTCTTGCGCTCCATGATCTTGCTTAGTTCGATCGGGATCTCGTTCTTCGAGCCGGAGGATTCGCGCCGGTAAATGTACGCCTGCTTCGAGGCGAATGGCGAAAGTCCTTCCGCCAAGGCGAGCACCTTTAAAACACTGGTTTCGGCGCCGTCCTGAACCGGGAATGATCCGGACTTCTTGACATTGCCAACCACAAAAACCTTGCCCGCTTCCGGCACGCGGACTTCCTCACCGCCAGTCAGTTTCAGATTCACCTCCGGATCGGCCGCATCAATCAGCGCCTTGACCGGAACGCGCTGAACCAGGGACGTGGGTTCTCCATCCGGTCCCGGCTGTGACTTGGTGATCAGAATGTCCGAGCCCGCTTCGGGAGTTAGGCCGCCGGCGCGGGTCACTGCCTCCAGCAGCGTTACCGGAGCGCTGGCCTGGAATGTCAGCGGGTTCTTGACCGCGCCGGCGACACTGATGGGCCGGCTGCTGTACTCCGCCACCGTAACCGTGACGAATGGGTCGACGATGAGGCCTTCTTCCTCGAGCGCGTTCGCAATCAGACCTTCCAGATCGCCAGGCATCAACCCCTCAGCCTTGAGCCGCTGCTTGAGCATCGGCAAGCGCACCATGCCGTCGGCTCCAATGCGAACCGTCCGCGTCAGTTCCGGCGAATCGTACACCTGGACGAATATCAAATCGCGTGGCCCGATTTTCTGCGCGGGCAAATTTGCAGTCAATTCCACAGATGATGTACTGAGCGTCTGGGGCTGTAGCCATGAGGTGGCTAGCAGGAGAATCGCGACGAACTTCACTCCGGCATTCACTGTCATCTTTGTTTCCTGTCCTGGGTTTCCTGTCCTGGGCTTGTCGACCGATTGGAATCAGGCGACCGTGGTATTCCGATCTACAGTAATCGATGCATTCTTTTTACGGATTCGCTTCTGTGTTTCAAACCTTACTATCGGCGGTGTACCGGATCTCTATAGAGGGAGGCCCGATTTTTTGGCTGGCAGGTGCAGCTAGGAAACGAGCGCAAATCTTTCCTGCTAAATGAAAAGGGCTCCGGAGCTTTTCCGGAGCCCGAGCGAACCAGCGCACGACGAAGCTTGTCAACGGCTGGCGGATGGCTGAGAACTGCCTTGTCCTGGCAAACTGCCCACTGCCGCCAGACCACCAACGGTGGCTGCCGCGGCCACGCCGCCGATCACCGCGATAGTGCCCATACCGATTCCGGCAGCCGCTCCAGCAGCCGCTCCCGCGCCTGCCGCCGCGCCTGCACCGGCAGCCGAACCAGCGCCGGCGGCGGCTCCGGCCACTGCCGTCGCCCCGCCAGCCGCGGTTGTGGCCGCGCCCACTCGTTTCGCCACACTGCTGCAACCGCCTTTGCTCAGCTCTTTCAGGCCAGCCACTTTGATCAGTTGCGTAGCGCCGTGCACGGTCGCGGGTGAGGCATCCGCGATCCCGGTGACCTCGACACGGTTTCCCAGTTCCTTCTCCAGTCCCGCGCCCTGCACTTCCAGCATTACGTCGGTGGTCTGTTCCACCACGATCATCTTTCCGGATTTCGCCAACAAGCAGCCCGAGACCCGCGTGGGCGCGGCCGCTCCAGCAGTCTGGGGCTCGAAATCCAGGCTTTTCCCAGCGGTCACGTTGGCCACCAGCAAGCCGGCCTCATTCATCACCCGCACCTCCCCTCGCACCGCGGCCACCGTGACCTTGCGTTCTCCTTCCAGCCTGATGCGAGCCAAGGAGTCCGCCGCCGCAGTCGAGATATGCAGGGAACGGGCCTCCACTTCATAGGGCGCCGAGGATTGCAACTGACCGTATCCGGCTTCCAGGACTAACTTGCGCTGGTATACAACCGCCCGGCTGCCGGACGCCAGCCGCATTCTCACGCCCGCATCCAGTTGAACATCGGATGCAGCCATCGAAGTCTCGATGACACTGCCCTCGAACAACGTCGTATTGCCCCATACTCTTGAGTGGTCCACCAGGAAACTGCCGTTGGCAACGGCCATCCCAATCGGAGTACTCGCCGCCGCGAGCTGACCGACCGTACCACCCGCCAACCAAATCGATGCCGCTACCAAAAGCGTTTGCGAAAAACAGAACTTTCGTGCCATAGTCACCAACTTTATCGGCGCGATTGGGAATTTCGTTAGAGCTAATGCAAAAGTGCAATTCCGCCGAACGTTGGGTTTGATGCTTTCCGCCGCCGAGCCCGCGCGTTCTTCCCAGGATGTCTGGGGTGCCCCTCTGCTCCGTGGTGTGTTGCTTTTGCTCTTGGCTGTCGCCGCGTACTGGTCGGTCCGCATGGCTTGGGCCGATCATCTTTCGATGAGCTCCGAACTCACCGATCGCGAGCGAGCGGTGCGATGGATGGCCACCGCAACCATATATGAGAGGCTCGCCAACAAGCGCGAGGAGAGCGTTGACGAGCCGCTGCCGGATCTCGAACGAGCCGCCGCGCTCGATCTGGAGAATGCCGAGCGGCACCTGAGGGTGGCATTGCGGGCCGAATTGAACGGCGACTTGGCCCTCGCCGAGTCCAGCCTTTTGCGTGCCGCGGCGCTCAGCCGGCTCTATCAGCCGCGTTTCCTGCTGGCTCAATATTACTGCCGCCGTCACAACACCGAGGGCCTGTGGAGGTGGGCGCGCGCGGCGCTCGAGCCGGCGTATTGTGACGTCACTCCGCTGTTGAATCTGTGTTGGCGCATGCGGCCGGATGGGACTGGGCTGGCACAGCTTGCGGCAGGCGAAAAGCCCGAGATCGCCCGGCAGTGTCTCGGCCTGCTCACTTTCCACGAGCAAACCGACGCCGCGTACCCGGTGGCTTCGCGCCTGACCGCCAGCGCCCGCTACGAAGACCTCCCGGCTTTACTCGGCTTCTGCAACATGAGCCTGTCTCAGAACCGCAAGCGCGAGGCGTTGGTGATTTGGAATCGACTCTGCCACAGTGGCTTGCTGCCATACCAGGCTCTAGAATCCGCGGACCGTTCGCTAATCACCAACCAGGGATTCACGCATGTCCCATTGGCGGCTGGATTCGATTGGCACGTGGAACACGCGCCCTGGATTCGTACGGCCGCCTTTGGAAACGGAATGCGCCTGGCGCTGACTGGCCTTCAGCCGGAAATCTGCCTGATCGCTTGGGAATATGTGCCCACTACTCCGGGCAAGCGCTACCGGCTCCGGTTTGAAGCGCACTCGGTCGATACGCCCGATCAAGATGGCATGACCTGGGTCCCATTCGATCTGGGGGGGAAACCAATCGCCACCCAACTGCGCCCGGACAAGTCGTTGATCTTCACCGCGCCGGCTCAGGTCCTCCGCCTAGCCCTCATGTATAAACGGCCCCTGGGTTCCGCCCGCCTGAAGGGCACGGTCACAATGGCATCTGTTTCGCTGGAGGCCGAACGGTGAAAGGCGGCGCCATCCTTCTGTCGGCGGGCCTATGTTACGCAGTGCTCGTCTTATGGGTGGAACAGCGCTGGGCCTGGGGTCTGTTTCAGGTTTCGGTCTGGGCGCTGGCCGGCTGGTGCACCGTTCGCCTCCAGCATCCCCGCCCCTCGTTCCTGCTCGCGCCGCTGGCCGCTGCCGCCATTTGGCCTCTCCTTCAACTTGCCTTTGGAGTCAGCATCTCGCCCGGGCCAACCTGCGAGCAAGCTCTGGACTGGTTCACGTTTGTGGCGGTGTTTGTTGTTTCCGGCGAGCTTTTCAGGGACCGGCGCGGCTTGCGCATTTTCCTCAGCGCAGCTTGTCTGTTCGGAATGCTGATCGGCGCCGCAGGCACGTTTCAGAAATACTCATCCGGTGGCAAGATCTTCTGGCTGTTTCCCAGCGGATTCGACAGCGATGTGATCGGCCCATTCGTGAACCGCAACCAATTCGCCGCATGGATCGAGCTTCTGCTGCCGCCGGCCCTTTATCTTGCGGCCAGGGAGCGGCGTGTCCGCCCGCTGTACGCTTGCGCGGCCGCGTGCATGTTTGGCGCGGTGGTCGCCAGCGCCTCGCGAGCCGGATTCGTGCTGGCTTGCGGAGAGATTTTGGCGGTGGGGGTTGCTCTTGCCCTGCGCCAGTCTGCTCCCCGCAAGGCGTTGGCTTTCCGCACCATACAGGTTGCCGTCTTGGGCTTAATCGCCGCCTCCATCGCCGGCTGGCACGGATTGGAAACGCGGCTGGAAACCACAGGGCTCGAAGCGCTGCGCGTGGATGCCGCCAAAGCCTCCTTCCAGATGATCAAAAGCCGGCCGTGGACCGGCAGCGGGCTGGGCACGTGGTCGATCGTGTATCCGCGCTACGCGGGATTCGATGCCGGATTAACCGTCAACCAAGCCCATGATGATTGGCTTCAGTGGGCGGCGGAGGGGGGTCTGCCGTTCGTGCTCTTGCTCGCGATTTTCGCTTTGCTCTTATCGAAACGCGCAATCCCGTCGATATATGGGATAGGGACGGTGGCGTTTCTGTTGCACGCCTCCCTGGACTATCCCATGCAACAGCGGCCGGCTCTGGCGGCCTGGTTCTTCGCCATGGCGGGAGCCACTGCCGCCCGGTCTGGTGGTTTGGCGCGGGGTCGCTAATGGACTACTACGAGGAATTGGGCCTGAGCCGCTCAGCTTCGGTGAGCGAGATCCGGCAAGCCTATAAACAATTGGTGCGGCTGCTCCATCCGGATCACTGCCCCGATGAAACGTTGCGCCCGCTGGCGGAACTCCAGATGAAGCGCTGGAACGAAATCCTGGTGGTTCTCACGGATCCAGCCGGACGCTCGCGCTATGACGGCAAGGCTCTACCGCCGGTTGGCCTCGAAGCGGCGGGTTCGCCGCCACCTCACTCATGGCCACAATGGCTTTGGCCCGCCGTGGCAGCCGTTGTCTTGGCGGCGTCGATCAGCTTGTTCCGCGCACCCAAGGCCTTACCGGCAAGGATCTCGCAGGTCGCGAAGTCGCCGTTCCCTCCCGTAGCAGCAGCCGTAAAACCAGCCGATCCACCCAAGCGCGTCAGCCGGAGGGCGAGCCTTCCCGCAGGGCAGCCGCCGGAAGATGGTCCGGAGATCGGAATGCCTCAGGAGTCGCCCCTCGCCGTCCCCCAGGCCTCCGCAGTTCGCGCTTTTTCCGATGACGCGCCGGTTATCCAGAGCCGTGCGGCTACGGTGGCGGCATCGCCGCCGGCCGAGGTCGCGCCTCGACCGATCGGCGAAACGCTGGCTGGTGAATGGCTTTTCGTTCCGGCTGCGCACTCCAGCACCCATGGGTTGTATCCCCCGCAATACATCGAACTGCGCATCACCGAGCGCTCCGGTTTTCTGCACGGTCGCTACCGCGCCGCCTATCGGGTACCGGACCAGGCCATCTCGCCCAATGTATCGTTTGAGTTCGAAGGACCGGCGGGACCAGAGGGGGCCACCCTTCCCTGGAGTGGCGCCGGGGGAGCGAGTGGCGACGTCACCCTCCGGCTCCTGACCGGCGGAGCCCTCGAAATCACCTGGGTTGCGAATCAGTTGGGCAGTGAACTCGGGCTCATCTCCGGTACCGCCACCCTGGTCCGCAGGCTGGAATGATCCGCCAGCCGCCGGCTCACCGTCCAAACACCCTTTTGCCCGCCTCTAGCGTGCTCCGATAGATTGCGTCCGGCAGGGCGCACCGGCCGCAGCAGGCCGCCAGCATGAGCCAGTTGCGGAGGTCGAACGGCGCGCGGCGCGGCGCCCGCCGGAAGGCTGAAAGCGCCAGCCGCAGGGCGCTAGGCCCGTCGCCCGCCTGGCAAGCGATCCAGGCAAAATATCGCCGCATGTTACTGTCGGCCAACCCCAGCCGCCTTTCCACAGGGCACGGCGCATAGCTCGGGACCAGCCTCAGCAAATGCTCCCACTCCCCCTGGAGCGTCCTCCAATCGCACGACATTTGGCCGGCGTGGCGCCGGTAACACGTCAGATACTCCGGCACCGACCGGCAGTTCCCCGCACGCAGCGCCGCCACCCGCAGGCAAGCATCGAAATCGTAAACTCGCGGCAGCGCCACGTTCATGATTCCCGCCCGCTCGATAGCGCTGCGCCGCATCACGATCGCGGAAGTGTTACCTATGACGAAGTCGTCCAGAAGCTCGGCGAACGAGATGGTCCCACGCCAGGGTCGCGAGTTCAGGTGGAGATCGTTCCCGTTTTCATCGATCGATCGCGACCAGTTAAATGTCAGATCCGTTTCCGGGTGCGTCTCTACGCATTGCCGGTGCGCCTCCAGTTTGCCGGGGAGCCAAAGATCGTCGTGATCCAGCAGCGCCACCCACTCCCCCACTGCCGCGTGCAACCCCGTATTGATCGCCGCTGGCGCGCCCTGGTTCGCCTGCCGCAGCACCTGGATCCGCGAATCCGTGGCGCCGGCCAGAAAACCGAGGCATCCATCGGTTGACCCGTCGTCGATCAGGATCAGCTCGAGGTCGCCGCACGTCTGCGCCAGCACCGACCGCACCGTCTGCTCCACAAACACCCCGGCGTTGTATACCGCCACCAGAACCGAGAATCGCGGAGTCGCCATCCGTTCAATGCTCCTGGATCTCCAGCCGGGATCTTCCGCTGGTTCTCAGGT
>Ga0187819_10001619_pt1 | contig 11649 bp, 7 predicted proteins | sample NC_wetland_sal_i_15_FD_132411 | JGI IMG/M metagenome (GOLD analysis project Ga0187819, IMG submission 132411) | Wetland sediment microbial communities from Neuse River Estuary, North Carolina, USA - SO4_4 | ecosystem: Environmental > Aquatic > Freshwater > Wetlands > Sediment | place: USA: North... | reverse complement strand
TGTTGAGAGTTCTGGGCTTTGTCTCTCTCCTCGCCGTTGCGATCGCGCTGATCGCGCCGCCGGCAAACGCCTTCACATCTGGCGGCTGGGAAGGCCAGGCCAACAACGACGAAGACGGCACGTTCCGCGACTGCACCATGACCGCGGACTATGCCAATGGCATCACGCTCGCCTTCATCATCAGCCGCGACTTCGGCTGGGGTCTCGTGCTCGCCAACGACAAGTGGGGCTTGAAGGTTGGCAGCGAGGAGGCCGTCAAGCTGATAGTTGATTCGCTCACCCCAATTACAGGCACCGCCAAGGTGGTGGATGTGCACGGCATCCTGATACCGCTCGACAACGTCGATCCGGTGGTGGAGGCCATGCGCCATGGCCGCACGCTCTCGGTCATCACGCCGGCGGGCGAGGTGAGCTTCAAGCTTTCCGGCACGCGCGACGCGATCGCGGCTCTTGCAAATTGCGTGAGCGAGCATCTGGAGGCCGAGAAGGCCGGCGGCATCGAGGCCAAGGCGCCGGACGAAAACAAGGACAACGGCAACAAGCTCTTCACCCCGAGCGAGGCTGCGGACTTCGCCTCGCACCTGCTCGCGGCAGCCGGCATCACCGACTATCAGATGGCCGATCCGGACGCGAATCCCATGCCGAGTTTCGACGTGGTGTGGACTTACGCCAATGGCATCGTCGCGGCGCTGGTCGGCTACAAGAATATGACTACCGCGGATCTCGACGAGGAGGCGAATGTGGTGATGGCAGACGACGCCAAGAACTGCAAAGGCGATTTTGCCTCCGGCAAGAAGATCAGCGAACCGGAGGATTCGGTGAGCGTGAAGCGGCTGTTCACCGCCTGCCGCTCCACCGGCAGGTCGGTCGAGATCCACTACACGCTGGTGAAGACGGAGAGCGGGCATTTGATCCAGATTGCCCATCTCAATCTCGGCGAGGCCACCGGCGACGTTGCCAATGCCGACAGCCCTTTCCTGCATGGCGCGGTGCTGCGCAGCTTCAAATAGGCCTGTGACGGGACCTAGCGGCGCTGGAACAGCTTCTCGATGTCGGCGAGTTTGAGCTCGACATAGGTCGGGCGCCCATGGTTGCACTGGCCGGAGAACGGCGTCTCCTCCATGTCGCGTAGGAGCGCGTTCATCTCCGCGGCGTTGAGGCGCCGTCCGGCCCGCACGCTGCCGTGGCAGGCCATGGTCGACAGCACGTGGTCGAGGCGCTCGGAGACGACGAGGTTCCCCTCCCCTTCGGCGAGCTCATCGGCCAAGTCGCGCATCAGCCCCTGGATGTTCCCCTGACCGAGCAGGGCCGGGACCTCGCGCACGATGACGGCGGAAGGCCCGAAAGCCTCGACCACGAGGGCGAGGCGCTCAAGTTCGTCCGCCGCGGCGGCGAGTCGCTCGACAGCCTCGGGGTCAAGCTCGACGACTTCGGGGATCAAGAGCATCTGCCGGGAGAGGCCCCCATTGGCGAAGGCCTTCTTGAGGCGCTCATAAACAAGGCGCTCATGGGCCGCGTGCTGGTCGACAATAACGAGGGAGTTTTCAGTCTCGGCGATGATGAAAGTGTCGTGCACCTGAGCCCGCGCGGCGCCGAGCGGATAGGCGACGGCATTGTCGCCTTCTGTCTCGACGTGAGCGGGGGCGCTTGGCGTGGCGATAGGCGCGAGCGGCGCCTGGGCCCGGTCGGCGAAGCCAAAGGATCGCGGCGACCCGCTGGGCGTTTGACCAGCGAAGCTCGCAGGCCGCGTCATGCGGGCGAGCGCTTCTTGCGACAGGCTCGCCGTGGCGCGGTGCTGAGCGGCGCCAAGCGCCTCGTACAGGGCGGTGACGATCAGGGTGCGCACGGCTTGCGCGTCGCGGAACCTGAGCTCGGTCTTGGCCGGATGCACGTTCACGTCGACCTCGTCGGGAGGAAGCGTGAGGAACAAGGCGAGCATGGGATAGCGCCCATTGGGCACGAGGTCGCCATAGCCTGCGCGCACGGCGCCAGCGAGCAGCTTGTCGCGAACCGGTCTGCCGTTGATCACGAGATATTGGGCGAGGCTGCTCGGGCGATGGAGAGTCGGCAGGCCGGCGAAGCCTTCCACGGCGATGGCCCCGCGCGCGGCGCGTACCGGCAACGCGTCAGTGACGAACTCCTCGCCGAGGATGCGGCCAAGCCGCGGCAGCCCGTGATCGAGCAGCCCAGGCGGGCAAGGCTCAAGGCGCAAAGTTGTGCGATCGCCGGTGGCGAGGCTGAAGGCGATCTCAGGCTTGGCGAGTGCGAGTCGCTTGACCACATCGGCTATTGCCGCGGTCTCGGCACGCTCGGACTTCGTGAATTTGAGCCTGGCAGGTGTGGCGTAGAAGAGATCGCGTACTTCGATGCGCGTGCCCTCGCCGATCGCTGCCGGCTTGAGCGGCGCCTTGCGCCCGCCATCGACCGCGACCTCATAGGCTCGATCGGCGCCGCGGGCGCGGCTCATGATCTGAAGCCTCGCCACGGCGGCAATTGACGGCAGCGCCTCGCCGCGGAAGCCGAGGGTGAGAATGGCGGAGAGATTATCGTCCTGAAGCTTGGAGGTAGCGTGGCGCTCGACCGCAAGGGCGAGATCGTAGCGATCCATGCCGCAGCCGTCATCGGTGACGCGGATCAGGCTCAAGCCGCCGCCATTGGCCACCACATCGATGCGGGTGGCGCCGGCGTCGATCGCGTTTTCGATTAGCTCCTTGACGACGCTTGCTGGGCGCTCGACGACCTCACCCGCAGCGATGCGATTGACGAGGTTCGGCGGCAACTGGCGTATTGCCATCGCGGCCCTCAGGCTGTTTCACGCGCTCAAATAGCGGCGCGTAATGAGCTTACTCGATTCTACCGCAGGCTGGTCGAACGGATCGACGCCCAAGAGATGGCCCGCGAGGATGGTCTCCAGCATAAAGTGCATCATCAGGGCGCCGAGCGCGCGCTCGTCAAGCTTCTCAAGATCGATGGTGCGGACCGGCCGGCGGGCGGCGATCAAGGCCTCTGGAATGGCCTTTTGCTGCGCGGCGACGAGGTCGCCGGCGGCATGCCCGGCCAAATATTCGGCATGGGCGATTTTGGCGAGGTCAGGCGCAACACGCGGGCCCAAGCCAGCGCAAGCCTGCCGCACCACCGTGATGAGGTGCTGGGGTGCGCCGTCGAGATAGAGCTGAAGCTGGCTGTGCTGATCGACCGGACCGAGGGCCGCGACCGGCGTCGTTCCCTCGCCCTTCTTGCCGAGGCTCTCGCCCCAGAGCTGCACATACCACGCGGCGAACCGGGACAGGCGGTCGCTATAGGTCAGCATGACGCTCACCTTTACGCCGCGCTCCTTGGCGAGCCCGATGGCGAAGGCGGCGCCGACCGCTGGCGCGAAGTGCTTTGGCGCGCTTGCGGTGAGCAGCGCCTGGACGACGGAGCCGGCGCCGTCGCGCAGGCCTTCCACGTCGAGCCTGCGGGCAAGCGCCGGCAGAAGCCCGACATTGGTAAGTGCCGAGAAGCGGCCGCCGATCTTTGGGTCGTGGGGCAGCGTTGGGATGGACAGCGAGTCGCAGAGACCGCGCAGGCCATTGGTGGCGGTGCTGCGCGGCTCAGTGAGGCCGAGAAATAGTTCGGGGATGCGGGCGCCGAGTCCAGCGGCGCGCACTGCTTCGATGGCGGCGATGGTCTGCACCATGGTCTCAGGCGTGTTGCCGGATTTGGAGATGACCACGAAGCGGGTCGTGGAAAGGTCGAGGCTGCCGAGCGCGCGCTCGAGCGTGCGGCCATCGAGATTGTCGTAGAAGCGGGTGCGTGGCCGGTCGCGTTGTCCACCATTGCCGTCATCGCCGGGAATGCCCCAACCGCCGAGTTGAGCAAGCGCCTGGCCGCCCAGGCTCGATCCTCCAGTGCCGAAGAACACGAGCGTCTTGGCATCTTGGGTAAGCGCGGCGAGCGCTGCGCGGGCGGCGGTGATGTCGTCGCGCCATTCCGGCACGCGCAGCAGTGGGAGTGTACTAGTGGCATGCGCCTGCCGCAACGAGTCGAGGCGAGGTTGGAGGCGATCGAGGATGCGATCAAGCTCGGCCTGCGAGAGGCCGGACTTGCCGATGCCTGCCTCAAGGCAGCCTTCCACCGACTGCAACAGCGGCATGGGTAGCCTCTTAGCCCGGTACTTCCTTCGGCCCCGCATCCACCGGCTTGCCGACGATGGTGGTAATCAGGCGATCGGCCTCGATCAGCCGCTTGGCCACGCGCTTTATGTCGTCGAGGCTCACCTTCTCGATCAAGTCATTCCGCCGTTTGACATAGTCGATGCCGAGGTCCTCGATCTGGATCCACAAGAGCTGATTAGCGATGCTGCTCGAGGATTCAAAGCGGAGCGCATAGGCGCCGGTGAGATAGCTCTTGGCGCTGGCGAGCTCCTCGGCGTTCGGCCCCTCCTCGGCAAGGCGCTTAAGCTCGCTCTCGATCACGGCAAGGGACTGGGCGACCTCCTCATTCTGGGTGGCGACGCTGCCGACGAACACGGCACCATGTTGGTAGGGGAAGAGATTTGAGTGCACCGAATAGGCAAGCCCGCGCTTTTCGCGCACCTCCTCCATCAGGCGCGAGGAGAAGCCGCCGCCGCCGATGATGTAGTTGAGGATATAGGCGGTCATGAAGTCATCGTCCTTGCGCGGGAAGGCGCGCTGGCCGAATTGCGCCACGGACTGTGGCACGTTCATCTCGATGATCTCGCGGGTTGGCCCGAGCGGAGGCTTGGCGTCGGCAACCGGCGCAAGCGATGAGCGCCCCGGCAGAGCGCCGAACACATGATCGAGCGTTGGGCCGAGCGTCTCGGCGTCGATGTCGCCCACAACGGTAATCACGAGCTTGTCGCGGGCGAACACGCGCCGGACATAGTCTCGCAAGTCCTGAGAGGTGATGGCGGCGATCGACGCCTTCGTGCCCTTGATCGGACGCCCATAAGGATGGTCCGGGAAGGCCAGCCGGTCCCAGGCAAGCGAGGCAACCTCCTCCGGGTCGTTCTCATCGAATTTCAGGCCGGCAAGGATCTGGGCGCGCACCCGCTCGACTGCGTCCACATCGAAGCGCGGCTCGGCCAGGGCGAGGCGCAATAGGTCGAAGGACTCGTCCTTGTTGGCAGTGAGCATCTGCACATTGCCGAGCATCACGTCGCGGCTTGCGTCGAAATCCATACGCATGGCGAGCGACTGCAGGCGCTCCTGGAAGGCGACGGAGTCGAGGTTGCCAGCGCCCTCGTCCATCATGCCGGACACGTAATAGGCGAGGCCTTGCTTGTCCTCGGGGTCCTGGGCCGCGCCGCCGCAGAAGGCAAAGCGCATAGCGATCAGGGGATTGTCATGGCTCTCGACGAGCCAAGCCTCGATGCCGCCGGGACTGGTGACGCGCTTGATGTCCATGGCGTCAGCCGGCGCCGAAGGAATCGCCGCGACGAGCGCGACTGCAGGGGCGAGCCCAAGGTCGTGCCGGCTCGATGGGCGTCGAAGCCACGCCTGCCGCATGATGCCTAAGACCTGCCGGGAACTGGGGCATGGACCGGTTGCTCACCGCGGCTCGTCCGATCAGGCGCTGGCACCAGGATCCCCGTCACCGAATTCTTCTCGAGGAGATATTTCCGCGCAACATCCCGGATGTTCTCGACCGTCACCTGCTTCAGCCGCTCGGGCCACGCCTCGACATCCGCAACCGTCATGCCGGTGGCGAGCCGCCAGCCATAGTGACGCGCCATGCGCGACTGGCTGTCGGAGGTGTAAACGAACTCGGCGAGATAGGCGCTGCGGGCGCGGTCGAGCTCGGCTTGGGTGACGCCGCAGTCGCGCAACTCGGCTATGACGCCGTCGATAGCCTGCTCGAGCTCGGCCGGCGAAATCTTCTCGGCGCCGATGGCATAGAAGGCAATCCTGCCCGCGTCGAGGCCGGAATCAGAGTACCAACCGCCAGCGCTTGCGGCCGTCTTCTGCTCGATGACGAGCCGCTTATAGAGCCGGCTCACCGGGCCTGAGGCAGCAATGCGCATCAGGAGGTCAAGGGCCTCGGCTTCGCCTGGCGCGGCGGAAGCATAGCTTGGCGCGAGGTAATAGCGCTGCACGGTCAGGCGCCCGGCGCGGGCATCTTCAAGTTCGACCCGCATGGGCGCGGAATGCTCAGGCTCTTGCGGCCGCGACCGGCCATTCATGGCGCCGTGGGGCGGCAGCTTGCCAAAGGTCTCGTCGGCGAGCCTTCTCACCTCATCGGGCTCGACATCGCCCGCAATAACGAGCAGCGCATTGTTCGGGGCGTAGAAGCGCTTGTAGAAGGAGAGCGCATCTTCACGGTCGAGTGCGCTCACCTCATGCGCCCAGCCGATGATGGGGATGCCGTAGGGATGCTTCGTGTAAAGCGCGGCCATCATCTGCTCTTGCAGAATACTCGACGGGTCGTTGTCGACGCGGCTCCGGCGCTCCTCCAGGATCACCTTCCGCTCCGTCGTCACGTCCTCTTCGCTCAGTCGAAGATTGGCCATGCGGTCGGCCTCCATGGCCATCACCGTGGGCAGCCGATCCTTGGCCACGCGCTGGAAATAGGCGGTGACGTCATGGTTGGTGAAGGCGTTGTCCTCGCCGCCGTTCTTGGCCACGATCTTGGAGAACTGGCCTGGCAGGATTGCGTCGGTTCCCTTGAACATCAGATGCTCGAGGAAATGGGCAATGCCGGAAGAGCCGCGCGGCTCGTCGGCGGCGCCGACCTTGTACCAAATCATCTGGGTCACGACCGGAGCGCGGTGGTCCGGGATCACCAGCACCTCCAGGCCGTTCGTGAGCGTGAATTCGACGACGCGGGGGGAAGCACTCGCGCTGTCGCGCGCGACGGCGAAGGCCATGGAGGCAACGCCGAAACCGGCGAGGATGAGGGGCGCCCGTGGATCGAGCGTGGCCACAAGCTGATCGAACATCGACATCACCATCGATTGTGACAGGGGCGAGAAGCCAAAAGGTCAGCCTTCAAACCTCAAGAGTAGCGGTTTGACGGGCGGGATTGCCCCACATTTCAGGCCTGACCCAAGATTTTTCAAGCCAATTCGCAAAGCGGCGGGGGTATCGCTACGCTTTGGCGTCAATAATTGGCGCTGTTGCCGGAGGGGTTCGACATGCTCTTGTAGCTGTCTGGCGCGGCCGGATGGAAGGGATCCGAGTCCTGCGTCGGTGTCGGCGCATTCAGAGACTGGTCCACCGGCTTTTGCGGCGTGGCCGCGGCGCGCTCACGTGCTTTGTCTGCCGCCGTCTTGTCGGACGGATCTGGTTCTGGAACGTCGACGCTGTCCTCCTCAAGCTGCTTGTTCCTGCCTAACAACTTGTCGAGCAGTTTGGGCTTGCCGGCATACGGATCGATACGCTCATTCGACACCTTGGCCGCCTTGGCCCGATCTGCAGCCTGCTTCGCCTCAGCGAGCTGCTTCCGTTGCTTGTCCGTATCGGCCGGCCAGTCGGCCCGCGTGATGGCGGGACTCCCAGGCGGGGGCAGGCTCTGGGGGTTGGGCGGAACGAGGAGCGGCGCCCGATCGGTCATCCTAATGTCTTCCTGTGGCTTGCCGACGCTTGACAGACCGGCATAGTCGAAGAGCTTGCCCTGGAATTCGACGCCGCCACAACCACCGAGCGTGAGCGCAAACCCACAGACGACCAGTAGCCCAAGGCCCTTGCCGATCAGCCGATCAATGGTGGTCGCGGCGCGCCCCAAGACTCCCCCTGAAATGCCCGTAAGACCGGACTTTATTCACATCTTAGAAGGGTTTGAGACCTTTTTGTGTCCCCCGAACACCGATTCATACAGAAGTCCAACGACCCCCGCAACGATGGCCGTGTCGGCGATGTTGAAGACGTACCATTCGAAGCCAAAGGCGTGGAGGGAGAAGAAGTCGGCAACCGCGCCATAAAGGATGCGGTCGATGGCGTTGCCGATGGCGCCACTGATAATGAGACCGATGCAAGCGGCGGCAAGCGGCGAGGTTATTCGGGCGAGCCAGACGATAAGCGCCATTGCCGAGGCAAGAGCGAAGAGGATGAGGGCCCAGCGGCCGAGCTCGCTTCGCTGCTGCAAGAGCCCGTAGCTCACCCCCTGGTTCCAGATGAGGACGAGGTCGAAAAAGGGGGCAAGCCGAACGGTCCCCTTGGCGCCGATATTATAGACATAGAGCATCCAGACCTTGTGGGCCTGGTCCGCGAGCAGAGTGAGCGCGGCGATCCCAAGGCCGAGCGGCGACAACGGACCCCAGAAATACCTCATGAGCTGCCCTACTCCGCGGCAAGCGGTTGGCGGGCATCGAACTGCCGGACAGCCTTGGCGTCGCGAGGGGACAGCTCCGGAAATTCTGGGTCGGCGCCGACCTCTTCCAAGATCTTCCAGGAGCGGGCGCATTTCTTGCCTTGGGCACGGGTAAAGACCACGGCAACGCCGGGAACGTCGTCGAGCCGGAAGGCATCTTCAGGACCGGCGCCACTCATCAACGGTGCGCCGCTGGTGATGGCGATTTCGGCGAGGTCGACGCCGTCAAGCGCGTCTCGCAGGTCACTATCGGCAATGTAGACCTTGGGTGCAGCTTCGAGGCTCGAGCCGATGCGGCCTTCTTTTCGCTCGATCTCGAGCGCGCCGGTGATCACGCGACGGACCGACCGCACTTTCCGCCATTTCTCGGAGAGCACCTCGTCGCGCCAACTATCCGGGATTTTGGGGAACTGACGAAGGTGCACGGAGTCCGTCTCGCTAGGAAAGCGGTTGAGCCAAGCTTCCTCCATGGTGAAAGCAAGCATGGGGGCAAGCCAGGCGGTGAGCGCGCTGAAGAGTGTATCGAGTACGGTCAAGGCCGCACGCCGCGTCACACTACGGAATGGATCGCAATAGAGCGCGTCCTTGCGGATATCAAAATAGAAGGCGGAGAGATCGTTGACGCAGAAATTGAGCAGTGCGTGGAAGACGCGCTTGAAGTCGAAGGCGTGGTAGCCTAAGCGGACGATCTGATCGAGTTCGGCGAGGCGCGAGAGCATGTAACGCTCAAGCTCGGGCATCTCGGTGTAAGCGACGGCGAGCTTCGGCTGGTAGTGAGCGAGATTGCCGAGCAGGAAACGCAGCGTGTTCCTGAGCTTGCGGTAGGACTCCACGTTCGCCTTGATGATGTCGGGCCCGATGCGCAGATCCTCGGCGTAGTCGGAGCTCATGGCCCAGAGCCGCAAGATCTCGGCGCCTGACTGGCGGATCACGTCCTGCGGCGCCACGACATTGCCGAGCGACTTCGACATTTTGCGGCCGTCCTCGTCGACGACGAAGCCATGGGTGAGCACGGCGTCGAAGGGCGCGCGGCCGCGCGTGCCGCATGATTCAAGCAGCGAGGACTGGAACCAGCCGCGATGCTGGTCTGAGCCTTCGAGATAGAGCGAGGCGGGCCATTTCAAGTCCGGACGCACCTCCAGTACGAAGGCATGCGTGCTCCCTGAGTCGAACCAGACATCGAGAATGTCGTCGATCTTGTCCCAATCCCGGGGATTGTCCACGAGGCCCGAGAGGAAGCGTTCCTTGGCGCGCTGCTCGAACCAAGCATCGGCGCCCTCCTTGCGGAAGGCCTCGACGATACGGTCGATCAGTTCGCCAAAGGCATTGAAGTCTCGGGCCGGGATCACCCTACCCGTCTCCTTGTGGCGGAACACGGTGATGGGCACGCCCCAAGCACGTTGGCGCGAGACCACCCAATCGGGGCGCGTCTCGATCATGCCGCGAATGCGGTTCTCTCCTTGCGGCGGAACCCAGCGCGTATCGCCAATGGCCTTAAGCGCGCGATTGCGGAGTGTGTCGCCAACGTCAATATCTCCGTCCATGGCGATGAACCATTGCGGCGTGTTGCGGAAAATGACGGGCTTCTTCGACCGCCAGGAATGGGGATAGTCATGGCGGAGCCGTCCGCTGGCGATCAACGCATCGGCCTTGATCAGCTCCTGGATCACCGCCTCGTTGGCGTCGCCGAAATTTCCCTTGTCGTCGATGACGCGTTTCCCTTCGAAGCCGGGTGCCTCCTTGGTGAAGTAGCCATCAGCATCGACGGTGAATGGGATGCGTGCATCGAGCTTGCGATCCGTCAGCAGCCGTTCGTTCGCGGTCCAGACTTCGAAGTCCTCTCGGCCATGGCCTGGCGCGGTATGGACGAAACCCGTGCCGGTATCCTCAGTAACGTGTTCGCCCACAAGTAGAGGCACGTCAAAGTTATAGCCTCGACCGCGCAAGGGATGAGCCGCCATCGAATGGCGAAGCATTCCACTGCTGATGTCTGCTAGTCGTGTCCAGCTTTCTATCCGAGCCGCTCCTTTGAGGTTCTCTGCCAGAGCATCCGCGATAACCAACCTATCGCCGGCCTTGGCCCAATTTCCCTCAGGGGCGCCGGTAACCTCATAGAGCCCGTATGCGATGCTGTTTGAGTAGCTGATGGCTCGATTGCCTGGGATTGTCCAAGGTGTCGTTGTCCAGATCACAATCGAGGCACCGAGAAGTTCATAGGGATCCATATTTCCGGCGGTGGCGCTTACGATCGGAAACTTAACGAAGATCGTGCGGCTGGTGATCTCCTGATATTCGATCTCTGCCTCGGCGAGCGCGGTCTTCTCCACCACCGACCACATCACGGGCTTCGAGCCGCGATAGAGCGTGCCATTCATGGCGAACTTCATCAGCTCTGCCGCGATGGTGGCTTCCGCGTTGAAGCTCATCGTGGTGTAGGGATGCTCCCAGTCACCCTCGACGCCGAGGCGCTTGAACTCCTCGCGCTGCACGTCGAGCCAGTGCTCGGCATAGGCGCGGCATTCGCGGCGGAAGGCGATCATCGCCGCGGGGTCAGTGAGGTCCGGCTTGGTCTTGCCCTTGGCGCGATAGTTCTCCTCTTCGATCTTCCATTCGATGGGAAGGCCGTGGCAGTCCCAGCCCGGAACGTAATCGGCGTCCTTGCCCATCATGCTTTGCGAGCGGTTGATCACGTCTTTCAGGATCTTGTTCAGCGCGTGCCCAATATGCAGGTGGCCGTTCGCGTAAGGCGGCCCGTCATGCAGAATGAACTTCTCCCGCCCCATAGCTACCTCGTGCAGGCGGTCGTAGAGGCGAATCCCCTGCCAGCGTTTGAGCAGCTCTGGCTCGCGCTCAGGCAACCCAGCCTTCATCGGGAAATCGGTTTTAGGCAGGAAGAGGGTTTGGCTCCAGTCGCGCCCAATCTGTGGCGGTCTGGGCTTTGCCACCGCCGGCGGCGAAGGCCTTTTAACGTGAGCCTTGCGAGCCAGCGCAGCCTTCGGCTTGGCCTCAGCCATGGCTTGGCGTGCGGGCTTCGCTTTCGTCGCCTTCGGCTTGGCTGCGGACGGCTTAGTCGTTTTGGCCTTGGCGGCCGGCTTTACCTTTTTCGTGCGTGCCTTCGCTTTAGCAGTAGGCTTGGCGGCGCGCTTCGGCTTGGCGCGAGATGACGTTGTTTTGTTCTTGCTTCTCGCCATTGATCCTGCTTTCCGTTACGTCCGCGATCCCCGCGAGGTTCTAGCAACGCGCCCTCTCACAATCCAGGCCGCTCGCCAGAGCGCGCCCTAGAGGAAACCGCGTCATGGGATCGCTTGCTTCGAGCTTGGCGAGCGCGGCGCGGGCCCG
>Ga0187819_10001618_pt1 | contig 11653 bp, 10 predicted proteins | sample NC_wetland_sal_i_15_FD_132411 | JGI IMG/M metagenome (GOLD analysis project Ga0187819, IMG submission 132411) | Wetland sediment microbial communities from Neuse River Estuary, North Carolina, USA - SO4_4 | ecosystem: Environmental > Aquatic > Freshwater > Wetlands > Sediment | place: USA... | reverse complement strand
GATCCCAAGGTGATGGAGCAGCTCGAAGCTGTGGCCAAGAAATACAAGTTCGCGAATTATGCCGAATACGATGATGTTGCTGGCAACATCGGCCTGGTAATGAGCGGAATCGATCCGGATACCAAAAAATATGTTGGCGCAGAAGCCGTTATCAAAAAGGAGATCGCCTCGGTAGAGAACGACAAGACGGTGGCGCCGAACGACAAAAAGGAACAGCTCGAAGAATTGCGGGCGGAACTGAAATCACCCCCCGTGCCGGTGAAAATCCCCGCCAATATCGAGCTCGTGACGAAAAATTACGACAAGCTCACCGCCGCCTTGTCGCCAAACCAATAGCCGGGTATGGGCGCGGCGCTAAGGTGCTGGTTTGCGCCGATGTGAACGCCAAGAACAGTTACGGGGGATTTAGCGGCTGGCGCGCGAATTTTGCGACCATGACAGCCGGTCACAGTGGACCATGAGGTTTTAGAGCTTCAATAATCCTGTTCGCTCATGCCGACACTGCACTAGACGCCTACACGGGACGCGAAATCGAGTGAGTGTGATATCATTGAGTTTGCGAACCGCAGAACAGTTGTTGCAGCTAATCGACAAGATCGCGGAGCAAAATCCGCACGTCAGCGACGACCGGCTTTTCTCTTATGTGCGCCAGCGGAGCCCCGAGATTCGCAGCGCATTCCGCGAATGCCTCGCAAGCGGTTTGAACCGTGCCGATGCCCAAGCTACAATCGGCAGGGCGCTCCTTAACTTGGTGGAGCAGTCCAGCTAGGGGCAGCCCATGACCCCCGACGACACCATGGACGTGCTTACCGGCTTCGCCGTCTTGCTGGCACTGGCGCTGTTTGCCTTACCTCGCTTATTGTGATTTGCCAATGACATCGCGGGCCGCGGTCATAACCGCCGCCACCGTGATTCCGAAATGCTTATAAAGCTCCTCGGCCGGAGCAGAAGCCCCAAATCCATGCATTCCTACGAAAATGCCTTTGGGTCCAAGCCATTTCTGCCATCCAAATTCGACCGCGGCCTCAACGCCCACGCGAGGCGCGCTGCCAAGAACGGCATCCTGATAACCTTGATCCTGACTTTCGAACAACTCCCAGCAGGGCATAGACACCACGGCAGCCTCGATTCCGTCCCCGCTCAACTCCTTGGCGGCTGTGGCGGCAAGTGACACCTCCGAGCCTGTGGCAATCAGGGTCACGTCCCGGCGTCCCTTTGGCTCGATAAGCACATAGGCGCCCTTGGCTGAGAGGTTCTCGCCAGTGTGTGCGGTCCTGAGCAGAGGCAAACCCTGGCGGGTGAGCGCGACGATCGAGGGCGTTGCCCCGGTTTGAAACGCAATCTCCCAGCATTCGGCGCATTCGACCGAGTCGGCCGGGCGGAAGACGTTGATATTGGGCATGGCGCGCAAGGCCGCCAATTGCTCGACGGGCTGATGGGTCGGGCCATCCTCGCCGAGACCAATCGAATCGTGGGTCATGACATAGATGACCCGCTTACCCATGAGCGCCGACAGTCTGATCGATGGGCGGCAGTAATCGGAAAAGACGAGAAAGGTGCCGCCGTAGGGAACGATGCCGCCATGCAGCGCGAGCCCGTTCATGGCCGCGGCCATGCCGTGCTCACGCACGCCGTAATGGACGTAGTTGCCGGAGAAGTCGCCGGGCTTGATGATGGTGTGCAGCTTGGTGAGCGTGCCGTTCGAACCGGTGAGATCGGCAGAGCCGCCGATCAGCCCAGGCACGACAGGCACGAGCTTCTCCAGCACCTTCTGTGAGGACTGGCGCGTGGCGAGCTTGGCGGCGTCGCGGCTGAAATCGGTTTTGAGCGCGCTCACCACCGCGGCTATCTTGCCGCGCACCTCAGCATCGACCGGATCGGTCAGATGCTCGCGGGCGCCAGCGTCGAGGCGCTTTACCGCAGCTTGCCAGCGCTCAAAAGCTGCGGCGTGGCGCGTGCCGACCGCGCGCCAGTTCGCCAGAATCGGTTTTGGCACCTCGAAGGGTGCTTGGGGCCAGCCGAGTCGCTCGCGCGCGCCTTTGATCTCTTCCTCGCCAAGTGGCGAACCATGGGTCGCGGCGGTGCCCTGCTTGGCCGGCGCGCCATAGCCGATGATGGTGCGGCAGGCGATGAGCGACGGCCGGTCGGTCACCGCCTTCGCATTTTCGATGGCGAGCGCGACCGCTTCCGGATCGTGACCGTCGACCCGCGCCGTGTGCCAGCGCGACGCCCTGAAGCGCTCGAGCTGGTCGTCGGACACTGACAGGCTGGTGGGGCCGTCGATGGAAATGTGATTGTCGTCGAAGAGCACGATCAGGCGGCCGAGCTTGAGATGTCCGGCAAGCGAGATTGCCTCCTGGCTGATGCCCTCCATGAGGCAGCCGTCGCCAGCCACGGCATAAGTGTGGTGATCCACGATCTCATCGTTATATCGCTTGTTGAGCAGCCGCTCGGCGAGCGCCATGCCGACCGCGTTGCCAAGCCCCTGCCCCAACGGCCCGGTGGTGGTCTCGATACCAGGCGCATGGCCATATTCCGGATGGCCCGGCGTGCGCGAGCCGAGCTGACGGAAGCGCTTGAGCTGCTCGATGTCCATGCCCGGAACGCCGGTGAGATAGAGAAGCGCATAGAGCAGCATGGAGCCGTGACCGGCGGACAGCACGAAGCGGTCGCGGTCCGGCCATTCAGGATGCACGGCGTCGAATTTCAGGAAGCGCGTGAACAGCACCGTGGCCACGTCGGCCATGCCCATGGGCATGCCGGGATGGCCAGAATCGGCCTTCTGTACCGCATCCATGGCGAGCGCCCGGATGGCGTTCGCCATGTCCTGGTGGGTCGCCTCGGGTAATGCTTCACCCTGCTGCAAAGCTTCAGCCATCTCGATGTCTCGGCTCCAAAAACCCTAATAGGCCCGAACGCCCATCGCCGCCTTAACGGCGTGGTAGCCGACGAGAAGCTGCGTAAGCGCAAGCGGGTGGCTCCTGGGGGCGGAGCCATTAGTAACGTCGATGCATCCAACCTGGTCGCGCAAGTGCCCCGCCTCCGGGATCAGGTTCCATAGCAGGTCTTCGATGCGCTCGGCGCGCTGGTCGGAGATATTGCCGTTGATCTCGAGCACATCGACCGGCTTCCCGTCGCGGTCGCGGGAAAGTTCAAGACGCAGGCCAGCGTTGCTCGACCCGTCGAACAGCGGCGAGAAGTCGGGGTGCGGCAGGGTTGGGCGCAGGATGTGACGCACGTCGAGTTGGGTGTCGGAGCCGTTCGCGCTTCGCGGCTTCTGGAAGTGAATGACGATGTCGGCGAAGGTGCGTTGCGGATGCATGTATTTCGGGGCGTCTTCTCTCCGCTTTTCCAGCGACGCCAGCACCTCTTCCCGGCGGTAGCCGCGCTTGGTCGTATCTCGATGGAGCTTCCACTTGACGCGGAGATCCTCGTCAGGATCGAGATAGATCTTCACGTCATAGCAATCGCGCATGCCCCGTGTCGTATAGCCGAGCAGGCCTTCGGCGATGACGAACTCCTTGGGCTTTACATATTTCGGCCGACCGAAGGTTCCGTCCCGGTGGTCGTAGATCGGCTTCAGGATCGAATCGCCTTCGCGCAAATGACGCAATGCCTGTTCGAGAATATCGAGATAGTTCGCGCGCGGGTCGATGGCTGACAAGCCCTTCTCCGCGCGCTCGCGGCGGTCATAGCGGTGGTAGTCGTCGGTGCAAAGCACGGTGCAGCGGTCCTCGCCCAGAATCTGGGCGACGCCCGCCGACAGCGTCGTTTTTCCCGACGCTGAATCGCCGACGATTCCCAAAATGATCGGGTGCTCAACCCGCTTCGGCATTTCCTACTCCCGGCACTTACGTTTTTTTATTTACGTAACACTTTATGCAACGTCACGCGCGGCACTTTGTGCCCGACTCATTCGCTCAAGCGGCAGGTGACTGGTGATGATCTGCCGTTCACCCGTCGCCCCGGTCACCATCATGGTCTGCACCTTGTAGTGAGTACGGGTGCGCTCCACCCCCTCCACCATCAGGCCAGTGGTAATGCCGGTGGCGCAAAAAAACACATCGTCCGAGGCTATGAGCTCGTCGCGGGTATACCAACGCGATGTGCTGATACCTGCGTCTCTTACGGCCTTGGTCTCAGTGTGAAGTTGGGGATCGATCCGGGCCAGAAACTCTCCGCCAAGGCCACGCACGGCGCATGCCGACATGATGCCTTCAGGCGTGCCACCCGTTCCCATTAGGGCGTCGATCCCGGAGCCTGGGATGGCCGCGACCAGCGCTCCAGCGACATCGCCGGCGGGATAAAGCGCAACGCGGGCGCCCGCCCTGTTAATGTCATCGATCAACTCGCGGTGGCGCGGCTTTTCCAGCACGTAGATGGTCAGTTGCGAGACCTCCTTGTTGAGCGCCTCGGCGAGAATCCTGAGCTTGCGCCCGGTGGTCCAGTGGGGGTCGATCTTGCCGCGGGCGGCGGGGGGCGCCACAAACTTCTCCATATAGAAGGCTGGCGCCGGGTTCATCATGGCGCCGCGCGGGGCGACCGCCAGCACCGCAAGGGCATTGGTCTGGCCTCTCGCGAGATAGCTCGTGCCTTCCACGGGGTCCATGGCGATGTCGGCCTTGAAGGTCGATTCGGGACGCCCGAGGCGTTCACCGCGCGAAGGCTGGGGGGCCTCGCCCTTGCCAGCCTCGCCGATCACCACGACCGCGTCGATATCCACCTCGGCGAGTGCCGCAAGCATGGCGTCGAGGGCCGCGCGGCCGCCATCCATGCCGTCGCCACGCCCGATCCAGTCGAAGGCAGCAAGCGCCGCGCTCTCGCTCACACGGCGGAGCGAGTAAATGAGCTCGGGGTTAGCGCCACTCGAGGTCTCCACGACGCCTCCGAGAGGGAATCTCCCCCGCATCAAGCTGCGCGCCAGACGCTGGGGAGACTGGATAAAGTCTTCGTAATGGACGAGGCCACTATATCTCAGGGCCAAAACTGCCCAAAACTAAAGGGTTCCCGGCCAGCCAAGGTCAGGGTGCCGTCCCAACTGTCATGAAGCCGATCGGCGTTCTTGTCTACAGTGATTGGCAGGCCTCCACCAGTCAGCGCGGGGTAAGGCGCGGGTCGAGCGCGTCGCGGAGGGTATCACCGAGCACGTTAACTGCGACCAGTATGCTGACCAAGGTCAGGCCGGGAAAGACGGTTACCCACCAAATACCGGCGAAGATCAGGTCGTAGCCGGAGCGGATCAAGGTGCCGAGGGAAGGCTGCGTCACCGGCAGGCCGAGCCCGAGGAAGGACAGCGCGGCTTCAGCCATGACGGCGCCGGCGACCTGCGTGGTGGCCACAACGATTAGCGGCGAGAGGATATTGGGTAGGATATGCCGGCGGAGGATTGTCCCGTCGCTCGCGCCGAGAGCGCGCGCGGCACGGACATGATCCTTGGCCGACTCGACCAAAGTCGCGGCCCGGGCGGTGCGAGCGAAATAGGGCCATTCGGCAAGTCCGATCACGAGCACCAGGAGCGGCACGGCGATGCGCCCAAGCGTCTCGCCGCCGAGGCCTGCGCGAACCAGGGCAAGAGCGATGATGGCGAGGATCAGAGTGGAAAGCGAGAGCTGCACGTCGGCGACCCTTGCAATGAGCCCATCCACCCTCCCCCCGATGAAGCCGGCGATGAGGCCGAGCGGGATGCCGATGGCGGCCTGGATGGCGACGGCAAACACGCCGACGGTCAAGGAAATGCGCGTGCCGTAGAGAATAGTGCTGAGCAGATCGCGGCCTTGGGAATCGGTGCCGAGCAGAAAGCGTAAGTCGCTGCCGCGAAGCCAGATGGGCGGCAGGTCAGCATCGAGCACATCGAAGCTTGCAAGGTCGAACGGGTTCTGCGGGGCGATGAGGGGTGCCGCGAGCGCAGCAAGAGCAATCGCTCCGAGGAGACATGCCGCGACCACACTGCCAGGCTGGTCCAACGCGAAGGCGCGGACCGAGGCTAGCGCGGTGCGTGAGCTCTCCCCAGTCATCGCCTCCCCTCAAGGCTGATGCGCGGGTCGAGCCAGAGGCTCACCACGTCGGCAAGGGTGTTGGTGACGACGAACAGAAACCCGACGGCGACAAGATAAGTGGTGATCAGCGGCACGTCGGCGCGTGTCACAGCTTCGAGAAAGAGAAAGCCCATGCCGGGCCATTGGAACACGGTCTCGGTGAGGAGTGTAAACGCGAGCATGTTGCCGATCTGCAAACCGCCAAGCGCGACGAGAGGAATGAGAGCGTTGCGCAGCGCATGATGCAGCCAGACCCGCAAGCGCGATGCGCCTTTGGACCGCGCCGTGCGCACATAGTCGGTGCCGAGCTGATCGAGCATGGCGCCGCGCACGAGCCTGATGAACAGCGGCAGCATGATGGACGAGAGCGTGATCGCCGGCAGCAACAAGTGCTTGAGCCCGTCGAGGGTGAGGAGCCCAGTCTCCCAAAAGCCAATCCGCACCGTCTCGCCGCGCCCAAATGCCGGCAGCAGCCCGAGCCATACTGAGAAGATGCTGATCAAAATGATGCCGGTGAGAAAGACGGGCACCGATATGCCGAGCACGCTCAAGCCGAGGATCAGTCTTGCGTCCAGGGATCGCGGCTTCACCGCACAATAGATGCCGGCGGGCAGCGAGATCAGGAGCACGATGAGGCTTGCGGCAAGCACAAGCTCGAAGCTTGCCGGAAACTTAGCAAGCACCACCTCAAGGGTGGGCCGCTTATAGATATAGGACTGGCCGAGATCTCCTTGTGCTGCGTGCCCGAGATAGCGGGCAAGCTGCACAGGCCATGGCGCATCAAGGCCGAGCTGATGCCTGAGCTCAGCACGCTCGGCCTCCGGCACGGTCTCGCCCATGATCTCGCGCAACGGGTCGCCGAGCGCACCCTTCACGGCAAAGGCGATCACCGCAATCGCGAGCATGACGAGAATGGCTTGGCCCGCGCGCTTCACAATGAAGGCCAAAGGTGCGCCAAGCGCTTGCATCAATGACTAGCTCCCGAGGTCAATCGTGCCGTGACGCCGGGACGATCCACGATCGATGCCGAGCCCTCTCATTCGCGCTAGACTGAGGCCTCTCCGCGTGCCGCGCTGGACAAGACTTTGGTGAAAGGGGGTGCGGAAATGAAATATCTTGCTTTGATCGGTGCTTTTCTCATCTGCCTCATCTTGGCACCGCTCGCCAATGCTCAGCAAGAAGTCTACAGGCCTCGCCTTGGCGACCTCATGGTCGCAATCCAGTTGCGACACACCAAGCTATGGTTTGCGGGAAAGCTGGGGAATTGGGAGCTCGCGGCCTACGAAGTCGATCAGATCAAACAAAGCCTCGAAGATGCGGCAGACCTTTATCGGGGAATTCCGGCGGAGTACGTGACCAACACGGGAGACCCGATCCAAGCGATCGGCGCAGCCACGGAGGCAAAAGACAGCACGAAGTTCGCCAAGGCGTTCACCGAACTAACCGCTACGTGCAATGCCTGCCACCAAGGAATTGGGCGGGGCTTCATCGTGATCCAGGTGCCTACCGGCTCGCCGTTTACCGACCAGTCGTTTTCGCCGCATCCCACACGATAGCTCGATGCGAGCCTCAAACCACGGGCGGTATCGTTTCCATCAGGCTCCCGCCAAGGGTTCTCATCTTGGCACGACCGTTGCACCAAGATCAGAGGGCGAGACGGGCCAGCGCCCCGTCCATGTGGGTGGCTTTTCGGGGAAGTCCCCGCTAGAGACTAGGCAAGATGGCGATAAAGATCCGCACAGGCTACGAGCTCTCCTACGACTGTCTGCAGCCAACGCCAATGATTCTCACATTGAGCGTTCATCCAAGCAGGCGACGCGACCTCATCACTCCGGATCGGATGCTGGTACAGCCCCACGTCCACGCCACGGAATATTGCGATGGCTTCGGTAATATCTGCCACGTGATCCATACGCCCGCCGGTCAACTCACGATTTCCACCGATTTTATTGTAAGGGACAGAGGCGATCCCGACGATGTGGCGCCGGGTGCGGCGCAGAGTTCGCTCGAGACGTTGCCGGTCGAGACGCTCGTCTATCTCCTCGGGAGCCGCTATTGCGAGACCGATCGCCTGTCGGAATTCGCCTGGTCGACGTTCGGGAAGGTGCCTAAGGGGTGGTCGCTGGTCCAAGCCATCTGCGACTTCGTCCACGAGCACATCACGTTCGGCTACGAGCACGCCAATCCCACCAAGACTGCTTTCGAAGTCTTCACTGAGGGGCGAGGCGTTTGCCGCGACTTCGCCCATCTTGCCATCACGTTCTGCCGCTGCATGAACGTCCCGGCGCGCTACTGCACCGGCTATCTCGGCGACATCGGCGTTCCGCCAGAGGACTCGCCCATGGACTTCAGCGCGTGGTTCGAGGTTTATCTCGGCGGCCGCTGGTACACGTTCGACGCCCGCCACAACACGCCGCGCATCGGCCGTATCCTCATCGCGCGAGGGCGCGACGCGACCGACGTCGCCATCGTCACCTCCTTCGGTCCCTGCAAGCTCGTGGGTTTCAAGGTCGTCACGGACGAGGTCGTGCCAGCTGAGTCTTGCGAGTCTCCTGTCGCGGTCAGGTCCTGAACCCGCTCCGCAGGGTCAGACCAAAGCCGATGGCTGCGGCAACCGCAGCCTGCCAGGGCACGAACATCAGGATGATGGAATCGAGCAGGGTAGCCGGATAAAGCAGCAATCCGGCAATCGCGCCGACCATGACGATCAGCATCCAGGCCTCTGACCGCCTGATCGGAATGGCCGCGATGCCGGTGCCGAAGGCGGTCAGCCCGGCGCCGACGGCGCCACCAAGCAATCCTCCCGTCATCCAGCCCAGCACCTCCCGATAGGCCTTAGCGCCCTCGGCGGTGCCGAACAGCGAAGACCCCTGGATGGTGTTGATCACGTCGTTGGCCGTATTCACCGCGGCAAGCCACCCAGCCAGCGTCAGCATCATGGCGAGAAGGCATTTGGTCGGATCGCGATTGACCCACAGCCACAGCACCCCGGCAATCATCGCGCCAAAGGCGATGCCGGCGTGGAGCGGCACCGCCCGCGCATTGATGAGAACGTCGGGATCGCTCAAACGGATATCGGGCAAAGGTGATGGCAGGCTCGAGATGAGAGCGGTCACGACCCCGAGCGCGGCCATGATTGCCATGGCGCGGTTGCGAGACGGCAGCCTTGGCCGGGCGTCAATGTGCAAATCGGCGGGAGTCATGACGTGCCCCCCCCTGGACCCGCAGGATACCGCGATAAACCCTCTAACTCCACCTCGCCTCTAGGGCACGATGCTGAATGCGGCCCGACCCGAAATGTTCCGCGGCACTCCCTTTACCCTTGAAAGCGCTTTGGATTAGTCCATCACCAGATCGCCGAGGTAGGGCATGTCGATAACGTTAAGCACAGGATCGATATGGACACTCTTGGCCGCCGCCCAGGACAAATGCTGCCAGTGCAGGGGCACCAGCGCGGCATTATCGTAGAGAATGCGCTCGATCTTCTTCAATACCTCGGCCCGCGCCCTTGGGTCGGTCATGGTCTGGGTCTCGACCGTCAGCCGGTCCACCTCCGGATTTGAATAATTGCCGGCATTGTATTGGCCGTATCCCGTCTTTGAGTCTGGCGTCATAACCAGGAACTCGTAGAAGTTCGCCGAGTCCTGCGTGTCGGACTGCCAGCCGATCATCATAATGTCGGCGACGCGCTCGTCGAAGCGCTGCCAATATTGCGCCTTGGGCATGGTCTGGAGATCAACCTTGATGTTGATCTTGGCGAGCATGGCGGCAACTGCCTGGGCGATGCGCTGATCCTCGATGTAGCGGTTGTTCGGCGCCATCATGGTGACGGAGAAGCCGTCACCATAGCCTGCCTCCTGCATCAGCGCCTTGGCCTTGTCGAGGTCGAAGCGCGGCACGAGTGCAGGGTCATAGCCCGCATAGCCCGGAGGGCTGAGCTCGCCTGCCGGCGTGCCAAAGCCACGTATGATCTTGTCCACGATGCCTTGACGATTCACCGCATAGTTGATGGCGAGGCGCACGCGCGGGTCCTTGAAGGCGGCAACGCGGCTCTGGTTCAGCTCAAAGGTGAGGATGCGCGTGCTCAGCATGGTGATCAGCGCGCAGCAGGGATCGCCCTTGACCCTGTCGAAATCGGTTGGGGGCACCGGCGCGATGAAGTCGACATCGCCGGCAAGAAGCGCTGCGACGCGGGTCGCCGGTTCCTTGATGGGCGTGAGAATGATGTGGTCGACATTGCCGGGCGACGCCTTGTCCCAATAGTCAGCGAAGCGTTTGAGTTCGAGTCTGACCCCCTGCTCGCGCTCGGTGACGATGAACGGCCCGGTGCCCGAGACATGGGTCGAGGCGAAGGAGGCACCTTGCTTGACGATGTCGTCCTTGGGTCGGCCGCGCTCGTCAGTGCCGGAATAGAACTCCCGGTCCATAGGGAAGATGTAGGTGGCGAGATTGAGCACCAGCGGATACGGGCCCCTGGCGATGAGGTCGACGGTGAAATTGTCGACGGCCTTCGCCTCGGTGAACGGCTCGAACAGCGCCTTGAAGTCGGGGCTCTTCTTTAGCCGGTTGAACGTCCAGACCACATCTTCAGCCGAGAGCGTGTGTCCGGAGTGGAAGTGCACGCCTTCTCTCAGGTGAAAACGGGTGGTGCGGTCGTCGATCTTCTCCCAACTCGTTGCAAGCCGCGGCTCGAGCGTGAGGTCCTTCCGGAAGCGCAGCAGGGGATCGAAGGTGAGGTGGGAAAGCTGAAGCGTGGCGCTTGCGAGCTGCTCATGGGGATCAAGCGAGGTTGGATCGGCGTCATAGGCCATGCGCAGCGTCTTGGCCTCGGCGGTGGCGAGAGAGGCGCTCACCGCAAGCGCAATGACCAGCAGGGAAGGACGTTGAAGCATAGGAGGACCTTGCCTTGTGCTATTAGGTCTACGGTTCAACCTGCACGCCTACCCTGGATCAACCGCTTTGCAAGGCTTTTTCGTCACAGGCACGGATACCGATGTGGGCAAGACCGTCGTCTCCGCCTGGCTGCTCACCCATCTCGATGCCTGTTATTGGAAGCCAGTCCAGGCGGGAGTGGAGCCAGAGACCGATGCTGTGACCGTGCGCCGGCTCGCCGAGGTTCCCGGCGATCGGATCTTGCCGGAGGCCTATGTGCTGCCCGAGGCGATCGCACCCCATGAAGCGTCACGGCGTGCCGGAATCAGCATCGATATGGCGAAACTGGAGGCCCCCGTGTCGAGCCGGCTGCTGGTGGTCGAAGGCGCCGGCGGCATGCTCGTGCCGCTCACCGACAAACAATATGTCATCGACCTCGCGGCGGAATTGCACCTTCCGGTGTTGCTCGTGGCCCGCTCAACGCTCGGCACCATCAACCACACTCTGCTCTCGATCGAAGCCTTGCGCCGCCGGGACCTACCCTTGGCTGGCGTGGTCATCAACGGACCAGAGACGCCGCATAACCGGGCGGCGATTGAGCGCTATGGCGAGGTGAATGTGCTCGCCGAGATTCCCTGGCTTCCAGAAGTGACGCGTGCCACTTTGCTCGGCATCGAGCCTGAGCTCGACCTTGAGAAGCTTGCGCGGGCCATGACGTGAACGACGCTGCCGACAGGGAGGAACGT
>Ga0187819_10001615_pt1 | contig 11675 bp, 6 predicted proteins | sample NC_wetland_sal_i_15_FD_132411 | JGI IMG/M metagenome (GOLD analysis project Ga0187819, IMG submission 132411) | Wetland sediment microbial communities from Neuse River Estuary, North Carolina, USA - SO4_4 | ecosystem: Environmental > Aquatic > Freshwater > Wetlands > Sediment | place: USA: North... | reverse complement strand
GCTCCGTAGGTCACCACGTCGAGCCCTTCAGCTCAACCCAGGAATTTCTGCAAAAAAGGCGGCCGGAGTTGCCCAGTTGCCTCATCCTTGATGTCAGGCTACGGGGAAAGAGCGGACTCGATTTTCAGCGCGAGTTGGCAGAGGCCAACATTCACATTCCGATCATCTTTATCACCGGTCATGGCGATATCCGCATGTCGGTCCGGGCAATGAAAGCGGGGGCAGTCGAGTTTCTCACCAAGCAGCCGTTGCATGAGCAGGATCTGCTGGATGCGATTGATGTGGCGTTAGAGCGGGATCGCACCCGACGCCAGCGAGAAGCGGAAATTGCAACGCTGCGAGAGCGGTTGGAATCGCTGACGGCTCGTGAGCGAGAAGTGCTGCCTCTGGTGATTTCCGGCCTGCTCAACAAGCAAGTCGCTGCCAAGATCGGAACTAGTGAAACCACCGTTAAGGTCCATCGCGGCCAACTTATGCGAAAGATGGGTGCGGGCTCCTTAGCCGACCTGGTGAGGATGGCGGAGAAAATGGGAATCTCTCTTAGAACTAACCCCGCTCCTTAATTACCACCTTTACGAAAGTAAAGCGGGGCTTTACCAACGGACAATGGAAGCGTCCTCTGCATTGGTGCTAGCCTGCGGCATCTCTCATTTAGGTAATTTCTGGCCGGACTTCACGGGAGGGTTTGCGCGAGGGGGAAGCAAACGCCTTTCGGGGCTCGTAGCAAATGGTCCGTGAGAGCCACTTCGAATCTGGCGACGATCTTCGTCGCTATGAAACTCTGCTGCAGATGGCGGACCTTGTGGTCCACCGCCGCAGCCTGCCTGAGCTGTTGCCCGAACTCGCCCAACGTTTGCACCAAGTGGCTTCCTTCGAGGTTGCCAATTTTTCCCTCTACGATCCCGCAAGAAATGTGATGCGCATGCACCTGTGGGAGGGCAACGAGCTTCTTTCCAACCTGACCGAATTGCAAGTGGAAGAAGCAGCCTGCAGCGTAGCGCTGGAGAAACAGGAGCCGGTGGTGTGGCCTGACCTGGGTACGGAGATCCGCTTTGAGCGCACCGTGAATCTCCTTAAGGAGAGAGGAATTCGCTCTTACTGCACACTGCCCCTCACCAGCGCGCAAAGGAGGCTGGGAGTAATGGGTCTGGGCAGCTCTCAGGTGGATGTTTACACCGAAAGCGATGTGCGGCTGCTGTCTCGGGTCGCACAACTGATGGCGCTGGCGCTGGATAACGCGATGACGCGCGCTGCTCTCGATGAGGAAAAGGAAAGGTTGGAGGCGCTTTTGCAAGTCAGTACCTCGCTGGTCTCCACTTTGGATGTGCAGAAAATATTCCCCGCGATTTCCGGCTTCATCCGGAGAGTGTTCCGCCACGACTACGCCAGCCTAATAGTGCACGACGAAGCTACTCACGAATTACGCAAGTACGCGTTGGATTCCCCGTTTTCTGCAGCATTGATCAGCACGGAACCGGTGAGCTGTCTTCAGGAGTCTGCCACCGGCAGGGCTTTCCTGGAAAGAGAGGTCAAGATCTACTCCCGTGAGGGCCTGGCCGGCATTCGCTCCAGCTTTGTGGGCCGATTGCGGGACCACGGTATCCAGTCGCTATGCTGCCTACCTCTGATGAGCCGAAGGGGTGCGATCGGAACCCTGAATCTGGCTAGCACGGGCGCCAGGTCCTTTCTTCCGGAAGACATAAGCTTTTTGAAACAGGTTGCGGCACAGGTCGCCGCAGCCCTGGAGAATGCCCGGGCGTACCGTGAAATCGCGGAACTTACCGAAAAGCTAAAGAAGGAAAAGCTTTACCTGGAAGACGAAATCCGCTCGGTGGTAAATTTCGAGGAAATTGTGGGTGAAAGTCCAGCGCTGAAGAAGGTGCTAACCCAAGTCCACACGGTTGCTCCCAGCGATGCCACCGTGCTCATCCTGGGAGAGACCGGTACCGGCAAGGAGCTTATCGCCCGAGCGATCCACCGCATGAGCACGAGAAAAGACGCCAGCTTCATCAAGCTGAACTGCGCCGCGATTCCCACCGGACTGCTGGAGAGCGAGCTGTTTGGACATGAGAAAGGCGCGTTTACCGGAGCGGTGAGTCAAAAGATCGGCCGCCTGGAGCTGGCGGACCACGGAACGCTGTTTCTGGATGAAGTGGGCGACATTCCACTCGAACTTCAGCCCAAGCTGCTGCGTGTGCTGCAGGATCAGGAGTTCGAGCGCCTCGGGGGGATGCGAACCATCAAGGTGAACATTCGGTTGATTGCCGCCACCAATCGAGATCTGGTCAAGAGCATGGCAGAGAACACGTTTCGCAGCGATCTTTTTTACCGGCTTCACGTCTTTCCAGTTCACATGCCCCGGTTGCGGGAACGCGCCACCGACATTCCGTTACTGGTGCGCTACTTCGTGCAGAAGTTTGCTCGCCGCATGAACAAACCGATCGATACCATTCCCACGGAGGCCATGAATGCCTTGATGAAATGGCAGTGGCCCGGCAATGTGAGGGAGTTGGAGAACTTCATCGAGCGATCGGTGATTCTCTCGGACGGGCCAGAGCTAAGAGTCCCTTTGGCCGAGCTGAGGTTGGCTTTGGATGCTTCTCCACACGGGTCCGTTCTGGAGTCCTTGGAACGGGAATACATTCTAAGAGTGCTACGCGAGACCGGGGGAGTCATCGCCGGCGTAAACGGAGCGGCCGCACGCCTGGGCATGAAACGGACCACTCTCCAATCAAGGATTCAAAAAATGGGTATTACGCGGCAAGAATATCAGAATTGAATCTGTAGCCCCGGCGAGGCGAAGGCGAGTCGCGTGACTTTTGAAGCCGATATTTCGGCATCCTGCCGCACGGTCGTCACACGAGGCTTCGCAAAAGCTGCTTCTCGTGGATGCCGAAAACGCGGAACGCCCAATTCTTGCCAGACTTAGGTTAACCGTTTCCAGTTTGGTACTGCGCGTGCCAACGAAGCATAGTCTGCGGTTGCCGCAGTCGCAGCGCCTTGGTTTTTCTCCCAGGTAGATTGCCAATTTGCAGGGTTAGGTTAGTAACGCTATTGCTCGCTGAGCCGACGATGCTGACACGAGCTTACGACTGTCCAGAGCCGCGACATCCAGTGGCCGGGTGGGAATCCATAACCTGCCACGGAGTCGCGCGGCATACGTGTGTCCGGGACGGCGTCGCGCGCGCGCCGATTGAAAAGATTCCGGTCGATCCTTTGTACCTGTTCGGCTGTGGCCTGCGGTGGCATCGTAAGAGGGACGCGGTTGCGGGCTGGGAGTTGATCCACTTTCTTCGATCCGAAGACGGTGACGCACGAACCCTGGCGGCGGAGCTGCTCGCTAAGACCGAACACTCACGATTGCGCATACGCGATCTACGACGGGCAAAAGCCCGGCTCAACCAGGGCGTCACAAATCGTGTCCTGAGCCCCGAAGGCAAGCCACCTGGAAAGGCGAGTGAAATGAATACTCCCTATGGATTGAACATCATTGACAGTTGTGTGACCTGCACCTTGCGAAAGAACCAGTGGTTCTGCGGGTTGTCTCCAGAAGCCCTGAAGTTGCTGGGGGACGTGAGTCATCCCGCCATTTATCCTGGGGGCGCCCTGCTCTTCGTGGAGGGACAGATTCCCCGCGGGGCCTACGTACTATGTTCTGGGAAGGCCAAGTTGTCGACGACCTCGCGCGACGGCAAAGTCCTCATTCTGAAGATTGCTGGGGAGGGTGAAGTGCTAGGGTTGAGCGCCGCTATCTCGGGGCAGCCCTTCGAACTAAGTGCGGAAACCACCTCGCCGTGCCAGGTAAACTTTATTGAGCGCGAAGGCCTGATCCATGGCATTGAGACCAACGGAGAATTAGGGCTGCGTTCCTCCCTGGCTCTGAGCCGGGAGTTTCAATCGGCGTACCGGGATATTCATGATTTAATCCTGGCGCGTTCTTCGGCCGGCAAGTTGGCCAAGCTGCTGGTCTCGTGGATGCCGCATCGCGACCAGACAGCGGAGCCGGGCGAGGTCCGCATCCGCGCCAGCCTGACTCATGAAGAGATGGCACAAATGATCGGGTCCTCCCGCGAGACCGTGACTCGGCTGCTAGGCGATTTGAGACGCAAGGAGCTGATCCGTCTGGAGGGTGCGACCATGGTGATCCGGGACCGAACGGCATTGGAAGCCCTGGCGGCGTAGTCGTGTCCGCTCCCCCGGGAAACCGGCCGGTTCTTCCTCCCCGGCCGGTTTCTCTTTTTCCCCCGCTAGAAATGGAATCCGAGCTGAGCGGTGAGAGCTCGCGGCGTTACATAGTGAGTGCCGCTGAACGTGGAAAGGAAGTTGTATAGCGCGTATTTGTTTGCGAGGTTGATAGCGGTCAGTTGCACGCTCCACTTGTATCTTTCGCCGTGGAAAATGTTGTCGTGGCCCACCGAGATGTCGAACAGACTCCGCGGCTTTATGCGCTGCGGATTGTGATCGTCATTTTCTGTCCCAGGCGCTGGAACGTTAATGAGCGTCGATCCAAACTGCGAAGCAAGGCACGGGCTTGGCAGGGCTTGCGTGATGGTTGCGTGCACGCCATTGCATGTGAACCCGGCCTGAAATTCCTGGTCGGCAGTCAAGGGTAAACCTGAGATGGTGTTAATCAGACTCACAGCCGGCCGGCCGCCGATCATGGTTGATGACCCGGAGCAGGTTGCAGTTAACGGGTTATAACAGGGCGTCGCCCCGGCTACCAGCCCGCTGTCATATCTCCAGTTGAAGCCAAGCCAAGGCCCGGTTTTCCAGGGCTGGTATTGAAAGTGCGTCGTCTCATTAAACTTTTCGTCGTGGTCAATGCGGAAAACGCCGGTCGCGGGCGGTATAATCGGCAGCCCCGCGACTTGCGGCAGGAAGAAGCGCGCAGCCACGCTGGACATCGCCACAAATGCGCTAAACCCGTGGTAGTTCGGAACGCTCACGCGGGCCGTAAATCCCGGGATTTTGGAGTTATGCCACTCGATCGGGAAAGTGATGGGTGTTGCGCCCACGACACCGAAGTCGTAGCCGTTGTGGGTGTACTTCCAGATGTACTCGCCGTCGAAGACCAAGTACCGTCCCAGGGCCTGCTGCAACCCGGCGTGGAATTCATTGCGATAGCCGGGAGTAATCGGTCCCGAGTTACAGGGCACACCGGGCGGCGCCAGAGGCGGCACCAAGGCGGCCAGAAAAGGGATACTGCATCCTGTGCTGGCAATCACCAGGTTTTCGTTGAACGGTGACTCCAGGGTGCGCGCGTACGAAATTCGGAGGATCGTGTTGGTCGGCTTTATGTTGTAAGCAATCCCCAGGCGTGGCTCCGCCTGGCGCCCAATGGATAAACCGTTATACAAGTCCCCTCGGATTCCCAGGTTGAACGACCACCTCCCTTTGGTGATCGTGTCCTGGATGTAGAGCGCGAGTTCCTTCACGTCCGTGTGGCCGTGAAATGGGAACAGAACGCCCCCTGTTTTCGTCAAGTCATACGGCTTCAAGGCTGCGCAGGGGGTGTTGGGCACGGGGTTACCGCTGGCATCCAGGCAGTTGTAAAACGCAGCGGCTGCCGGATAGAACGTCGGATCGACGATGCCGATGTTTTCATTTTCAGTCAGAAAGGTTTGTTGATAGGTGATTCCCGCCTTGAGGTTGTGAATACCCTCGTCGTAGGTTACATCGGACCGGAGGCCTGCGTTGGTCAGCTTCCGAGATTGATTGACGGTCTCGCTCTGGAGATCCGGAGTAAAATCCGCGAAAGGGTCGCCGCTCGGGTAGTAGTTATAGTCATCGCGCCGGACGTAGCCTCCGAACGTAAACACTGCGGACGGATTGATGACGTGCGTCCAAGTCGGCGCGATGTTGAAGGTTCCTATTTTCTGGCGCTGATCGGTTGCTTCCAGAGGATTGCCAGTCACAGGATTGGTTACACCGAAATGGAACTCCTGGTCGAACGAATTGGGACTCTGAAACCAGGAACGTGAATAGCCGAAGTTCAGGTGAAGAGAGTCGGCGCCCGATACCTGGTAGTCCACGCGGTCGAACAAATTTTCTTCATTCCCTTTATCATGCATCACCGTGAACTCCGGTGGATCGAGGAACCGTCCCGTGTTTAGTCCATTCGCGGAGATGAAATTTCCCCATTTTTGACCGCCGTAGGCGAGATTGAAGCCAAGGTTGGAAGATCCAAAGGAGCCGTAGGAGGTGTTCACACTGCCGTGAGGCGTGGTCACGCCCTGACCCGAGCGCGTCGTGGCTACAATCACCAGGCTCGTCTTGCCTCCATATTCAGCGGGCGGTGCACCTTGAATGACCTCCAGCGACTCAACCGAATCTACGGGAATCTGGTTCGAGAAAACTTTGCTCTGTTGGTCAGTGATCGGCTGACCGTCAACCGAGAACGAGTTTTGCGCGTGGTCGCCGAGTCCATGAAACAGGCCGTTTGAGTCTGCGGCTACTCCCGGTGACGCGAGTGTAACCAGCGAACTCACTGACGATGACGTACTCTCCAGAGGGAGCTTGTCGAATAATCCTCGATCAAGATCGGTGTGAGCTGTCGGATCGTTTTCCAGCAGGTCCCCGCCGCCTTCGCTCTGTACCGTAACCGTCTCGGAAGATCCGACTACCTCGAGGTTGATCTTGATGTCTAAAGGCACGGCGGATCGAATTTCAACATCTTGAGCGTACGAAGCAAAGCCTGCAGCCGCCACACTTAAATGGTAGGGATTAAATGGGACGTTTGGAAAACTGAATTTCCCGGCACTATCTGTGGTGGTTGATCGGTCAAAGTGGCTTACCGGGTTATGAATTTCAACAGCTGCATTCGGTACCACAGCGCCGGTGGGATCGAGGACAGTGCCGCTAATGGATGCTGAGTTGGACTGCGCGTCAGCATGAACACCGAGTCCCAAATAAAAAAGCACCACCAAAGCTGCGTGAAGCAACCTCTTGCAAGAAGCTAGCATGAATTCCTCCAAAGAGCATAAGGTTCAAAAGCCGATGAACAGGGCTTGATCGATTGGGTTTGAACCTAAGCTACGGGAGGCGGCCGAATGTGGAGGGATGAGACAAACCCGGCGGATTTCGCTACCGGGCGCGGAGCTGCGGCCAAAACGGTCAGGATAAAGAGAGGTGCAGGTTGGTAAACGCTGCTGCCCAGAACTCCCGCATGGGCAACAGAACAGACCGAGCACTCGTGGCCGGGAACCTGGGAATTGTCAGCGTGGACGTGAATCGCCTGGGCAAATCCGGCGAAAGCGATCAGCAGAACACACAACAGGGCCACAAATTCTGCGTGCGATTTTCGCGAGGATTTGTGTTCAGCGATCGCCAAGCGCAACGATATCCCCACCCAGACTATTTTCGATATATCACAGTTAGACGTACGATGCACACTTTGGTTGCACAGTTGTCGATTTAGATAACTACAACCCGAACAGTTCCCTGAGCCGCCGGGTTTGGGCGCGGCTCACCGGAATTTCCGTCTGCTTCTTGTCGTCCATACGCAGCTGATAAGAGCTCTTGAACCAGGGAACCACTTCCTTGATGCGGTTAATGTTCACCAGATAGGAGCGGTGGGCGCGCCAGAAAAGATTGCTGTCCAGGCTGTCCAGCAACTCCTCCAGGGTGCGGCAGTTCGACTGGCCTTCCATGCCATTCAATCCGCTGGTGACCACGCTGATGATTCCGTCTTCAATTGAGGCGAAGCAGATGTCCTTCTGGTTGACCAGGAACAGCCGGCCGGCAGCTTTGAGCAGCAGTTTCGAAGTCTGTGGCTTTTGTGATTCCAGCATGCGCACCAGCGTCTCGATTTTCTCGCTCGATGCGCCGCTACCCTCGACCTTGGCTCGAGCCTTCTGCACGGATTGAGCCACACGCTTCTTGTCGAAGGGCTTGAGCAGGTAGTCCACGGCGTTCACTTCGAACGCTTTTACCGCGTACTGATCGAAGGCGGTGGCAAAGACAATTTTGGGGAGCGGGAGTTTCCGGTCCAGCAGCTTCTTGATCACGCCGAAGCCGTCGAGGCCGGGCATCTGCACGTCAAGAAAGACCAGGTCAGGATTGTGCTCACGGATCAGGTTGACGGCTTCCACCCCGTTCTTTCCCTGAGCCACCACGTCCACGTCGCCGACATTTTTCAGCAGGAAGGCGAGTTCGTCGCGGGCGAGCTGCTCATCATCCACGATCAGGGCGGATAAAGGCATTCTTTCTCCCTAGAGCTAAAGAAGAAGAGCTAAGAAAAGTATAGCGGGCGCGTGAGCGCGAGCGCAATGGATGGGCGCCGAGAAGGAATGTTTGCGTGCTGGGTTGGAGCGTAGAATCGTAGGGCCCGTGCGTTCAGCCAGGGGTGTGCTTTTTGGCCGGGGAGGGTTGTTATGCGTTCACCTGTGTGGAAGAGGATTGCTTCGGTCTGCGCGCTGTGGCTGGCTAGCTCGCTTGCTGGCTCCGCACAGACTTTCAAGACGCTGGTGAATTTCAACGGTGCCAACGGCTCGCATCCTGCACTTGTAATTCTGGCGCAGGGCCGAGACGGCAACCTGTGGGGCACAGCACAAAGCGGAGGAATCTTTAGCTATGGCACCATATTCAGACTGACACCCGGAGGAACTCTCACGACGGCTTACAGCTTTGACCTCGCCACCGGTGCTTTCCCCGATGTCGGTCTGACCCTGGGCAGGGACAACTACTTCTACGGAGTCAACGGCGGCGGCGGGGTCAACGGCTACGGGGTTGTTTTCACGATCACACCCACGGGTAGTTACACGGTCATCTTCAACTTCGACGGTACTAATGGTACAGCTCCAGAGGACGCTCTCACGCAAGGGATCGACGGAAATTTTTACGGCACCACGTCGTATGGTCCCCCAGGAGTGGGACCCTGCGGCGCAAATGGCTGTGGCACCATCTTCAAGATCTCGCCCAAGGGAACCGCGACCACGCTCTGGGTCTTCGATTTGAACCCCGATGGGGCCTTTCCCTTGGGTGGGCTCTTGCAGGCAACGGACGGCAACTTCTACGGTACGGCTTCTGCCGGAGGAATCCCGAATGTTTGTACCCCCTACGAGGGTTGCGGAACGGTCTTCAGGATCACTCCAGGTGGGACGCTTACTCTAATCCACCGGTTTCAGTTTACTGATGGCGCGTACCCGGCAGCAGGTTTGATCCAAGGCTCGGACGGCAATCTATATGGCACGACGGAATTCGGCGGGACAAACAAACACGGGACGGTCTTTAAGATCACACTAGGCGGGACACTCACCACGCTGTACAACTTTACAGGCAGCGCTGACGGAAAATTACCTTATGCCCCGCTGGTGGAGGGGACGGACGGAAATTTCTACGGTACAACTGTCTCGGGGGGCAGCTCCATCGCTTGCGCAGGGGGCTGCGGCACAATCTTCCAAATCACCTCGGCTGGCGTGCTTACGACTTTGCACACTTTCACCGGAACCGACGGTGATGAGTCTGTCGGCGGACTCGTACAGCACAGCAACGGCCTCTTTTATGGAACTACGGAGTTTGGTGGTGCCTCGGACCTGGGCACGATCTTCAGCATCGATATGGGCCTGGGCCCATTTATCAAGACCACAACCACGTTGGGCAAGGTCGGCTCGCGGGTGCAGATTCTTGGGCAGGGCCTCACCGGCTCGACCTCGGTCACGTTCAACGGCACACCGGCTATGACGTTCAATGTCGATGGGGACACGTACATGACGGCCATCGTGCCCACTGGCGCTACCACTGGTCCGGTCCAGGTCACCACGCCTACCGGTACGCTCACCAGCAATGTGAACTTCCGCGTAGCACCGTGAAGACGGCCACGACAGAATGTTCGCTGCGGTGCGGGCTCTTGAATAATCCTCTGCTAAAGACAACAATTGGCGGCTATGGCGGAGAGCCTGACTCGCAAGTCTGCAGACTTCGACGCGCAGCTGATCCCAACTCCAACCGGCCCGTTATGCGTTCCGCCGTGTGACCAACCTGACGCCACGACCAGACTCTCCATGGTTTTACCTACATTTAATGAAGCCCGGAACATTGAACCGATGATTCGGAGGGCCACCGAAATTTTGGAACGATCGCAGATCGCCTATGAGCTGATCGTGGTCGACGATGACAGTCCGGATGGTACTTGGCGCCGTGCGCTGTCGCTCAGCGCTTCGCTTCCGAGGCTGCGCGTGATGCGTCGAGCTAACGAACGGGGTCTGGCGACAGCGGTAATTCGCGGCTGGCAGGCTTCTCGTGGAGACGTGCTGGGTGTGATCGACGCTGATCTGCAGCATCCCCCGGAGCTCATCCCCAAACTATGGAGCCAGATCGAGTCCGGAGTTGACCTGGCCGTGGGGAGCAGACACGTACCCGGCGGAGGCGTGAGCAATTGGAGCTTGCGCCGAAGGATGATTTCGAGAACGGCGCAAGGCATCGGGCTCGTGGTTTTGCCCGAAGTTGTGGGACGACTCGCCGACCCGATGAGCGGGTACTTGCTGGTCTGCCGGGACAAATTGGCGGGCGTGACGCTGAAGCCGCGGGGTTACAAGATATTGATTGAAATTCTTGGCCGCGGCCGAGTAACGACAATCGCTGAAGTAGGGTACGTGTTTCAGGAGCGACTGGGAGATCAAAGCAAGGTTACTTGGCGGTCCTATCGAGACTACTTGTTGCACTTGGGCATCCTGCGATTCCGGCGTTTTCCCGGCTAACCGCCTCAGAGTAGGCGCTGGCAAAGGGGCTATCTCAAGGATTTACCGCTGGCACAGCGGTCTCTCCATGAATCAGTTTCTTCTGCACGTCGGAGATTGCGAGCCCAATTGCGCAGGTGAAGGCTATCAGAAGTATTGCCAGGAGGCTTGGAGTGTTCATGGTAAACGCGATCAATAGATAGAGAGGGCTGAACATCAGCGCGCTCAGCATCCAGATGAGAAGCTGGCGAGCCTTGGGTGCGAACGGCTCATCGGAGAGAACAAAACCGAGCACCAAACCGATCGGCAAAAGCAAAACGCACAAATCGAAAGCATGGCAATGGTAGCTCACCAATACGGTAGCTACGACGTTCAGAGCAACCCCTAGAGTAAAAACTCCGCTGCGATCGGAAGGCGCGAGAGACCACAGGCGAATGACGACGGCGAGTAACAGCGCCGACAGCAGCAGAAGTAAGATGACACCAGTTGTAGGCGAGAGCGTCGGCAGCAGTACACTCAACAGCCCGCGTAGGTTCGGCATGTCTTGAGGACGATTGATCCCTCTGGCGATGCGGTTGACGCTTAGCAGGTATTTTGGGTAGTACGCGGCGGTAGACAGGCCGACCGTCCAAATCGACACCGCAGCGAGTATCAACGAAGTGAGCGCAAATCCAAAAACAACCTGAAGCTTTCTCTTGGCTGCGAAGGGAACCAGGAAGGGAATCAGGAGTGGAAATTTGAAAATACCCAGACCGAGCGTCATGCCCGCCAGGAACTGCCGGTTGTGACGCAACCCCCGATAACCCATGACGTATATCAAGAAAACCAAGATCGAGTCTTGACCTTGCAGGATAGTGAAAAACACGGGGAAATAGATCAAGCTCGACGCCACCATCAGAAGAGGAGAAACGCGGTGAAGTTCCGGAATTTCCCGGCGCAAGCAAAGAACAGCCAGGATGAGGCACGCACAATTAAATAAGTTCCACAACACGAATGCAG